>Ga0209381_1000069_pt1 | contig 307323 bp, 290 predicted proteins | sample DewCreD2012metaG_FD_184111 | JGI IMG/M metagenome (GOLD analysis project Ga0209381, IMG submission 184111) | Hot spring sediment bacterial and archeal communities from British Columbia, Canada, to study Microbial Dark Matter (Phase II) - Dewar... ...
CTCCGCTCACTCATCGCTAGCCTCATCGCCGCTTCCCCAGTCGAGAAGCACTCTCTCTCTTCCTACGCGTCGTTTCTTACGTGAGGCAACGAATCCCTTTCGCGTAGATTCTTGATGAGGCAACGCGCAGGGTTGACAGTCCGGCAGGGGGCACGCTACTTTGATGCGGCACGCACGGTGCGCGGGCGGGCATAACTCAGCTGGTAGAGTGTCAGCTTCCCAAGCTGAAAGTCGCGGGTTCGAATCCCGTTGCCCGCTCCATTCCCGGAGGCTCTCGTGGTGGGATTCAGCAAGGAACCGGCGACGACGGCAGCCGCGGAGGGCAGGCAAACATCGGCGCTCACCGTCATCGCCAGGGAAACCAAACTGGTGGGCGAGATCACCGGCAACCGGGGGGTTCGCATCGAAGGCACCGTGTCCGGCAAGGTTCACCTCAAGGCCCCGGTGGAAATTGCCGAGGGGGCGGCGGTGGAGGCGGAGATTCACGCCACCGCCGTGCGCATCTCCGGCTCGGTCACCGGCAACGTGACCGCCAGCGAGGTGGTGGAGCTGCTCGCGTCGGCCCAGGTGAAGGGGGACATCACGACGCCGGCGCTGCGCGTCGTGGAGGGGGCGAAGTTGGAGGGGCGCGTCCAGATGAAGGTGGAATCCGCCTCGCCAAAGCCGGCCCCCCCGGCCGACGCCCGCCCGCCCAAGGCCTAACCCCCCACCGCGCCAGCGGGCCGGGGTCTTTCCCGGGTCGAGTCGGGCCCTCTCCCGCGAGCGGGGGTTTGACTCGCGATGTATACTCCAAAGTGAGAGGTGCGTATGGCACAGGGCGCCCGCACCACGGTGGAGATCTTCGGTCGGCGGTTCGAGTTGCGCGGCTCCGACGACGGCGAGCACCTGGAGGAGCTCGCCCGTTACGTGGACCGGCGCATGCGCGAACTTGCCGAGGTCTCGCCCCAGGTGGACACGGCGAAGCTGGCCGTGTTGACGGCGCTCAACATTGCGGACGAGCTCTTTCGGGAGCAACGGACGGAACCTGGTGCGCGAAACGAGCGGTTACGAAAAAGGGTGGAAGGGTTGGTCAAGCGGTTGGACGAGGTTCTTGAGGCCCATGAATAGGGACTCGATAGTGTTGCGATGGGAGGCCCCTGCGCGGTTAGTGATGAGCGATACTATTGGTGAACCAACACCTATTTGATGGGGGCCCGGTCCTCGCCGGGCAGGCGTTGTCGCGCTGCGGTGCGACGACCGAAGCCCGGCGGGCAGGTCCCCGCCTGTAGACCACAGGTTCAAATAGGGTTGCTCACACGGCCGAGAGCGGGGGCACTTCCTCTCCCCCCTCCACCCTCTTTCAGGGCGCACCCTGCGTTCCTTGAAAGGGGGGTTCATGAACGCCGCTGTCCTAGTGATTGCCGTCGTGGTCGGCGCCGCGGTGGCGGCAGCCGTGGTGGCGCTGTACGGGACGCGTGCCCGACGCGCCGCCGAGGCGATGCGCCAGGCCGCCGAGCAGGACGCCCGGCGGATCCTCGCCGTCGCTGAGCAGGAAGCCGAGCAGCGCCTCAAGGACGCCGCCATCATGGCGCGCGAGAAGCTCCTGGAGGCGCGCAGCGAGTTCGAGCGGGAAACCCACGAGTATCGTCAGGAGCTGCTGGCCCTCGAGCGGCAGCTGGTCGAGCGAAGCAACGAGCTGGCGGAACGCCTGGCCGCAGTCGAGCGCCGGGAGGCGGAGGTGGAGGGGTTGCGGCGCCAGCTCGACGAGCGGGAGACCGCTATCGCGCTGCAAGAGGACGCCGTCGCCGCCGCCGTGGCAGAGCAGCGCATCCAGCTCGAACGCATCGCCGGCATGACCTCGGAGCAGGCCAAGCAGGAACTGATGCGGGCCATGGAGAACGAGGCGCGCATGGACGCCGCCAGGACGATCCGCCGCATCGAGGAGGAGGCTAACCAGGAGGCGAACCTGCGCGCCAAGAAGGTGATCGCCGCCGCCATTCAGCGGGTGGCCGCGGAGCACGTGGTGGAGAGCACGGTGTCGGTGGTGGACCTCCCCAACGACGAGATGAAGGGACGCATCATCGGCCGGGAGGGACGCAACATCCGGGCGCTGGAAACGGCCACCGGCGTCGATCTCATCGTCGACGACACGCCGGGGGCGGTGTTGCTCTCCTGCTTCGACCCGGTCAAGCGCGAGGTGGCACGCCTGGCGCTCCAGCGGCTGATGCAGGACGGCCGCATCCACCCGGGCCGCATCGAGGAGGTGGTGGCCAAGGTCCAGGGGGAGCTGGACGAGAAGATCTTCCGGGACGGCGAGGCGGCGGCCATCGAGCTGGGGTTCCCCGATATCCACCCGGAGCTTTTGAAGCTCCTCGGGCGGTTGCAGTACCGCACCTCCTACGGACAGAACGTGCTGGCCCACTCCAAGGAAGTGGCGTGGCTCGCCGGCAACCTGGCCGTCGAGTTGGGGGTCAACGCGCGGGTCGCCAGGCGGGCGGCCCTCCTCCACGACATCGGCAAGGCCGTGGACCGGGAGATGGAGGGCACCCACCTGGACATCGGCCGCGAGCTCCTGCGCAAGTACGGGGAGTCCGAGGAGGTGATCCACGCCATGGAGTGCCACCACGGCGACGTCGACCCCCGCAGCGTCGAGGCGGTGCTCGTCACGGCGGCCGACGCCCTTTCCGCCGCCCGCCCCGGCGCCCGCCGCGAGATCCTCGAGAGTTACCTCAAGCGGCTCGAGAAGCTGGAGGCCATCGCCAACGAGTTCAAGGGGGTGCAGAAGGCCTTCGCGATCCAGGCCGGGCGCGAGCTGCGCATCATCGTGGAGTCGGAGCGCATCTCCGACGAGGACGCCATCTGGCTGTCCCGCGACGTGGCCAAGCGCATCGAGGGGGAACTCACGTACCCCGGCCAGATCAAGGTGACGGTGATCCGGGAGACCCGGGCCGTGGAGTACGCCAAGTGAGAAAGACCCGGCGCAGCACGTGGCGGTGAGCTGGCACCCCCGCGGCTTTCGCGTCCGGGGGGCGGGGTTGGCTTGACCGCCGGGGAACGATGGCGTAGAATACAAACCGAACGATTGGTAGGTTCTGGTGAATCAGGCCCAACGCTCGCAACGGAGCCGCGAACAGATCCTGGAGGCCGCCCTGGATCTCTTTTCGCACTGCGGCTACCGGGCCACCTCCATCCGCGACATTGCGGCGCGGGCCGGAGTTTCCACCGGTAACGTCTACCATCACTTCCCGGACAAGGAAACGATCTTTCGGACGCTGCTGGACCAGTACTGGCAGGCCATCGACAACCCCACCCTGCCGTTCAACGTGGCGCTGGCGGTGGGCCAGTTCCCCGACAACCTGGAGGAGATCGGCCGGGCCTCCCGGCAGCTGGTGGAGGAGTACCGCCGCTACGTGGCCCTCATCTACGTGGACGTGGTGGAGTTCGGCGGGGAGCATATCCGCAAGTTCTACTCGGAGATGGCCCGGCGCTTCGAGGGGTTCCTGGTGAGCCGAGGCCTGGTGGAGCAGGTGGCACGACGGCTGCGGCCCGGCATCTCCCCGGTTTCCGCGGTGATGCTGGCCAGTCGCTTCTTCCTCAACTTCTTCGCGGTGGAGATTCTCTTCGGCGTGCGCGACCACTTCGGCAAGGACACCGACGAGGTGATCCGGGAAATCGCCGACATCCTCCGTCACGGCATGCTCCCCCCGCAGGGGTGAGAGGCGGGGAGCCGCGCTACAATCCGCGGGTTGCGCGGTACTCGGCCGCCGCTGCCGCGGCGCCGAGGGAAAGGAAACCATGAGACGATGGCTCGCAGTGTTGGCGTTGGCGGCGCTCCTCGCCGCCCCGGCCCTGGGCACGGCCGAGGAAAAGGCCGCCATGAGCGCGCGGGAAAAGGTCGGCTACAGTCTCGGCGCCGACATCGGCCGCATGCTTAAGCAGCAGGGGGTGGAGGTGGATCCGCAGGCCTTCGCCAAGGGCTTTGCCGACGCCATGGCCGGCGGCCCCCTGGCCCTCAAAGACGAGGAGATCCGGGAGGTCTTGCAGGCCTTCCAGCAGGAGACCATGGCCAAGCAGCAGGAGCACCGGCGGGCGGAGGCCGCGGCCAACAAGAAGGCTGCCGATGCCTTCCTGGCTGAGAACAAGGGGAAGGCCGGCGTGGTGACCTTGCCCTCCGGCCTGCAGTACAAGGTCCTCACGGAGGGGACCGGGGCGACCCCCAAGGAGACCGACACCGTCACGGTGCACTACCGGGGCACGCTGCTGGACGGCACCGAGTTCGACTCCTCCTACTCCCGCGGCGAACCGGCCACCTTCCCGGTCAACGGCGTCATCAAGGGGTGGACCGAGGCGCTCCAGCGCATGCGGGTGGGCGCCAAGTGGCAACTCTTCATCCCGCCGGAGCTGGCCTACGGCGAGCGCGGGGCAGGCCGCGTCATCGGCCCCAACCAGGCGCTGGTGTTCGAGGTGGAGCTGCTCGGCATCAAGTAGGTGCGGGCAGGGCGGGCGGGTGGTGCAGTGAGGCCGCCGCCCGCTCGAGTACTCTCCTCCCATGGAAGCCGACGCGCTGCGCGCCATCGTGGCCTTCTTGCAAGGGCGGGTGGAGGTGCGCGAGGAGGAGGGGAGCGGGGCACTCCTCGTCACCTTCCCCACCCCCACCGCCGAGGAGATGGATCGGGCCGGGCTCGACGGCGCCCTGTCCCGGCGCCTTCTTGCCGCCGACTGGTTCCCGGAGATGGTGGACGAGGTGGTGACCACCCCGGCGTTCTGCGCACCGGACGACCCGCCCGGGTTGGTGCTCCGCTACGCCCGGGACGTGGTGGCCGAGTACGTGGCCAAGCGCTTCGCCCCTTAGGCTGCGGGCGCGCCGGTGACTGCCGCGCGTTGCGGCCAGTGACGGGGGTCTGGCCTGGCCATACCGCGCCGGCCGGGCCCGCGCACCCCTCGCACCGGCGCTGGCGCGAGCCGCGTCCATCGCCGGGTCTGCCCACTCCCCCGACGCCCAGGCTCCGGGTTGCGGGGCGCGCCGCTCACGGCCCGCCGAGCGGCGGCATGACCGGTTGGAAGTCGGTGCTCTTGGCTCGCATGAACGCCTTCAGGGTGGGGAAGAAGACGTCGGGGCGCTCCAGGTAGACCACGTGCCCGCAGTCGGGGATCAGCAACCAGCGGGAGTTGGGGAAGATGTCCAGCATCTTCTTCTGCGCCCACAAGGGGATGGCCCGGTCCTGCTCCCCCGGCATGATGAGGGTGGGCGTCGCCACGGCCCGGTACTCGGGCATGCGGTTGTCGAGTTCGCCGAAGTACTCCTCCTGCGCCTCGGTGAGGCGGATCAGGCAGTGAATGTCATTCTTGTAGCGCTCCACGAAGCGCTGCCGCATGGGTTCCAGGCCGGCCCGCGTCACCCGGCGCACGAACGGCTCGCCGAAGATTTTCTCGTACATGTACTCGGTGTAGAGGTCGAAGCGTTCCGGCCCTTCGCGGTAGAAGCGCAGGGAGATGGCCTCGTACTGCTCGAACAGCTCCTCCCGGGAGAGGATGATCCCCGACAGCGTGAGGGTGTGGAGGCGCGGCCAAAACTGGCGGGCGTGCTCGATGGCGATGAACCCGCCGTAGGAGATCCCCATGGAGTGGATCTTGGCGAGCCCCAGCTCGTCCATGATCATGGTGAGGTACTGGGCGATGCGGGTGATGGAGTACGGCACGTCGGGTTTGGAGGACTCCCCCTGGCCCGGGTAGTCGAAGAGGAGCACGTCGAACTCGTCGGCAAGGAGCGGGAGAAAGCCGTACCAGGCCCGGGTGGACATGGCGAGCCCGTTGAGGAGGACGACCGCCTCCCGCCCCCCATCGCCGAAGTACTCGTAGAAGATCGCGTAGCCGTCCGGGTGAATGAAGCCAGATTTCGTCGGTTTCGGTTGGTCGGTCATGGTCCCCTCCGTGAGCGGGGGGCTGGGGCACGGGCCCCCCGGAGCCCTGCTCCGTCCGGTCCCGCGCCCCCAACCCCCGGCGGGGTTACCGGCCGGCAGGCTTCAGGACGGTACAGACCGACGCGCAGATCGGCCCGCCGATGTTGAAGGTGGCGGCGACCTCGGCGTTCTTCACCTGGAGCTCCGGCGGCACCTTGCCGAGGAGCTGCCAGGCGCACCACCCCACCATGGCCACGCCGGTGGCGCCGATGGGGTGGCCCTTGGCGATGAGGCCGCCCGAGGTGTTGATGGGGCACTCGCCGCCCACCGACGCCCTGCCGTCGTTCCAGTACGCCGCACCCTGCCCGTACGGCGCGCGCCCGAGGACCTCGGCGGCAATGGCCGCCATGACGGTGAAGCAGTCGTGGACCTCGGCCACGTCGACGTCGCTGGGCTTCACGCCGGCCATGGCGTAGGCGGCGTTCATGGCGGCAAAGGCGCCCTGCGGCCGCAGCACATCGCGAACCCCCTTGCGAAGGGGATCGGTGGCCTGGGCGTAGCCAGCGATCTCCACGCAGTCCGCCTTGGCGACCCCGAGCTTTCTCAGGCCTTCCTCGGTGGCGATGATCATCGCCGCGTAGCCGTCGGTGATCTGGGAGCAGTCGTAGGTCTTGAGCGGCAGGCCTTCGACGACGTAGCGGTTGATCCCCTCGATCTTCATGGCGTTCTCGAGGGTGAGCGTCACCTTCTGCATCTGGGCGTAGGGGTTCTTGTTGGCGTTGCCGTACTCGATGACGGCGATCTGCGCGAGCTGCTCCTCACTGACGCCGTGGGTCTTCATGTAGAGGTCCATCACCTCGGCAAAGATGTGCGGGAAGACGAAGACCTTCCCCTCCCGCTCGCTGGGGTGGGCGAACATCCCCAACGCCTTGCCCACCAGCTTGCCGTCCATCTTCCCCTCGTTGTCGCGCATCTTCTCGAAGCCCACGGCAACGCCCACGTCGCCAAGACCGAACTGGAGCTTGTAGATGGTGGACAGGATGGCCTGGCCGCCGGTGGCGCACGCGTTCTCCACGGCCTCCAGGGGCTTGGCGGCAAGGCCCGGCACCTCGGCCATGAGACCGGAGAGCAGGCCCTGCTCGTTGAGGGAGATGTTGCAGACGGCACCGATGGAGCCCACGTCGATGACGGACGGCTCCACGCCGATCTCGCGGCACACGCCGGTCACGGCGTTGGCGACGATGTCGGGCAGGCTCATGTCCATGAGCTTGCCGAACTTCGACTGGTGGTACGCGGCGATGTAAACGGGTTTCCTCATGGTCCCCTCCACGGACGTGAATTCTTTCTCAAGCGGAGCGTACCACGCCCGCTCCGCTGACGTTGGCCAGGAACTCCAGCACCAGCTCCACGAACCGTTCCTGCCGCTCCACCACCAGGGCGTGACCGCTCCCCTCCACCACCACCAGCCGCGCCCCCGGGATGGCGTCGGCGACGGCCCGGGTGCGTTGGAGCGGCATGAGCCCGTCGTGCTCCGCCGCAACGACCAGGGTTGGGCAGCCGACGCGGCCGAGCACACCCCGCAGGTCCATCCGGTCGATCGCCTCGAGGATGGCGATGCCGCCGGCAAAGAAGACGGCGGGGAGACGGGCAAAGCTCTCCCGCCGGCGCTCCAGTTCCTCCCTTTGGGTTGCGAGAAAGGCGGGGGAGTAGACGACGGGGAGGATGGTGTCGAACATCCGGGTGCCGTCGCCGCTCTCGACCCCGTGGCGAGCGGCCTCCATCAGGGCCCTGTCCGCCTCCTGCATGGAAGGGGGAGGCACGTCCACCACCGTGGCCGCCACCAACGAGCGCACCCGCTCCGGGTGCGTGGCGGCCAGCAGCAGGCCCACCTCGCCCCCGAAGGAGGTGCCCACCAGGTGGGCGCGGTCCACCCCCAGGTGATCCAGGAGCGCCACCACGTCCGCCACGTGGGCCCCGAGGAGCGGCTCGGGGACTCCTGGCGAGAGGAGCTGCCCGCGGAAGTCGCAGCGCACCACCCGGAAGGAACGGGCGAGGCGAGTCGCCACCGGCTCCCAGGAGGAGATGGTCATGAGGCCGCCGTTGAGCAACACCACCGCCTCGGCGCTGGCCGGGCCGTCGACGCGGTGGGCGAGGGGCCCGCTCACCGCATCCCCCGCTGACCGGCGCCCCGTGCCCCGTCGCGCCGGGCCCCCGAGCGCCTGGTCTTGCCAGCGGCGGGCGTCGCGATTCGCGAGCGGGAGCCAAGACCACCCATCGCGCCTCACCCTTGCCGCTGCTGCTCGTAGCGCGAGCGGAGCTCGCCCTTGACGACCTTGCCGTAGGGGGTGCGGGGGAGGGTCTCCACGAACACCCACTCGCGCGGGACCTTGTACTTTGCGAGCCGGCGCAGCAGGAACGCCGCGAGTTCCTCGCCGCTGGTGGCCGCACCTTCCCGGCGGACGACGAACGCCACGCCCACCTCCCCCCACGTCTCGTGCGGCACCCCGACCACCGCGGCGTCGCGGACATCGGGGTGGAGCAGCAGTTCCCCCTCGATCTCCGCCGGGTAGACGTTGACCCCACCGGAGATGAACATGTCCTTCTTGCGGCCAGCGATGGTGAAGAACCCATCCTCGTCGCGGCGCGCCAGGTCGCCGGTGTGAAACCACCCGTCGCCGTCCAGGGCCTCGGCGGTGGCCTCGGGGTTGTTCCAGTACCCCTTGGACACGTGCGGCCCGCGCAGCAGGAGCTCCCCCACCTCCCCCACCGGCACCTCGCGGCCGGTCTCGTCCACCAGGCGGGCCTGCGTGAACATGAGCGGTTTGCCGATGGAGCCCGCCTTGTGCACCGACTCCTCGCTGCTCATGGCGAAACAGTTGACCCCCACCTCGGTGAGCCCGTACCCCTGACGGAGCACGACGCCGCGGCGGCGGTACGCCTCGATGAGGTAGAGCGGCAAAGGGGCGCCGCCGGAGATGAACCAGCGCACGTGGGAGAGGTCCGCGGTGGCGAACTCCGGCGCGTCCATGAGCAGCTTCCAGATGGTGGGCACGCCCAGCACCACGGTGCAGCGCTCCCTCTCGATGGTGCGCCACACCTCCGAGGCGTCGAACCCTCGGTGGAGGACGATGGTGCCGCCGATGGCCATGATGGGGGTGAGGAACGCGCCGAGGCCGCCCGCGTGGTAGAGCGGGGTGAAGATGGGCGAGGTGTCGTCCTCCCGCAGTTGCCAGCAGCATACGGTGTTCAGTGCGTTCCAGCTCACCATGCGGTGCGGCACGATGACGCCCTTGGGCTTGCCGGTGGTGCCGGAGGTGTAGAGCAGGCAGTACGGGTCTTCGGGGGACACCGGGGCGCGGGGGGCGGGGTCCGGGGTCTGCGCCAGCAGGTCCGGCCACGGCAGGTCGCCGGGGGCGTCCGGGGCATCCAGGGCGATCCAGTGGTCGAGGCGCACGAGCTGCCTGAGCGCGGCAATCGTGTCGGCGAGGGCCGCCTCGTAGACGAGGGTGCGCATGCCGGAGTCACGGACGATGTGCGCCAGTTCGTGCGCGGTGGCCCGGGTGGGGAGGGGGACGAGCACCACCCCGGACTTGCCGGCAGCAAAGAAACAGTCGAGGAACTCGATGCGGTTGTGAGCCAGAAGCCCGATGCGCTCCCCCCGGGCGAGCCCCAGCGTGCGAGTCCACGCGGCGGCGACCTGGCCGGCCCGCCGGTCCAGCTGGCGGTAGGTGAGTCGCTCGCCGGTGGGCACGTACACCAGGGCCGTGCGCTCCGGTGAGAGGCGCGCCCGTTCGCCGAGGAGATCGCCGTGCAGCATGTCAACCTCCCATCGCGCCGGGGCGGCCGCTCGCCTCCGCCATCATTCCGGTCCCTCGAGGAGGGGGGCGAGGACGGCGAGCAGTTGCTGCGGGCACTCCACCTGGGGGACGTGGCCGCAACGGGGAATGGTGACGAGCGTGGCCTGGGGCAACTCGGCGCGCATGCGCTGCGCGTAGTCCAGCGGCATGAGGCGGTCCGACTCCCCCCACACCAGGTGGACGGGGGTGTGCAGCTGGGCCAGCTTGCCGTCGAGGGTGAACGCTCCCATCTCGGCGGCGGTGGCGGCAAACCGGGCGAGGGGGCCGCGGCTGGCCTCGCGGATCACGTCGTCCAGCACGAAGTCGGGGACAGGGGGGCTTGCGCCGTCGCGAACCTGCGCCATGGCCTCCCGGGCCTCCGCCCGGGTCCGCGGCAGCACGCGGGCGTGCTGGTTGCTGCCGGTGAGGGCGCCGCCGTTGATGGCCACCACCGTGGCCACCCAGTCGGGGTGGCGGTGGGCCAGCAGCATGGCCATCCACGCGCCCAGGGAGTTGCCCACCACCGTCACCGGTTGGCCGCCGCGCAGCTGCTCCACCACGGCCTCAAGCCCCGCCAGCACCGCCCCCGCCGAGATGGGGCCGGTGCGAGGCTGGGAGCGGCCGTGGCCGGCCAGGTCGGGGACGATGAGGGTATGGCGCGGGAGCAGGGCGCCGGCCACCTTCGACCAGGTCCCGGCCTGGTCGCCGGCACCGTGGAGGAGCACCACGGGGGGGCCGCTCCCGCCCACGAACACGCACTGCCGGCCCGCGGGGGACGCGACGCTGCGTCGCTCGAGCCCCAGGGAGGCGAGGGCGAGGCGGGTCTGCCACGCGTACACGGTGAGGGGCCGCTTGACCACCAACCACCCCGCGATCCCTGCAGCGACGACGACGAGGCCCACCACGCCAAGCAGAACGCCCTGCCAAAGCTTCACGGTCGCCCCCCTCCCCCGTCACGCCATCCGGAACGCTGCCGCGGCCTGGTTGTAGCCGACGCCGGAACCCACAAAGGCCACCAGATCGCCGCTGCGGATCTTGCCCTGCTCCAAAGCGTCGTCCAGGGCCATGGGGATGCACGCGGACCCGGTGTACCCCCACTTTTCCATGACGGTGTGCGTCTTCTCCATGGGCAGGCCGAGGTCCGCCATGACCAGCTCGATGGAAGGCCTGCGGACCTGGGTGAAGATAATGAAATCCAGCTCGTTCACCGCAAAGCCGCCCGCCGACGCCAGCTTCCTGGTCAAGCGCGGCCACCCCTCGTGGTTGATCTCGGGGGGGTAGCGCTCCAGCATCCGCACGGTGGTGCGGCCGGCCTTCACCGCGTCCTCGGTGGCGGGTTCGAAGGTGCCGCCGGCGTAGATCCCCCAATGACGGTGGTACGCCCCGTCCGCCTGAAAGGCCGAGGCCACGAACCCCGGTTCTTCGGCCGGTTCGAGGACGGCGGCGCCGGCGCCGTCGCCGTAGAAGAAGATCATGGGGTCGGCAGGGCTCGCCAGCTTGTGCATGAGGTACACCCCCACCACCAGCACGGTGCGCAACGACGGGTTGGTGGCGATGAGCCCGGCGGCGCAGGCGAGGCCGGTGGGGAACGAGGCGCAGGCGCAGCCAATGTCGAAGGTGCCGGCGTTCTTTGCCCCCAGCTTGTGCTGGAGCACCACCGAGGTGGCCGGGGTGATGTAGTCGGGCGAGTCGGTGCCGAGGATGATGAGATCCACGTCTTGGGGGCGGCGGCCCGCTCGTTCCAGCGCCTGCCGGGCCGCCGGCAGGGCAACGTCGGAGGTGACCCAATCGTCGGCGGCCCAGAAGCGGCTGCGGATGCCGCTGGACTCCTCCATCTTGTTCACGAACTCCGGCACCACGGGGTCGAAACGGGCGCGCAGCTCGTCGTTGGTCACCTCGCGCTCCGGCAGGTAGCGCCCGGTGGACACGATTCGTGCGTATCGCATCATGCGGTCCTCCCTGGCGGCGACCGGGGCGGTGAGGACACCGCCGCCCCGTCCCGCCCGGGCCCTCGTCGGCTCAGGTGCCGGTGACGATCCCGCCGTCCACCGACAACACCGCGCCGGTCACGAAGCTCGCCGCGTCCGAGGCGAGCCACACGTAAGCGTTGGCAATGTCGTCCACCTCGCCCATGCGGCCGAGGGGCGTGCGCGCCACCATGCCGTCCAGCACCTTTTCCGGCATCGCGCGCAGGATTTCGGTGGCGATGAACCCAGGCGCCACGGCGTTGACGCGGATCTTGTAGCGACCCAGCTCCCGCGCCCACACCTTGGTCATGCCGATCACCCCGGCCTTGGTGGCCACGTAGTTGGTCTGGCCAAAGTTGCCGTAGAGGCCGACGACGGAGGAGGCGTTGAGAACCACCCCGCCGCCGCCGGCGATCATGTGCGGCACCACCGCCCGGGTGCAGTTGAACACGCCGCGCAGGTTGACGCCGATGACCGCCTCCCACGCCTCGTCGCTCATGGTGGCCACCACCTGGCCGTCCTTCCACTTGACGAGCTGGGCGTCGCGAACGATGCCGGCGTTGTTGACGAGCACGTCGATGCGACCCCACTTGGCCAGCACCGCGCCGGTGGCGGCGGCCACCTCCGCCGCCGCGGCCACGTTGACCTTCCAGAACGCGCCCTCGCCCCCCGCGGCGGCCAGTTCCGCGACCAGGGCGTCAGCCCCCTGGTCGTTGACGTCCCACGCCGCGACCTTGCACCCCTCCGCGGCAAAGCGCCGCGCCGTGCCGCGGCCGATCCCGGCAGCAGCACCGGTGACGATGACGACCTTCCCCTTCAAACCGGTTTCGATGGGCATCCTCCAACCCTCCCTGAGTGGGGCGAGGCGGGGAGGGGGTGTGCCCCTCCCCGCGCCCCTGGTGTCAGAACGAGTATCGCAGACCGAGCTGGATCTCGCGCGGCGGCAGGGTGGCCGAGTACTTGCCGAAGTTTGGATTGGCCACGTACTGCGCCGTGGGGTTGGTCACCGTGGGCCCGGAGCGGTACATGGCCGAATCCACGGAGTCCGGGTTGAAGTTGACGTTGTCGAAGAGGTTGAACCCCTCGACGATGACGTCCAGCCGGCCGGCGCCCACCGCGAACCCCTTGGTGATGCGCAGGGAGAAGCTGCGGAAGTCGGGGCCGTCCTTGCTGTACCGTTCGACCCCCGCCGGGCGGTCGCTGAAGCGCCCGTCGCCGTTGTAGTCGTAGCCGAGGCGCGGGTTCCAGGGCTGGCCGGAGCCGTACTCGTAGATGGGGGCGAGCACCACGTCCCACGGCAGGCGGAAGACCCCGGAGAGCACGGCCCGCCACCGCTCGTCACTCCGACTGCGCCCCCACTCCGCCTCGATGTCCGCCGGGTCTGAGGGGTAGTCCACGAGAGCGGGGGAGAAGTCGTCGGCAATGTTCTTCTTGTCGCCGTAGGTCACCGAGAAGGTGAGCAGGTGGCCGCCGCTGAGGGTGCCGTTGAGGCTTGCCGCGACCGCCTTGTACTTGGAGTGGCCCTCGTTGGTGTACTGGTTGATCTGGGTGTAGTCGGCCCAGGGGCGGGTGTGGGTGGCGTTGCCGCTCCAGTTGATGTCCCGGATGATGATCTCGTTGTCCCCCTCCACGTACACCGCCTCGAGGTCGAGGAACAGGCCGGTGTTGCCCAGACGCTGGGTGAAGCCGAGGCTGCTCTGGGTCGCCTCGGGGGCCTCCAGGCTGGGCTGCAGGAGGGCGATGTTGGGCTTGAGGAGCAGACCCGTGTGGGCCGGGTCGGCCGGGTTCATCCAGAACGCCGCGGGGAGGCCCAGGAAGAGACCGTTGATGCGGGTGTAGATGGTGCGGCCGGTGAGGCCGTTCTGCTGCAGCTCGATGAAGGATGGCACGAGCAGGTAGCGGCCGGTGAACTTGCCGGCGCCGCCGCGCAGGACGCTGGTCCCCTTGCCGCTGGCGTCCCACACGAAGGAGACCCTGGGCTGCCAGTTGTTCTTGTCGGTCTCGCGCTTCTCGGGCGCCACGGGGTGGGTGAAATCGGGGTTGTTGCCGTCGGTGTCGTAGTCCCACCGCAGGCCGATGCTGGCGGTGAAGTTACGGCCGATGCGCCAGTCGTCCTGGACGAAGACCCCGTAGAGGGTGGTGTCCACCACCGTGCGCGGGTCACCCTCGGCGTAGAAATAGTAGAAGGGCAGGGTTCGCGTGTCGTTGGCCCAGTAGATGGCGCCGGTGGGGAACACCGGGTAGTACCAGTCCTCCTCGATCTTCTGCACGGAGCCGCCGAACTTGACGTCGTGGCTGGAGTTCGTGCCGCCCAGGAAGAGGTGGAAGGTGTCGCGCAGCTCGATGTAGTCGCCGGTCATCTCCTGGTCGCCGACGATGTTGGCGCCGGTCACCAGGGTCGTCCCGAAGGTGAAGTACTCGGCCATGGCGGTGGAGTTGTTGGGCTCGTCAAAGTTCTTGCGGCCGAGCTGGAGGTGGAGGGTGTTGAGTTTGTTGCGGCCGAGCGCCCAGGTGTGGCCGACGGCGAGGTTCCAGTTGTCACGGTTGAGCTGCATGCCGCTCGACTCGTCGGCCACGCCGCCGACGCGGAAGTTCTCCTCCCGGTAGCGCTCGTAGACCAGTTTGGCCTGGAGCGTCTGTTCGTCACCGATCCGGTGGTCGAGGCTCGCGAGGAAGAGGTGCTGGGTGAAGGGGTGCTTGACGTCGGCGGCCTGCGATGTGAAGGCACCCTGGGGGCGGAAGAGGGCAATGTTGTCCTCGTTGATGTACTCGTAGGAGAGGAAATAGTGGGTGAGGTCGCGGGCGATGGCACCACCCAGGGTGAAACCGGTCTGGTAGCGGGTGAAATCCTGCGCGCCGGTCTCGAACTTCCCCTGCGTCCGCAGGCTGTCGGCGCGGTAAAAGCCGAACGCGCTGCCCGAGAGCTCGTTGGTGCCGGACTTGGTGACGATGGACAACGCGCCGCCCTGGGACTGGCCGATCTCGGTGTCGAAGCGGTTCGTGATGACCCGGAACTCCTGGATGGCGTCCTGGGAGAAGCGGGTGCGGGCAAGGCCCAAGGCCGCGTCGGTGAGGTCCACGCCGTCCACCATGATGGTGGCCTGGCTGGCGTTGCCGCCGGAGCCCAGCACCGGGGCGTTGGTGATGAAGCGAAAGCCGCCGCGCTCCCGCTGTACGCCGGGGGCGATGAACGCCAGCTTCTGGAAGTCGCGCTCGGCCACCGGCAGGTCCCGGATCTGCTCGGGCGTCACGTTGGTGGACACGTCGGTCTTGAGCACGTCCACCATAGGCGCCTCGGCGGTCACAGTCACCTCCTCGGTGGGGGCCGGCTTCAGGGTGGCCACCAGCCGCGCCGTTTGGCCGACCCGCAGCGCCAGGTTCTCCTGGACCACCGGCGTGAAGCCGGACAGCTCGAAGCGGACCGTGTAGACGGCCGGGGGGATGGCGACGATGCGGGCCATCCCGGCGGTGTCGGTCACTGCGGTCCGCTGCCAGCCGGTCTCGGTGCCGGTGACGGTGATGGTGACGCCGGGGAGTGGCTGGTTCCCATCGTCCACCACCTGCACGTCCACCACCGCGTCGGCGACCTGACCGATGGTCGGCGAGGCCGCCAGGAGCAGGGCGAGGAGCGCGCCGGCCACTGCCGGCACGGCTCCCGGCCGCCACTTGGGGTGTCGCAACACGAATCCACGCATGATGTCCTCCCGGGCGCCGCCGCGCCCTGAAACTTTCACCCTGCCACGCTGGGCAGGGGGGTCGTGCCGTCGAGACGAACGGAAGCAGCGACAGCGAGCGCTGGACGTCGGCTCCCTTCCGCTAGCGTCTGCCATCTCACCGTGCCCTCCGCGTTCCAGTTACAAACCGAACGCTCGGAATGTTTCTTTGGGCAATCTAACCCCCCCACCCACGAGTGTCAAGTCCCCCAACCCTACCCTTGCCGGGCCGGAGGAGGTTCCCGCGGCGGCGGGAGGGCCGCGGGTGGCGGAGGCGATCTCGCTCGCCGTGGGCTGGGTGGACCACCAGCCCCATCGTTCTCCTGGCGGTCTGGCGAGCGGCTGTGAGCGCGGCGGCGAGGGGCTCGGGTCGCGGCAAGCGGTCAGCTGGGGGGCACCGCGGCGCGGTAGAGGGTCAGGCAGGCGTCGGCGAGGCGTCGGGCGGTCCACTCGCGCTCGGCTCTCGCCCGTGCCGCGGCGCCCGCCGCCCGGCGCAGCGGGGCATCGGCGCTCCAGGAGCGAAGGAGGGCCGCCAGCGCGTCCACGTCGCCAGGGGGGAAGAGATCGCCGGTGACGCCGGGAGCTACCAGATCGCGCACGCCCGGGAGGTCGGCAGCCAGGGTGGGCACGCCGCAGCCGGCGGCTTCCGCGATGGCCCGGTGCGCCCAGTCGGAGCCGGCGGCGGGGAAGACGAAGAGGTCCATGGCCGCGTAGAGGGACTCCAGGCCCTCCTCCACGTACCCGGGGAAGACGATGCGCGAGGCGGCGCCGAGCTCGTGAGCCAATGCCGCCAGGCGGGGGGCGTACGGGCCCTTGCCGATGACCATTCCCCACGCCCGGGGGCACCGGGCCACGGCCGCCACCACCTCGGCGTGGCCGCGGCCGGCGTCCAGCTTGCCGATGGTGCCCACCAGCACGGCGTCGGCGGGGACGCCGAGGCGGGAACGCACCGCTGAACCGTCGCCGGGGCGGAAGCGCGGCTCCACCGCCACTGGCAAGGGGAGGTGTGGCACCGTCGCGCGGATGGTTCGGGGCAGGGTCTCGGCCATGTCGCCGTAGGCGAGGCCGATCCCCCCCACCCCGCGCAACAGCAGCCGATAGTACGGGTTCCCCGTGTGCCCCGGGTGGTGGATGGAGCGAACCATCGCCCGGCTGCCCGCGAGGCGGGCCAGGAGATGGTCTTGGGGGAGGTGCACGTGGACCAGCTGGGCATCCCGGGCGAGGCGGCGCACGACCCGCACCGCGGCCGCCAGGTGCGCCGGCGAAGTGATCTTGGTGAGCACCGGGTGGGCCCACGGGCGGTCGGCCAGGCGCGCGGCCAGGTTGTGACCGCCGCGAAAGGCAAAGTGGCAGTCGACGCCGACGTCGCGCAGAGCCTCGACCGCCTGCAACGCCGTGGCAGCGGCGCCGGTCCAGCGGTCGGCCGCAATCACGTGGAGGACGCGCACGCCGCCATGATGGCGGTGCCGCACCCGCACGGCAAGCCCCGTGCTAGGATGCGCCTCGGGAGGCGGCCATGCCGGTGGAACCCCAGCTTCTCGAGATTCTCGTCTGCCCCGTCTGCAAGGCGGACCTGGAAACGGTCCCGCTGCCGCCGGAGACCGCCCAGGCTCTGGTGGCCAGGTACCGGGACAAGTTTCGCGACGAGGAGCCAGTGGTGGAGGACGGTCTACGCTGCACGAGGTGCCGGCGAACCTACCCCGTCGTCAGCGAGATCCCGGTGATGCTGGTGGAAGAGGCGCTCCCGGCGGCGGAGTGACGCCCCGGCGGCTGCGGTGGTGCCCCTCCAGCGGGTGACGGTGCGGGATGCGGCGGCGGCGGCGCTGCTGGGCGCCGTCGCCTTCTCGTGCCGGCTGGCCCTCGCCAACGTGCTGCTGCTGACGGCGCTGGCACTAGGCTGGTGGGCGTGGCGGCGCGGCGAGTTGGCCGGCCGTCCCTACGCCCGCCCACTCCTGCCGCCGATGCTGGCGTTCGCGGTGGTGTCGGTCGTGGCCGCGGTGGCGTCCCTGGAACCCCTGGTGAGCCTGCGCGCCACGGTGCGGCTGCTGGTCTTTGCCCTGGTGCCGCTCACCGCGGCAGTGGCGGACGAGCGCTGGTGGTCGCGACTGGTGGTGGCGCTGGCGGGGGTGGGCGGCGTACTGGCGGTGTGGGGTATCGTCGAGTACCACCTCGGGGCGGACTCGTTGGAAAACCGGATCCGCGGCCCACTCTCCCACTACATGACCTACTCGGGGTGGTTGCTCCTCGTGGTGCTCGTGCTCGTGGCCGAACTCGTCCTGGCACCGCGGCGGCGCCTCTGGCTCGGCATCCCCGCTGTCCTGGGGGCCAGCGCGTTGCTCCTGTCCTTCACCCGCAACGCCTGGGTCGGTCTGGCGGCGGGGCTGCTGCTCCTCGCCGTGCTGTGGCGGCGGCGTCTGTTGCTGGTCTACCCCGTGGTGGCGGTGGCACTGCTGGTGGTCCTGCCGCGCACCGTGGTGGAGCGGGCGATATCCACCGTCGATCTGCGCCAGCCGGCCAACTACGATCGCCTGTGTATGCTGATCTCCGGCGTGCAGATGGTGCGCGATCACCCGTGGACGGGGGTGGGTCCCGGGACGGTGAGCCGCGTCTACTCCCTCTACCGGCGCGACGATGCCCCGCGCTGGCGCGTCCCCCACCTCCACAACAACGTGCTCCAGCTCGCCGCCGAGCGGGGCCTCCTCGGGGCCGCCGCGTACCTGTGGCTTGTGGGTGCTTTTGCGCTGGGGGCGTGGCGCAGCGCCGCCAGCGGCAAGGGTGCCATGCGCACCGCCGCGGCGGCGTGCCTGGTGGCGGTGACCGGTATCACCGTGGCGGGGCTTTTTGAGTACAACTTCTGGGACGCGGAGATCCAGTACCTCACGCTGGCGCTGCTGGGGGTGGGGGCAGGGGCGGGGGAACGGGTGACCCCATGAGCGCGCCCGTCTTTGGCGTGGGGGAACTGATCCGCAGCGTCAACGCGGCGCTGGCCGCGTCGTTTGCCGACGTCTGGGTGCGGGGGGAACTGTCCGGCGTCAAGACCGCCGGCTCGGGCCACCGTTACTTCCAGGTGAAGGACGCGGAGGGGACGCTGTCCTGCGCCATGTGGGCGACGCGCGCCGACCGGTTGCGCTTCAAGCTGGTGGACGGGCTGGCGGTGCTACTGCGCGGCTCCCTGGAGGTCTACCCGCAGCGCGGATCGCTGCAGCTCATCGTCAGCGAGGCGCGGCCCGAGGGGATCGGCGAGCTGCAACTGGCCTTCGAGCAACTCAAGGCCAAGCTGGAGGCCGAGGGGCTGTTCGCCGCTGCCCGCAAGCGCCCGCTGCCCGCGCTGCCGCTGCGCGTCGGTATCGTCACCTCCCCCTCCGGGGCCGCGGTGCGCGACGCACTGAAGGTGTTGGGACGGTGGCCGCGCCTGGCCGTTCTCCTGGCGCCGGTGCGGGTGCAGGGGAAGGGGGCGGAGGGCGAGATTGCCCGCGCCCTGCACCGACTCGGTCGCAGCGGTCTGGTGGACGTGATCCTGCTGGTGCGCGGCGGCGGTTCCCTGGAGGATCTCTGGGCCTTCAACGAGGAGATGGTGGCTCGCGCCATTGCCAACTGCCCCGTGCCGGTCATCTCCGGCGTCGGCCACGAGGTGGACTTCACCATTGCCGACTTCGTGGCCGACGTGCGGGCCGCCACCCCCACCCAGGCCGCCGAGCTCGTCGTCGCCCAGCTTGAGCGGCAGCAGCGGCGGGTAGAGGAGCTCGAGCTGCGCCTGCGGGTGGGGATAGAGCGGCGTCGCGAGCGGTTACGCCTGCGGCTGGAACTGCTGGCGGGGGCGCGGGGGTTGGCCCGGGTGCCGGCCCGGGTGCAGCGCCTCAAGGAGCGGCTGGCGCGAGCGTCGGCCCTGCCGCACCTGCTCCAGCGGCAGGTGGCGGTGCGCCAGCGGCGGCTCGGCGATGCGGTGGCACGGCTGTACCGCTGGCCGGTGCGCTTCGGCGCACCACGCCGGCGGGAGGTGGTTACCGCTCGGCTGGCCGTGGCCGCCGAACGGCTCCGCTCGCTCCTGCGAGGGCGCGCCTTGCTGCTGGCCGGGGCCGAACGCGCCCTTGCCGCCCTGTCGCCGGAGGCGGTGTTGCAGCGGGGCTACTCCATCACCTGGAACGAGGGTTCGTCAGCGCCGCTGCGGGCCCCGGGGGAGACGTCACCGGGGCGGCGGATCAGGACCCGTCTCGCCGGCGGCGAGATCCGGTCGCTGGTTCTGGGCGGGGGCGGCGCCCAAGGCGCCCTCTTCGACGAGCCCTCTGCGGGTGGTAGGAAAATGTCGGGCAGCACGGGCGAAGGGAAGGACGATGGGGAAAGAAACCTTTGAGGAGGCGCTGGCCCAACTCGAGGAGGTGGTGGCCAAGCTGGAGGACGAGAACGTGGGCCTGGAGGAGGCCATCAGGCTCTTCGAGCGCGGCGTGAAGCTGGCCCGCCGCTGCCGCGAGCAGCTGGCCGCCGTGGAGCGGCGGGTGGAACAACTCCTGGCGGAGACGTCGGAAGGGGAGGGGGTGGAGACGGCCCCCTTCGTCGCCGAGGAGGGGTGACCGTGGAGCTGCACGCCCACCTGGCGGCGGAACGGCAGCGCATCGACGCGGCCCTGGATCGCCTGCTCCCGGCGGCAGATTGCTGGCCGGTGCGGCTCCACCAGGCGATGCGTTACGCCGTGTTTGGCGGCGGCAAGCGGATCCGCCCCATTCTGGTCCGGGCCGCCTGCGCCGCCGCGGGGGGCGACCCGGAGGTGGTGCTGGATGCGGCCTGCGCGCTGGAGCTGATCCACACCTACTCCCTCATCCACGACGACCTGCCGGCCCTGGACAACGATACGCTGCGGCGGGGGCGGGCCACCGTCCACGTGGCCTTCGACGAGGCTCTCGCCATCCTCGCCGGCGACGCGCTCCTCACCGAAGGCTTTGCGGTGCTGGCGCGCAGCCCCGAGGGAGAGGAGATGGCGGCGCGGCGGGCCGCGGCGTGTCGCCTGGTAGCGGAGGCCGTGGGCTCGACGGGGATGGTGGGGGGCCAGGTGGAGGATCTCGAGGCTGCCGGCGGACCTGCCGACGAGGCCGCTCTGGAGCGCATCCACCGCGCCAAGACCGGGGCGCTGCTGGGTGCGGCGGTGGAGCTCGGGGCGCTGCTGGCGGGCGCCCCGGCCCCACGCCAGGAGGAGTTCGGCCGCTTCGGTCGGAACTTCGGGCTGCTCTTCCAGGTCGCTGATGATATCCTGGACGTGACCGGGACCGCCGAGCAGCTGGGCAAGAGCCCCGGGAAGGACGCCGCGGCGGGCAAGCTCACGTACCCATCGGTGCACGGCCTCGAGGAGGCCTGCCGGCGGCGCGATGCACTGGCTGCCGAATTGCGCCGATTTGCACGAGAGTTGGAGGGAGGCGACGGGGTGCTGGCAGGGCTCGTGGATTACTGTGCCGGGAGAACCGGTTAGGAAGCGACATGGGTCTTCTCGAACGCATTGACAGCCCTGCCGACTTGCGCCGGCTCCCCGAGGAGGCGCTCCCGGACCTTGCCGAGGAGTTGCGCCAGTTCCTCGTGGAGTCGGTGTCGGCCACCGGCGGGCACCTCGCGTCGGGGTTGGGCGCCGTGGAACTCACCCTGGCGCTTCACTACGTGTTCGACACCCCGCGCGATCTCCTGGTCTGGGACGTGGGACACCAGTGCTACCCCCACAAGGTCATCACCGGTCGCCGCGATCGCTTCCGGACGTTGCGCACCTACGGCGGCATCTCCGGTTTCCTCAAGCGCGAGGAGAGCGAGTACGACGTCTTCAACGCCGGCCACGCCTCCACCTCCATCTCGGCGGCGTTGGGCATGGCGGTGGCCCGCGACCTGGCAGGGGACAACTACCGGGTAGTGGCGGTCATTGGCGACGGCGGCCTCACCGGCGGGATGGCCATGGAGGGTCTCAACCACGCCGGCTACCTCCGCCGCCCCTTCATGTTGGTCCTCAACGACAACGAGATGTCCATCTCGCCCAACGTCGGCGCCATGCAGGGCTACCTGGCGCGCATCATCTCGGGGCAACCCTACCGGCAGTTCAAGGACGAGGTGGAGCACTTCCTGCGCTCCATCCCCCGGGTGGGCGAGCCAATGCTCAAGTTGGCCAAGCAGGCCGAGCACATGGCCAAGCAGTTGTTGGTTCCGGGTCTGCTTTTCGAGGAGCTGGGGTTCAAGTACGCCGGCCCCATCAACGGCCACTCCTTGCCGCAGCTCGTGGCCACCCTGCGCGCCCACCGGGACGACACGCGGCCGGTGCTGGTGCACGTGGTGACCCGCAAGGGGAAGGGGTACCGGCCGGCGGAGAAGGACCCGGTGTTCTGGCACGGGGCGACGCCCTTTTCCGTGGAGACCGGCGAGGTGGCGGCCAAGAAGGGTGGGCCGCCGTCCTACACCAGCGTCTTTGCCGAGACCCTCATCGCCCAGGCCCGGGCCGACGAGCGGATCGTCGCCATCACCGCCGCCATGCCCGAGGGTACGGGCCTCGACAAGTTCGCCAAAGCTTTCCCCAACCGCTGCTTCGACGTGGGCATCTGCGAGCAGCACGCGGTGACCTTCGCGGCGGGGCTCGCCACCCGGGGGATGCGACCGGTGGTGGCCATCTACTCCACCTTCCTGCAGCGCGCCTTCGACCAGATCTTCCACGACGTGTGTCTCATGCACCTGCCGGTGGTCTTCGCCCTCGATCGCGGCGGGCTGGTGGGCGCCGACGGGCCGACCCACCACGGCGTCTTCGACCTGTCGTACCTGCGCATCTTCCCCGGCATGGTGGTGATGGCACCCCGGAACGAGGAGGAGTTGCGCCACATGCTGGCCACCGCCCTGGCCTGCCCCGGGCCCGCCGCCCTCCGCTACCCGCGCGGCGCGGGGTACGGGGTTCCCGCCCAGGGGCAGCCGGCCCCCTTGCCCATCGGCAAGGCGGAGGTGCTGCGAGAGGGGCGGGACGGCTTGGTGTGGGCCATCGGCACCGTGGCCACCGAGACCCTGACCGCGGCGGAGCGCCTGGCCGCCGAAGGGGGCGCCGATCTCACCGTGGTCAACGCGCGGTTCGTCAAGCCGCTGGACGTGGAGCTGCTGGCCTCCCAGTTGCGCCCGGGCATCCGGGTGATGACGGTGGAGGAGAACGCCCTGGCCGGCGGTTTCGGCTCGGCGGTCATGGAGGCCGCAGCGGGGCTGGGGGTGGCCGACGTGTCCTTCGAGCGGCTGGGGGTCCCCGACGAGTTCCAGCCCCACGGCAGTCAGGAGATCCTGCGTGCCCGCCTGGACCTGGACGTGGAGGGGATTCTCCGCCGTGCCCGCGCGTTCTTCCAGGCCAACGCCACGCGCCCCCGCGGCCTGCGCCGCGCCCGCTCGGCCTAGATCGCCAGTCCCGCGGCGCCGACGCCGTCCTCGCCGGGGCCGGGCAACGACTGCACGACGGTCTGGGGTTGTGTACCCTGGCGGTGAGCCCGGCCCGGCGCCGGGCGGAGGTCCACATGGGCGAACCGCAACCCACCTCCAGGTTCTGTTTCGTGTGCGGCCGGGACAACCCCGTGGGGCTCGGCGTGCGCTGGGAGAGCGACCGCTCCACGGGGGTGGTGCAAGGGCGGGTGACGGTCCCGGAGCACTTCAACGGCTACCCCGGCGTCGTCCACGGCGGCATCGTCACCGCGCTCCTCGACGAGACCGCCGGGCGCTCGCTGCTGGTGGACGGCGGTTTCGAGGACCTCATGGTGACGGTGAAGCTGGAGGTGTCCTTCCACCGGCCCACCCCCACCGGCGAGCCGCTGACGATGGTGGGACGGCTCCGCCGGCGCTGGGGACGGCGCGCCGAGGCGGAGGCGGAGCTGCGCCGCGCCGACGGTACCGTGACGGCGACGGCGACGGTGGTGCTGGCCCGCCCACCTGCCTCCTTCACCGCCCGCTGGGAGGCGGAGCGGCCGTTCTGGAGGGTGGACGGCGACTCGTGAGGGGGCGCCCTGAGCCCCACCCCCGGCGGGTGGGGTGGGAGAGACCGGCCCGGGTCGTGCCGGGGCAGGGCAATCACCAGAAGCTGTTGAAGGGGGTGGGCGACGTGACGTCCCCAGCGGGGAGCGTCGCACCGCGGGGGTCGCCGGCCCACAGCGCGATACCGTCGGTGACCAGCCGGTACTGGTTGGACAGGCGTTGCTTGACCTGCCAGGGCAGCATGTCCAGCCGGTACGTGCGCAGGAGCCACGGACACGCCGAGGGGTCGGCCGTCGCGAGGTCTTGCATCCACGCGCCGTTCGCTGCCCGCTCGCTGAAGAGCGAGTCGATGTACCACTCCCGCGTGCAGGGGCGCAAGAAGTAAGCAAGTCCCGAGGGGTCGATGACGGTCTCGCCGGGAAGGGCCGCCGCGCGCAACCACCGCAGCTCGGCCACCTCGCTGCTGCGCGGCGCGCGGAACGACGCCAGATGGGCGCCAAACGGCGGCGGCCCCACCACCCCCTGGCCGACCACAAGGGCGGCGGCGACGCTGGCAATTGCCCAACGCCTGCGAGGGGGAAGTGCGTGCCAAAGGCGGGCCGCGAGCCAACCGAGGAACGGTGCCGGCGGAGCCAGCATGTAGGCCCATGGGTGCGGGTGGAGCAGCACCGGGGCCAGGGCGACACCGGCGACCAGCAAGACCCACAGCTCCGGCAAGCGCCGGCCCGCTGAAAGGGGCATACCGCGCCAACTGGCGATGGTGCCCGCCACGGCCAGGGCCGCGAGGGCCCACCAGGTCGCGTCCCGCGCCACGGTAGGACCGAGGGTCTGCCAGGGGGCGTACCAGCGGGTGGCGTCACGGGCGAGGGCAAAGAAGCCCCCGTACAAGCTCCGTACCTGGCCCAGCCAGCCCGCTGCCGCCGCCACCGCCGCCACCGCCCCGCCGGTTGCGGCGGCGCCGAGCAGCAGCCTCGGGACCGCACGCACGCCGCCCCGCGCCACCCCCAAGGCCAGGAGCAGGCCGCCCACCACAACCCCCTTGAGGTGATGGGCCGCGACCAGGGCGGCCAGGGCAGCCACGATGGTGAGGTCGCGGGGGCGTCCGGCCACCAGCCGCGGCACGGCGAGGAGCAGGCCGAGCGTGATCGCCGCGTCGTAGCGGAACTCCAGCCCGTGGACGAAGAACGTGGCCTGGGAGAGGGTGAGGACCATGGCCAGGGCAGTTACCGCCCAGCCACCCCCGGCACCGCGGAAGGCGGCGAGGAGGGCAGCCACCACGGCCGTGACGACGGTGAGCCTGGCGAGGAGAAAGACCGTCCCCGGGTCGCTCACCGCGTGGCCCAACAGCCCGAGCAGGGCCGTGAACGGCATGGCGAAAGGCGGCGCTGCGTCCACCTCGGCGACGAGGAGCCAGCCGGCTCGCAGCGCCAGCGCCTCGTCGAAGTTGAGTCGCCGGAGGGCGGCGGCGGCCATGAAGGCAAGGACCGCCGCGACGGCGATCGCCGCCGGGAGCGCCCGGGGGACGTGGCGCCAGAAGGTACGGAGCCGAGCGAGCGCAACCATCCTCGGGCCTCGCAGGCATCGTAGCAAAGGGTGTGGCGGGTGCTCACCGCTCCACCGCACCGGTGCCACCGGCGTTGCGCCCCTCCCCCCGGTGGGCCACCTGGCGGGTATGGGTGGGCCCGGCCGGCGCTCCGCCGCACGACCGGGTCTCGGACCGCGCAGCGACGAGGCCGCTACGCCACGGGGGTAGAGGGCGGGGCCAGCGCCCCCTCGCGGAGGTAGCGCTGGAACAGGGCGCCCCAGGGTGAGGTGGTGGCGTACTCGCGTTCCCGCCGTCGGCCCACCAGAGGGTGCCAGACGAAGTCGTGGAAGATGTAGGAGCCGGCGACGAAGAGGTACACCAAAGGGGTGCGGAAGAAGAGCTTCTGGAGCCCTTTGAGCGGCCCGAACCAGAGCAGGTCGCCCACGCGGCTCGCAGCGTTGTCGCCCACCGAGAACCCCCAGTTTTCGCTACCGATCTCGGGTTCCCCCACCAGCTCGATGTCGCGAGGGTCGGCCACGCCCAGGCCTCGCTCGTGGGCGAGGGCGAGGTACTTGATGGCAAGCGGGTCGAACCCCATGAGCTTGGCGGCTACCGCGTCGATGGCCACCTGGTCCGCCGCCGCCAGCAACACGTCCTTGCGCACCGGGATCATGGTGCGCGGCCCGGGGCCGTTGCCGGCGGTGGTCCCGTCCATCACGGCGAACAGCCCAGTGTGGATTTCCTTCTGGATGGTCAGCAGGTCCACCAGCGTTTCGTGAATCCAGGTGTGGGTGTAGTGCCGGCGGGTGGCCAGCAAGCCGCCGAAGGCGTTCTTCATGGCCCCGGTGGTGGTGGTGTAGATGTGGCACTTCACGGTGGGGAGGTGGACGATGTTCTTGCCGATGAAGAACTCGGGGATCTGGATCCCTTCGGGGAAGATCCTGGGTAGCGCCAGCATCGTCCCCTTCGGGTCGTAACGGACCCACCGCAGGTCCCACGGGAAGCAGTTGTAGCGCACCGGTACGCGGTGCCGCTCCAGCACCGCCACGTAGCCGTTGAGGCGTTCCCCCTTCTTGGGGTCGGTGACCACCGTGTCGTTTTGCACGCACACCAACTCGCCAAAGCCCTGGCTGCGCAGTGCCAGGATCGTACCCTCCAGTTGCCATGGGGTGGTGTTGGCGCCGGGGAAGGGGAAGTGCCACGAGATGTTGTCTTTGAGGATCGTGGGGGCGGTGGGGTCGAGGGCCTGGCGGAGGCCGGCCAGCCCGCAGAGGCGAGCCAGGTCGGCAAGCACCGTCTCGGGCGTGCTGCGGAGCACCGCGACCCGGGTCTTCATCGCGGGCCCCCGAAATGGACGATGGCCCCGGCGGCCACGGCCCAGGCTGCCACCGCCAGCAGCAACGGGCGGTCGGCGAAGAGGGTGGAGGTAGGGTCCTGGGCTCCTTCCCGGTGGAGGAGCAACAGGTAGCGCAACACCCCGAAGAGCACCATCGGCACGGTGAGCAGGAGGGCCCGCGAGCCGAACTTGGCCGTGGTGTCCGGCGCCACGGTGTAGAGCGTGTAGGCCACCAGCGTCACCCCCGCCAGCATCGTGACCACGTCGTGGAGGAAGGAGACCGGGTAGGTGGGGGTGCGCTGGCTGGGGTGCACGGCCTCGGGCATCCGCTTGCCGAAGGCCAGCAAGAGCGCCAGCAGAAAACCGCAGATCACCAGCCAGTGGGAGATCACCACGCGAATGGCCAGTGCCCCGGCCACCAGGCGAACGAGAAACCCGCTCGCCAGGACCAGTGCCTCGAGAATCGGCACGACTTTCAGGTAGACGGAGTAGAGGGTGGTGATGGCGATGTAGCCGGCGAGGGCCAGGAGCACTGCCGTGCCTTGCAGGGTGGTGATGGCGACGGCCGCCACGAACAGGGCCGCGGCCCAGGCCAGGGCGGCAGGCACGGCCATTTCGCCGCTCGCCACCGGGCGGCGGCGCTTGACGGGGTCGGCGCGGTCGCTCTCCCGGTCGAGGACATCGTTGACCAGGTACCCGGCCGAGGCGGCGAGGCAGAAGGCCAGCGCCGTGGCGGCCGCCCGGCCGAGCACGGGGACGTCGAAGGCGTGGCCCGAAAAGACGGCCGGAGCCAGCACGAAGCCGTTCTTCAACCAGTGCCGCGGGCGCATGGCCCGAACTAGGAGCGAAAGGTGCCTCAGCATCGCCCAGATGGTAGCAAAGGCCGGCCCCCGGCCCGGCGTCGGTGAGCGGCATCGGCGGAGGGAAGGGCGACACCGGCGGCCAGACGGATCGAAGCTTCGCCAAGGTGGACGGCACCGACGGGCGGCAGGCCCGCGCCAGCAATGTTGGCGACATCCTCTCCGCGGCGGCATGAAAGGCGCGGGCTGCAGTGCGGCAGCCGGGCCACGGCCGCCGAGCCATGGGCCGACGACGACTTGTAGGGTCTCGACGCGATGGGAGAGGGTTAGGGGATTTGGGTGAGGTCGGCGGCGAGACCGTGCGCCGAGAGAAAGGCAACCATGTCCTGGGGGGGCGGGGCCTCCAGACGCAGGGTGGCCCCGTGGCGGGGGTGTGGCAGGGTCAGCCGCCAGGCGTGCAGGAAGGGGCGAGGCGGGCCGGCCCCGCCGCCGTACCGCCGGTCGCCTGCCACCGGCAGCCCCGCGTGGGCCAGGTGCACCCGCACCTGGTGGGTGCGGCCGGTGGCGGGGCGCACCGCGACCAGCGACAGGCCAGCCGACGATGCGAGCAGGGCGATCTCGGTCCGAGCCGGCCGGCCGCGGCGGTCCACCCGGAAGCGGTCGGGAACGCCAGGGTCCCGGGCGATGGGCGCCTGAACGGTGAGACGGGGGCGGGGCGGGGCGCCAACCACCACCGCCAGGTAGCGTTTGTCCACCGCGCCGCTGCCCCACGCGCGGGCGAGAGCGCGGCTCGCCTCGTGCTGGCGGGCAAAGAGCAGCACGCCGGTGGTGAGCCGGTCGAGGCGGTGGACGAGCAGCACATCCTGGCGCCGGCCTGCGGCGAGGGCGAGCTGGAGGGCGAGGAGCTCGTGGGCGCCGAGTTCCCCCGGACGGCGGCGGCGCGGGCTCTGGGAGGCCAGTCCCGCTGGTTTGTCCACCACCGCGAGCCACCCGTCCTCGTGGAGGAGCGGCAAGCGCACCGGCAACGACGGCGGCGGTAGCAGGGTATGGGCACCGGGGATGACGTCCACCACGTCCGCCGTGGTCACCGTCCGCGACAGGACGTGGGCGGGCTCGCCGTTGAGCCAGACCTCCCCGGCCGCCACGGCCCGGCGGGCAGCACGGCGGGGGATGCCCGAAAGCCGCGCCAGCGCCACATCGAGCCGCGCCCCGGCGATGTCCGGGAAGACCAGGTAGCGCACCACGCCGGGCTGGGGCTCAGGCAGCGGGCACCTCGGCGGGGAGGATTATCGTGGCGGTGGTGCCGGTGAGGTCGCTCGCCAGGCGGAACTCGCCGCCGTGGGCGCGCACGAACTTGCGAACGATGGCCAGCCCCAGCCCCGCAGCACCGGCCCGCCGCACCTTCATGGGCACGGCCACTGCAGCGAGGGTCTCCGCCGACATACCGGGGCCCTGGTCACGGATTTCGAGGACCACCCGCTCGCCGTCCCGGCGTCCACCCACCGCAATGGGTGGGGGGGAGGCGGCGCTGCGGGCGGCGTTGTCCAGGAGCGCGGCGAGGACGGCGGCGATGGCCCGCTGGTCCCATCGCACGGAGCCGGCAAGCTGGGACGTGTCCAGGTGGATGCGCAGCGGCGGCGCTGCGGGGTCCCAGCCGAACTGGAAACGCTGGACCTCCTCGCGGAGGAACGCCTCGAGGGCGAAGGACCGCGGGTCCAGGCGCGCCGGGCGGCCGTAGAGGAGCAGCTTCTCCAGATAGCCCTTGAGGGCGTCGATCTGCCGCAGCACCGCTTCCAGGTGGCGTTGCGATTCCCCGCCCGCCCCGCGGCGCAGCCCCATCTCGGTCTGCAGGCCGATGGTGAAGGCGTAGTTGCGGATGTCGTGGGCGATCTGGTTGACCAGGTTCTCCAGCGCCCCGGACAGCTCCTCCCCCCCGTCGGCGGCGTCCACGACGGCAAGGATTTCTGGCCGGTCGGGGCAGGCGGCCACGACGACCCGGCGACTCGCACCGCCCACCGAGATCGTCACCAGCGCGCAGCCACGCACCGGCAAGGGACCATCCACCCGGCAGGGCACGGCGGCGTCGCCCCCCTCCGACAAGCGGGTGACGCCGTCCGGCTCGCGGAAGAGCCAGCCAATCCTCGGTGGGGGGGGAGCGCTGTTCACAAACCAAGCATACCATGGCTGCGCGACGAGAAAATGGGTGTCGGGCATGCGACCCGACGGGGAGCCGAGGTGCGGTACGGGCAACTTGACAAGGAGGCGGTACCTGGGTGAAGCTGAATGACGGTTCACTCACGGGGGGACGGGTGCGGAAGCGGGACAGCGAGAGCAGGAATCGCCGGCGCAGCGAGATCGTCAAGGCCGCGGTGAAGGTCTTTGCCGAGCGCGGCTTCTTTGCCGCGCGCATGCGTGAGGTGGCGGAGGGCGCCGGTGTGGCCGACGGCACCGTCTACCTGTACTTCAAGGGGAAGGAGGACCTGCTGGCCTCCATCCTCGAGGAGCATGCCGACGCGTTTCTCTCCCGCGCCCGACGCGACGCCGCGGCAGTGGCGGACCCCGAGGAGAAGCTCCGGTGCGTGCTGGAACGGCACTTGGCGAGCCTCGAGAACGACCGGGCGCTGGCCCACGTGTTCCAGATCGAGCTGCGGCACACGCGCCGCTTCCTGCGGCGGGTGGCGCGCGGGAAGGTGTCGGAGTACCTGCAGCTGCTGCAAGAGATCGTCGCCGACGGGGCGGCGCGGGGGGTCTTTCGCGACGACATCCCCGCCGATGTGGTGGCCCGCGCTATCTTCGGCGCGGTGGACGAACTCGTGACGTCGTGGGTGCTGAGTACGCGCCCGACGCCGTTGGCGTCGAAGGCTGAGCCGCTCGTCAGCCTGTTTCTGGAAGGGTTGCGCGAGCGGGGAACTGGGGGGAAACGTGAGCGAACACAAGACCCTGCTTGACCTGTTTGCGGCCTGGCGCACCTCGCCGTACCGGCCGCACCTGGTGGACGCCCGCGAGGGGCGCGACCGGCACTACGACCAGGCCGAGGTCACCCGCTGGGTGGCGGGTCTGGCGCGGGGCCTGGGTGGGCTCGGCATCGGCAAGGGGGACCGGGTGGCCATCATTTGCGGCGACCGGCCCGAGTGGCACGTGGTGGACTGGGCCGTCCTCCACCTGGGGGCGCTGGACGTGCCCATCTACCCGACGCTGCTCCCGGCACAGGTGGGCACGATCCTCGCCGATTCCGGGGCTGTGGCGGTGGTGGCGGAGAACCCGGAGCAGCTCGCCAAGGTGCTGGAGGTGCGGGGAGATTGCCCGGCGCTTCGCCACGTGGTGCTGGTGGACGGCGAACCCCCCGACGGCGTGCTCTCGCTGGCGTCCCTCACCGAGGCCATGGACACCGAGGCAGCAGCAGCGTACCTGGAGAGCCGCCGACCGCTGGTGGAGCCCGGCGACCTCGCCACGCTCATCTACACCTCGGGGACCACCGGCGAGCCCAAGGGGGCGATGCTCACCCACGACAACTTCGTCTTCGATGCCGTGTCGTCGGCTGGGGTGATGCCCTGGCCCGACGAGGGGGAAACGGGGCTGGCGTTTCTCCCGCTCTCCCACGTCCTGGAACGGCTGGTGGACTACATCTACTTCCTGAAAGGCGTGACCATCGCCTACTGCGGCGTGCTGGAGATCGCGGAGGCTTTCCGGCGGATCCGGCCGCACCTCTTCACCGCGGTGCCGCGGGTCTACGAGAAGATTTACGCCCGCATCTTCGAGGAAGTGGGGCGGGCGCCCAAGGTACGGCAGGTCATCTTCCGCACCGCCGTGCGGGTCGCCCTGGAGGCCCACCGCAGCGGCCGCCGGGGGTTGCTGGCCAGGCTCTTCGACCCCATCGTCTACCGCAAGATCCGCGACGTCTTCGGCGGCCGGCTGCGCTTTTCCATCTCCGGCGGCGCTCCCCTCCCGGTGTACGCCTTCGAGTTTTTCCACGCCATGGGGGTGCGCGTTCTGGAGGGGTACGGGCTCACGGAGACCTCGCCGGTCATCACCGTCAACCCGTTCCACCGCCCCAAGGCGGGCAGCCCCGGCCCCGCCATCCCGGGGGTGGAGGTGAAGATCGCCGAGGACGGGGAGATTCTCACCCGCGGTCGGCACGTGATGCGGGGGTACTGGGGGAAGCCGGAGGCAACGGCGGCGGTGATCAGTGCCGACGGGTGGTTCGCCACCGGTGACATCGGCGAGCTGGACGACGACGGCTACCTGCGCATCACCGACCGCAAGAAGGACATTCTGGTCACCGCCGGCGGCAAGAACGTGGCGCCGCAGCCCATCGAGGCGCAGATCGTCTCCTCCCCCTTCGTGGAGAACGCCGTTCTCTTCGGCGACCGCAAGCCGTACATCGTCGCCCTCCTCGTGCCGAACTTCGACGAGCTGAACCGCTGGGCAGCCTCGCAAGGGGTAGTGGTGGCCAGCCGGGAGGAGTTGTTGCAGCGGCGGGAGGTCCTGAACCTCTACCAGGGGATCATCGACGACGTCAACGGCAAGCTGGCTCGGTTCGAGACGGTGAAGAAGTTCGCGCTGCTCCCCCAGTCGCTGACCATGGACGGGGGCGAGCTGACGCCGACCTTGAAGGTGAAGCGGCGCATCATCGAGGCACGCTACCGCGAGCTCATCGACGGACTGTTCCGGGACGGCGAAGCCTGAGGTGACGCCGACGCCGCGGCGAGGGCAGGGCAGCGACGGCGAGGGGGGAAGGGCGCGGGGCCCGTGCCAGGGTGACCGGGTGCCCGAGTGGGTGGTGCCCATCTCGGTGCCCACGCCGTACCCCATCGGCCCGATCACCGCCTACCTGCTGATGGGCGACCCCCTCACGCTGGTGGACACCGGGCCCCTCACGCGGGTCGCCTGGCGGGCCCTGGTGGCGGGGCTGGCCGCGGCCGGCGTTGGCCCGGGGCAGGTGCGCCGCGTGCTCCTCACCCACGGCCACCACGACCACTGCGGCCAGGCGGGGCGGCTGGCCGCGCTCGGCGCGGAGGTCCTCGCGCACCCGGACGAGCGCGCTAACCTCGCCCACGAGCGGCAGTACCGGGAGTTGTGGCGGCAGCTCAGCCGGGCGGACCTGCCCCTCGTCACGCGCCTGGCCGTCGTCAGCGGGCTGCGGGTCCTCGACACCACGGCGCGCCGGCTGCATCGCTTCACGCCGCTGGCCGATGGCGAGATCCTCGCTCACAGTCGCGGCCGCCTGCGCGTGCACCACCTGCCCGGGCACAGCGCCGGCCACCTGGGGTTCGAGTTGGCGGGGGAGCGGATCGTCCTGACCGGTGATCTGCTCCTGGACGGCATCACCCCCAACGCCATCGTCGGCCCGGACCCCCGCGACCCGCGGCGGCCGTTCCTCTCCATTGCGGCCTACAACGACTCGCTGGCCCGGCTCGCCTCGCTGGGGCCACGGTTGCTGCTGCCCGGGCACGGGCCCTGCATCGAGGACGTGGGGTCGGCCATTGCCGAGGTGCTCCGCCGCCAGCGCCTGCGGTCCCGGCAGATCCGCAGACTGCTAGCGCGCGGCCCGGCCGTGGTGGCGCAGCTCCTCCGCCAGCTCTTCCCGGGCCTCGCCCCGGTGGAATCGTTCCTCGCCTTCTCCGAGGTGTTCGGCCACCTGCTCGAGCTGGAGCGGCGAGGGGAGGTGCGGCGGCGGGTGGTGGCTGGGCGGGAGTACTGGGCGTTGGTGTGAGCGTCGCGGCCGTCACCGGCTTGCCGCGGCACCCTGCCGCTGGCGCTGGAGGAGTTCCCCCACCGGCAGGGGTCGCAGCCCGCGGCGGTCCATCTCGTCCAGGAACATGGGCAGCGCCTCCAGGAGAGGCGGCGTCGCCCGGCCGCTGCCCAGGTGCATGAGGATGATGGAGCCCGAAAGCGGTCTGCCGGTGCGCTCCTCGAAGCGGATGAGCCGGCGGGCGATGGCCTCCGCCGAGAGGTAATTCCGCGCCCGGGGGTCCTCCACCCAGTCCAGGGCGTCCAGCGAGTCCCCCCCCGCCCGTGTCCAGTCCACGTGAACGAGCCCCAGCTCTCCCGCCCAGGCGCGGATCTCGGCGTTGTGCTCGCCGTAAGGCGCGCGCCAGAGGGGAGCCGGTGGACGGCCGATGGCGGCGGCAATGGCCTCGGCGGTGCGGCGCAGCTCGTCGTGGAGGCGCTGGCGGGTCACGCCTGGCAGCGTGTCGTGGCGGCGGTTGACGGCCCAGCTGGTGAGGTGTGGGTGGCTGTAGGTGTGGTTGCCGATCTCGTGCCCCGCCGCCACCGCCAGGCGGAGGATGTCCGGGTGGCGAGTGGCAAACGTGCCGGTGACGAAGAGCGTGGCGCGAATCCGCCGTTCCCGCAGAAGGGAGAGCAGTTCCCGGGCCCCTTCGGTCCGCTCGTGGGCGTCGAAGGTGAGGGCAAAGAACGGCCCGGGGTCGGGGACCGCGGCCACGTTGGCGGCCGCCGCGGCGGCGACGAGGAGGAGCGTTGCCGTCACGGCGACATTGTGCCAGATGGTCGGGTGCCAATCATCCCGGGGTCGGCTACAATCCGCGGGGAACGAGGTGCCCATGTGGAACGTCCCCAACACCCTCACCCTCCTGCGCATCCTCATGGTGCCCTTGCTCGTGGTGGTGCTCCTCACCCGGTTCCAGGGGAGCGAGTTCTGGGGGCTGGGCATTTTCCTGCTGGCCGCGCTCACCGACCTGGCGGACGGCATCATCGCTCGCCGCACCAGGGCTGTTACCGTGGCCGGGACCCTGCTGGACCCCATCGCCGACAAGCTCCTCATGTCGGCGGCGTTCATCTCCCTGGTGGAGCTGGGCCAGGCGCCGGCGTGGATGGTGGTGGTGATCGTCGGCCGTGAGTTTGCGGTGGCCGGCCTCCGGCAGGTGGCGCACGAGCGCGGCGTGGTCATCGCCGCCACCTGGTGGGGCAAGCTCAAGACGCTCTCGCAGATCATTGCGGTCTGCATGCTCATCGTGAACTTCCAGCTCGGCTGGTGGGCGGTGCTGTCGCGGGTCGCGCTGTGGGTGGCCGTGGTCATGGCTGTCGCCTCCCTGGCCAGTTATTTCCGCGGCTTCTGGGGGCGCGTGGTGGGGGCATCATGACCGCCCCGCAACGTGGCGCGTCCTTCGCCCGGGCACTGGTTCGCCTGGGCCATCGGCATCCGGTGCCGGTGCTGGTGGCGGCGGTGGTGGTTGTGGCGGCGGGCTTCTTCTTTGGCAATCGCCTGACCTTCGATACCGACGTGTTGAGCCTCGTTCCCCGCCACGATCCGGTGATCGAAGAGTTCAAGCGGACGTTGGAGCGCTTTGGCTCGCTGGACACCCTGGTGGTGGCGGTGCGGGTGGGGGGCGAGGATCGTCTCGAGACGGCGCTGCGGCTGGTGGACCTGCTGGTGGAGGAACTCCAGGGCTCCCCCCACCTGGAGCGGGTGCGCGGCCATCTGGACGACCCCGTGAAGCTGGCCGAGGCGGTGCTGCGCCATGCGGTGCTGTTCCTGGACGAGGTGGGGCTTGCCGCCCTGGGAACGCAGCTCGAGCCGGACGCCCTCGCCCAGCGCGCCGCCGACATCCGCAGCGCGGTGGAGACCCCTCACGGCATGCTGGCCAAGGAGCTGGCCGTCCGGGACCCGCTGGGTTTTCTCCCCCTGCTGCTCCAGCGCGTCTCGGCCACGCCCTCCTCCCTCAAGATCGACTTCGCCAGCGGCTACTACCTGTCCGAGGATCACTCCCTCGCCCTGGTCCTTGCCAAGCCGCTCCGGCCCCCCCAGGACATCGGTTTCGACGAGGAGATGTTCGCCGACGTCAACGCCCGCGTCGCCCGGGCACGGGCGCTTCTGGCCGAGGAGGAGGAGCTTGCCGACGCGGAGGTGCCCGAGGTGCTGCTGGGGGGCGGCTACCGCATTGCCGTGGAGGACGCCCGTCTCATCAAGAGCGACATCGTCACCAATGCCACCATGTCGGTGGTGGGCGTGATGCTCCTCTTCTTCCTGGCCTACCGCCGCCTCGCCACGGCCCACGTGGCCTTCTTCCCTCTCGCCACCGGCTTAGCCCTCACCTTCGTCTTTGCCTATTTCGCCCTGGGCCGGGTAAGTTCGGCCACCTCGGGTTTTGCGGCGCTGCTGGTCGGGCTCGGCATCGACTTCACCATCGTGATGTACGGGCGCTACCTGGAGGGGCGCCTGGCGGGGTTGAGTCTCGCCGACGCGCTGGACGGCATGGCCACCTTTTCCGGCCCGGCGGTGCTGCTGGGGGCGGTGACCACTGTCGGGACGTTCTTCACCTTCCTGATCACCCGCTTTGCGGGTTTGCGGGAACTCGGCCTGCTCACCGGTACCGGCATCGTCCTCATGGCGCTGTCGGCCTTCCTGCTGCTACCGGCGCTGCTCACCATCTTCGACCGCGCACGAACGCCGCGCCCCCACCCGGCCTGGCTCGACCTGCGACCGGTGCTGGCCCTGGCGGTGCGACGGCGGCGCGCGGTGCTGGTGGTCTGGGGCGCGGTCACGGTGGTCGCGCTGGCCCTCGCCCCCCGCCTGCGCCTGGACGACGACGTGCGCAACCTGCGTTCCCCCGACAACGCAGGGGTGCGCATTCAGGACGAGGTGGCGCAGGCGTTCGGGTTCTCCTTCAACGCCATGATCGTCACGGTGCACGGCGCCGACGAGCAGCAACTCCTCCAGCGCGTACAGACCATCACCCGGGGGCTCGAGCCGCTGGTGGCCCGCGGCGTGATCTCGTCCTACGAGTCGGTGGCCAACCTCCTGCCGCCGCTGGAGGCTCAGGAACGCGCTCTGGCGTGGCTGCGGGACCATCAACGGCTCACCGATCCGGTGGCCGTCCGGAAGACCCTCGCTGACGCCCTCGCTGCCCAGGGTCTGGTCCCCGCTGCCTTCGAGGCTGGCCTCGACGCGCTGGCGGGCACGTTGCGACCCGACGGCCCATTGACCCTCGATGCCTGGAAGGGTACGCCGGTGCAGGAGATGGTGGAGCGTTCCATCCGGGCGGACGAGACCGGCCTGGAAACCGTCATCAACGTGTTCCCGCCGCCGGGGATGTGGCGCCGCACGGCGCCGCCGGAGCTGGCGGCACTGGTGGCCAGCGTGCCGGGGGCGGCGTTGACCGGCACCAATCTGGTCTCCGAGCGGCTGCGCGAGACCGTCTGGGTGGACGCGGCCTTGGCCGGCGGGGTCGGGCTCGTGGTGGTGTTCCTGATGCTCCTGTGGGAACTCAAGTCCTTCCGGGCGGCGCTCTTCTGCCTGGTGCCCGTGGCTTCCGGCGTGGTGTGGACGGCCGGCGTCATGGTGCTCGTGAACTTCCCGCTGAACTTCCTCAACATCTTCGTGGTGACCATGGTGATCGGCGTAGGGGTGGACTACGGCATCCACATGCTGCACCGCCTGCGCGAGGCCCCGACCCTGGATGGTCTGGCGGAGACGGCGCGCACCGTGGCGCTGGCGGCGCTGACCACCATCGTCGGTTTCGGCTCCCTCATCACCACCCACTACCCGGGGCTCAAGAGCATCGGCTGGATGACCTCCGGGGGGGTGCTCTTCGCAAGCCTCGCAGCCATCGTCGTGCTCCCGCTCCTGGGGGGCTTCGGGGAGCGGCGGTAGCGGTGCGCCGTCTCGACCCTGCCCGCGCCCTGGTGCTCTCCTTTGCGCTCCTGATTGCCGTGGGTACCGTGCTGCTGCGGCAGCCGTGGGCGGCCCAAGCCGGACGTCAACTGTCGTGGGCCGAGGCCCTCTTTACCGCCACCAGCGCCACCTGCGTCACCGGCCTTGCCGTCCGCCCCCCCACCGACCACTCCACCCTCGGGCAGGCGGTGATCCTCGCGTTGATCCAGGTGGGGGGCTTGGGGATCATGACGTTCGGCCTGTTCTTCTCGCTGCTGCTGGGGCGTCGCCTGTCGCTGTTCGGGCGCAACCTCATCCTCTCCTCGCTGAGCCACACCGGCTGGGAGGACTTCTGGCCGTTGCTCCGGACCGTGGTGGCGGCCACCGTGGCGGTGGAGGGCATCGGGGCGGCGCTGCTGGTCGCTGGCTGGTGGCCGGAGAAGGGGTTGGCGGCCATCCCCTGGGGGGTGTTCCACGCGGTGAGTGCCTTCTGCAACGCCGGGTTCGGCCTTCACCCCGCGTCCCTGGCCCCCTGGCGGGCGCACCCCATCGTTCCGGTGGTGGTGGGGGTGTTGATCGTCGCCGGCGGGGTGGGGTTCCTGCCCATGGCCGAGCTTGTGGAGCGCTGGCGCCGCCGCGAACGCCACCCCCTCACCCTCCACACCCGCACCGTTCTGGTAATGACCGGGGTACTGCTGCTTTCGGGGTGGGTCGGGTTTGCGTTCCTGGAACGGTCCGCCGCCCTCGCCGGCATGCCGCTTGGGGAGCGACTGCTGGCCGTCTGGCTGCAGGGGATTACCCCTCGCACCGCGGGCTTCTCGTCGGTGGACGTGGGCTCCCTCCGGCCGGCCACGCTGCTGCTGTTCATGGTCCTCATGTTCGTGGGGGCCTCGCCGGGCTCCACCGGTGGTGGCGTGAAGACCACCACGGTGGGGGTGTTGCTGTCCATTGTGGTGGCCCGCATCCGCTCCCGGCGGCAGGTCTCCCTCTTCGGGCGGGGGATCGGCCAGGGTTCCGCGTGGTCCGCCGTGACCGTGGTGGTGGTGGCCCTGGCCATGGTGGCGGGGGGCACCTTCCTGCTCGTCGCGCTGGAGCACGCCGGCCCTGGCGGGGCCCAGGCGCGGGTGCGCTTCCTTGCCGAGGCGTTCGAGGTGACGTCCGCTTTCGGGACGGTGGGGCTGTCCACCGGCATCACCCCGGAACTCTCCGGTCCGTCGTGGCTGGTTCTGGTGGGGATCATGTTTGCCGGTCGGGTGGGGCCGCTGACCCTGGGGCTCGCCCTGGCCGGCCGGCGCCCTCGGGCCGAGCCCCGCTTCGTGGAAGAGGAGCTGATGGTCGGCTAGCTGGAGGGAGAGGACGATGCGCGAACTGCCGGTTGAAGCGCTACGCTGGCAATGCCCCGACGACTGGCTGCCCGCCGGCTCCACCGCCTCGATCGAGCCGTCGCAGGGGATCATCGGTCAATCCCGGGCCATCCAGGCGCTGGAGTTCGGCCTGGAGATCGATTCACTGGGGTTCAACGTGTTCGTCACCGGCCTCACCGGCACCGGCAAGATGACGGCTGTGGAGCTGCACCTCCGGCCCCGGGCGGTGGGGCCGGCGCCCGACGACCTGGTCTACGCCTACAACTTTGCCAGGCCCGAAAAGCCGGTGCTGGTACGCCTCAAGGCGGGCAAGGGCACGGTGCTCCGCGATGGGCTCGACCGGATGTTGCGGGAACTCACGGAGGGGTTGCCGAGCCTGTTCCAGGGGGAGGAGTTCCAGCGCCGGGCGGAGCTCTCCATCGAGGACCTCAAGCACCGGCAGAACGAACTGGTGCGGGCCTTCGAGCGACGGGTCAAGGAGGCCGGCTTCACCCTCGTGCAGGTGCAGGTGGGGTCGCTGACCCGGCCGGAGATCCTGCCGGTGGTGGACGAGCGGCCGGTACCACTGGATCGTCTCCAGTCCCTGGCCGAGGACGGCAAGCTGCCGCAGGACAAGGTGGCCGAGCTCGAGGCGCGACACGGCAAGCTCTCCGAGGAATTGGGGCGGGTGTTCCACGAGGTGACCGCGCTGCGGGAGGCCATGGTGGCGCGGGTGGAGGAGCTGCGACGGGCCACTGTGGATCCCATCGTGGGAGGCGCTCTGGCCAACATTCGCGCGGCGGTGGACGACCCGCGGGTGGAGCCGTTCCTCGCTGCGCTCAAGAACGACCTCCTCGACCACCTCGAGCTGTTCGGCCAGCCCACCGGCGAGGACGGCGACCCGCTGCTTCGCTACCGCGTCAACGTGGTGGTGGACAACGGCGCCACCACGGGACGGCCGGTGATCATCGAGACCGAGCCCAGCTTCACCAACCTGTTCGGCACGGTGGAGGCGCGGCTGGCCAAGGACTGGCAGTCCACCTCCGACCACACGCGCATCCGCGCCGGTTCCCTGCTGCGCGCCAACGGCGGGTTTCTCGTCCTCAACGCCTTCGACACCCTGGCCGAGCCCGGCGTCTGGCCGGCGCTCAAGCGGGCCCTGCGCTACCGGCGGGTGGTCATTCGCCCCCGCGAGATGCTCTTCGCCATCACCGGCCAGGTCATTGCCCCCGAACCCGCCGACATCGACGTCAAGGTGGTGATGGTGGGGGATCGGGCCCTGTACGACCTCCTCCACGAGCTGGACGAGGACTTCCGCAAGATCTTCAAGGTGCTGGCGGACTTCGACAGCGAGATGAGCGTCGGCCGTCAGGAGGTGGCCGACTTCCTCTCGGTGATGGCCAAGATCGTGCGGGAGGAGCGGCTGCCGCCGGTGAACCGCGCCGGGATGGCGGCCCTGGTGGAGGAGGCGGTGCGGCTGGCCGGCGGGCGCAGGCGCATCTCGGCGCGCTTCTCCGACGTGGCGGACATCCTCCGCGAGGCGGCGTTCCTGGCCCGGCAGCGGGGGCGGCGGGCCGTGGGGGCCGACGAGATCCGGACCGCCCGGCTGGCCCGGCGCGGGCGCCACTCGTTGCCGGAGGAGAAGCTCACCGAGCTGATGCTGGACCGGGTCCTCGCCGTGGCTACGGAGGGGGCGGTGGTGGGGCAGGTGAACGGCCTTGCCGTGTTCGACCTGGGGTACCACGCCTTCGGTCTGCCGGGGCGGGTCACCGCCCGGGTGGCGCTAGGGCGCGAGGGGGTCGTCAACATCGAGCGGGAGGCGGGGCTTTCCGGGCGCACCCACGACAAGGGGGTGCTCATCCTGACGGGGTTCCTGCGCGGCACCTTCGCCCGGGAGCTGCCGCTCTCCATGAACGCCTCGGTGGCCTTCGAGCAGTCCTACAGCGGGGTGGACGGCGACAGCGCCTCATCCACCGAGGTCTACGCCATCCTCTCCGCCCTGGCCGACCTCCCCATCCGCCAGGACGTGGCGGTGACCGGATCGGTGGACCAGCACGGCAACGTCCAGGCCATCGGCGGCGTCAACGAGAAGATCGAGGGGTTCTTCGCCCTGTGCCAGCGGCGGGGACTCACCGGCACTCAGGGGGTCATGATCCCCGAGAGCAACGTGGGCGATCTCCAGCTCGACCCGGAAGTGGTGGCCGCGGTGCGTCGGGGGAAGTTCCACATCTGGGCGGTGGCGCGCATCGCCGAGGGGATCGAGCTGCTCACCGGCGTGCCCGCCGGGGAGCGCGACGGCGACGGCCGCTACCCCGCCGACACCGTGTTCGGCCGCTGTTCGGCAAAGCTCGCTGAAATGGCGGAGCAACTCCGCCGCTACCGGGAGGTGTGAGATGCGCTGGGGCAGGGTGCGTCCCCCCTGTCGTGGGGGCGGCGGCGCCGGGCGCCGGGCCGCGGTGGTGGCAGCCGTTGCTGCGGCGCTGACGGCGCCCGCGGTGGTTCCCGTCTCCGCGGTCCAGGAGGCAGCGCTCCTCCAGCAGGCGCGGGCGGCGTACGAGCAGCGAACGCAACCGGTCCGGGCCCGGGCCGCGGTGGAGCTGTACGCCGCCGCGGCCAAAGCCGCCCCCGACTCCTACGAGGCCCGCTGGGAAGGTGCCCGGGCCTGCTATTTCTACGGCACCTTCACCCGCGAGGACGGCAGCGACGACGAGAAGATCGCCATCTTCGAGGACGGTATCGGGCGCGCTCGGGAGGCGGTGCGGCTGCGCCCTGACGGGGTGGAGGGGCACTTTTGGTTGGGCGTGCTCCTGGGCGTGTACGGCGAGGCCAGAGGGGTGCTCAAGTCGCTGGCGCTGGTGCCTGAGATCCGCGCGGAGATGGAATGGTGCCTAAAGGCCGACCCCAGCGTGGAAGGGTGGGGGCCGGACCGGGTGCTAGGGCGCATGCTGTACAAGCTCCCCTTTTTCAAGGGGGGCGACAACCACAAGTCGCGGGAGCACCTGGAGCGCTCCCTGGCCGGCGCCCCCACCAACGCCCTCACCCGCCTGTACCTGGCGGAGACGCTCAAGGCACTGGGGATGAAGGAGCGGGCGGTGGAGCTGCTCCGCTCGGTGGTGGAGATGACGCCCGACCCTCGCTGGGCGCCAGAGCACCCGGCCATCGTCGCCAAGGCCTCGGTGCTGTTGCGCAAGCTCACCTGAGGGCGGGTGCCGCCTCCGGCTGCTCCGGGGCGGCGATGGACGAGCTGCCGTACGCCGCGTACCAGGCGAACCTCGCCGCGTAGATGGTGGGCAGATCGGACCCCTCCGAGGTCACCCACGCCGCCAGAGGCCGCGCCGACACCTGGATCTGGAGGGGAACCCCCGCCACCGTGGTGCGCCACCTGCCCCCGGGGTCCGCGGACGCCCGGAGCGTCTCGATGGGAAAGGCGCACCACGCGTCGCCGCTTTGCACCGCCAGCACGGGTGCCTTGAGGGGGAGGGTGCGGTCTGCCGGCAGCGGGGACACCGGGAAGCGCAGCAGGTCGGAGCCGAAGTACGACGCGTACGGGTCGCGCCGGTACTCCCGGAGCAGCGCCGGGTCCGGCGCGAGCACCGTGGTGTGGGGGTTAGCCGCGAGCCAGGCGGCCCACGGCGCAACGACCACCGGCAGCGGTTGCAGCCGTTCCCCCCTCGCTACGGCCGGTCCGGTCACGGCACGGAGGAGGATCGGCGACCAGAGGGAGCCGGCGCCGTCGTGGAGGAGGTGACCGCAGTTGTGCAGCAGCCCCGAGATGCCGAAGGTCGCGGTTCGGCCCCCAAGGCGCCTGGAAAACACCACGGTGGTGGCGGCGAGCGGCGCGTGGGCCACGGCAATGGCCTCGCCGCCCAGCGTGTCGTTCACCACCTCGTGCCAGACCAGGGCACGCAGGGGGTACGCGCGGGCCTGGCCGCCCCGCCGCACCCCCACCACCAGGTCGGAAGGGAGGAGGAATCGCCGGAACGAGGCCAACTCGGCGGGTTCGACGGCAGGGGGGTTCACGAGCACGGGCAGCCCGTCCCGGCCAATGCCGGAGGCCACGATCTCATGCACCGGGATGGCGGCGGGGGTGAGGGGGAAGCCGTAACTTTCCGGGTGCTGCCCGTCCCCCTTCGCCGACGGGCGGTGGCGGACCAGGTGCATCGTGCGCCAGCCAGCGGCGGCGGCGGTCAGCCCGAGCGCCAGGGCCAGCACCCACCCTGCCGAACGCAGCCTTCTCGGTGGGCTGCTGCCTTGACTCATGGCATCTGGTTGACCGCCGCGGCTCGAGCCAGTACCGGCACCGGTTGGGAGGGGGCAGTGCGGCGGTCTGCCAGCATGAGGGCCAGGAGGAGGGGCAGATAGGCAAGGGTGGCGAGGAACAACCGTCTTGCCTCGGCCTGGCCGCGGGAGGCGGCGAGGCGCGCCGCCACGGCGGCCAGCCACCCGCCGAGAAGGAGAGCCCCCATGGCGAACACCGTCCCGGCCATGCCTGCCAAGGACACGGTCAGGGTCACCCCCACCAGGGCGAGGGCGTAGATGGCGGCGAGGCGACCGGTGAGCGCACCGGAGGGGTCGAGGATCGGCAACATGCGGAACCCGCCGCGTCGGTAGTCGTCCCGGTAGAGCCAGGCGAGGGCGAGGAAGTGGGGGATCTGCCAGAGGAACAGGATGCCGCCCAGAAGCAGCGCGCCGGGGGCCAAGGAACCGGTGGCGGCGGACCACCCCATCATGGGCGGAATGGCGCCGCACACGGCGCCGGCGAGGGTGCAGAAGGGGGAACGCACCTTCATGGGGGTGTAGACGAGGGTGTAGAGGAGCACCACCGCCAGGGCAAGGGCGGCGGTGAGGACGTTCACCGCCGCCGCCAGCAGCGCCACCCCAGCGGCGGCCACCGCCAGACCAGCGTCCCGCGCCCGGGCCGGGGCAAGGGCCCCTGCCGGGATGGGGCGACGGCACGTGCGGGTCATCCGGGCGTCGCGGCGCCACTCCATCGTTTGGTTGAGCGCCATGCTGCCCGCCGCGGCCAAGGCGGTTCCCACCAGGGTGAGGGCCAGGCGCGGCCAGGCGCCGGTCCAGGGGCCGCGGTGGGCCATGAGAAACCCCACCGCCGTGGTGACCACCACCAGGGCGACCAGGCGCAGTTTGAAGAGCTCGGCCGCGCGGGCGATGCCGGGGCGGGGGACCGACGACGCGGTGCCTGGCGCGGCGGGCAACTGCTGTCGCATGCCCCGAGCAACGCAGCCGAAGGTCAGGAATTCCCACCTCGCCACCGCCCTTCTAGGAGGGCGGGAGCGTTCGCCATGGGGCAATCGCCAGGTGCGTACCGGGGGGTGACGGTGGTGGCCTTCGCCACCAGCGCCGCCATGTGGTTCGTGGGCTACCTGTGCCGGCTTCCCGGTGCGGCGGTCCCGGGCTGGGTGGTGGGGACATTGCTGAGCGGCGTGCACGTGGCCGGGGGGATCGCGGCGGCGCGCACCAGTTCCGCCGGATGGCGGGCCGGTGGGGCCGCTGGATTCGTCACCTCCCTCGTGAACCTGTTGGTCCTGGGCAGCGTGCTGGGGGATGCCGCAAGCGGGGGGCGCGCCGCCGCCGTGGTGTGGATCCCCGCGTTTCTGGCAGCGGGCGCCCTGGCGGGGGGTGCCGCCGGCGCCCTGGCCACGGTGGGTGGGCGGTCGGTGGTGGCGGTGGACTGGAACGCTGCCTTTGCCTGGGTGGCCGCGGCTGCCACCCTCCTCCTCGTCGTCGTGGGCGGCCTCGTCACCAGTCACGAGGCCGGCCTGGCTGTGGTGGACTGGCCCAACACCTTCGGCACCTCCATGTTCCTCTACCCCCTGTCGCGGATGACCGGCGGGATCTACTTCGAGCACGCCCACAGGTTGTTCGGCGCCCTGGTGGGGCTGACCACGCTGGCCCTTGCGTACCGCCTCCTGCGCAGCGAGTCCCGGCGCCCGGTGCGGGGACTGGCCTGGGTGGCGGTGTTCGCCGTGATCGGGCAGGGGGTCCTGGGCGGATTGCGGGTCACTGGGCGGTTCACGTTGGCCACCGACCCCGCCGCCACGGCGCCCAACCTCACCCTGGCCGCGGTGCACGGGATCACCGGCCAGCTCTTCTTCGCCCTCTTGGTGGCCCTGGCAGTGGTCACCTCCTCGGGGTGGCGGCAGTCACCCCGCCCTCACCAGCGCAGCGGCGCGTGGGAGGGCCCGGTGGTGGTGGCGGCTCTCCTTCTGCAGCTCGGCCTGGGGGCGGTGCTGCGCCACTTCGGCAAGGCGCTCCTGGCCCACGCCACCTGGGGCGGGGGCGTCCTGGGAATGGCGATCTTTGCGGCGGTGCGGGGCCGGGGGGCTGCCGCCGCGCCGCCCCTCCGGCGCCTGGCGTCGGCACTCCTGGTGGTGGCGCCGGTGCAGGTGGCCCTCGGCCTCGCCGCGTGGCTCACCACCTCGGCTCGGGTGCCGGGCTCGGCGCCGCCGCCGGTGGTGGAGGTCATCGCCGCCACGGCGCACCAGGTGAACGGTGCCCTGCTCCTCGCCATTGCTGTGGCCTTCGCCCTGTGGCAGCGGCGCGGCAGCCGGGGGGCGGTGGGTTAGCAGCAGCGCTGCGGCACCCCCTCCACAACCCTGGGAGGGCCGAACGCTCTGGGGGGGATCGGGGCGCCGCGCAGGGTCGCCAGACACCGGCGCCCGGAATCCAGGAGGATCACCACCACCGCCACCATCATGATCACCGTGAGCCCAGCCTGGAGGTAGCCGCGAAAGGCGTTTCCCGGCGTCGCCGCGAGAGGGAGGAAGTTGGTGGTGATGTTGAGCCACCCGGCGGTGAGCGTGGTGACGGCGACGAAGGCCATGGGCAGCACGGTGACCAGGGCGTAGCGAGTCTTCCCCATGTTGACGAGGAACGTGGTCGCCACGGCAAGGGCGACGGTGGCGAGCAGCTGGTTGGCGGTGCCGAACATCGGCCAAATGGTGCGGATCGACCCGGTGTAGATGAAGTACCCCCACGACACCACGATCACTGCGGTGGTTACCACCGACCCCGGCAGCCAGGCCGGGTCCGCCATGGGTTTGTAGTAGTTGCCGAGAAACTCCTGGAGCAGGAAGCGGGCCACCCGGGTGCCGGCGTCGATGGTGGTGAGGATGAAGAGGGCCTCGAACATGATGGCAAAGTGGTACCAGTACGACATGAGCCGCGCCATGCCCGGGATCGCGCTGAAGATTTGCGCCATCCCCACGGCCAGGGAGACGGCGCCGCCGGTGCGGCCGGCGACGTTCTCCCCCACCTCGGCCGACAACGTGGCCAGGTTGACCGGTGCCACGCCGAGGGTGGCGAAGGTCTCGGGGGAGCAGTTGATGGCGTAGTAATCCCCGGGGTGGAGGGAGGCGGCGGCGATGAGCGCCACGACCCCCACTAGGCTCTCCATCGCCATGCCCCCGTAGCCGATCATGCGGGCATCGGTTTCCTTGTCGAGCATCTTGGGCGTGGTTCCCGAGGAGACCAGGGCGTGGAAGCCGGAGATGGCGCCGCAGGCAATGGTCACGAAGAGGAAGGGGAAGAGCTTGCCCGGGACGATGGGGCCGCCCCCGTGGATGAACTCGGTCACGGCCGGAAAGTGCAGGTTGGGCCGGACGACGAGGACACCGGCGATGAGCAGGAAGACGGTGCCGACCTTCATGTAGCTGGAGAGGTAGTCGCGGGGTGCCAGCAGCAGCCAAACCGGTAGCACCGAGGCGGCAAAGCCATAGAGGCAGAGGAGGATGGTCAACTGGTGGTGGTCGAAGAGGAACCAGCTCCCCACCGGGGAGGCCGCCACCCAGCGGCCCCCTACCACCGCCACGATGAGCGCCGTCACCCCGGCGATGCTGGGGCCACGGATGGCGCCGGGGCGGAACCGGAACATGTAGAGACCCATGAGGATGGCAATGGGGATCGTGGTGGCAATGGTGAAGGTGCCCCAGGACGACTCGGCCAGGGCGTTGACCACCACGAGCCCGAGCCCGGCCAGGGCCACCACCACGATGAACAGGACGGCGACGCCGGCGGTGAAGCCGGCGACGGGGCCGATCTCCGCCCGGGCGATTTCCGGCAGCGAGCGGCCGTTGTGCCGTACCGACGCCACCAGGATCATGAAGTCGTGCACGCACCCGGCCAGCACCGCCCCGGCCAGCAGCCAGAGGAGCCCCGGCGCGTAGCCGAACTGCATGGCGAGGACCGGCCCCACCAGGGGGCCCGCGCCGGCGATGGCGGCAAAGTGGTGACCGAACAACACCCACCGGTTCATGGGGACGAAGTTGTGGCCGTCCCGGAAGAGGTGCGCCGGTACCGGCCGCGTGGCGTCCAGCGCCAGGGCCTTGGCCGCGATGAAGGCGGAGTAGAAACGGTAGCCGAGTGCCAACACGCAGAGGGCACCGACCATGATGGGGAACGCGTTCACGCTGACCCTCCCAGCGGTCGCAGCGGCCGCCCGAGCGTGATAGCACCGCCGGCCGGCGGATGGCAAGGGCGAGGAGGCGGGGCGACCGGCGGGGCCGCTCGGCCACAGCGTGCCCCTGGTGGTACCATGAACCCACATCAGCGATCGCCACAGGGGCTCGCGGTCCGGAGGGTTAGGCAAGCACGCCCGTTCTGGCGGTGGCAAGGGGGGACCATGAACGGCACGGTACGAGCAGCGCTGGTGCGGCTCGCTCTAGCCCTCGTCGTTGTCCTGGTTGGCTGGACGCCGCTTGACGCGGCAACGGTCCAGGGCACGATACGGTACGCGGGGCGGCCGGTGCACGAGAACTTCCCCGCCCTCACCGAGGCTGGGGTGGGCGCCTACAGCACCACGGCTGGCACCTGGACCTTCGGTAGCGTGGACTTGGCCGCCGGCAGCTACGTGGTGAACAACCTGAGCCCCGGCACCTACGGCATCTACCTGAGGGTCAGCCGCTCCCCGGTCGGTACCAGCGTCCTGCCGTTGGCAGGCGACCTCAGCGGGTACTCGCAGGTGACCGTTGCCGGGGGAGGCACTGTGACCGTCGACCTGGCGGTGAGGGTGGCGGTGAAAGTCACCGCGCCTTTCGACAGCGCGTCGCCGTGGCCGGGGACGTGCTCCGGGTGTCCCAGTGGCGCCGGTACCACGGAGACCTTTACCCTCGCCTGGGAGGCGGCACCCTTCGCCACCAGTTACACGGTGAAGGTGGACCGGCAAGGCTGCAATGGCCTGCTCACCACCGAGACCTCCTCCACCACCGGCACCTCTGCCGTCATCACCCAGCGCACGGTCCCAGACGAGGCGTTCATTATGGTGGAGATCACCGGGTACGAGGGAGAGCAGGCCATCACCACGACCCCTTACGTGGGCTACCAGGGGTGCTCGTGGCGGACCCATGCCTTCCACGTGGCGGCCTCGGGAGGGGAGCGCCCGCGCCACGCCTCCTCCGCCCGCTTCATCCCCCAGATCGCCCATCTCGCCGGCAGCCCGCCCACCTTCTGGAAGGCAGACCTGATCCTCACCAACCCCACGGCTGCGCCGGTCGCGGTGACGCTGCGCTACACGCCCCGCAACACCGATGGGCTCGCCACCTACCGGGAGGCGGTGGTGGAGCTGCCAGCCCAGGCGTCGCGCACCCTGACGGATGTGCTGGACTCGCTGTTCCACTCCAGTGGCGCCGGTTCGCTGGAGATTCAGCCGGCCACGGTGGAGGCTTCCTGCCGGGTGTACACGCCGGGGGCGGGTTCCGGCACCTACGGCCAGGGTTTCGTACCCTTCGCCGCCGACCAGCTGGCCTGGTTGGGGGGACCGGCCCAGCGGCTGGGGACTGGCGGCGTCGCCAAGGGGGCGTTCCGCTCCAACCTCGCCCTTGTGGAGGTGTGGGGGGAGGCGGTGACGGTCCGGGTGGTTCTCCTCGACCGGAACGGTGCGCAGCTGGGGGAGAAGAGCGTGGCGTTGCCGCCCTTCGGCAACACCCAGCTCAACGACGTGGTGGGGTCCTTGGGCGGTCCTGGCACGCTCGCCGAGGGGCAGGTCCTTGTCGAGGTGACGACGGGGGGTGGCCGGGTGGGTGCGGTTCTGTCGGTGGTGGACAACGCCTCGCAGGATCCCACCACCGTGCCCCTCCTCCGCCGCTGACCCACCGCGCAGCGCCTCGAACCGGGGGACGTGGCGCTCCCGTGCGCTGGCGCACGCCGGGCCCCTTGACGCGGGAGCCGGCTGCGCTAGGGTTGTCGCCAGCATGTCTAGGCGTTCCGGCCGCGGAGCGCCGGAGGGGAACGACGATGCACCACGGCAACGGCGGTGAACTGGGAGGGCCGGCGAGCGTGCGCCGGTCGGTGTCGCGTCTGGGGCTGGTTGCACTGGGGCTTCTGGTGGTGGGGAGTGCGGTGGCCGGCACCAACCGCTGGACGGCGCTCGGGCCGCAAGGGGCCGAAGTGCGGGCCATCCAGGTGGACCCCATGGACCCGACCCGGGTGGTGGCCGGGACGACGGACGTCGGCGTGTTCGTCTCCCAGGACCAAGGCGCCACCTGGTCGTGGCGCGGGCCCGAGGACGTCACGGTGAACGCCCTGGCGCTCCACCCTGGCGATCCCAGCGTGCTGTTGGCGGCCACCGCCGGCCAGGGGGTGTTGGCCTCCCGCGACGGTGGGCAGAGCTGGAGCGCCGCCAATGACGGGCTGCCGGCCATGGACGTGCGGGTGGTGGTGTTCGACCCGGCGGTGCCGGCTCGCGTTTGGGCGGCCGGGGCGGCGGGGGTGTTCCGCAGCAACGATGGCGGCACCAGCTGGGTGGCGGCGGGGAGCGGCCTCCCCCCGGGGCTCGTGGTCGCCCTCGTTCTGGACCCGACCACGCCCACCACGCTGTACGCCGGGCTTGCCAGCGGCGGGGTCTACAAGACCGGCGACGGCGGGGCCTCATGGGCTGCCGCCAACGGCGGTCTTGCCGATCTGCGGGTGGTGGCGCTGGCCATCGATCCCAAGGCGCCCAACGCGCTCTTCGCGGCAACCCAGGGAGGGGTGTACGCCACCACCGATGGGGCGGCGAGCTGGACCCTCGCCAACGGTGGTCTCGGGGGACGAACGGTCCGGGCCGTGCTCTTCGACCCCTTCCTGGCTACTGGCGCCTTTGCCGCCACCGACAGTGGCATCTTTCGCACCACCGACCGTGGGGCGAACTGGACGCGGCTCAGCGGTGCCGCCGCCTCGCTGAATGCGTACGCGCTGGCGGCGGACCGCACGCTCGTGCCGACGATCTTTGCCGGTACCGACCGGGGGGTGTTCGCCAGCGACGACGGCGGCGCCTCCTTCCGGGCAGCCAACAACGGTTTGTCGAGCCGGCGAATTGCCGGCCTGGCCTTCGATCCGGCGGGGACCGGCACCGTGTTGGCCGGGACGGCGGATGGGCGGCTGTTTGCGAGCCCCCTGTCACCGGTGGCATGGCACGAGGAGACCGGCATCGCCGGCGCCACGGCTGTGCTGCCGGTGGTGGTTGGGGGGGTGTGGTACGCGGGTACCGGCAACGGCGTTGTCGTCAAGGCGAGCCCCTCCGGGAGCTGGACCCCCCTGGGCCCGGCGGCAACGGTCGTGACCGCCCTGGCGGTGGCTGGGACGACGCCGCACACCCTGCACGTGGGTACGGCGAGCGGTGTGCGTTCCAGCAGCGACGGCGGCACCACCTGGGGACCGGTGCGTCTTGAGGGCATCGCCGTTCGCAGTTTGGCAGTGGATCCGAGCAACCCCGCCCGAGTGGCAGCCGCCACCGCCAATGGCGTGTACCTCACCGCAAACCACGGCGCGAGCTGGGTGAGGCAGTCCGCCGGGCTCGCCAGCAACGACGTCACCGACGTCCTCTTCGACCCAACAAACCCGTCCACCCTGTGGGCCGCCACGGCCACCGCCGGGGTCTTCCGCAGCACCGACGGCGGGTCGAGTTGGACCGCCGCGAGCGAGGGCCTGCGCGGCACGGCCGCCCGGCGGCTGGCGGCGGGCCCCACCGGCGGCTCGGAGCTGCTGGCGGCCGTGACGGGGCACGGGGTGTTTCATACTACCAATGGCGCGAACTGGCTGGCGGTGAACGAGGCGCTCCCCACCCCCAACGTCACCGCGGTGGCGGCGCTGCCCAACGGCACCTGGCTTGCGGGGAGCGCCATCGGCATCTTTGCCTTCACCCCGGTGGCGCCAACCGGGGCCCTGCGGCCGCTGGTCATCGACACCGGCGGCTGGCCGTGGACCGGCCGCTCCATCGGTGCCAACCACGGGCAGCGGTTGGTGTGGTGCAACCGGTTCTCGCCGGAGGCCAGCGACTTCCCCCTCTACCTCACCAAGGTGGCACTGCTCTTCCCCGCCGGTGTGCCCGTGGGGCGCCCCATCGACCTGGTGGTGATGCGCGACCTGCAGGCGGGCCCGGTGCTGGTGCAGCGGGAGGCGGTTCAGGTGGCCGACGGCGCCACCTGGAACGAGTACGTGTTGGCGCAACCACTGCTCCTTGAGACCGCCGGCGACGTGTTCGTCGGCGCCGTGGACCGCGGCGAGGTCGGCGACGACCTCCTCGTGGCTCTGTACGACGTCAACGCCCCCACCGGCGCTCGCGCCTGGGCCGGGCAGTACGCCGCCGACCCCGGCAGCCCGCTGGCGTGGCCGCCCACCACCGTGTGGGGCTATCTCGATTTGCCTTACCAGGTGTACGCCTTTGCCGTGCGGGCCACGGCCCTGCGCGCCTCGGCGCCGACGATCTCCTCCGTCTCGCCGGAGGGCGGGTTGACCACCGGTGGAACCGCCGTGGTGATCCGCGGCAGCGGGTTCCTGCCAGGCGCCACGGTGACCTTCGGCGGCGTGCCGGCCACCGGTGTCGCGGTCCTCAACGGCGCCACCATCAGCGCGGTGACGCCGCCTCACGCGGCAGGGGCCGTGGATGTGCAAGTGGCCAACAGCGACGGGCAGTCCGCCACGCTGCCCGGCGGTTTCGTGTACTTCCCGGCGCCTTCGCTTAGCCTCTCCCCGGCGGCCCAGACGGTGCCCATGGGCGGGCGGGGCACGCTCACCGTCACCCTCGGGGCACCGGCGCCGGTGGACCTGACAGTGACGCTGGGCTCGGCGGAGCCGTGGGTGGCCACGGTGCCGGGGTTCGTGCGAATCGCCGCGGGCGTGTCCTCGGTGAACGTGTTGGTGAACGGCATTGCGCCCGGCGGTCCGGTCGCCGTGACCGCCACCCTGCCCCCGGAGGCGGGTGGGGCTCACGCCACCGCGGTGGTGACCGTGGTGGCCCGCTACCTGGTGCCGTCGGTGGCCCACAACAGCGGCATGGCCGGTTCTCGCTGGTTCACCGACCTGGCGGTGGTGAACCGGGCCGGTGCCGCAGCGTCGCTCACGCTCACCTACACCCCCAAGACCGGGGGTTCCGTGACCCGGTCCCAGACGCTGCCGGGGGCGGCGGCGGTGGAGTGGCGCAACGTGTTGGAAACGCTGTTCGGCGTGGCCGCGAGCGCTGAGAGCCAAGGGGTGGTGGAGATCGTGGCCAACCAGAGCCTGGCCATCGCCGCGCGCACCTACAACCGCTCCGCCACCGGGACCTTCGGCCAGAGCTACCCGGCGCTGTCGGTGGGGGATGCCATCGGCAGCGAGGAGGTGGCGTACCTGCCCCAGTTGAAGAAGACCGCGGAGTTCCGCACCAACGTGGGGATCGTCAACCTGGGGAGCGTGCCCTGCACTGTGCGCTTCGCCTTCTTCCGCAGCGACGGCACGCCCCTTGGCGAAAAGGACCTCACCGCCCAGCCGGGGCGGTGGGAGCAGCAATCCGACGTCTTCGCCAACATGGGCGTGGCGTCGGTGGAGATTGCCTACGCCACGGTGGACGTGGTGAGCGAGGGCGGCTTCGCCTGGGCGTACGCCTCTGTCATCGACTCGCGCACCAACGATCCCACCACCGTCCCCATGCTCACCCGCGCCGAGCTGGGCCCGCCCATCGGCACCGGTGTCTCCTACACCGTGCCCTCGGTGGCGCACAACCGGGGTCTGGCCGGCTCTCGCTGGTACACCGATCTGGCCGTGGTCAACACCTCGGAGGTCGCCACCACGCTCTCCCTCCGGTACACCCCCAGGGGGTCCGGCGAGCCGGTCGACCGCAGCGTCGAGCTGGCGCCGCGGGCCACCGCGGAGTGGCGCAACGTCCTCGAGACGCTGTTCGGGGTGGCCGCGGAGGCGGAGAGCCAGGGGGTGGTGACCATCGAGGCCGGCACCCTCCTGGCGATCTCCTCCCGGACCTACAACCGGAGTGCGACCGGCACCTTCGGCCAGTCGTACCCGGCGCTCATCGAGCGACTGGGGATGGCGGCGGGGAGCCCGGCTGTCCTGCCGGGCCTCAGCAAGACGTCCACCTTCCGCACCAACGTGGGGGTGGTCAACCTGGGCCTGTTGCAGTGCCGCGTGCGTTTTCGTCTCTACGACGCGGCCGGCACGCTTTTGGGGGAGAAGGAGGTGACCGCACCGGCGGGACAGTGGGAGCAGGTGAGCGACGTCTTCCAGGTGGTGGGGGCCGGCACGGTGGAGACCGCCTACGCCACCGCCGAGGTGCTGAGCCCCACCGGGCTCGCCTGGGTGTACGCCTCGGTCATCGACGGCGCCACCAACGACCCCACAACCGTCCCCATGGTGCGCTGAGCTGCACCTGAGGGCTGGTCGCTCGCCGGTCGGTGGGCATCGCCGCCTCGTTGGCGCCTGGGACGTGGAGGCGTAGAATGCGGCGGGCGCGCACCGGCTCCTCGAGCGACTCGGACCGGCGACGGCGGAACGCATGACCTGGAACTACAGCAAGAAGACCATGCAGCTGTTCATGGATGCGGTGCACGGGAAGCCCGGCACCCACATGGGGGAGATCGCGAACCCGGACGGCTTCGGCGAGCACGGGTCCATCGCCTGCGGCGATGCGCTCCGGTTCACGTTTCGGGTGGAGCGCCACCCCACCGACCCCACCCAGGACCGCATCGTCGAGGCCCGCTACCTCACGTTCGGCTGCACCTCCGCCATTGCCGCCTCCGAGGCCCTGTGCGCCCTCATCGAGGAGGGGCACTACACCCCCATCGAGGCCCTCAAGATCACCAACAAAGACATTGCCGACTACCTGGATGGCCTCCCCAAGGAAAAGCTCCACTGCTCCGTGATGGGTGCCGAGGCCCTGGAAGCAGCGGTGTTCAACTGGGCCATCAAACGAGGGGTAGATCTCGCCGCCCTGGGGATCGACATCACCCGCAAGGAGCAGGAAGAGGGGCGCCTGGTCTGCAAGTGCTTCGGGCTCACCGAGCCCTACCTGCGGCGCAAGATCAAGGAACTCGAGCTGCGCACCATTGCCGACATCACCCATGCCGTGAAGGCCGGCGGCGCCTGCATGTCGTGCCACCACGCGCCGGGGGGGTTGCAGGACCTGTTAGACGAGACGTGGGGGCGACAGGCCCCCCGCCCCGCGGCGCAACCGGCGCCCCCCCTGGAGCGCTTCGTCGCCGGCCTGGTGCACAACGGGCTCTCCCCGTTCCAGTTTGCCAAGAAAGTCGAGCGCGTGCTGGACGAGGTGGTGCGGCCCCAGCTGCGGCAGGACGGCGGCGATGTGGAGATCGTCGACATCAAGGACAACCTCGTGTACTGCCGTCTGGTTGGTGCCTGCGCCGGCTGCGTGGGCGCGAGCCGCACCATCAAGATGATGGTGGAGCAGGCCCTCAAGGACCGGGTGGACGAGCGCATCCGGGTCATTGCCGTGGGCGGGCAGGAGGGGGTTGCGTGAGGCTCGTCTACGCGGACAACAACGCCACGACCCAGGTCGCCCCCGAGGTGGTGGAGGCCATGGCGCCGTTCTTCGCCGAGCAGTACTTCAACCCCAGCTCCATGTACGAGGCGGCCCGAGGCCCGGCGGCGGCCATCGCCCAGGCCCGCGCCACCGTCGCTCGCCACCTGGGCGCGGCTCACCCGGCGGAGATCCTCTTCACCTCCTGCGCCACCGAGAGCAACAACACCGCCATCTTCGGCGTGGTGCGCGCGAACCCGTCCCGCCGACACGTGGTCACCACCGCCGTGGAACACCCCGCCGTGCTCGAGGTGGGCAAGGAGCTGGTCCGCCAGGGGTTGGAGGTGGATTTCATCGGCGTGGACCGCCATGGGCGACTCGACACCACCGCGTTCGTCAAGGCGCTGCGGCCGGGGGAGACGCTCCTCGTTTCGGTGATGCACGCCAACAACGAGACCGGCGTCATCTTCCCCGTCGCCGAGTTGGCGCGCATCGTCAAGGAGACCGATCCCGGCATCCTCTTCCACACCGACGCCACCCAGACCGCCGGCAAGCTCCCCATCGACCTCTCGGGCGACATGCGGCACGTGGACCTGCTCTCCCTCTCGGGCCACAAGCTCCACGCGCCCAAGGGGGTGGGAGCCCTGTACATCCGCCGCGGGACCCCGTGTCGGCCGCTCCTCATCGGCGGCCATCAGGAGGCCAACCGGCGCGCCGGCACCGAAAACGTGGCCTTCATCGTCGCCCTCGGCCGAGCACTGGAGTTGGCCATGGCCACCCGGGATGCGGACGAGCGGCGGGTGGCGGCGCTGCGCGACCGACTGGAGCGCGAGCTGTCGGCCCGGATCTCCTTCCTGGAGGTGAACGGCCAGGGGGCGCCGCGGCTGGCCAACACGCTAAACCTGGCCTGCCACTTCGTGGAGGGGGAGGGGATGCTGTACCAGCTTTCCGCGGCCGGCATCTGCGCCTCCTCCGGTTCGGCCTGCACCTCCGGGTCGCTGGAGCCGTCCCACGTGCTCCGGGCGATGGGGGTGCCGTTCACCGCGGTGCACGGCTCGATCCGCTTTTCCCTCTCGCGCTACTCCACGGACGAGGACGTGGACCGCATCGTCGAGGTGTTCCCCACGGTGGTGGCCAACTTGCGCCGCCTCTCCCCCTACTGGGACGTGGTGGCCGACCGCCCGAGGCCCGATGCCGAGGCGCTCCTCACCCAGGCGGTGGAGGAGCGGCGCAGGAGCCTCGCCTCGCCGCACCAGCCCTGACTCCCACGGCCGGGTTCCCCCTTCAGGCGTAGCCAGCGCACCACCCCCAGGCCGGTTGTCGCTGTGTGAGGGGCCTGAGCAGGGCGCTGGTCACGACATGCGGCGGGAATGTTGGGGCGTGGAGCCGGAGAGTCGATGCAGCCACCCGGCGCCCCTCCTCTGGGCGTCGCCACGGGTTGGGCGGTGGCCCCGACGCGGGGGCCGGGGTGGCTGCGCCGGCTCGGCTCGTGACGTGACCTTAGAACAGCCGAAGCCTTAGGGTGTGTCGATGGTGTGACGGTTCCAGTAATGTGAACACTTTCACACTTGACGCGGATTGGGTACGATACTGCCGGGAGGCACCATGAGACCTTTCCACCGTCGCTCGTTGCTCCAATGGGGGGTGGCAGCTGCGGCGACTGGCGGCGCCGCGCCGGCCGTGGCTGCCACGGAACGGAAGGCCAGCACCTCGCAAGCCCAGCAGTACGTGGGGGTCCTGGTGGACACCACCCTCTGCATCGGCTGCCGGAAGTGCGAGGAAGCGTGCAACCGCCGCAACCACCTGCCGCGCACGCCGGAGTCGTTTGCGGATCGGGAGGTTCTGCGAAGCTTTCGGCGGCCCAGCGAACACGCGTTTACGGTGGTGAACCAGTTCCCGGGCAGCCCGTCGCCGGACCAGGCGGGCCTGCCGATGACGTACGTGAAGGCCCAGTGCATGCACTGCCTGATCCCTTCCTGCGTCTCCGCCTGCATCGTCGGTGCGCTGACCAAGTGGGCCGACGGCGCGGTGGTCTACAACCCCACCATCTGTCTCGGCTGCCGGTACTGCATGATCGCCTGCCCGTTCGAGATCCCCGCCTACGAGTACCACACCGCCCTTACCCCCAGGGTGCGCAAGTGCGAGTTCTGCACTGACCGTGAGAAGGGCACCGGCGCGGACCCGGCCTGCGCCGCGGCGTGCCCCACCGAGGCGCTGGTCTTCGGCAAGCGCGCGGACCTCTTGGCCATCGCCCACGCGCGGCTGGCGGCGCGTCCGGACCGCTACGTTCCGCGCGTGTACGGCGAGCACGAGGTCGGGGGGACCGGCTGGCTCTACCTGCTGGGTCGGCCGGTGACCGAGGTGGGCTTGCTGGAATTGCCCGAGACTGCCCCGGCGCTCCGCACGGAGGCGATTCAACACGGCATCTTCAAGTACGGGATCATTCCCATCGCCCTTTACGGGACGCTGGCCGGGATGATGTGGTACAACCACCGCAAACAAGGAGACGAAGAGGAGGAGGGGGCGAGCGACGAGAAGCCGGCGCCGGAAGGGGGTGCGCGATGACCGCCAACGACCGTCCCCACCGCGTCACCAAGCCGTTCTTCACGTTCGGAACCTTGACCCTTCTCCTCCTGATGGGGATCGGCTTCTCCTTTGGGGTGACCCGACTCCTCCTGGGGCTTGGCGCGGTGACCAACCTCGACGACCGTAACCCGTGGGGGATCTGGATCGCCTTCGATGTGGCCTGCGGCGTGGCCCTGGCCGCGGGCGGCTTCATGACCGCCGCGTTAGTGGAAATCTTCGGCAGGAGAAAGTACCGCCCCCTGCTCCGCCCGGCGCTCCTCACCGCGTTCCTCGGCTATCTGTGGGTGGCCATCGCCCTCGCTTTCGACCTCGGCCGGTACTGGAACATCTGGCGGCCCATCTTCCACTGGCAGGGCAACTCCGTGCTCTTCGAAGTGGGTATGTGCGTCACCGCCTACCTCATTGTCCTGTCGGTGGAGATGAGCCCCGCGATCCTGGAGGGGCTCAAAGACCGAATCCGGGACCGTGAGTGGGGGGCAGGTTTTCTGGCGCGGGTGGAAAAGCCCATCGACGTACTCCATTCGGCGGTGAAGATCATCCTGCCGATTTTCATCGTCGCGGGGGTGGTGCTGTCCTGCATGCACCAGTCCTCCCTCGGCACCCTGCTGGTCATTGCGCCCACCAAGACGAGCCCCCTGTGGTACACGCCCATCCTGCCGGTCCTGTTCCTGCTGTCGGCATTGATGGTGGGGTTCCCCATGGTGATCCTGGAGTCCATCTACGCCAACATTTCCTTTGGCCGCAAGGCGGAGATGGAGCTTTTGGAACCCCTCGCACGGTGCATCCCCCCCTTCATCGCCGCGTACGGCGTCGTCAAGATCGCCGACCTGTTCGTTCGCCGCCACCGCATCGACTTCCTCGCGTACCCCGGGGCCACCGTCTCGCTGGCGGTGGAGATTCTCGTCGGGGTGGTGGCGCCGTTCTTCCTGCTGCGTTCCACAGCGGTACGGCGCTCCATGGGGTGGCTGTTCTTCTCGGTCTCGCTCGTCATTTTTGGTGTGATCCTCAACCGCATCAACGTCTTCCTCGTCGGGTACACGCCGCCGTACCTCACCCGGCCCTACTTCCCGTCGGTGGGCGAGCTTGCCATGACAGTGGCGATCGTCTCGTCCATCCTGTTCTGCTACCGACTATTGGTGACGTTTTTCCCGATCCTGCCGGGGTACGTTCCAGCGACAGCGGCCCAGTTGGCGCGTCTGCGCGAGGAGCGGGCCCGCACCGTGTCGCCGCTGTGGACTTGGATCATTCGCGGTGCCGCCATCGCCATCCTGGTCGGTTTCGTCGCGACGTACGTCGTGATCCACGAGTCGGCCGTTGCCGAATCGGCAAGGACCGTGGCGGAGGTGGAGCGGGTCGTTGCCATGGCGCCGACCCATGTGGCGGCAGCCAGCGCGACCTACCCCCAGCGGCCGCTCGCCTACAAGAACTTCTACCTGCTGGCCAGTCCCCTCCTCAACGCCAGCTCCGACGACTACGAGCCGGTGCCGTTCGCCCACCGGATCCATGACGAGCTGACCGGCGGTGACTGCAGCGCGTGCCATCACCGCTACGCCATGAGCGACGACGACCGGGTGGGCGAGGATCTCGTCCAACTTCACGAGATGTTCGATGTCCGGTTGGTGGGTGCGTGCGCCGACTGCCACGATGACATGGCCTCCAATCCCCCACAGGCGTGCGGTCGCTGCCATGGCTTCCCCAACGAGGCCGATGCGCCCGCCCGCCTGGGGCTCAAGGGGGCCTATCACCGACAGTGCATCGGCTGTCACGAACGGCAACTCGCCCCGCCGGCGCCAACTGCCTGCAACTCCTGCCACCACCCTTGGGTCCCCGACCACGGGCGGCTCGTCACGCTGGCCGGGCAGCCCACGCCTCAGGCGGTGACGGCGGGGTGCCTCGAGTGCCACCCCAAGGCAGGCGAGGATGTCCTGCGCAGCGCCCACTGGAACTGGACAGGGCAGTCGCCAACCCTGGTGGGCTACGAGCGGCGCACCGACATCTCCATGCACCTGCTGGTCAACAACTACTGTATTGCCATCGGCGCCAACACCCAGGCCTGCGCCACCTGCCACATCGGCTACGGCTGGATGGACAGTTCGTTCGACCCCACCGACCCGACCCAGATCGACTGCCTGGTCTGCCACGACACCACCGGGACCTATCGGAAAAACCCACTGCAGGCCGGCCTTCCCGAAGCGGGGCTCGACCTCGCCGCCATCGCCGCCAAGGTGGGGCGGCCGTCCCGGGCGACCTGCGGCTCGTGCCACTTCGGCAGCGGCGGGGCGCCCAACGCCAAACACGGGGACCTCGAACCGATCCTCGCTGCCCCGCCCGCCGAGTTCGACGTGCACATGGGGGCCCTGGGCATGCGCTGCCAGGATTGCCACACCACGGAACGCCACCGCATCGCGGGGATGTCGCAAACCGCCCCGGCGGTGGAGGGCCGGGTGCTGTGCGAGCGCTGCCACGGTCCGTCCCCGCACGGCGTGACCCAGCTCCTCGGCCGACACCTCGACGACCACGTGCGCACCGTGGCCTGCGAGACGTGCCACATCCCGAGCATCGCCCGCCGGCAGCCGACCCTCGTGCACCGCGACTACTCCACGGCCGGCCGCAACCTGCCGGAGACCAGGGACTCCCACGGTATGCCCACCTACGACAAGAGGTTCGGGGCGATGACCTGGGGGACGAACGTGGTGCCCACGTACCTCTGGTCCAACGGGACGCGGCGCGTGACCCTGCTCGGAACCGCCATCGACCCAAGGAAGACGGTCACGCTGAACGCACCCGTGGGCGAGAAGCGCGATCCCAACGCGCGGATCTTCCCGTTCAAGGAACACACCGCCGTCCAGCCTTACGACGTAGGCACAAACGTCCTCGCGGTACCGAAACTGTTTGGCGAGTACTGGGTGAACTTCGACTGGCAGCAGGCCATCACCGCCGGGATGAAGGAGGTGGGGCTGGAGTACTCCGGGCGCTTCGACTTCGTGGAAACCCGCATGTACTCCTCCGTTCACCACCAGGTGGTGCCGGCCAAGATGGCGCTGGGGTGCACCGACTGCCATCGCGCGGAGGCCGTCACCTGCGGGCGCTGCCACCGGGGCGCCGCCGGGATGGACCGCCCCGAGCACACCCGCAAGATGTACCCCGAGGTGGAGCGGCGCCTGGACTTCGCGGCCCTGGGCTACGCGGACGACCCGGCCATGACGGGGGGCCGGTTCTTCGTGACGCTGGGGCGAGGGAGACCGCCGAGGTAGGCGGCAGCGCACGGCGCGGGGCGGCCGGGTGCCGGGACCGCCCAGCCCGCCGTTCCGGCGACGCGGCGGGTGGGTGGCGGGCGGCCCCAACGGCTTGGTGGCCATCCCGCCGGCGGCGGGACCGCCGTCGAGCCGCGGGACAACCCCCACGAAAGGGTGAAATAGACGCCGGCCCGTTCCGGTTTCCCTTCCTCGGAGATGATGCGCGTGCATCTCAATTGCAACAAGATGGCTGGGGATACCGCGATGGCTACGACGAGGCGCAGGCCGTCCCCGGGGGTTGCGCTAGTGGCGGCCCTGGCTGGGCTGGTCGCCGCGGGCCCGGCGTGGGGGCAACGGGCGGAGCCGCTGCCCAAGGCGCTGGAAGGGGTGGGCATCGAGGACCGGGCCGGCGAACAGGTCCCCATGGACCTGGAGTTCAGCGGCGAGGACGGCAAAGCGGTACGGCTGGGACAAATCCTGCGCGGCGATCGACCCGCCATCCTCACGCTGGTCTACTACCGCTGCCCGATGCTGTGCGGCGTGCTGCTCAACGGCTTGCTGGAAGGCCTCAAGGAGTTGCCGTGGACGGTGGGGCGGGAGTTCCAGGTGGTGACGGTGTCCATCGACCCGCTGGAGACGCCGAACCTAGCCCGCTTCAAGAAGCAAAACACCCTGGCCGACTACGGCCGCGCCGAGGCAGCTTCCGGTTGGCGCTTCCTCACCGGCAGGCAGGAGGCCATCGCGAAGTTGGCGCAGGCGGTGGGTTTCGCCTACCGGTACGACGAGGAGTCGAAGCAGTACGTGCACGCTGCCGGCATCTTCGTGCTCACCCCCGACGGCCGCGTGGCCCGCACCCTCTACGGCGTGGTGTTCGAGCCGCGGACGCTGCGCCTGGCCCTCGCCGAGGCGGGAAGGGGCCGCGTGGGGAGCGCCACCGACCGGCTCTGGCTTGCCTGTTTCCATTACGACGCCAACGCCGGGCGCTACGTGGTAGCCGCCGGCCGAGCGATGCGCCTGGGCGGGGTGGCCACCGTGGCCGTGGTGGGCGTTTGGTTGGGCACGCTCTGGCTGCGCCGCAAGGGTGGAAAGCGGGGGAGGGAGGGGTTGGAGTGAGCGGACTGGTGGCCTCGACGGCGGCGGGCGGGGTGTGGATGCCGGTTGACGCGTCTGCGGGTGCCCCCGCGGTGGACCGGCTCTTCTACTTCATTCTCGGCGTGTCGGCGCTGTTCTTTGCCCTCATCGTCGGCCTCATGATCGTCTTCGTGGTGCGTTTCCGCCGGCGCGGGGTGGGGGAGGCGGAGCCCTCGCCCACCCACAACACCTGGCTCGAAGTGACCTGGAGCGGCATCCCCCTGCTCCTGGTCATCGCCATCTTTGCCTGGGGGTTCAAGGTCTACCTGGACATGAACACCCCGCCCGCCAACGCCTACGAGGTCCAGGTGACGGGGCAAAAGTGGAAGTGGTTGTTCACCTACCCCAACGGTCACGTGGACGAGAATCTCCACGTCCCCGTGGATCGCCCCGTCAAGCTGGTGATGACCTCCGAGGACGTGATCCACTCCTTCTTCGTGCCGGCGTTCCGGGTCAAGCGGGACGTGGTGCCCGGCCGGTACGCCACCCTGTGGTTCGAGGCCACCAGGGTCGGCGAGTTCCAGGCGCTGTGCGCGGAGTACTGCGGCACGAGCCACTCCGACATGCTGGCTCAGGTCGTCGTCCACCCGCCGGGGGGGTTCGAGCGCTGGCTTGCGGAGGCCGCGGATCTGACGGCACGCATGCCGCCGGCGGAGGCAGGGGAGCGCCTGTTCCGCACCAGGGGGTGCGCTCAGTGCCACGCCATGGACGGGAGCGTGAAGATCGGGCCGTCGCTAGTGGGCGTCGTGGGCCGCCGGGTGGCGTTGCGGGACGGCAGCACCGTCGTCGCCGACGAGAACTACGTGCGCGAGTCCATCCTCGAGCCCCAGGCCAAGATTGCCGCCGGCTTCGAGCCGGTGATGCCCACCTTCAAGGGACGACTCAAGGACCAGGAGATCACGGCGCTGATCGCGTACTTGAAGGCGGCGGGGGGGGAGGCGGATCGGCAGTCGGGGACGGAGAGCCCGGGTCCCGACGCGGGCAAGGACGGGGGAGCCAAGTGATGGCGGACAACGGCACGACGATCAACCCACTGCCGCCGAGCGAGAATCTGCTCGGCCGCGACAACTACCTCACCCACACCCGGGGCATCCGCTCCTGGCTCTTCACCCTCGACCACAAGCGCATCGCCGTCATGTACCTGGTCTCCATCCTGGCGTCGTTCCTGCTGGGCGGGGTGCTGGCGTTGGCGATCCGGACCGAGTTGTTGACGCCGCACCGGACGGTGATGGGGCCCGACACCTACAACCAGGCCTTCACGCTCCACGGTGCGGTGATGATCTTCCTCTTCATCATCCCCGGGATCCCGGCGGCGCTGGGCAACTTCGTCCTGCCCATGATGCTGGGAGCCAAGGACGTGGCGTTCCCCCGCCTGAACCTGGCGAGCTACTACTTCTGGGTTGCCGGGGCGTTGCTGGCCCTCGTGTCCATGGTCACCGGTGCCGTGGACACCGGCTGGACGTTCTACACCCCGTATAGCACCACCACCAACACGGCGGTGATCTCCATGGTGATGGGGGCCTTCGTCCTGGGGTTCTCGTCCATCTTCACGGGGTTGAACTTCATCGTCACCATCCACACCATGCGGCCGCCGGGGATGGGGTGGTTCAAGATGCCGCTGTTCCTGTGGGGTCTGTACGGGACGGCCATCATCCAGATCCTGGCCACCCCGGTGTTGGGCATCACCCTGCTGCTGCTGGCCATCGAGCGGGCCCTTGGCGTGGGCATCTTCGACCCGGCCCTGGGCGGCGACCCCGTGCTGTTCCAGCACTTCTTCTGGTTCTACTCGCACCCGGCCGTGTACATCATGATCCTCCCGGCCATGGGCGTCATCTCGGAGCTCATCTCCGCCTTTTCCCGCAAGCACATCTTCGGCTACCGGTTCATCGCCTACTCCTCCATCGCCATTGCCGTGATCTCCTTTCTCGTCTGGGGGCACCACATGTTCGTGTCCGGGCAGTCGGTGCTGCTGGGGATGATCTTCAGCTTCCTCACGTTTCTCGTGGCGATCCCGTCCGCGGTGAAGGTGTTCAACTGGACGGCCACGATGTACAAGGGGTCCATCTGGCTCGCTACGCCAATGCTGTACGCCCTCTCGTTCCTCTTCCTGTTCGGCATCGGCGGGCTAACCGGCCTGTTCCTCGGCGCCCTGGCCACCGACGTGCACCTTCACGACACGTACTTTGTGGTCGCCCATTTCCACTACGTGATGTTCGGTGGCACGGTGATCGGCTTTTTGGGGGGGCTGCATTACTGGTGGCCGAAGATGTTCGGCCGCATGTACAGCGAGCGCTGGGGGCGGATTGCCGCGCTTCTCGTCTTCATCGGTTTCAACGCCACATTCTTCGCTCAGTTCCTGATGGGCGCCAAGGGGATGCCGCGGCGGTACTACAACTACTTGCCCGAGTACACGCCGTACCACGTGGTCTCCACCCTCGGGTCGTACGTACTGGCAGCGGGGTTCATCATCATGGCGGTCTACCTGGTGCACTCGCTGCTGCGCGGCAGGCCGGCCCCGGCCAACCCGTGGGGGAGCGCCACCCTGGAGTGGCAGTCATCCTCGCCGCCGCCCACCGAGAACTTCGTCGCCGAACCCGTTGTGGGCGACCCCTACGCCGTCGAGGAATGGCGGTACGACGCCCCCATTGGCGGTTACGTCCGGCGCCACGGCGCCACCGCCTAGGAGCTCGCAACGATGCGCGCGCACGCCGACCACGACCCGCACCTGGCGCACCACTTTCCGTCGCTCAAGCGACAGTTCGAGGCGGGCAAGCTCGGCATGTGGATCTTCCTCGCTACCGAGATCCTCCTCTTCGGCGGCCTGTTCTGCGCCTACACCGTGTACCGCGCCAACCACCCGGAGATCTTCGTCTGGGCGCATCGCTTCCTCGACACCACCCTGGGCGCGGTGAACACCGCCGTGCTCATCTGCTCCTCCTTCACCATGGCGTGGGCGGTGCGGGCAGCCCAGCTCGGCCGGCAGCGGGCCTTGCAGGTACTCCTCGCGACCACCATCCTCCTCGCTTTCGTCTTCCTTGGCGTCAAAGGCGTCGAGTACGAGCACAAGTGGAAGGACGGGCTCCTGTGGGGGAAGCGCTTCCGGCCGGCGGCGGCAGATGTCGCCCCCCGGCAGGCGACGCCGCTCCCTCCCCCCCCGCCGCCGGCAGTCGCCGACGGGGAGCGTTCGGAGATCCCTCTGGCCCCGGAGGGCCCGGCGGGGCTTGCGACGAGCGAACCGCAACCGACCAACCCCTCGGGCCCGCCCCGCAACGTGCAGATCTTCTTCGGCGTCTACTTCGTCATGACCGGTCTGCACGGTCTCCATGTCATCGCTGGCATGGTCGTGCTGGCGGTGATGCTGCGGCGGGCGCGGCGCGGGGAGTTCGGCGCGTCGTACTTCACCCCAGTGGACCTGGCGGGGCTGTACTGGCACCTCGTGGACCTGATCTGGATCTACCTGTTCCCGCTCTTGTACCTGATTCACTGAGAGGCGCGACGATGGGAAGAGCGACACGCGTGGTGGCGACGGCCCTGGGCGCAGGCCCGCTGGCTGCTGGGTGGGGAGGGGCGTGATGATGAAGGAGGCGAGCATGGGAGATCACGAGGCCGACGTTCCTGCCGTCCACATCGTCCCGTTCCGCGTCCTGGCGGCGGTCTTTGCAGCGCTGCTGGCGCTCACGGTGCTCACCGTGGCCGCCACCCGGGTCGACCTGGGCAACGCCAACCTCTGGCTGGCCATGGCCATCGCCACCGCCAAGGCCGCTCTGGTGGTGCTCTACTTCATGCACATGCGCTACGACCACCCCTTCAACGCAGTGGTGTTCGTGACGGCGTTGGCCTTCGTGGCCCTCTTCGTGGTCTTTGCCCTGATGGACACGGCGGCCTACCAGCCGGAGCTGATCCCCGGCTACGCCCCGGAGCTGGACCGGTGAGCGCGGGATCCGCGGCGAGGACGCGCAGCGACACCCCCGGTCGGCTGGGGATGCGCCTCTTCCTGGCCTCGTTGGGCATGGTGTTCGCGGCCACCATAGCGGGCTACCTGGTGGTGCGGGCCCGCGCCGAGACCTGGCCGCCCCCTGGCGTACCGGTACTCCCCCGCACCCTCTGGGTGAGCACGGTCATCCTGCTGGCGAGTAGTGTCACGGTCGCCGCGGCGCAGCGGGGGATCGGTCGCGGCGAGCAGCGTACGCTGCGAGCGGGGCTCGCCCTCACGGCGGCGCTGGGCGTGGCGTTTCTGGTGAGCCAGACGGTGAACTGGTTTGCCCTGGTGGCCGCCCAGTTGACCATGCGGACCAACCTCTACGGCTTCACCTTCTACCTCCTCACGGGGCTCCACGCCCTCCACGTGCTGGGCGGTCTGGGCCCGCTCCTGGTGGTCACCCGTCGCGCCTTTGCCGGGCGCTACACGGCGACCGCCCATGCCGGCGTCGCCAACATTGCCGCCTACTGGCACTTCCTCGACATCGTGTGGCTCGTCATGTTCGCGGTCTTGCTCTCCGCCTGGTAAGGCGGGGCGGCAGCCCCGGCAGCACGAGTGGCGCTAAGATGGCGCCGTCCATGGAAGCGGGCAGCGACCCCTGCCAACGATCCGGCCGCCGTTGCCTGGGCGCGGTACCCCCCGCCGGCTCGCGGGCGGCCGTGGTGCGCGCGGCGAGAGGGAGGGCAGCGTGACGGTGGAACTGGCCGTCGTGTTCCTCCTCGTCCTTGCCAACGGCGCCTTTTCCATGTCCGAGATGGCCGTGGTGTCGGCCCGCAAGGCGCGCCTGGAGCACCGGGCTCGCGGGGGGGATCGCCGGGCCCGGGCGGCGCTGGATTTAGCCACCGACCCCGCGGACTTTCTCTCCACCATCCAGGTGGGGATCACCCTCATCGGCATCCTGGCCGGCGCGTACGGCGGCGCGACCCTCGCGGGTCCGCTGGCGGCCCGCTTGAGCCAGGTGCCCGCCCTGGCGGGCTCCGCCGAACTCCTCGCCATGGCCATCGTGGTCGCTTCCATCACGGTGCTCTCGTTGGTCCTGGGCGAACTGGTCCCCAAGCGCGTGGCCCTCGCTCACCCCGAGGCCATTGCCGCCGCGGTGGCGCGGCCGATGAAGACGGCGGCGCGGCTGGCAGGCCCACTGGTGCGGCTGCTCAGCGGGGCCTCGACGGCGGTTCTGGCGTTGCTGCGCGTGCGGCCATCCGCCGACCCCGAGGTCACCGAAGAGGAGATCCGGCTCCTCATTGCCAAAGGGGTGCAGGCCGGCATGTTCGAGGAGGCGGAGCGAGCCATGCTGGAACGGGTGTTCCGCTTTGCCGACCGGCGCGTGCACCAGCTCATGACCCCCCGACGCAAGATTATCTGGTTGGATGTGGACGACGGGGCCGAGGCCGTGGCGGCCAAGATCGCCGGCCAACCCTTCTCCCGTTACCCCGTGGCCAGGGGATCGCTGGACGACTGCCTGGGCTTCGTGCGCACCCGCGACCTCCTGGACATGGCGCTGCAGCACCGCACCTTCGATCTTTCCAGGGTCCTGAGGCAGCCCCTCATCGTCCCGGAGAACACTCGGGCCATGGCGGTACTGGAGCGGTTCCGCGACGAGCGGGCGCATTTCGCCCTGGTCGTCGACGAGTACGGTGGGGTGGAGGGGTTGGTGACCCTCAACGACCTCCTCGACGCCATCCTCGGTGATATGCCCGGGATCGGCGAGGCCGGCGAGCCGCCGGTGGTCCGCCGCGCCGACGGCTCGTGGCTGGTGGACGGCACCCTGCCCGCCGCCGACCTCAAGGAACTCTTGGCCTGCCCAAAGCTCCCGGGCGAGGAGCGCGGCGCCTACCGCACGCTGGGCGGGTTGGTGATGCACCAGCTGGGGAAGGTGCCAGCCACCGGCGATCGGTTCGAGTGGGGAGGGTTCCGTTTCGAGGTGGTGGACATGGACGGTCATCTGGTGGACAAGGTGCTCATCGCTCGCCACGATGGCGCCGAGCAGACCGAGGAGGGCTAGGGGGCCGACGGCGGGAATGCCATGGGCGCAGTGGCATCGCCCGACGTCAGGAGAAGGCTTGCACCGTGCCGCAGGTGGCGGTATCCGAGCAGAGCGCCCGGGCAGACGATGCCCGGCTTGGTGGGCAACAGGAAGGGATGCCAGTTGGTCGCGACGACCGGCGCCACGGCCCCCGGGCGAACCGTCCCCTGCCAGTGACGGCCCTGGACGCCCGAGGGTTCAGCTGGCTGCCCGTCCCGCAGGGTTGGGATGCTTGCGGGGAGGCCGCAGGGCGCCGTCGCGTGACGCCGGGCACGGCGTGGCCGTAATCTTGCAAGGGGGGGTTGGGGGGAACGATGACGGTGGTTCGGAGAGTTGGGCTTGCCATGGTCGTGGCGGCAGGGTTCGCGGCGGTGGCCGCCCCGCGCGACGGCGGGGGTGCCGGGGCGTCGGCACCGGCAACGGTGACGGTGGAGGATCCCCTCGTCGTCCATACCCTCTACACCTGGTACACGGAGCGGAGTTTCGACCGGGCCACCGTGCCGCCGCTCCAACGCTTCCGCTCCGACGATCCCGACCATTACCGCCGCTCCTTCCCGCTCCTGCGCGCCAACGGCGTGGACGTCGTCGCCGGCGTGCTCACCGGCTTGCCCGGGGAGCGGGGGCGCGACGGGAAACCCCTGCCCACCGCCTACCAAGCCGAGAACCTCCAGCGGATCGTGCCGCTGGTGGGGGCCGCGGGAATGAAGTTCTTCGTGTACTACGACCTGGCCATCCGCTCCTGGTGGAAGAGCGGCCTTTCCCGGGGCCAGCTGGATCTCCGTGACGAGGCGCTGCGCCGGCAGATTCTGGGTGACTTCGAGTGGATCGCCGAGGCTCTCGTCAAGCGCCACGAGGACGATTACCTCTTCCTCCAGACCGCATCGGGCCGGTTCGTGCTGGACGAGGACGGCCTCAAGCGGCCAGTCGTGGCCGTCTACCTGGTGCGGTCGCTGCGCGACGATGTCGGCTTCCCGGCGGTGGCCCGGCTCTTCGACCGGGAGCTGGCGGGGCTGTTCCACCGCAAGGGGCTGGGCCGGCCGGCGCTGGTTTTGGACGTCGTCTTCTGGGGCGCTCGCACCTTCGACACCGGGCTGGTGCGTGCCTTTGGCGCCAATGCCGTGGCCCTCACCTCGTTTTGTCCGGTGACGCCGCGGCCCGATGTCCGCAGCCTCGGCGACTGGGTCCCCCTCTTCGGCTGCCTCTACGCCAGGGCTGCCGCGGAGATGGCGCAGCAGGCCGCCAGCGGCGGGCTCCCCCGTACGGTGCAGTTCTGGCCGGGGATCGTCCCCAACTTCGAGAAGGGGGATGACCGCAGCGGCCGGGCCGCCCACGTGGGGGAGTGGGAGGCCATGCTGCGGATGGGGCTGGAGGCCACGCGACGGCTGGCAGGGGTTGGGGAGGACGATCCCATCCGGGGCATGACCATCATCTACACCGACGAGTACTACGAGGGGACCTCTCTCCTCGCCGACAACGGCCTTTACACCTTGCCCCTCACCGTGCAGGGGGACGTGCTGAGGGACCGCGGGATCCGTCTCGAGCGGTTCTAGGCTGGTCGCCCGCCCCGGCCACCGGCTGGGGAGGGGGCAGCGACGCGCCAGCGGGTTGCGCGACGCTTTGCCCGGGCGATGGGACGCGGCCCGTTGCGCCGGCGAGGAGCGAGCGAATCAGGTTCGCCTTGGAGAACTCGCCGACGGAGGCCACGGCCATCCACCCCTCCCGGCCGAGCAGGCGGCGGGTGATGGCGCGGACGGACAGGCCCGCGCCGGCCAGCTCGGCTGCCTGGGCGGCGAGACCCTCCAGGAACGCGATCTTGCGCGCGAGGGCCGTGGCCGGGTCGGTGACGAATCCGGCGTGGGCGCACAGGAGCAAGGTCGGGGCAAGGCTCTGGACGGTGCGCAACGAGTTCAGGAGCCCCCAGGCGTCCTCGTCGCGGCGCAGGTAGACGGCCCGCGGCGCGAGAAAGAGGTCCCCAGAGAACAGCCACCCTTCGCGCTCTTCGAACAGGCACACGTGGTCCGGGGAGTGCCCCGGGGTGGGCACCACCCGGAAGGTGTAGGCGCCGATCCGGACCCGCTCGGCGAGAGGCGCGGCAGGCGCAGGGCGGGGTTGGCCCCAGACGATGCGGCGGTAGAGCGGGATGCGGGGCGCCCGGGCGATGGTGGCAACGGCCAGGGGCGGGGCCAGCGCCGGCAGGGCCAGGGCGGCGTTGCCGCCCACGTGGTCCTCGTGCCCATGGGTGTTGACGACGCGCGCCACGCTCCGGCCGCGGCACCACGCCGCCAGCTCCCCGGCGGTGTGGGGGCAGCCGGTGTCGATGAGGGTGTCGTGGAGGAGGAACGCCGAGACGCGAAAGAGCGGCCGGCCGAGCACGGTGCGGGCAAGGTCGATGCGGGTGATGGGGCCGCGAGTGGTGGTGCGCAACATACCGCAGTGTGCCGCGCCCGCCGGCGGCAGGCAAGGGCGCCGCGGTGTCAGTGGTCGCCCACCGCTGTGGGGCGCGGGTGGGCAACGCAGCCGCGGACGGCGTCCTGGCAGCGTACGATGCTCCACTCGAGCCCGCGAAAGGTGAAGGTGTCACCGAGTCGGGGCGGGGCGGCAAACTCCACCAGCACCACCCAGGCTTGCTGGCCGCCGTCCGCGATGACCGGCACGAGACGGGTGCCAGCGGGCTGATCGTTGGCTGTCTCTCGTCGGGCTACGCTCGCCATGGGTGCCTCCCTTCCCGCTCCCGGTGGCTGCACCGGTCATCACCTCTGTAGACGTAGCCGGGAGTCGTTTTGTTCAGGAGCCGGCGGCGGAGGGGCGGCAAGCGAACGAAAGGCCACCGGCTACCGCCGATGGGAGAGCTGCCGCGAGCCGGCCGGCCCGGCGGCCACCGTCAGCTTAGGTTCCAATCCGTGGTGCCGCCGCCCGATGCGGCGTACCGTCTCACGCCGCAGGAGACGCGGCTCCTGGAGCTGCTGGCGCAGGGGCACGGGTATCAGGAGGCCGGGGACGCCCTCGGCATCACCGGCAACGCGGTACGCAACCACATCCGCTCCATCTACGAGAAGCTCGAGGTGCACTCAAGTCGGCGGCGGTGGCCAAAGCGATCTGCGCCCGCCTGCTGTGACTGTGGGCTTTCGCGTCGCCAGGCAGGCGTTCTTCGTGTCAGTGTCCAGCGCTCGTGGCATCCCGGACGGCTCGATCCCCCCAAAGGCCCGCATCGGCGTGAGCGTGAAGAGGGAATCCCCAGCCCGTTCCGACCCCGGGAATGGGCGGGGTCTGACTTCGGTTGTGCTGGGCACAGCCCAGGGCCCACATGCTGGGAGGGCAATGAGCCTAGGTTCGGAGGGAGTAACGAAATGATGCGTTTTGCCATCGCGTTGAGCCTCGCCGCGTGCGTGTCCCTGCCCGTCGCCATGGCGGCCCAGGAGAAGAAGCCCGCCGAGCAGGCCCCCGAGATGTCCCAGGAGACGACGGCGACCATGATGGCCTATGAAGCGGCCGCGGTCCCCGGGCCGAACCACGCCTTCCTCGCCAGGCTGGAAGGCCAGTGGGACGTCACCACCAAGGTGTGGATGGGCCCCGGCACGCCGGAGGTGACCAGGGGTCTCTCGAAAAACCGGATGATCCTGGGAGGGCGCTTTCTCCTCCAGGAGTTCGAGGGTACGCTCATGGGCAAGCCCTTCGCGGGGATGGGGCTCACCGGGTTCGACAACGTCGCCGGGACGTTCACATCCGTGTGGGTGGACAACATGGGAACGGGCATGATGACCGGAACGGGACAGCTCGATACCTCGGGCAAGATCCTCTCGTCCGTGGATGTCTTCAACGACCCCTCCGTCGGCGGGCCCAAGGAAAGCCGCAGTACGCTGGAACTCGTGGACGCCGATACGGTAGTCATGGAGATGTATGACAAATTGCCCGGGGGCAACGAGGTGAAGATCCTGGAAATCACATACCGGCGGGCCAAGAACTAGCCGACGCCCCTAGATTTCCCCGGATCTCTCCGGCGAAGAAGGAGCACGGGAGTGCCCCTCGGGCGCCGGCAGAGGCGATGGGTCCACCTCGCCGAGACCGCCAGGTGGAGGCGCATCCGTCGCATTGGCGCCAGCGACCGCGGGCCCCGGCCCGAGCCCGGTCGGAGGCCGTGGTGCGGAACCGGCAGCGGCGCGCGCACGCCCCGCCCCCGTCGCCTATCGCGTCCTCCACCCCGGCGGCGGTCTCGGCTGGTGCGAGCCGTTTCGCCTGCCGGTGGCCCAACCCCCGGCACGATTTCTTGACCCTTCGCCAGCAACTTGGTCGCCACCAGCGTTGCCAGCTCCCTCCCGCTCATCGCCGTCTCCTCCGGCGCCTCCCTCTCCGCCACCCTTGGGGACATTTCGATGGAGTTTCCCCGGGGACAACACCGGCGAGCGCCCCCAACAACCGGCTCCAGGGGTTGACAGCGTGGGGTGTGGGGTGCGAGGATCAGTCCCGCATGGTGCGGGAACGGGTGCCCTTCGGAAACGCCGGTTGCTGCTGCAAGCAGGGGTGGTGGTGGTACGCCAGCGTGGTCGGAGGGCGTGTGGCCGCGCCATAGCTTCTCGGCATCGCGTGACCCAGGCCCTCCGGCAACCGGAGGGCCTTTTCGTTTTGGGAGGAACGACATGGCCGAACAGATCCGCGAGGTAGGAACGAGGACCGAAGGCTTCGCCGCAGGGGGCTGCCGGATCACGTTGCCCGAGAGCGAGCTGCCGCGAAGCTGGTACAACGTGCTGGCCGACTTGCCTTTCCCTGTCCAGCCGCCGCTCTCCCCGGCCACGGGCCGGCCGGTGACGCCGGAGGAGCTGTTGCGGATCTTCCCGCCCCAGCTCCTGGAGCAGGAGATGAGCGCCGAGCGGTGGCTCCCCATCCCCGAGGAGGTGCTGCAGATCCTTTCCATGTGGCGGCCGACGCCCCTCGTTCGCGCCCGCCGACTGGAGGCGGCGCTCGGCACGCCGGCGCGCATCTACTTCAAGCACGAGGGGGTGTCGCCCACCGGCAGCCACAAGCCCAACACCGCCGTGCCGCAGGCCTACTACAACCGGCAACACGGCATCATGCGCCTCGCCACCGAGACCGGCGCCGGCCAGTGGGGCAGCGCCCTCGCCTTCGCCACCCAGATGCTCGGCATGAGCTGCCGCGTCTTCATGGTGCGGGTTTCCTACGACCAAAAACCCTACCGCCGCACCTTCATGCGCCTGTACGGCGCCGAGGTGCTGCCGAGCCCCTCGCCGGAGACGGCTGCCGGCCGGGCGATCCTCGCCGCCGACCCCGACTCGCCGGGAAGCCTGGGCATCGCCATCAGCGAGGCGGTGGAGGAGGCGGCGGGGCGGGGCGACACCAACTACTCCCTGGGCAGCGTCCTCAACCACGTGCTGCTCCACCAGACGGTGATCGGCCTGGAGGCCAAGAAGCAGCTGGCCCTGGTGGGGGAGGAGCCGGATTTCATCTACGGCTGCCACGGCGGCGGCTCCAACTTTGGCGGGCTGGCGCTGCCGTTCTTGCCCGACATCCTGGAAGGCGCGCCGCTCCGGGCGGTGGCGGTGGAGCCGGACTCCTGCCCGACCCTCACTCGTGGGCGCTTTGCCTTCGACTACGGGGACACCGCCAAGCTCACGCCCATCGTCAAGATGTACACCCTGGGCCACGACTTCGTGCCGCCCGCCTCGCACGCCGGGGGCCTGCGCTACCACGGCGCTGCGCCGCTCGTTAGCGCGCTGCTGGACGCTGGTCTCATCGGCGCCGAGGCGGTGGGGCAGCGGGAGGTGTTCGCGGCGGCGGAACTGTTCGCGCGGACGGAGGGGATCGTGCCGGCGCCGGAGTCGGCCCACGCTGTGGCGGCGGTGGTGCGCAAGGCGACGGAGATGCGGGAGGAGGAGCGTTCCGCCGTGTTGCTGTTCTCGCTCTCCGGTCATGGCCTCTTCGATCTTGGCGCGTACGAGGCCCACCTCGACGGCAAGCTTGCCGACTTCACCTACCCCGGCGAGGCCATTGCCGCGTCCCTCGCCAAGCTGCCAGCGGTGGACGAGCCGCCCGCTGGGACGCCCGGGGGGGGAGGGGCCAACTCATGATCGTCATCCTCGAACCCGACCTAGCCGACCGACGGGCAGTGGTCGACGCGGTGATGGCCGCCGCCCATCGCTTCCCGGGGATCGAAGCGCGCCCCTACGAGTTCGTGGGCGCCGAACACACCCTGGCCGAGGTGCACCTCATCGGCTCCACCTCCCACGTGCCCAGCGATGTCTTCGAGGGGCTGCCCGGGGTGCGTAAGGTGGTGCGGGTATCGGCCCGCTACCGCCTCATCGGCCGCCACGACGCGGCCCAGGGCCCCGTGGGTTTCGAGGTGAACGGTGTGCGCTTCGACGAGACCTCGGTGCACGTCATTGCCGGCTTGTGCGCCGTGGACACCCGCGCTCACGTGGACGCCACCTTTGCCGCCCTCGGCCGCGCCGGGGTGGTCACTGCCCGGATGGGGGCCTACAAGCCGCGGACATCCCCGTACGATTTCCAGGGGCTGGGCGCGGCGTGCCTCCCATGGGTGTTCGAATTGGCCGGCACCCACGGGATTCGCCTCGTCGCCATGGAGGTGCTGGACGCCCGCCACATCGACGAGATCCAGCAGGCGCTGGAGGCGTCGGGGCACCCCACGGCGGTGATGCTCCAGGTGGGGACCAGGAACGCCCAGAACTTCGAACTCTTGAAGCAGATCGGCAGGCGACGGGAGTTTCCAGTGCTGTTCAAGCGGGGCATGGGGATCACCCTGGAGGAGTCCCTCAACGCCTGCGAGTACGTGGCCAGCGAAGGCAACTCCCGGATCCTCTTCTGTCTGCGGGGGGTGAAAACGCACCTGGGGGAGCCCCACCGCAACCTGGTGGACTTTGCCCATGTCCCGGTGGTTCGACGCCAAACGCGCCTGCCGGTCTGCGTCGATCCGTCGCACAGTGTGGGGCTGCGGGCGGCCTCGCCCGACGGCATCCCCGACATCGTGCACGCTCTGGGGCAGGGGGTGGTGGCAGGGGCCTGCGCCGTGCTGGTGGACTTCCACCCTCGCCCCGAGGTGGCGCTGTGCGATGGGGCCCAGGCGTTGCGGCTGGAGGAGTTGCCGCGCCTGCTCGCCTACGTGGCGAGGGTGGGGGCGGCGTACCGCGAGGCCGCGCGCCTGTTCGCTGCACCGGCGTTGTCGCTGAGCGCCACGGCGTGAGTCAGGGGGACTTGCGGACCACGTGGGCCACCGAGGCCTGGGCGGTGGGAACGAGGATCAGCTCCCGCACGTTGGCGTGCGGTGGGCGGGTGGCACAGAAGAGGACCGCCTCGGCCACGTCGGCGGCGGTGAGGGGCTGGAGTCCGGTGTAAACGGCGCGAGCGCGTTCCTCGTCCCCCCGGAAGCGCACCGCGGAGAACTCGGTCTCCACCAGGCCCGGGTCCACTGAGGAGACGCGCACGCCGGTGCCGAGCAGATCCATGGCCAGCCCGCGGGTGATGGCGGTGACGCCGTGCTTGGTGGCGCAGTACACGTTGCCGCCGGGGTAGGTCTCGTGGCCGGCGATGGAGCCGATATTGATGACGTGACCGCGACCAGCGGCCACCATGGCGGGGAGGAACGCCCGGGTGACGTAGAGGAGCCCCTTGAGGTTGGCGTCGATCATCTCCTCCCAGTCCTCCACGCTCCCCTGGTGGAGGGGCGCAAGCCCGCGGGCGAGGCCGGCGTTGTTGACGAGGATGTCGAGGGCGCCGTGGCGGTGGGAGATGTCGGCGGCGAACCGCTCCACGGCGGCGCGGTCGCGGACGTCCAGGGTGTGCGCCTCAAAAGCCCCGCCCACTTCGCGGCCCAGCCGCGTGGCGAGGGCGTCCAGCCGTTGCCGGCGCCGGGCCGCCACGATGACCAGCGCCCCCTCCCTGGCAAAGGCGGTGGCGCAGGCTTCCCCAATGCCACTGGAAGCGCCGGTTACGAGGACCTTTTTCCCTGCAAGCGTGCCCATACCCCCTCCCGTTGCAGCGCGCATCTTAGCGCCCCCTTTGCCAGGCCGGCCAAGTGGGGTAGGGTAGCGGGTGGTGGAGTGTGCCACGAGGAGGTGAGCGTATGCCCGACGCAAACCCAAACGAGGCGAGAGGGCAGGGGGTCGACCGGCGCGAGCTGCTGCGGGCGGCAGCGCTGTCGGGGCTGGCGGCGGCGGTGGGCGGCAGGGCACGGGTGGCTGGCGCCGCGGCCGGGCCGGCTCCGGTGGGTGAGTTTTTCCTGGAGGAGACCACCGTCGCCGAGCTGCACGCCCGCATGGCGGCGGGGGAGCTCTCCTGCCGGCGGATCTGCGAAGCCTACCTGGAGCGCATTGCCGCGCTGGACGGGGCGGGGCCGACCCTGCGCTCGGTCATCGAGGTGAACCCCGAGGCGCTGGCCATTGCCGAGGCCCTGGACCGCGAGCGGGCGGAGCGGGGTCCCCGCGGGCCGCTCCACGGGATCCCGGTGCTCATCAAGGACAACATCGCCACGGCCGACCGCATGGAAACGACGGCGGGCTCCCTGGCCCTGGTGGGGGCGAGGCCGGCCCGGGACGCCTCCGTGGTCGCCCGGCTGCGAGCTGCCGGCGCCGTCATCCTTGGCAAGACCAACCTGTCCGAGTGGGCCAATTTCCGATCCACCCGTTCCTCCAGCGGGTGGAGCGCCCGCGGAGGTCCGTGTCGCAACCCGTACGCCCTCGACCGCAACCCGTGCGGCTCCAGCTCCGGCACCGGCGCAGCCATTGCCGCCAACCTGGCCGCCGTGGGGGTTGGCACGGAGACCGACGGCTCCATCGTCTGCCCCGCTCACGCCTGCTCCCTGGTCGGTATCAAGCCCACGGTGGGAGCGGTGAGCCGCGCTGGCATCGTGCCCATCTCCCACCGCCAGGACACGGCCGGCCCCATGGCGCGCACGGTGGCGGACGTGGCCGCGCTCCTGGGCGCCCTGGTGGGGGCGGACCCCACCGACCCGGCCACCGCCGCAGCGCAGGGCCGGATCCACAGCGACTACACTACCTTCCTGGATCCCAAGGGGCTGGCCGGCGCCCGTCTCGGCGTGGCCAGGGCCAAGGTCACCGGCTACAGTCCCGAGGCGGACGCAATCTTTGCCGAATCCCTCGAGGCGTTGCGGAAGGCCGGGGCGGTGCTGGTGGATCCTGCCGACATCCCCCACCTGGGGGAGTACGACGATGCCGAGTTCGAGGCGCTCCTGTTCGAGTTCAAGGCGGACCTGGAGACCTACCTGCGCGGCTTGCCGCCGGGGCCCGCCCCTCGGAGCCTCGCCGAACTCATCGCCTTCAATCGGGAGCACGCCCGCGAGGAGTTGCGCTACTTCGGCCAGGAGATCTTCGAGATGGCGGCGGCCAAGGGCCCGCTCACCGAGGCGGCGTACCGCAAGGCGCGGCGCCGCTGCGACGAACTGTCGCGCCGGCGCGGACTCGACGAGGTCTTCAGCCGGCTCCGGCTCGACGCCATCGTCGCCCCCACCGGTTCGCCGCCGTGGCCCACCGACCTCGTCAACGGCGACCACTACCTGGGTTCCAGCTCCACCCCTGCGGCGGTCTCGGGGTACCCTGCCATCACCGTCCCGGCGGGGTACGTGTTCGGCCTGCCGGTGGGGATCACCTTCATCGGCCGGGCGTGGGACGAGCCCACCCTCATCCGGCTGGCAAGCGGCTTTGAGGCGGCCACCAGGGTGCGCCGTCCGCCCCGCTTCCTGCCGACGGCGGACCTCTCGTGAGGGGAGGGCCGATGGGCCGCAGCGCGCGTGGCGACGCCGTACCGGGGCTGGTGGTGCTGGCCGTAGGCGCTGTCACCCTTGCCGCCTGCGGTGGTCAGGCGCCCCCGCCGGCAGCGGCCACCCCTGACCCTGGCCGTGCGGTGTACCTGAGCATTGGCTGCCCCGCGTGCCACGGTCAGGCGCGGCAGGGGTCGGCCACGGCTCCGCCGCTCTTTGGGCTGGCGCGGCACTGGACCGCCGACGAGCTCGCGGCCTACCTCCGCGACCCCGCCGGGTACCGGGCGGGTCGCCCGCGCCTCGAAGAGCTCGCCGTCCGCTGGAGCTCCGACATGCCCCCCGTCCAGCTCGACGAGGCGAGGCTTGGCGCGCTGCTCCGGTACCTGCTGGAGTCCCGCTGAGGAGGGTGCCATGGAGCCCATGAACCATGTGGCCGCCCGGCTTGCCGACCCCGACATCCCCATCGAGGAGCTGGTGCAGATCCTCCCCCAGGCGCCCGCCATCCTGCGCCGGTTCGGCATCGTCTGCATCCAGTGCGGCGAGCCGGTGTGGGGCACGTTGCGGGAGGTGGCGGCCGCCAAGGGGATCCAGGACCTCGACGAGGTGTTGGCGGCGCTGCGGCAGGGGGTCGGTGGCGGCGGCGCCTAGCGTACCGCCACCAGCCCCGCTGCGCCTCCCGCCGGGCGGAGCAGGCCGACCCTCGCGGGGCGACCGCCGTGGCCAGTAGCGCTGCCTGGCAGCGGCGAGAAAGAAGTGTGGCAAACTGGCGCCAGGTTGACGCGAAGGAGGAGCGCCATGAGCCATCGTCGTGCAACGTTCTTGGCTTTCCTTGCTGCCGCCGGGCTCGCCACCGTCGTGGCTTGCCGGCCAGCAGCGGAGCCCGCCGCCCCCACGGCTGCCCCTGGCGACAGCGCCACCGCCCCGGCGACTGCTGCCCTGCCCGCAGGCGCCGTGCCGTCCGGGGTCATCGTCGCCTTTTACGGCACCGTCGTCCCCGAGGGGTGGGTGCTGTGCGACGGTCGGACCACGGCCCGGGGCGTGACCACGCCGGATCTGCGGAACCGCTTCATCTTCGGGCTCGATCCCGCCACCGGCGCGGTGGGGGAGCGGGGTGGTGCCGCCTCCCACACCCACACGGCTCGCACCGGCGGCCCCCGGGAGAAGGACGAGAAGATCGAGTCGGGGGACGACGAGCACGCCGCCAACGACGGGCACACTCACGAGGTGAGCGTTGACGCGGCGCAGCACCTCCCGCCCTACGTGAAGCTGGCGTACATCATGAAGGAGTGATTGCCGCCGGGCGGATCGCCCCTCAGGGCAAGCGTGACGGCCGCTGCCGCCAGCGCGGCGGGCGGAGCGCGCGCCTTGAGGCAGCGGCACCGGCCAGCCCCGAGACCAGGGCCAGCAGCACCACCAGGGTCGCCACCGATCCTTCGGGGCCGAACTCCCCGCCGGTGAGCCACGCCTCGCCCCGGGGGAGGAGGCGCAGGAGCGCGCTGGCAACCTCGTCGTGGCCCGAGACGGCAGCGCCCGCCACCACCTGGGTCACGTTCCAGGCCATGTGGGCGGCCATGGGCCACCAGAGGGAGCGCGTGAGCACGAAGAGCAGGCCGAGGGCGATGCCGGCGAGACCGACGTTCCCGGTACTGAGGAGGGTGGCGCCAGGGTTGTCCAGGTGCGCGAGGGCGAAGAGGGAGTTGGAGGCGAGGAGGGCGAGCCAGCTCCCCAGGAACTCCTCGAGGATTCGCTGGAGAAAACCGCGGAACACCACCTCTTCGAGAAACGCTAGATAAAGGAGCAGCGCGGCGGTACGGGGGAGCTCCCAGGGAAGCTGCCAGCCCACCGGGGAGTAAGCCCCCAACGCCAGGAGGAGCGCAAGCACGCAGCCAAAGGCCAGCACGCCGCTCGCCGTCCCCCCGACCAGGTGGCGAAAAGCCCGCTGGGGCGACAGTTCGCTCGCCCGTCGGCGCTCCGCGAGCCGCACCACCAGCGCGTAGGCGAGGAGGAGCGCGGCGGTGGCGAGGAGGGGCGAGAGGAGCGTGCGCGCTCCGACCCCCTTGCCCAGGAACGGTTGCACGACGCGCACCAGGAAGGGTGGGGCGATGACGCACAGGGCGATACCGACGACGAGGCGGACTGGCGCCGACCGGGCGACCACTGTCAAGAAGGCCGGCAGGGAATGGCCCGCAGGGGCAGTGGCCGCATCAGCGGCAGGGGGCGGGGGGGTGGCACCGGTCGAGACACCGGTGTGGTGCGCCACCGACTACTCCTGCGGCCCGTGACCGGCGCCGAAGAAGTTGAGTTCCTGGTAGCGTGCGGCATGCTCCCCGAAACGGTGCAGGCCGCGGGCGTCCTGCAGGAAGGTGGCATGCTCCCCGGCGATGCGGGAGAAGGCCACCACGGCCGGCGGGCCGTCACCGAGGCGGGCCAACACCTGCACCAGGTTGGGGTCGAAGGGGGAGGTGAGGTCGGCCTGGCAGATAGGGCACCGGAAGCGGTACGCCGCCCCCGGCGTGACCGTGATGCCCCGCCCGGCCACTGCGCCGTAGTCCCCCAGTCGGGGGTTCAGCAACAGAAGCGCCCGAGCGGCGCCGTGCTCGATGACGAAGACGACCTTGTTGCCGGGGTTGAGGACGCCGCCGCAGGTGGGGCATAGGTACTCTCGCCGCATTTGCCGCCTCCTTCGCCTGCCGGGAGCACTATAGCGCTCCAACCCGCCCAACGGCGGTGGCAGAATACGCCGGTGGCGGGCATCATCGACGGGAAGCTGCTGCGGGCGGCGGTGGCGGGCATCGTGCCCCGGGTGGACCCGTCCATCCCTGCGATGGAGAAAGCGGCGGTGGCCGCCGTGTACCGGGATGCCCCGGACGGCGCCGAGCTGCTCTTCATCCGTCGCGCCGAACACCCGCGCGACCCCTGGTCGGGGCACATGGGCTTCCCCGGTGGGCGGGTGGACGCTGCCGACCGCGACCCCCTTGCCACCGCCATTCGCGAGACCCGGGAGGAGCTGAACCTGGACCTCGAGGCAGCGGGAGACCTGGTGGGGCCGCTCTCGGAGGTTCGCACGCACCTGGCGCCCACCGCGGCGCCGCGCTCGGTGGTGCCCTTCGTGTTCGAGTTGCGCGAGCCGGGAGCGGTGCTGCGCGCCAACTCCGAGGTGCAGGAGATCGTCTGGGTGCCTGTGGGTTTTCTGGCCGACCGCACGAACCGGGGCGTCATGACCTTCCGGCGCCGGGGTATTCCCCTGCCGCTGCCCTGCTACCGCTTCGGCGGCAGGGTGATCTGGGGGCTCACGCTCAGGGTGGTGGACGAGATGCTCGACGCGCTGGCTCTCCAGGGCGGGGTCTAGCCGGGCTGGGAGAGGGGGGAACGGCCGTGGCGTCGCGCTGGCACGGGTTCAGTCGGTGACGCTGTAGTGCACCGACCGCTCGCCGATCTCCACCACCAGCTTCCCCTCTCGGGCCAGCCAGCCCAGGGCCATGGAGACGAGGGACCTGGGCAAGCTGACGCTGCGCTCCGTGGAGGTGAGGGTGGCCGGGCCTTCCGCCCGGAGAAAGCGCCAAACGATTCCTGCAGCGGTGCCGATCTCTTCCACGGTAGCCATGGCATCCACGCTCCTTTCCACATTCTACGACACAACACCGGCCCGAGGCGGCAGCGTCTCCGCTACCATGCCGCAGGGCGTTCATGCAGCCGCGACGACTCGCCATCGGCAAGAGACTGTGCATTATCTCCGGCGGTGCGGTCGCCGAGGAGGGCCGCCTCGCCGTGATCGTGGAGGCGGGAGCTTTCGGCTCCGGCGAGCACGTCACCACCGCCACCTGCCTGGAACTTCTGGAAGACCTGCCCGCCCTCGCCGGGGGCAGCGTCCTGGATGTGGGGTGCGGCACCGGCATCCTGGGGCTCGCGGCACTGCGTCTGGGGGCCAGACGGGCACTGCTGTTGGACCTCGACCCCGCCGCCGCGGCCACGGCGGCGAGGAACTGCGCGCGCAACGGGCTTGCCGGGCGCGCCACGGTGGTGGCGGGTGACCTTGCTGCCTTGGGTGAGTCGCGCCATGCGGTGATCCTCGCGAACCTCCATGGCGACGTGCTGCGGGTCGCCAGCGAGGCGCTGGTGCGGCGGGCGGAGCCGGGCGGCTGGCTCGTGCTCTCCGGCATTCTCTGGGAGGACGACTGGGCGGTTCGCGACGCCTACACTCGCCTCGGCTGCCAGCTCCGCCGCCACCTCATGCGGGACGAGTACAGCACCCTGCTGTTCCAGGTCGGGGTTCGTCACCGCCGCTGACGCCACCCGCCCGCGGTTCAGAACCGGTACTGGACGGTGGTCCGCAGGTTGCGGCCGCTCTCCAGACGGCGGTTGAACGGCTCGTGGTAGGCCTTGTCGAGAACGTTGTCCACCGCCACCTGAAGGTGGAAGCCGGCCCCCAGCTCAACCCCGCCCCGCACGTCCCACACCGTGAACCCGGGGGTCTCCTCGTAGGTGTCCGCCACGGTGTCCGGGGGGATGCGCTCCTGCCGGGCGACGATCCTCGTGGCCACCTCGCCCCACGCGCGGCCGATGTCGAAGCGTGTGCCCAGCACCACCTTGAGGGGCGGGATGAGGGGGAGCGGGTCACCGGTGGTGTCATCGGTGCCGCGGGTGTAGCTGGCCACAGTGAAGGCGCTCCACCTCCGGTTCAGGGCCGTCTGCAATTCCAGCTCGGCCCCCTGCAGGATCGCCGCGTCGATGTTGGCGAAGCGCGACAGCAAGAGACCCGTGTCGGGGTCCTCGCCGAGAAACTCCAGGGCGATGAGTCCCTCCACCCGGTTGCGGAACACCGTGACGGAACCGGTGGTGCGCCCGGTCCGGAACTTGGCCCCCGCGTCCACGTTCAAGGAGGTCTCGGGTCCCAGCTCGGGGTTCTGCAACACCCAGGTGTCACCGGTGGAGACAAGGCCGGTGTAGGCCCGCTCCTGGAGGTTGGGGGCGCGGAACGCCCGGCCCACACTGGCGGTGAGCTGGACAGAGGAGGTGAGGGCGTAACGGGCGGCGAGGCTTCCGGACATGGCGGATTCCTGGACATCGAAGGGCTCGCCGGGGTAGCGGGGGTCGTTCCGGCTGGTGAAGGCGTACCAGTCGCCCCGCACGCCCGCCACCAGGCCCAGTCGCTCACTGGGGTTCATCTCGTCCTGCAGGAACACGCCAATCCCCCGCTGGGTACTGTCCGGCACCGCCACGTCGGTGGAGGAGCCGAAGGTGCTCTCGGCCAGGGTCTCGTCGTGCACCTGGTCGCGAGCGAAGTCCACGCCAAAGGTCAGCAGGTGAGCACCGCGGCGCAGGGAGCCCTGGCCGCTCAACCCGGTGGAGTCGATCTCGGAGGTGGTCGTGTTGTTGGAGAAGAAGCGCTGCCCAATGCGAATGTTGCGCCGGCTCTCCTTGACCACCTGTTGGGCGTAGGCGCGCAGCGTCAGCGTGTCGAGCCCCAGCACGCCCCCCGCCTCGTAGCTCATGCCCACCTTGTCGCGGTCGAAGCGCGGGAAGCGGATGTCCACCCCGGAGGTGGCGGGGTCGTAGCCGGGGAAGCCCACGTCCCGCGTGTTGACGCTCTCCACGTCGACTCGCAGGGCGCTGGTATCGGCCAGAAGCAGGCGCAGCGAACCGTTGGCGCTCCACTGCTCCATCCCGGAGTTGGGGACCTCGCCGCGGGGACTCTCGTAGTTGCCGACGTTGGCGTAGGAGGCCCCCACATGGAAGGCGACGCGCCCACCTGCCCCGTTCACCTCGGCCCGGGCGCGGCTCGCCTCCGCCGCGGTGCCGTACTCGTAGGACGCCCCCCCGTCCACGCTGAAGGCGTCGGGGGAAAACGGCTTCTTCTTGGTGATGATGTTGATCACCCCGCCAATGGCGTCGCTGCCGTAGAGCACGGAGGCCGGCCCGCGCAGCACCTCCACCCGCTCCACCTCGGCCAGGTCCACGAGCCCCGGTTGGATGCCGGCGAACTGGGTAGACTCGCGGGCGTTGTTGAGCCGCTCGCCGTCCACGAGGATGAGGATGCGGTTGCTGGACAGCCCGCGGATCACGGGCAGGCCGCGAAACGGCCCTTCCCCAGTGAACTCCACCCCGGCCATGGTCTTCAGGGCGTCCACGAGGCGCTCCGGGCGGAGACGCTCCAGGTCCTCCTGACTCAAGGAGCTGATGGGCAACGGGGTGGTATAGGCGTCCTGCTCGTACCGTGCGGCAGTGACCACCAGTTCTTCCCGCAACCCCTTTGCGGTTTCGGTGTCCTTCTGCTCCTGCTGGTCTGTAGGGGCTTGAACCTGGTCGCTCTGCGCCGCGGCCGGCCCCGCCGCCACCAGCAACGCCCCGAGCACGACAACGAACCCTCGAACCATGGGAGCCTCCACTGCCGCCACCAGGAGGCGGCGGCGCGTTCAATGTAGTGCTTGGGCTGAATCTTGTAAAGTGTTGCGTGAACACATGATGCATGACATTCACAAGAGCGTGTGGGGTTTCGGTCATTGCTTCGCGGGGCCACTGCCCGTGTCATAGAATGCGCAGGCGGTCGCCGCCGGCAGGCGCGGCCGTGGAGAGGAGGCATGCCGTGAAGAGGTGCACGCTGCTCGCCATTGTTGCCGCCGCTGTGCTGCTGCCGTTGGGGCAGGGGGTGCTGGCGGAGGACAACCCGTTCTTTGTCGAGTGGACCACGCCGTTCGGCGTGCCGCCCTTTGCCGAGATCAGGGTGGAGCACTTCCTGCCGGCCATCGAGCGAGGGATGGCGGCGCAACGGGAGGAGATTGCCGCCATCGTGAGCAACCCCGCGCCCCCCACCTTCGCCAACACCATCGAGGCCCTGGACGCCTCCGGCGAGCTCCTCGCCAAGGTGATGGGCGTGTTCCAGAACCTGGTGAGTGCCGAGACCAACGACGAGCTGCAGGAGATCGCCCGCAAGACGGCACCGATGATGGCCACCCATCGCGACGACATCACCCTCAACCCCGGTCTCTTCCAGCGGGTCCGGGCGGTGTGGGAGAGCCGGGCCACGCTCCGGCTCGACCGCGAGCAGGAGAGGTTGCTGGAGGAGACCTGGAAGGGGTTCGTGCGGGGCGGCGCGCTCCTTCCCGACGAGGCCCAGGCGCGGTTGCGCGCCATCAACGCCGAGCTGGCCACGCTGGGCACCAAGGTGGCGGACAACCTGCTCAAGGAGACGAACCGTTACCGACTCGTCGTCTCCGACCCGGCCGACCTGGCGGGGCTACCGGAACGGGTGCGGGCCAGCGCCGCCGAGGCGGCGAAGCGCGCCGGGCTCGAAGGGAAGTGGCTGTTCACGCTTCACGCCCCCTCCATCTGGCCGTTCCTGGAAGCAGCCGAGAACCGCGAGCTCCGGCGGCAGATCTTCACCGCCTACACCAACCGGGGCAATCACGGCGACGAGCTGGACAACAACGCCCTGGTGGCCCGGATCGCGGCGTTGCGCGCCGAGCGGGCGAGGCTACTCGGCTACGACACCTGGGCCGACTTCGTCCTCGACGAGAACATGGCCAAGACCCCGAAAGGGGTGTACGACCTCCTCAACCGCCTGTGGGGGCGGGCTAAGGCGGTGGCGGCCCGGGAGGCCGCCGACCTCCAGGCGGCCATCCGCGCCGACGGCAAGGACTTCGACCTCGAGCCGTGGGACTGGTTCTTCTACAAGGAAAAGGTTCGCAGGCAGCGGTTCGACCTCGACGAGGGGGCGCTGCGGGGGTACTTCGAGCTGGGGCGCGTGCTCGACGGCGCCTTCTATGTTGCCAACAAGCTCTACGGGATCACCTTCACGGCCCGGCCCGACCTGCCGACCTACCACCCGGAGGTGAAGGCGTTCGAGGTCAAAGACGCGGACGGCACGCACCTGGCGGTCTTCTACTGCGACTACTTCCCGCGGCCGGGCAAGCGCAGCGGCGCCTGGTCGAGTCGCTTCCGCGGCCAGTACTGGAAGGACGGGAGGGAGGTTCGCCCAATCGTCGTCAACGTCGGCAACTTCTCGCGGCCGGCCGGGGATGCACCGGCGCTCCTCTCCCGGGACGAGGTGGAGACGCTCTTCCACGAGCTGGGGCACGCCCTGCACGCCATCTTCTCGCGCATCCACTACCGTTCGCTTGCGGGTACACCGCGGGACTTCGTGGAACTGCCCTCGCAGATCATGGAGCACTGGGCGTTCGCCCCCGAGGTCCTCAAGGTGTACGCCCGCCACTACCGGACCGGCGAGGTGATCCCCGACGACCTCGTCGCCAAGATCCAGGCCAGCTCCCGCTTCAACCAGGGGTTTGCCACCACCGAGTACCTGGCGGCGGCGCTTTTGGACATGGAGTGGCACACCCTCACGGTGGCCGCCGAACCGCAGACCGCGGCATTCGAGCGCATCGCTCTGGCTCGCATGGGGATGCCGGCCACCATCGTGCCGCGCTACCGGTCCACCTATTTCCAGCACATCTTCGGCCCCGGCGGCGGCTACTCGGCGGGGTACTACGCCTACATCTGGAGCGAGGTGCTGGACGCTGACGCCTTCGAGGCCTTCAGGGAAAAGGGGCTCTTTGACCAGGCGACCGCCGCCTCCTTCCGCACCAACATTCTCGAGAAGGCCGGCAGCGAGGACGCCATGACCATGTGGCTGCGCTTCCGGGGCCGGGAGCCCAGCGTCGAGCCGCTCCTGGCCAACCGCGGCCTCGACGTGCCGACGAACTAAGTCGGCGGCGGGGGATCGACCCGAGCAGCGCGGCAGGCGCTACTCGGGGGGAAGGGGCACGCGCGTGCCAAGACGTTCGATCTCGTCGCGGATCATCGCCTCGGTCTCCCGCTTGGCCTCCTCGATGTGGCCGGGGTGCTCGTGCCGGTACATCTCCTCCGGCATCCGCCCGGTGAGCCAGCTTGGGTTCATGGGGTAGACGTGGGGGTTGAACACCACCGAGTACATGTGCCAGACCAGGATCGCCAGGGTGGCGAGCCACGCCTCCCAGAAGTGGATGACAAGGGCCACGTCCAACACCCCCTTGGGCAGGAAGCTGACGAAGAAGTTGTCGAACCAGAGCAGGATGCCGGTGACCACCATGACCACCGTGCCCCAGACGAGGGCCCAGTACTCGGCCTTTTCCACGTAGGAGAACCGCTGGATGCACTGGGAATGCTCGCCGCCCAGCAGGTTGTACCGGATGCGTTGCCAGAAGAACGTGAAGTCGATGGGCTTCGGCAGCATGTCCCGGAAGAACTGGCGCCCACGCCGGGTCGCCGCCAAGAACACCGTGTGCCACGCCACGGTGCCGATGAAGAGCACGGCAGCGACGCGGTGTACCGTGCCGCGCAGCGCAAACCCTCCCTCCCAGCCGAAGAAGAAGCGGGCCACCCACCCCTCGCTGTAGCGCAGGGCAAACCCCGAAACCACCAGGGTGACGAAGGTGACGGTGAGGAAGGTGTGTTGCCACACCTCCTCCGGCCGCATCCGCACCACTTGGGGGCGAGCCCGGACCACGTTGAGGATGTGGCGGAACAGGTCGAGCAGCCAGTGCAGCGCCATGGCGCCAATGATGAGGACGATGGCCACCAGGTAGATCTTGGCCACCACGTCGGCGGCCTTGGTGCGCAACCCTTGACCGGAAACGCCGTGGATGGGCGTCGCGGCCAGCTTGGCGCTGATGCCGGGGTGGCAGTGGCCGCACGTGGCGCGCAGGTTGGCCGGGTTGACGCTCGAGGTGGGGTCGCTGGACGGGAGGATGCGGTGGACCCCGTGACACGACGCGCAGTTGGCCACCCGCGTGTCGCCAGCCTTGGTCTTCAACCCGTGGTAGGAGTCCACGAAGGTGGCCAGGCGCCCCGCGGGCAGGCCGTACTTCTCGGCAAGGGTTGCGGATTCGTGGCATGGGGCGCAGGTGCGCTCCGCCACGTGAGCGGGCGAGACCGGGGAGCGCGGGTCGGAGGGCGGGATGATGCCGTGCTCGCCGTGGCAGGTGGTGCACACGGGGACGTCCGTCTCACCCTGGGCGGCGCGCTTGCCGTGGATCCCCTCCCAGTAGTCGTTCTCGACCCCCTTGTGGCACTTCCCGCAGGTCTTCGGGATGTTGAAGTGGTTGATGGTGGAGTCGGGGAAGCCGGGGGCGAGGATACGGTGCGCGGAGCCGCCGGTGGAGTGGCAGTCGTTGCAGGTGGCGGCGACGTAGATGCCCCCCTGCGTTGCCTTGCCATGCACGCTCGACGAGTAGATCTCGATGGGGTGATCGATCAGGATGTCGTACTTCTTGGTAATGTTGATGTTCTCATGGCATGCGCCGCAGGTGTTGGGGAGGTTCGCAGGGTGGGTCTTGGAGGCCTTCACGTTGGAGGGGAGCACGTCATGGTCGCCGTGGCACGACGCACACGTCGGTATGTCTTCGCAACTCCCCACCGTCGCCCGGCCATGCGCCTGATACTGCTTGCTCTCTTCCTCGTGACACGCGCGACACCCCTGGCAGCCGACCGAGAACCCCTTCCCCTCGGCGTGCGGGAACGTGTTCTTGTCGGTATGGCAGTCGAGGCACCCCAGGTCGCGGTGGACCGAGTGGCTGAGGTCCTCCGAGAACTTGGTCTTGTGCGTACTCTCCTCGTGGCAGCTCTCGCAGGTGGTGCCGTCGAGACGCTCCACGTCTTCGGCCAGTGCCGACGCCGGGCCCAGGGCCAGGCACCCCGTCACCGCCAGTGTGCCGAGGAACCAACGCTTGCCATTCCCCCTCATGGCTCCCCCCTTTGGGTGGGCGGTGGCTGAGGCCGGGCGATGGCACCGGAGGGTGCACACGCGAGACTGACACTCCAGCGCGAGTGTCACACCGCTCCATCCCCCGGCATTCTACAGCACGCCGGCCGCCGCCACGAGGCTGCTGGCAGCGGGGGCCGCGTTGCCCCAGCGCCGGTCAGAAGAGTTCGAGCTGAGCGACGTCCCCCTTGCCCTCGCGGACGAGGACCGGCTCGTCGCCGGACAGGTCCACCACGGTGGACGGCTCGGCTGCCAGCAACCCACCGTCCACCACCAGGTCCACCGATCCCCGCAGTTCCTCCTCGATGGTCACCGGATCGAGGAGCCACTCGTCGGCGCTGTTCCGCACCGAGGTGGCGAGGAGAGGGGAGCCGAGCTCGGCGAGGACGGCGAGGGCAATGGGTGAGGCGGGGATGCGGATGCCGACCGTGCGGCGCTTGCGCAGCATGGTGCGCGGCACCTCGCTGGACGCCTGGAAGATAAAGGTGTACGGCCCGGGCAAGACCCGGCGCATGGTGCGGAAAACGGAGTTGGAGATGCCGCGCGTCAGGCGCGCCGCCGTTGCGATATCGGGCACCAGGATGGAGAGCCGCTTGGCAGGGGCGATGCGCTTGACGGCGTAGAGCCGTTCGATGGCCGGCTCGTTGTCGAACGCACAGGTGAGGGCGTAGACGGTGTCGGTGGGGAGGACCACCAGGCCCCCCTTGCGAATCACGCTGGCAACGCGTCCGATGAGCCACGATTCGGGTTCGCCTGGATCGATGGGCAGCAGCACCGCGCACCCCCGCTGAACGCGAATTCTTGCTGGTACCGGCGGGGGCGTCAACCCCGCCGCAACGCCCCGCAGCGTTAGCGGCTGCCGCTGAAGGTGTCACAGGCGTCGGGGTCGCCGGTGGTGAACCCGCGGCGGAACCACGCCACCCGCTGCGCCGAGGTCCCGTGGGTGAACGAGTCGGGCAGCACGCGCCCCTGAGTCTGCTGCTGGATCCGGTCGTCGCCAACGGCGGCGGCGGCCGCGAGCGCCTCCTCGATGTCGCCGGGCTCGAGGATGTCGCGCATCCGCTGCGCGTGGTAGGCCCACACGCCGGCGTAACAGTCGGCCTGCAGCTCGAGGCGGACCGACAGGTCGTTGGCCTGCGGCGGCGAGAGGCGTCGCCGCAGGGCTTCCACCTTGCCGGTCACACCGAGGAGGTTCTGCACGTGGTGCCCGACCTCGTGGGCAATGACGTAGGCCTGGGCGAAGTCGCCGGGCGCGCGGAATCGGTGGTGCAGCTCATGGTAGAAGGAAAGGTCGATATAAACGCGTTGGTCGGCCGGGCAGTAGAACGGTCCCATCGCCGCCTGGCCGAGGCCGCAGGCCGACTCCACGTAGTCCGAGAACAGAACGAGCGTCGGCTCTCGGTAGGTCCCGCCCATGTCGGCGAAGATCTCGTGCCAGCTGTCCTCGGTGTCGGCGAGCACGACGGAGACGAACTGCGCCAGCTCGTCATCGGGCCGCTGCGAAGGTGCGCCCATCGGTGGTGACTCCACCGAGCTCGACGGGACGGTCTCCAGGAGCTGCCGCGGGTCGACGCCGAAGACAACGGCCAGGAGGAAGAGGACGAGCAGTCCGCAGCCGCTCCCGCCGCCGATGGCCAGACCGCGCGGCAAGCCCATGCCGCGGCGATCCTCGACGTTGTCGCTCCGCCGCCCAGTGCGCCAGCGCACGCGTCCTCCCGGAGCTAGAGCCTCCGCAGGGAATTGTACGCCGCGAGGACGAGCGCCTCAACGCAGCGGCTCGACGATCACGTCGCCACTGCCGGTGTCCACCACCATGCGGATCGACCCGTCCCCCCGGCGGTACCCCACCACGCGCCGGCGGTGGACCACCGGCCGGGCGTCCTCGAAGCGGCAGAGGAGATCGCCGCTGCCCATGTCGACCGCCAGCTCAAAGGCGGCGTCGGGGCTGAGGCGGAGGCGCACGTCCCCCGAGCCAGTGTCCGCCAAGACGCGGCGCAGGCGGCTGCCCGGGTTGGCGAACTCCACGCGACCGGAGCCGGTGTCAACGCGGAACTCCGCCACGTCGGCGGCATCCACCCGCACATCCCCAGAGCCGGTGTCCGCCCACAGGCGATCCGCCCGGACGCGCCGGACCTGCACGGTGCCGGAACCGGTGTCGCAGGACACCCGCTCGCCGTCGAAGTCGGCGACGAGACAGGCGCCGGAGCCGGTGTCGCACGAGAAGGTGCCAGTTAGGTCGCTGGCATCCACGTCACCGGCGCCGGTGTCCGCCTTCACACGCCCGCCCAGCCGACGCGCCTGGATGTCGCCGTTGGCGGTATCCAGGAGGATCTCCCCGGCAAACCCCTGCGCCTCCAGACTCCCCACCAGGTTGCGGAAGGTGCCGTGCACCCCCTCCCGCGGGACGCGGATCTCCACGTCGGCCCAAAGCCTGGTCCCGCCCCTGTCGCTGAAGCGGACCCGGCGACCCTCGTACTCCACCGAGGACGAGCCGCCCTCGGGGTGGTGGAACGTGCGGACGGAGCCCAGCGGGTAGACCACCCGCAACGTCGCCACCCCGCTCTTCCCAGGCACGCGGCGCAGCGACACCGCATCGGCGAGGTGGCCGTCCTCGGCGTGCACCGTTGCCGTCACCTCCACGGCGGTCACCTCCGCCCCCTGCACCGTCATCGTCCCCGCCAAGTTCTCCACCGTAAACGCCACCCCCTCCTGAAAGGGGAGCGTGGCCTGGAGCGTTCTCGTTTCCTCGGCGGCGGCGAGCGGAACCAGCGCCGCCGTCGCCAGCAACACCGTGGCCGTGCGTACCGAGTTCGTCCCTGGCATGGTCGTCCTCTCCCCAGCCCAATACGAAAATGGCCGGCGGCAGGTTCGCGCTCCTCAGCCCCCCGCCGAAGCCGGCCACCGGGCAGCCTGCGGCAGCTCCCCTCGCGAACTCAGTGGACGCGCTGTCGCGGGGCCGTCTCGTCGGTGTCGTACGCGTGGGTGAGGACGAAGAAGTATGCCAGCCGGCGGTCGTCCCCCTCGGCGGCCACCAGCTCGAAGGGGTACTCGTCCGGCTGCTCCCCCTCCACCGGCTGCACGTAGGAGACGCGCTGGGGGTCGATGACGATCTCGCCGATGAGCCGCTTGCCGCGCAGCACCTCCACCACGCGCTCCCCCTCCGGGTCCACGGTGAAGTGCCAGTAGAAGTCGTCGTCGTCGAAGATCACGACCTCGTCGGTGCCGGCGCGGAGGATGCAGTTGGGGTGGACGACCAGCCAGTTCCAGAACGTGTCGAAGCTCAAGGATCGGTCCATCTCGGGCACCTCGCCGACGCATTATGACGCGTCCGCAAGAGCCGCCGCACTGGGAGCTGAAGCAGGGGGTGAGGCCCGCGCAGCGGCAGGAAGGGTGCCGGCACCGGATGCTGGAAGCGAGGCTCGGGCGCGGGGGCTAGACGAGGCGAGCGGCGTGCCGGGCGGCCTGAGCGAGCCAGACGAGGCCGACGATGCGGAACAACCACAGCACGGCGCGGGTGCCGATGAGCGCCTGGATGTGGACCGGGAACGGCAGCCGTGCGGGCCCTTGCGGGTCGGACCGGTGGGTGAGGGCGAGCCAGCCGAAGGGGGCGACGGCGGCACCGACCATCAACGTGAAGAGGGCGGCGGCGTCGGCGTGGGCGAGTGTCCCGAGGCGGTCGGCGCCTGCGAGGAGCGTGCCGGGGAGGAGGACTGCAAGGCCGCCGAGGATGCCGATCTTCAAGGGCAGCCGGGAAAGATGGGCGCAGGCGAGGACGCGGGCGAGAGCGTTGGCGTGCGCCTCCGAGCAGGCCCGCCACGCGGTCGTGCCGAGCGGCTCCTCGATCTCGAGGGTCGGTCCATCGCCGGCACTTCCGCCGCACAGCAGGCAGCGCCTGCCGGCGCGGGCAAGGGCGAACGGCCGCGCGTAGAGGCGGTGCGAAGCTATGATGGCGGCACCGAGAAGCACCGACGCCACCGGTCCGAGCGGCGCCGCGGTGAAGAGCCAGAGCACGAGCGGCACCGGGAGGAAGAGGAGCACGCCTGCCACCCTGTCACTGGTAGCAGGGAGCGCGCCGGGGCGCAACGGCCGGCGCGCTAGACTGGCACATGCTCTTCCTCGGCGACTGCCTGACCATGACCTCCCCCGATCATGCCGGGGCGGTGGCGGTGGACGGCGAGCGCATCGTCGCCGTGGGCAGCGCGGCGGAACTCGCTGCGCGTTTCCCGGGAATGAGGCGAGTGCGAGTCGAGCGGGTCACGCCGGGGGTCCACGACGCCCACGCCCACCCGCTCTTCTGGGGCCAGGCCCTTGCCGAGCTGGATTGCTCCGGTCTCACCGATCCGCGGGACGTGGCGGCGCGGGTGGCGGCGCGGGCGCGGGAGCTGCCCGAGGGCGCGTGGATCCGGGGGCGAGGCCTCCTCTTCGACGCGTACCCCACGGGGCCGCTCCTCGACGAGGCCGCACCGCGCAACCCCGTGCTCCTCGACAGCCGCGACATTCACTCGGCGTGGGCGAACGCCGCCGCGCTGCGCCTTGCCGGCATCGGTCGCGACACCCTGAACCCCGAGGGCGGGGCGATCCTGCGCGCCGCCGACGGCGCCCCCACGGGCTACCTCCTGGAACGCGCCGCGGACCTCGTCCGCCGTGTGTTGCCACCCCCCGCGCGTGCCGATCTCGAGCGCGGCCTCGCCGACCTGGCGGGCCGCGGGTACACGGCGGTCCACGCCATGGCCTACGCGGGCTTCGATGACGTGGAGTGGCTCGAAGCCCTGGCTGCCTCGCACACCTTGCCGTTGCGCGTGTGGTGCGCCGTGCCGGCTGGCCGCTTCCGCAGCGTCGCCCCGGGCTGGCGCGGCGAGGACCTCGAGGTGGCGGCAGTCAAGATGTTTGTCGACGGCGCGCTCGGGAGCCGCACGGCGTGGATGAAGCGGCCGTACGCGGACGGGTCGCTCGGCATCCCGCTGGACAGCCGCGAGGCGCTGCTGGGGGAGGGGCTCGCGGCGCTGGAGGCGGGGTACACCCTGGCAATCCACGCCATCGGGACGCGGGCAACGGCGGAGGTGCTCGACATCGTCACCGAGCTGGCCCCGCGCGCCCAGCGCCGGATCCGTATCGAGCACCTTCAGCACCTGGACGACGACGACGCGGCGCGTCTTGCCGGGCTGCCGGCGGCGGCCTCCATGCAGCCGGTCCACCTGCCCGGCGACGCCGAACTCGTTCGCCGCCACCTCCCGGGGAGGGAGCGCGAGGCGTTCCGCTTCCGCGACGTGGTGGCCGCGGGGATCCCCCTCGCCTTCGGCTCCGACGCGCCGGTGGCGCGACCGGACGTGGCGGCGGGAATCCGCGCCGCCATGGCCCATGCCCTCGATCCCGATCAATCGCTGACCCCTGCGGAGGCGCTCCACGCCTTCACCCGCGGCGCGGCGCTGGCGGCGGGGTGGGAGGGGTACGGCGTGCTGGCGCCGGGTGCGAGGGCGGACCTTGGGCTGTGGGAGCACGACCGGCTCGTGGGCCGCGTGTTCCGCGGCCGTCTGGAGTGGCTCGGGCCGGGCTCCCGCTAGGGGAGCGGGGAGCCGGGCGGGGAAGAGGCAACGGGCAACGGCGGAGGAGTACGGCGAGGTCGGGACTGCCCCTCGTTGCAGCCCACAGACGGCGGCCTTCAGCGGGAAGCCGCGGCAGAGTCAGCCCGAGAAGCGCTCCAGCACGGCGAGGACCTCGGCAATGTCGGCCTCGGTGTGGGCGGCGTTGATCTGGAAGCGAATGGTTTCCGAGCCGCGGGGCACCACCGGGAAGGTGAGGCCCACCACCAGCACGCCGTGGTCGAAGAAGTGGCGAACCAGCGCGCGTGCCCGCGCCGTGTCGCGAACGAGCAACGGCACCACCGGGTGGGGGCCGGGGATGGACTCCCACCCCAGGCGGGCAATGCCTGCGCGGAACTGAGCGATGCGCGCGTGTAGGTGAGCGAGGCGCTCCCGCCCCTCGGGGCCTTCCACGAGGTCCAGCGCCGCCAGGGCCGCGGCGCAGTCCGCCACGCCCAGGGGGTTGGTGTAGATGTAGGTGTCAGCTTTCTGCCTGATCGCCTCGATGACCTCGGGGCTGGAAGCCACGAACCCGCCGTTGACGCCGAAGGCCTTGCCGAAGGTGCCGATGACCAGGTCGGCCCGGGCGCCGGTGAACTCTTCGGTGCCGCGACCGCTGGCGCCGTAGGCACCGATGCCGTGGCTGTCGTCGATGACGGTGACGAGCCCCTCCGGGAACCGCTGGCGATGGGGCTCGAGACGGCGGTTGATCTCGTCGAGAGGAGCGAAGTCGCCGCGCATGGAGAAGATGCCGTCGAAGATCACCACCACGCGACGGGTGCCCTCGGGAACCCCCTCGAGGCACCGGGACAAACCGTCCATGTCGTTGTGCGGGTAAATGGTGCGGTTCTCCTTGGGGACCCCGGCAATCCGCATGGCGCGGATGATGGAGTTGTGGTTCAGCTCGTCGCCGATCCAGAAGGTGGCGGGGCTGCCGATGGCCAGGGCCTGGCCGAGGTTGGCGGTGTAGGCGGAGTTGAAGATCTTCGCGGCAGGGCGGCCGACAAAGGCGGCGATGCGCTCCTCAAGCTCCACGTGGTGGCGGAACGTCCCGTCGATGAACCGCACGGCGCCGGGCCCGACGCCGAACTCGTGGGTCGCCCGGTCCGCCGCCTCCACGAGCTTCGGGTGGTGCGAGAGGGACAGGTAGCTATTGGAGTTCATGCGGATGAACAGCCGCTCGGAACCTGCCAGGCGGTAGCGGGGGCCGCGCTCCCCCTCCGGCGGCAGATAGCCGACGATCACCCGCTCGGGGGCCTTGGCACGGCCCTCCGCGTCCAGCGCCTCCACTTCTCGTGCCAGTGCCGCGTTGAGCTTCTCCAGCGACATGGTTTCCTCCCGCCTCGGGCGGTAGGGTAGCACCGCCGGCCCAACCTTGCCGACCCTCGGTGCGTACAATGACCCGTTGGAGGGAACCGTGAGCAAAGCCCTTGTTTTGGCCCTGTTCCTGGCAGTACCAGCCGGCAGCGTTCTCGCTGCCTCGGAGGACCCGTACCAGTGGCTCGAAGCCATCGACGACGCCAAGGCCATGGCCTGGGTCCGCCAGCACAACGCCGCAACCGAGAAGGCGTTCAAGGGGAGTCGGGAGTACGCCGCAGTCTACGCCAAGGTCCTCGAGATCCTGAATTCGCGGGAGCGCATCCCCTGGCCCGCCGTCGTCGGCAAGCACGTCTACAACTTCTGGCAGGACCAGGAGCACGAGCGGGGGATCTGGCGGCGTGCCACTCTGGCCTCGTACCGCAGCGGCAACCCCGAGTGGGAGCTGGTCCTGGACCTGGACGCTTTGGCGCGCGCCGAGGGCGAGCCGTGGGTCTTCAAGGGCGGCGACTGCCTACCCCCCACCTACGCCCGCTGCCTCGTCTCCCTGTCCCGCGGCGGGAGCGACGCGGTGGAGGTGCGGGAGTTCGATGCCGTGTCCAAGAGGTTCCTCCCCGAAGGTTTCTTTCTCCCCCAGGCCAAGTCGTCGGTGACCTGGTACGACGAGGACACGCTGTGGGTGGGCACGGATTTCGGGCCGGGTTCGTTGACCACTTCGGGCTACCCGCGCATCGTCAAGCTATGGCGGCGCGGTACGCCTCTCGCCGCGGCGCGCACGGTGTTCTCCACCGACGTGACCCACATGGCGGCCAGCGGCAACACGATCTTCACGCCCGAGGGCCCGTACCACCTGGTCACGCGCCGGCCGGCGTTCTTCTCCAGCGAGACGTTCCTCTGGCTCGGCGAGCGCCTGGTGAAGGTGGACATCCCGCCGGACGCCGTCTTCCGCGCCGTCTTCAAGGACCACTTGGTCTTTTCCCTGCGTTCCGACTGGCACGTGGGCGACACCACCTACCCCGAGGGGGCGCTCCTGGCGGTGGACGTGGACGATCTCCTGGCGGGCGTGCGGCGTTTCGCGGTGCTCTTCACCCCCACCGAGCGGGTCGCCCTGGGGGGCGTGGCGACGACCCGCGACCGCCTGCTCTTCACCACCCTGGACAACGTCCACGGGCGGCTGTACCGGGTGGCCCTGGTGGACGGTCAGTGGCAGCGAGAGGAGGTGCCGCTGCCTGGGGTGGGCACGGTGCGCATCGCCAGCACCAGTGACGAGGAAGACCTGTTCTTCTTTAGCTACGAGGACTTCCTCACCCCCAGCACGCTCTTCGTCGCCGCTGGGGGTACGGTGACGAAGGTGTGGTCGCTGCCGGCCTTCTTCCCCGTCGACGGGATTGCCGTCGCCCAGTACGAGGCCACCTCCAAGGACGGCACGAAGATCCCGTACTTCGTGGTGACGCCCAAGGGGTTCGTGACCAACGGCGCGGCGCCCACGCTGCTGTACGGCTACGGCGGCTTCGAGGTGCCCCTGGTGCCCAGCTACAACGCCACGGTGGGCGCTGCCTGGCTCGCCCGGGGCGGCGTGTACGTGCTGGCCAACATCCGCGGCGGCGGCGAGTTTGGGCCACGGTGGCACAAGGCAGCGATGAAGGAGCTGCACCACCGCAACTTCGAAGATTTCATCGCGGTGGCCGAGGATCTGGTGGCACGTCGCATCACCTCGCCGCGCCACCTGGGCATCATGGGCGGCTCCCAGGGCGGGCTCCTGGTGGGCGGTACCTTCGTCCAGCGCCCCGACCTGTTCCGGGCCGTGGTGTGCCAAGTGCCGCTCCTCGATATGGAGCGGTACAACAAACTGCTCGCCGGCGCGAGCTGGATGGCCGAGTACGGCAACCCCGACGTTGCCGAGGAGTGGGCGCACATCAAGACCTGGTCGCCGTACCACAACGTGAAGGCGGGGGTAGCCTACCCGCGGGTGTTCTTCTGGACCACCACGCGGGACGACCGGGTCCACCCGGGGCACGCCCGCAAGATGGTGGCCAAGATGGAGGCGCTGGGACACCCCGTCTACTACTTCGAGAACACCGAGGGGGGGCACGGCGCCGGCGCGGTGAACGCCCAGCGCGCCCACATTGCCGCCCTGGAGTACGCGTACCTGTGGAAGATGCTCCGCTGAGCGGAGTCGGGCGGGGCAGCAAAGGTGAGGGCTCGCGGACCGCAGGAGTAGGGGCGCCGGCCCCCCTTCGCGGTCAGCGGACCCGAAGCACCAGCGGGCCGCGGCGGTCGGAGAGGCGCACGTAATCGGCACCGATCTCGTCGACACGGAAGCCATCCACGATACTGCCGGGGACGATGTCCTGACCGTTGATGCGACCGAACGGGGCGCTTGGCTTGTAGACGATGAAGTCCAGGTGGAGGGTGGCGTAGCCCAGGTCGGCGTGGAGGACGAAAACCCGTTCCTGCGGCTCCGCGGTGGGTGGTGGCGGGGGGGGTGGGGACGCTGTTGGAGTAGCGCCGGCTTCGCTGGCTGGCGGCGCCTCGGCGCGGGGCGAGGGGGTGGCGAGAGGCAACGGCGAAACCTCCGCCACGGCCAGGGGGTGCGGGTCGCGAGGGGCGGGTGGGGCGAGGGGCCCACGGGTGGCCTGGGGCGGCGGTGTCGGCGGAACCGGTGTCACCTGAGTTGTCGCCTCCGGCCGAGCGGGCGAGACCAGGCGGACGGCCAGCCACGCGCCGGCTGCGCCGGCGGCCACGGCAATGGCGGTACCGAGCAGGAGACTGAGGCCCAACGGGGTGGGGCGTGGCGGGCCCCCCCCGGGAGGTGCGGCCGGCAGCCACGGCCGGGGCGTACCCCGTTGGGCTGCCTCGCGGCGGGCCTTGCGGAGGGCGTCAGTGATGAGGCTCAAGCGCCGACCCCCGCCAGCTCCCTCACGGCTCGCCGCACGTGCCGGGACGAGAGTCGCCACGCGCCCTCCACGTAACCGGCAAGGAGGGTCAGGTCGCAGATGGCGTTGATGAGCCTTGGGACCCCCCCCGAGTGTGCGTGAACGGCGCGAATTGCGGCGGCGGAGAAGCTTGGTCGGCCGTCCCCGCCGGCCACCGCCAAGCGGTGCGCGATGTACGCCGCCGTCTCGTCGCGGTCGAGGGGTCCGAGGTGGGAGCGCACCAGGATCCGCTGGCGCAGCTGCCGCAGGTGCGGGCGGTCGAGCGCGTCGCGCAGCTCGGGTTGGCCGATGAGGACAATTTGCATGAGCTTGCGGTCATCGGTCTCGAGGTTCGAGAGCAGTCGGATCTCTTCGAGAAGTTCATCGCCCAGGTCCTGGGCCTCGTCCACGAACAGCACCACCTCACGCCCGGCGGCAGCCTCGCGAAGAAGGTAGTCGTTAAGCCGCTTGCCCAGGCGCAGCCGGTCGTTGCCCCGGTCGTCGAGACCCAACTCGCGCAGGACGGCGCGGAGAAACTGAACGCCGGACAGCACCGGGTTGAGGATGAGGGCAGTGGCGAAACCGGCTCCGAGCTGCTCCAGCAAGGCCCGGCAGAGGGTGGTCTTGCCGGTGCCCACCTCGCCGGTGATCTGGATGAACCCCTTGCGTTGCGTGATCCCGTAGAGGACCCGTTCGTAGGCCTCCCGGTGCTGCCGCGAGAAGTACAGGTAGCGCGGGTCCGGCGTGATCGCAAAGGGAGGGGCCGAAAGGCCGTAGAACTCCTCGTACATGGGCCGTGTTCCCCCGTTCGCTCGGGGTATCCCATTGTACGCAGCCCACCGGCCGAGCGTCGGCGACGTGACCGGGGCGTGACGGTTGCAGCTCGATTGTTGGGACGAGTTGTGGTAAGGTGCTCGTGGGAGGGATTGAGGGATGATCCAACGTTCCGCTCGCATGCTTGCCGTCGTTGCCGTGATTCTGGGCGCTGCCGTGGTGCTGGCGGGGGTGGCCAACAAGGCCCCGGAGTCGGTGGTGCTCGACAAGGCGTCCGCCAAGAAGCCGCCGGTCACGTTCCCCCACAAGGCGCACCTGGCCGTGGCGGCGTGCAGCGACTGCCACCACACGCAAAAGGGGCTCACCGCCGACAGCACGGCCGAGGTCAAGCCGTGTGCCGCCTGCCACCTGGATCCCGAGAAGCCGGACACCCCGTCCATGCGGGAGATGAGCCTCACCAAGAACCCGTTCCACAAGCAGTGCATCGACTGCCACAAGCAGAAGGCGAAGGGCCCCACCAAGTGCGCCGACTGCCACAAGGCAGCCTAGGTACTGGCAACCGACTCAGTGACCGGCCGGCGGCCGCCAGGCGGCGCCGGCCGGTTGTCGTTTTCGGGAAGAGGTGAGGGCCTCGGGCCGTTGGCCATCTGCGGAGGAACGATGACGCCACGGTGGTTGCTGCTACTCGTTGCGGTGTTGGCACTTTCTTGCGGTTCGCCGGCGGAGAAGACCGCTGGCACGGCACCCCCCGTCGACCGGGCGGCGGTGCTGGCTGAGGCCGACGTAGCCGACGGCGCGTCCGACCACGTCGTGGGCAAGTGCGCCGTGTGCGGGCTGGGGATGGACGGAACGCCCGAGCACAGCACCTCACTCGCCGGCTACACGCTGCACTTTTGCTCGGCGGAGTGCCAGGAGACGTTCCAGCGCAACCCCGACGCGGTACTCGCCCGCCTGGCCGCGCCCCGGAAGTGACGGGGGCGCACATGGGGGGTCACGGCGCGGGCGGCGTGACGCTCTCGATGACGACGGTGGCGTTGAGTTCACCGAGGGGCACCGCCTCCCCCACCGCCGCCACCACGAAGCCCAGCGACTCCCGCGGTACCGCCGGGGGCGTGAGTTCGGCCGCCCGGGCCACCTCGATGGCGAGACGGCCGCTCCCCTGGTCCAACACGTAGGGGACGAGGAGGGTGGTGCGGGCGTCGCCGGGGAAGCGGAACGCCATGGCGGCGGCTTCCTGGCCGGCGAGGGGGAGGGGCGCAAACCCCGCCCGCTCCACCCGTACGCGCACCTGGCGGTCGGCGATGGTGAACGCCGGGAAGCGGCGTCGCTCCGGCTCGGGGAGCTTGCGGTACACCGTGTCCACCAGCCAGTAGACGTAACTCACCACGTCCCCCTCGGAGCTGAACCGCTCCCGGTCGAAGGCTACGCAGCCGGTGGTGGGCGCCTCGCGAAACGGGTAGCGGGCGTACCAGACTCGCTGGGCGGGGGCAGTGACACGAAGGTCCTCGACGTTCCACGCACCGCCGTCGGGAAGCCGGAAGGCGAGGGCACCGTCCTTCGCCATGGTGGGGCCGCGGCCCCCGGGGAAGGCGCGGCCAGCCAGCAGGAGAACCCCTCGCTGAGGGTCCAGGAGGGCCACGAAGACGCCCTCGATGGCAGGGCAGTCGAGATCCGGCGCGGCCACCCGCACACGCACCGGCTCGGGCCGCTGGGGGACCTCGGCCGGGGCTAGCGGAGCGATCGCCAGGGTTGCAGCCAGCAGCGTCAGCGAGAGCGGAGGGGAGAGTCGGCGCACGGGTGTCTCCTCCTCGGCTCGCGGGTCACGGTACCGCCAACGGGATCGTGGTGGGGTCAGTGGAATTACCGTCGATCACCGAGGCAAAGGCGATCACCTTGGCGTCCAGCGGGGAGACCCGCACCTCCGCAAAGGCGTCGGCGGTTCCGGCCGGCAGCGCCGCGGTGATGGCCGTGCGGCGCTTCACCCCCACGGCGCCGGAGAGGGTCTGGAGATGGGCGCCGCTCCCGGAGAAGAACCGCACCTCGAAAGTGGCCGGCACCGACCCCACGTTGACCACCTCCACGTTGGTGCGAAACACGCCGTCGCTGCGCAACCCCGGGAGGTAGCCCACGTCGAGGCCGGTGAGGGCGCCCGTCACCTCCATGCCGGGGTAGGCCTGGCCGTAGGTGGAAGCGGCAGCCCCCTCGCCGAGGCGGGAGTAGGTGCGCGCCACGACGCTCAGCTTCTGCGTGCTCTCCACCACGATGAGCCCCACGTCGTTGCCGGGGAGCTGGAAGAGCGACGGCAACACGTCGCGCCAGGTGAGCTGCTGGAGGGGTGGGAGGGTGGCGGTGTAGGCGGGTGGCGAAGCGCTGCCGTAGAAGGTGAGCCGCAAATCGGCCGGGGCCGTGGACAGGTTGAGGACGGACAGATCGGAGTACCAGAAGGCAGGGGCCACGCCGGGGGTGTGCGCAATGCCGGACACGGCGTAGGTGCGCGAGTAGGAAGGGGTGCCGCAGGCGGGGGTGTAGGTGATCCGCACCGTCGCGGACCAGGGGGAGGCGGCGCCGCAGCCCGCGTTGGCCCGAACCCGGGCGTGAAGGGTGCCGGCGGAGGTGGTGTTGGACGAGAAACTGGCGGATGTGCCGGTGACTACCTGCTGGGTGGGGGAGAGGAACTCGCTGGAGGTGTCCACCGCCACGGTGTACGAGGCCGCCCCCTCCACGGGGCTCCACGAGAGGGTGAACGTCTCGTTGGCGCACACCGACAGCTTGTTGGTCTGCAGCGCTGTGGGGGTGGCGGGGGCCTGGCAGGACTGGAGCAGGGCCAGCGCCGCCTGGGCGTCCACCCGGTTGCGGGTGATGCCGTTGCGGCCATCGCGCAGCGGCTTGCCGCTGGAGCGCATGGCGGTGGCGAGAGCCTCGGCGGTGGCCGTGGGTACCGCCTGGGAGAGGAGCGCCGCGACGCCCGCGGCGTAGGGGGAGGCGGCGGAGGTGCCGTTGAAGCAGTCCACGGTGCCGCCGTTGCGGGCGGCGGTGCGGGCGCAGTCAGCGGGGGCCCAGATGTCCAGCTTGTCCCCCGAGTCGGAGTAACAGGCGATGCGGTCCGCCTTGTACTCGTCGCTGCAGCCGTTCGACTGGCACTGGCCGGCGCCAAAGTACTGGGTGTGGCTCACGCAGCCGATGATGGGCAGCTCCTGGGTGCAGATGGCATCGTCGTAGACCGCCCCCACCGCCAGGGCGCGACTCATGCACGCGGGCCAAGCGACCCCGTCGGTACAGCCGCCGTTGCCCGCGGCAACGAAGATGACCACCCCGGCCGCCGTGAGGCGTTCAAAGGCGGCGGCGGTGGCGGGGTCGAGATCGTCGCAGGTGCCGCGGTTGGGGGGCCACTCGTCGTCGTCGTAGCCGCCAAACGACATGTTGGCCACCTTGATGTTGTAAGGGTTGCCGGCGGCTAGGCTGTCGAGAATCGCGTCGAGGCCGTCCAACATCTGGTCCTCCGTCCCCTCCCCCTGCTCGTCGAGGACGCGGACGGCAATGATGCGGGCCTCTGGGGCGACGCCGCGCTCCTTGCCGGCGACGATGCCGGCCACCGAGGTCCCGTGCCCCTCCCGGTCCATGGGATCGCTGTCGTTGTTCACGGAGTCCCAGAGCAGGATGGTCTTGGAGGTGGCGGGATCGGTCCCCCCGGGGGAGAGCTCGGAGTGACGGTAGTCCACGCCGGTGTCGAGGACCGCTACGCCGATCCCCCGCCCCTTGAACCCCAGGGAGTGCACGGCGGGGACGTTCATGAGCTCATTCCCTTCCCGGTCGAGGGCGCGGATCCGGCGGTTGGGGGTGATGCGCTCCACCCGGGGGTCGCCGGCCAGGACCTCCAGTGCCACCGGCAGCACCTGCATTCGCGCCACCGGAAGGTGCCTGAACCGCCGGGTGACGGTGGCGCCGACGCCGGCGTAGTCGCGCTCCAGCTCCCGCAGGGTGGCGGCGGCCCACTGCCGGCGCAGCGGGGCCGTTGGGCCGAGGCGAGTGAGGGCAGGGGGTTCGCGGAAGGCCACCAGCACGTCCAGGGGGCCGTCGCTGCGGCGCGCCTGGGTAAAGAGCGCCGGCGACACCTTCTCGATGGCCGGTCGGGGGTCGTCCGGAAGGCGGAACGCGTCCGCTGGCAGCGGCTCTTCCACGGCGGCAATGCCGGTCCGGCGCACCGACGCCGCCGCAGTGGACTCGTCCCCCATCTCCCCTCGGCTCGGGGCACCAACCCCTATCACCAGGCCCACCGCGAGAAGCAGGACCAGAACCCGACGCTCTCTGTGCATGGCAGCCACCGTCCTGCACGGCCTCTTCACGGCCGCGCCCCCCCAGGCTACGCGAGGGTCTGGGGGCGGTCAAGGTGCGGCGGTGATGCGCCTCACGCTGCGGCCGTGCGAGGGGCGGGCTTGCCTCCGGCGGCGGGGTGCCGTAGCGTGGTAGGCATCTCCAGGGCGGGTGCCGCGGGGCCGGTTGCGCCGCGCGGACCCGGGGGAGGGTTTGTGGCGCGTACACGATCGCGGCAGGTCGTCGTCGGCGTTGTTCTCGTCGCCATCGGTGCCATCCTGCTGGCCGTCCGGCTGACCCCTCTGGCGGACGCGCCGGCCTGGCTCCTCGGTCTCGGTCTGGCGTTCGGCATCCTCGGTGTCGTCCAGCGCAGCTACGCCGGTATCGTGGCCGGCTGCGTGCTGCTGGGGCTTGGCGCCGGCATGGTGCTGGGGGATCGGGGGTGGGGCGGGGTGAGCAAGGGGAACTGGTTGCTCCTGGCCCTCGGCCTCGGCTTCGTGGCCATCTACCTCGTGGACCTGGTGCTACGCCTGGGCGGGCGGTGGTGGCCGTTGGTGCCTGGCATCGTCCTGGTCGGTTTGGCGGCGGCCCGCGGGGTGCGGCTGTTCCACCTGCCCCCCTCCGCCGAGGCCTTCGTACGGACCTGGTGGCCCGCCGGGCTGGTCATCGTCGGGCTGTGGGTCCTCCTCCAGGGGCTCAGGCGGTAGGCACGACCCGGCCTCAGTCGCCCTGCAACGTCACCGTGAGGTTGAGGGCGAGCTGGCGTAGCCGCTCGCCGCGCCGCAGCTCCACCTCCACCGGGGTGAGGTCGCCCAGAGGCGACCCTTGGTCGTCCACAAGCCGGATGGTGACGACGCACCGCGAGGCTTTCGCCAGGGCGTTGCCCACCCGCTCCTCGATGCGCCGTCGCACCTCCTGGCGCGAGTTGAGGGAGGAGCGAAGGATGGCGTCCAGGTCCAGGCGCGGCGCCGGTCGCGGTTCCGGCTGTGGCACCGGGGTCGCCGTGCTGGCCTTACGCAGGTTCTCCAGTTCGGCCAGGATGTCCAGGGAGGAGGAGACCCGCACGTGGCGCATGGCCACGGGGGGGGCAGCGGCCGCTTCGGCGGGGACCTCCTCGGTGGTCGTGGCGAACTCCACCGGCGCCTCCTCCGCCTCCTCCAGCGGTTCCCGCACCTCTTCGGCAACGGGGAGCGGTTCCGCGGCCGGCTCCGCCTCCACGGCGGGGGGAGGGGGTTGGAGTTCCCCCGGCGGTGCCGTGGGCGCTTCGGCTTCCACCGCAGGTGGTGCAGGTGTTTCCTCCGCCCTCGCCTCGACCTCGGCAACGGGGGAGGGCACCTCGGGAGGCGGTGCCGGCGGCGACGGAGCCGGCTCTTCGGCGAGGCCCTCCTCGGCGGCGGCAGCAAGAGCGGCGGGGCTGAAGGCGATCTGTGGTCTGGCGGCGGCAACGGCGGGGCGGGGCGGTGCCGCTTCCTGGGCCGCCATGCGGCGGCGGAGGGTTTTCAGGGTGAGCTTGGTGATGGCCTTCAGGGTTTCGAAGACCCCGATCCCCTGCACCGCCACCGCCTCGAAGGTCTCCAACTGGCCCGAGGGGTTGAGGGCGGCGTTGAGTTCGTCGAGGGTGAGGATGTTCTTGAGGTCGCGCTTGTTGTACTGGAGCACGAGAGGCACCTGCGAGAGGTCGGTGCCAAGCTCCCGCAGGTTCTCCTCGAGGTTTTGCAGGCTTTCCACGTTGGCCTCGGCCATGGGGCGCTGGGAGTCGGCGACGAAGACGATGCCGTCCACGCCCTTGAGCACCAACTTGCGGGTGGTGTTGTAGAAGACCTGGCCGGGCACGGTGTAGAGCTGCAAGCGGGTGCGAAAGCCGCCCACCTTCCCCACTTCGATGGGGAGCAGGTCGAAGAAGAGGGTGCGGTCGCTCTCCGTCTCAAGGGAAACCATCTCGCCGCGAGAGCCGGGTGCGGTCTTGGCGTAGATGTAGGAGAGGTTGGTGGTCTTGCCGCACAGACCGGGACCGTAGTAGACGATCTTGGCCGCCATCTGCATCGTGGCCCAGTTGAAGAAGACCATGGCTACCCGCCCTCACGATGCATCATCAAGGGGACGCTAGCACAGCAAGCCGGTACGGTCAACGTGGCCTGCGGCTGGGCGGACCGCCCACCTGCCGTCGCGGGGAGCGACCTCGAGGATCGTGCTAGAGTAACGGTTTGGAAAGGGTGGCCGGGGTGCCGCAGCAAACCGTGCTGGACGAGCTGAGCGAGCGCGAGCGCGAGATCCTTCGCCACGTAGTGGAGTGCTATCTGGCCTCGGGGGAGCCGGTAGCGTCCGCCGAGGTGGCGCGGCGCTCAGCCACCGGCCTGTCCGCTGCCACCATTCGCAACGTGATGGCCGAGCTGGAGCGCAAGGGGCTGCTGCGCCAGCCGCACACCTCGGCGGGCCGGGAGCCCTCCGACGAGGGGATCCGCCAGTACGTCGGTACCATCGAGCGGGGGGTGTCGTTGACCCCGGCGCAACGGCGGCGGCTGCGGTTGCTGCTCCAGCCCGCCGAGACCCTCGGGGAGGCGCTGAACCGGGCCAGCAAGGCCCTGGCCCACGTCACGGTGGAGGTGGGCATGGCGCTGGCGTCGGCGCCCCACCGTGCCACCCTGCGCTCCATCCATTTCGTGCGGGTCGCACCCCGGCGCGTGCTGGCGGTGGTCGTCACCCAGGGGGGGGTGGTGGACTCGCGACTCCTGGCGGTGGATCGCGACTTCGCCGAAGAAGAACTCGAGCGCATCTCCAACTACTGCACCCGCAACTTTGCCGGCATCACCCTGGAGGAGACTCGCGACCGGCTGCTGGCGTTGATGGCCGAGGACCGGGCCCGGGCCGATGCTCTCCTCTCCGGGGTCATCGAGTTGGGGCGCCGGGTGGTGGAGAGCGAGACGGCCTCGCCGGGGGAGATCTACCTCGAGGGTACCGAGCGGCTCCTGGAGAAGGCAGTGCCGGCCCAGCTCGAAGCCCTGCGCCGTCTGTTTGCCGCCTTTGCCGAGAAGGCAACGCTGGTCACCCTCCTCAACCGGTACCTGGCACAGGGGGGGCCAAGGGTGGTGATCGGCTCGGACCTGGAACTCGTCGAGCAGGGCGAGATCGGCCTCATCGTCACGTCGTTCCGGGCCCGGTCAGGGGAGAGCGGGCTGGTGGGCGTCATCGGCCTCAAGCGGATGGACTACAGCCGGATCATCCCCGCGGTGGAGTTCGTCGGCCAGTACCTCGCGGGGCTGGGTGACGAGGTGGGGAGCGTGCAATGAGGGACGAGGAGCGGGAATCCACCGAGGTGGCCCTGGCGGAGGCGGAGACCGCCGACGCGGCGTCCCCCCCGGCAGAGAGCGGCGAGGTCACGGGGGCGGAGGACGAGGCCATTCACGAGGAGCTGGCGCGCCTCCAGGCCGAGGTGGACAAGTTGCGGGAAATGTACCTGCGCAAGCTTGCCGATTTCGACAACTACCGCAAGCGGCAGGAGCGCGAGGCGGAGGAGTTCCGGCGCTTTGCCAACGCATCGCTGATTCGCGACTGCCTGCCGGTGGTGGACAACCTGGAGCGGGCCCTCGCGGTTCCGGGGGACGGCGGGGGCGGTGTGCGGGAAGGGGTGGAGCTGGTGCTCCGGCAGTTCAAGGAGGTGCTGGCCAGGTACGGCGTCGTGGAGATCGACCCTCAAGGGTTGGCCTTCGACCCGTCGCTCCACGAGGCCATCGGTCGCCAGGAGCGCAGTGACGTGGAGGAAAACACCGTCGTTTCCGTGATGCAGAAGGGGTACCTGTTTGGGGAGCGACTCCTGCGCCCGGCCCTGGTGGTGGTGGCCGGGGCCCCGGCCGACTCCCGGGAGGGGGGCAAGCCCTCATGAGTCGCGTGATCGGCATCGACCTCGGCACCACGAACTCCTGCGCCGCCTGGGTGGAGGGGGCGCGGCCGGTGGTGGTCCCCAACCGGGAAGGGGCGCGCACCACGCCGTCGGTGGTGGCGCGGGCAGCGGACGGTGAGTTGCTGGTGGGACAGATCGCCCGGCGGCAAGCCCTCACCAATGCCCGGAACACCATTTACGCGGTGAAGCGCCTGATCGGCCGCAAGTTCGCCACCCCCGAAGTGGAGCGGGCGCGGCAGCTCGTCCCCTACGCCATCGTCGAGGCGCCGAACGGCGACGCGTACGTGGAGATGGGCTCGAAGATGTATTCGCCGCAGGAGATCTCGTCGTTCATCCTGCGCGAGATCAAGGAGTACTGCGAGGCGGCGCTGGGGGAGCCGGTGGAGCAGGCCATCATCACCGTTCCGGCCTACTTCGACGATTCCCAGCGGCAGGCCACCAAGGACGCCGGGACCCTGGCGGGCCTGGAGGTGGTGCGCATCATTAACGAGCCCACGGCGGCGTCGCTGGCCTACGGGTTCGGCCGTCGGGCGCCGGAGACCATTGCCGTCTACGACCTGGGGGGGGGCACCTTCGACATCTCGATCCTGGAGATCAGCGAGGGGCTGTACGAGGTGCGCTCCACCGCCGGCGACACCTTCCTGGGGGGCGAGGACTTCGACGCGCGCATCATCGACTTTCTCCTGGAGCACTTCGAGCGCCAGACCAAGGTGGACCTGCGGGGTGACTCCATGGCCATGCAGCGGCTCAAGGAAGCGGCAGAGGCCGCCAAGTGCGAGCTGTCCACCGCCCCCACCGCCACCATCAGTCTGCCCTTCATTGCCGTGGCCGGGGACGAGGCCCTGCACCTCACCTACACCTTGAGTCGGGAACAGCTCGAGGATCTCGTCCGGGATCTGGTCATGAAGACGCTGGAGCCTTGCCGCAACGCCCTGGAGGCGGCGGGGCTCAAGCGAGAGCAGGTCCAGCAGGTCATTCTCGTGGGTGGGCAGACGCGCATGCCGTTGGTGTCCCGCACGGTGCAGGAGTTCTTCGGGCGCACCCCGTCCCGCGACGTCAACCCGGACGAGGTGGTCGCCATCGGTGCCGCCATCCAGGCTGGGGTTCTGCAGGGGGAGATCAAGGACCTGGTGCTGCTGGACGTCACGCCCCTATCCCTGGGCATCGCCACCCACGGCGGGCTGTTCACCAAGCTCATCGAACGCAACTCCACGATCCCTACCCGCAAGTCGCAAATCTTCACCACCGTGACGGACAACCAGCGGGTGGTGGAGATCCAGGTGTTGCAGGGGGAGCGGGAGTTGGCAGCGGAGAACAAGCCGCTGGGCAAGTTCGAGCTGGTCGGCATCCCGGCGGCGCCGCGGGGGGTGCCGCAGATCGAGGTGACCTTCGCCATCGACTCCAACGGTATCGTTCAGGTCACCGCCAAGGATCTGGCCACCGGCCGCGAGCAGTCCATCGAAGTCAACCCGGCCGGCGGGCTCACCAAGGACGAGATCGAACGGATGATTGCCGAGGCGGACCAGTACCGGCGGGAGGATCAGCGGCGCAAGGAGATCCGGCTCCTGCGCAACCGCCTGGAAGGGCTCCTCTACACCAACGAGCGGGTCTTCAAGGAGTTCGGCAACCTCCTGGAGGGCTCGGTGCGGACCAAGGTGGACGACGCCCTGCAGCAGGGGCGGCGAGTTCTCGAGTCCGAGGACACCGCGGTGTTGCAGGCCGCCATTGCCGACGTGCAACTGGCGGCCCGATACCTCACCGAGGTCATGCTGGTGGATCCCACGCGTATGCTGTGGTCGAGCGAGGCTGCCAGCGGCAAGGGGACGGAGGGATGACGGCGCGGCGCGACTACTACGACGTGCTGGGCGTGTCGCGGGACGCCAGCAAGGAGGAGATCAAGGCGGCCTACCGCAAGCTGGCGCTGCGCTATCACCCGGACAAGAACCCTGGCGACAAGGAGGCGGAGGAGCGCTTCAAGGAAGCGGCGGAGGCCTACGCCGTTCTCTCCGACGCCGAGAAGCGCGCCCATTACGATCGCTTCGGCCATGCCGGCGTGGGCGAGCAGCCGTTCACCGGTTTCGACGCCTCCATCTTCGGTGATTTTGCCGACATCCTCGGCAACCTCTTCGGTTTCGAGTCGTTCTTCGGTGGCGGGCGCCGCTCCACCGGCCCGCAGCGGGGGGCCGACCTCCGCACCGCCGTCACCATCTCCTTTGCCGAGATGGCGAGCGGCGTGGAGCGAACCATCACCGTCCCCCGGGAGGACAACTGCGGCTCCTGCGGCGGCACTGGCGCCGCCCCCGGGACCACGGCCGAGACCTGTTCGCTGTGCCGGGGACGGGGACAGGTGCGCGCCAGCCAGGGGTTCTTCACCATGGTTCGCCCGTGCCCGCGCTGCGGCGGCGCCGGCACCGTGATCACCAGCCCGTGCGGCCAGTGCGGCGGCTCCGGGCGGGTGGAGCGGCGGCAGCAGGTGGCCATCCGCATCCCCGCCGGGGTGGAGGACGGTACCCGGTTGCGGGTCGTGGGGCAGGGGGAGGCGGGCAGGCGGGGCGGGCCGCCCGGCGACCTGTACGTGGTGGTCCGGGTGCAGCCCCACGAACTGCTGGTGCGCGACGGCCCCGACCTTCACGTGGAGCAGGAGATCTCCGCGTTCTTTGCCGCTCTCGGCGGTGAGATCGAGGTACCGGGGTTGGACGGGCCCGAGCGAGTCCAGGTCCCGGCCGGCGCCCAGCCCCAGGACACGGTGGTGCTGCGGGGGAAGGGCCTGCCCCGGTTGCGGCGGGGCGGGCGGGGCGATCTCGTGGTGCATCTCAAGGTAGTGGTGCCGAAGCGGTTGTCCCCGCGCCAGCGCGAACTCATCGAGCAGCTCGTTCGCGAAGAGGGTCGCCCCAACGTGTTCCGCAAGGTCAAGGAGTTTCTCGAGGGAAGCGGTTCGTGAGCGACTACCTGACGGTGACGTGCCGGTTGCCGGCTGACGCCGAGGAGCGCCTGGCGCAGGCCCTGGAGGCGTGGCCGGTGCTGGGGTGCCAGGTGGAGGACGCTGGCAGCCAGGTGGACGTCACCGTCTACCTGGACGCCGGCGAGGCCCGAGCCGTGGGCCGCGTCACCGAGGGTTTGCGGGCCTTGGGGGGAGAGGACGTGGCGGCGGCCAGCTTTGCCGGGGAGGACTGGCTCGCGCGCTACCGTCTCCACGTCACGCCGATCCCGGTGGGGACGAAGTTCTGGTTCGACCCGCATCCGGCGGCGCCGACCCCCCCGCCGGACGGGCGGATCCACCTCTTCGTGGAGCCCAGGCAGGCCTTCGGCACGGGTTCCCACGAGTCCACGCAACTCGTCCTCGTCTTTTTGGAGCGGATGGAGCTGGTGGGCGCGACGGTGCTGGACGTGGGCACCGGCTCGGGCATTCTGTGCCTGGCCGCCACTTCCCTGGGCGCCGCGAGCGCGGTGGGCTTCGACATCGACCTGGACGCAGTGTTCGTGGCTCGCCAGACGGCGGCGGCGCAGGTCTCGGCGCTGCCGGTTCGCTTCTTCGCCGGTTCCGCTCCGGCCCTCCGCTCGCGACCCTACTTCGATGTGGTGCTCGCCAACCTCCTGCCGTCCCAACTCGAACCGCTCCTCCCGCAGGTGCGGCGCGCCATGCGCGAGGGCGGGACCCTGGTGGTGTCGGGCCTGATGGCGGACCAGCGCACCGCGGTGGAGGCCGAACTCGGCCGCTTTGCCCTCCAGGTCGACGAGGCCATCCAGGCAGGGGAGTGGGTGGCGCTGCGCTGTCGCGCCGCATGAGCATCACCCGGGTGGTGGTCCCCCCAGCCTCGCTGCGCCTGGGGGAGGTGACCCTGGACGACGACGCCGCCCACCACGCCCGCGTCGCCCGGGTGCGGGCAGGGGAGGCCATCGAGTTGCTGGACCTGGCCGGGGTGGTGGGGGTGGGTTGGGTGGTGGCCTGGGAGGGGAAACGCTGCCGCGTCCTGGTGGAGGCGCTACTGGCCGAGCAGGGGGAGCCTCCGGAGCCCCTCGTCCTCGGCCTCGGGCTGCTCCATACGGCCGCCTTCGACTGGGCGGTGGAAAAGGCAGTGGAGCTGGGAGTCACGTCCCTCGTGCCGGTGGTGTCCAGCCGCGTTCAGGGGCGGCTTGCCCGCCCGCGGCCGGAGCGGTGGCGGCGCATTGCCGCCGCGGCTGCGGCCCAGTGCGGCCGGAGCCGGGTGCCCGAGCTGATGCCGCCCACCCCCTTATCGGCGTTCCTCCGGGGGGCGACCGGGCTCAGGCTGGTGGCCGAGCCTGCCGCGCCGCGGGGGAACGGTGAGCTGGCTACCGGCGGCGGGGGGCTCACCGTGCTGGTGGGGCCGGAGGGGGGGCTCACCGCCGAGGAGGTGGCCGAGGCGGTTTCGGCAGGGTTCGTCCCCCTAGGGCTCGGGCCGCGAACCCTGCGCGCCGAGACCGCGGCGGTGGCCGCCCTGGCCGTGGCGCAGCAGCGCGCCGGCTGGATCTGAACGAGGGGCGTACTCCCGTGCCGTGGGGCGCGCGCCGGCGGCCCCCATTGCCCGCGCCGATCACTCCCGGCGGAGCACCAGCAGGCGCGGCTCGGTCATCTCTTCCACGGCCCAGCGCGGCCCCTCCCGACCGACGCCAGAGTCCTTGACGCCGCCGTACGGCATCGGGTCGGTGCGCCAGGAGGGGATGTCCCCCTGGACGATCCCGCCCACCTCCAGCACCTCGAAGGCCCGTTGCAGCTTGCGGAGGTCGCTGGTGAACAGGCCGGCCTGGAGACCGAAGCGGGACTCGTTGGCGATGGCCAGCGCCTGCTCGAAGCTCTCGTACACCGCCATCGCCGCCACCGGCGCAAAGGCCTCCTCGGCCCACAGCCGGGCGGTGGGCGGCACCCCTTCGAGGAGGAGCGGGCTCACGACGGTGCCCTGGCGCCGGTGCGGCGTGAGGGCTCGCGCGCCGGCGGCCTTCGCCTCGGCGCTCCAGGCCTCGATGCGATCGGCATCGGCGGCGCTGATCATGGGGCCGCACATGACCCCCTCCACGGCGGGGTCCCCGGTGGGGAACGACTCGGCGGCCGCCACCAGCGCCTCGCGGAACGGGGCGGCGATGGCCTTATGGACCAGGACGCGCTGGACGGAAATGCAGGACTGCCCTGCATAGGCGTAGGCCCCCACGGCGATTCTCCTCGCCACGGCGACGAGATCGCCGGCGTCTGGCTCGACGATGACGGCGGCGTTGCCCCCCAGCTCCAGGCAGACGCGACGGTCCCAGGCGGTGCGCTTGAGCTGCCAGCCTACCTCGGCGGAACCGGTGAAGGTGACGAGCCGAACCCGGGGGTCGGCCAGGAGCACGCCGGCCTCGGGCCCGGCGCATGGGACGACGCTCAGGGCGCCCTCCGGCAGCCCGGCGCGGCAGAGGATCTCCCCCAGGAGGAGGGCAGGGGAGGGGGTTTGCGACGCGGGTTTGAGCACGACGGGACACCCCGCCGCCACCGCCGGGGCCAGCTTGTGGGCGACCAGGTTCAGGGGGAAGTTGAACGGCGTAATCCCCACCACCACCCCCACCGGCACCCGGCGCAGCAGCCCCATCCGTCCCTCGCCGGAGGGGAACCCGCCCAGGTCAAGCAGCTCGCAAGCGGGGGTTCGGGCCACCCGGGCAGCCTCCCGGAGGGTCTCGACGCACCGCTCCGCCTCGATGCGGGCGAGGGAGACGGGTTTGCCGGCCTCCTCAACGAGGACGGTGGCCAATTCGTCGCGGCGCTGCTCCACCTCGGCGGCGGCCGTCTCCAGCACGGCGGCGCGGCGGTGAGGGGGGAGGGCCGCCATGGCGGGTCGTGCCGCCGCGGCGGCGTTCAACGCCTGCTGCAGTGTGTCCGTGTCGGCCCGCCCGACCCGGGCCACCTCTCGACCATCGTAGGGCGAGGCGATGGTCAGAGTCCGGCCGCCACTCACGAAACGGCCGGCGAGGAGCACCCCCAGTTCTCGCATGGCACCCTCCGGCGGCATCGTAGCGCAGCGATAGACAAGAATGGGGCCGCTCCCCCCCGAAAGCGGCCCCGAATCCCGTCAGGGACGGGATGGAGGTTGCCCTCCGACACGGCTAACAGCGGAGGGGGCGCGGCCATTTCCGACGGTCAGTACGTCACCTGGAGCGTGAGTTGGAGGCGCCGGTCGGTGGCCCTCCCCGGCCGATCGTAGGTCACGCGGTCCACGTCCAGGACCAGGTCGTTACCCCCGCCCAGGTGGGCGACCAGGCCGGCAATGGTGCGGCGGTTGGCATCGTCGGCCGTGTCCTTGTCGGGGTCGAAGCGGTCGTGGCGGCCGATGACCCCCCACCTGGGGGTGAGCTTGACCTCGCCGAAGACGGACCAGCCGTCGCGCCGGAGGGCGCGGCCGGTGGCGTCCACGGCGTCCCCCTTCTGGTTGCCCACGGCGTCGGTGATGGTGCCGGTGAGCACGAAGCGGCGATGCTCGAAGCTCGCCATGAGGGCGTCCACCTCAAAGTCCGGCTCGCTCTCGGTGTTGCCCTTGCCGCGCAAGGCAAAGACCGAGAGCTGCAGGCCCGGGGACAGTTCGGGGAGAGGCCGGATCGTCAGGCGTCCTTCCACCACCTTGTTGCCGTTCTTCTCGGCGGCGTGGTAGCCGCCGCCGTTGTAGACCCCCACGGCCACCGAGCCGTAGCGCCCCGGGTACGCCTTGCTGACGGTCTTCTGGTACTCCTCGGGGAGGGTGCCGCCGAGGAGGGCCATGGCGGTGAGGCCGTAGTCCGCGGAGTTGAAGAGGCCGTTGCGCTCCATGAACATGGTGTCTTGCATCCGGTAGGTGTTGACGTGCTCCTCGAAGTCGAGCCACGGCATGTGGACCACCCCCACCTCCAGCTCCGGTTTCGTGACGAATCCCCAGTCAGGGGCGGCGAACTTGGCGTAGGCGTACTTGAGGCGGACCTTGATGTCGCCGGTGGCGTCCACGGTGGCATCGGGGGTGATGCGTGCCGACAGCCACTCGTTGACCTTGGCGTTGATGTTGATATAGCCGCGCTTGATGACGAACTTGGAGTAGTCTGCCCCGAAGGCGCGACCGTCCTGGTAGGAGAGGTACCAGAGCGCGCCGAGCTTCACCTGGGGGAAGGCCGGCTTCGGTGGGGTGGGGGGAGGTGGCGTCGGCCGCTCGTGGGGGGGGAGTTCGTGCTTGAAGAGGAAGAGGTCGAGGGCCACCTCGTTTTCCGCCACCACGGTCTCCCCGCTGGGGCCGCGGCCGACGAGGGTGATGGCCGGCCCCATCTCCCCGGACGTCTCCCACAACTGCACTCGCTCCGGCGTGTTGAACACGTAGATCCGGCCGTCCCGCGACACTTCCTTGTAGTACAGCCGCTGTACCTGGGCGGCGGCGCTGCCCCCGGCCAGGGCCGCCACCACCAGAGCTGCCAGGACGGACAGGGTGCGGGACGGACGGCGACGGTGGTTCGGGACGTGCCGCGACTCTGCGGCACCGCCGCAAAGGGGGGTGGTGTGCATTGTTGCCTCCTCTCACTCGCTCCGGCGCAGTGCGCCTGGGGGGCTTCTAGGGTGGCCCCATGAAGACCGTGTGAAGTTCTTCACCGAGTAGGTTGCACTGTGGGGGCCAGGAGACCTGGGCGGGGTGGCTCCGGGTCTCTTGCCTCACGGGATCCCCTCCCCCCGCCGTCCGTCGTGGCGGGAACCCCCGGCTCCCGCCACCCGTCCGGGCACGGCCACCGCCGAACGGGGAGTCTCGCGGGCGGGGGAATCGGCTCGGGGGGGATCACACGGCGGTGGAGGTCCGCGTGGCTCGAGGGGGTTCGAGACGGGCGAGGAACGCGTCCATGGCGGCGGTGGCCTCGTCGAGACTGCGGTAGGGCTGCACCTGGCTTCCCGGCAGGCCGAGGAGGAGCCGCGAGACGCGGGTGCCCGCCCGGTACAGGAGCAGCACCGGCAGGCCGCGGTGCAGCGCCGTGGCCACCTCGATGCCGACACCGTGGGAGGGGGTGGAGACCTCGGCGATCAGGGCGTGGCTGGCGGCGAGCCAGGCCAGGTCGCGGCGGGCGAGCTCGGCGTTGGTCAGCAGGGCATCCAGCTCCCGGGCGTTGGCCTCCACGATGTGGCGGGTGGGCACCTCGTGCCCCCGGGCCTCGAGGTGCTGCAGGAGACCCTGCAGCACGGAGATGTCCCGCGACGCGTTGGTGATGGCAGCGGCAAAATAGACGCGCACGGCGTCAATCCGCAGCCCCTGCCGCCCGCTCCTCGGCGAGGAGCTCGGCGATGGTGTCGGCGAGCCGCGCCAGGCGAGCAAAGTCCTTGGGCCTCCCCTTGGCGGGTTTCAGGGTCACGGCGCGGATCGCCGCCAGCGCCGCCCTGAGCGCTGCGGCCCGGGGCAGTCGGGCCTCCCCCCCCTTGGCGGCGGGGGCGAGGGCCTCGGCGGCGGCCAGGAGCTGCGCCCCCACGCGCAACTCGTACGCTTGCAACATCCCCTTGCAACTGGCCCGCAACGCCTCGATCTCGCGGCCCAGCTCCCGGGCCAGTTCGGCGCGGGTGGCAGCGGGCGACGCCTTGCCCGAACCGGCACGGCTGGCCTTGCGGGTGCGTCCCTCGGGCACCGGAGCGGGATCGGCGTTGGCAGGCTTCTTGGCGGTGGTGCGGGTCATGGGTGATTCCTCCTCAGGGCTGAGCGGCCAGCACGCTCTGGATCCGCGCGCGGAGATCGTGTTGGATGGTGGCAATGCCACGGTTGGCGTTGACCATCTCGAAGCCATAGCGCGCCTGGAGCCGGCGGAACTCCTGGCGCAGGCGACGCTGGTAGAGCACGAAGCTCGTGTACCAGTCGCGCGAAAGCCCCAGATCCATCCCGGACTCCCAGTAATCCAGGCCAGCGTGGGCGGCCAGGGCGCGCCGGGCGAGGACCCGGGTGGAGACGGTGAGGCAGTACACGGCGTCCGGCACCAGGGCCATGGAGTAAAGCGAGTCGAGCCAGGCGGGATCGGCGCCGCGCACCAGGTCCCGGGCCATGAGGGTGAAGATGTAGCGGTCGGCGAGGACCACGTAGCCGGCCCGCAGCGCGGGGACGATGCGGTTCTCCAGCTGGTCGTAGAAGTCGCTGGCGTAGAACAGCGACATGGTGCGCGGGCTCAACGTGTTGCCCTGCTGGGCGCGGTCCAGCTCGGGGCCCACCAGGGGGGACCGCTTGAGCCCCACCTCGGCCACCGCCCAGCCGGCGTGCTCCAGCCACTCGGTGAGGAGGCGAATGTGGGTGGAGCGCCCCACCGAGTCCGGGCCCTCGATGACGATGAGGACGCCGCCCAACGCGGCCGGATCCACCCCCGGGGGGGGCATGCCGTAACAGCGCCGGACGCTCACTGGCCCCCCCGGCGGACGAAGCGGGCCAGGTCCAGGCGGTCCGCCACCACGCTGCGCACCAGCTCCTGCTGCTGGTGGATGGTGCGGGTGGCGTCCACCACGGTGAAGGCGAACTCGTCCGCCATGGCGTCGTAGTGCTCCATGATCCGGCCCTGGAAGATCCTGAAGCTCTCCGTCACATCGGCAGCGAGCCCCAGGTCCATCCCGGCCTCGAAGTACTTCAAGCTGGGGCGGCCGGCCAGGATCCGGCCGAGCGCCACGGGGAGGGGGAGACGGAAGTAGAAGGTGATGTGCGGCACCACGGCAAAGCCGTACAGGCGACGCAGCCATCCCGCCTCGCAGCCGCGCACCCCGTCGCGGGCGAACGACGTGAACATGTAACGGTCGCACAGCACGATGGTGCCGGCCTTGAGCATCGGCAGGATCTGTCGCTCGTAGCGGTCGGCAAAGTCGGTGGCGTGGAGCAGGGAGAAGGTGGTGGGTGTGAGGAGCTGCCGTTTCTTCCCCTTGCGCGTCGCCCCCTTGACCAACACCGAGGAGTTCCACTCGCTGAAGAAGACCCGGCAACCGAGGCCCAGCAGCCACTGGTGGAGGAGGTGGATCTGCGTGGACTTCCCGGAGCCGTCCAGCCCCTCCACGGCAATGAGTCGCCCCGGCAGGTCGTCCCGGACCGTCACCCGGCCCTCCCCTCGCTCTCGGTGCGCAACGCCACCCCGTACACGCGCTCGAACATACCCGACTTTCGCCGCAACGACCACTGCTCCAGGAGCAGGTCGCCAGCCCCCACGAGGCGCAGCCGGACCGCACCGTTGCTCACCTCGGCGTGGACGTCCGCAACCCGCTGCTGGTGTTCGCGGTCCAACGCGTCGGCCAGGCGCAGCAGCGCCGCCAGGCGGTCCACCCGGGCGCGGTCGGCGGCGGGGAGGGCGGCGTAGGCCTCGTGGTCCGGTGACGGCTCGCTTTTGCGGTGGTAACGGGCAACGTTGGCCACGACGGCAATCTGCGCCGGCGTGAACGAGGGCAGTTCGGACTCCGAGATCAGGTAGTGGGAGTGCTTGTGGTGCCTCTTGTAGGAGATGTAGGCGCCAATGTCGTGGAGCAGCGCTGCCGCCACCAGCAGCCGGCGGTCGTCCTCGCCCAGGCCGTGGAGGGGGCGGAGCTGATCGAAGAGGGAACCGGCCAGCCGTGCCACGTGGAGCGCGTGGGCCTCGTCGAAGGCGTAGCGGCGGCCGAGGGTCAGTGCCCCCGCCACCGCCTCCTCCTCCAGTCGCCGCGGGCGCTCCCGGCGGCCGGCGAGAGTGTCCGCGAGATCGAGGAGGATCCCATCCTTGATCCCCACGTGGGGGACGAGGATGGCGTCCACGCCACTCAGCACGGCCAGGCGCTCGTAGACCATGGCCGCAGGGAGGATGACGTCGGCCCGGTCCTCCTTGAGCCCCAGCTCCTCCACCCGCTGCCAGTACGAGAGGCGGGAGAGGGTCTCGATGATGGCCCGGAGCCGCGGCAGGGGGATGCTGTCGACGCCGGCGAGGTGCGACCGCTCGCCGGCCAGCGCCGCAAGCGTCTCGATGTTGCCGCCGGTGGCGATGAACCCAGCCGGCGGCCGGTAGCGGGCCACCGACGGTACCCGCAGCGTGGCGGCGTACTCCTCCAGCAGGCGGCGGAACTGGCCCGGCGATTCGGCGCTGCCGGAAAGCTCTTCCAGCAGGCGCACCGAGCCCATAGTGTGCGACTCGCTCCAGAGAATGCCGTCCCCGTCCACCAGGGACACCTCCACACTGCCGCCCCCCAGGTCGGCGAGGATCCACTGGGAGGTGCCCAAGGGAAGCCGGTGCCGCACCGCCAGGTGGACGAGGCGGGCCTCCTCGGAACCGGTGATGACCTCCAGGGCGATGCCCGTCTCCTCCTGGACGCGGGAGACGAACTCGGCCCCGTTGGCGCTCTCGCGCACGGCGCTGGTGGCGATGGCCCGGTACGAGGTCACCGCCAACTCCTCCATGCGGGTGCGGAACGAGACCAGGGCCGCCACTGCCGCGTCCATGGCCGGGGCGGTGAGGCGGCCGCTCAGGAACACGTCGTGACCGAGACGCACGGCCACCCGTTCCTCGGCGAGGGGAGCGAGGCGGCCCTTGCCGTCCACCGCCGCCGCCAGGAAGCGGATGGCGTTGGACCCCATGTCGATGGCGGCCAGGCGTCGCCCACCCCCTCGCTTGCCGCTCCTCGCGTCGCGCTCCCGCGCCCGTCGTGCCATTCCGTCTCCTAATTACGCCTCTCGGTACATCCTAGCTCCCCTGTGGCCGCCGCGCGAGGTGCCGGGCGGGCGGCCGGGAATCTGCGCGGGCGGTGTGAAACCAGCGTGAAGGCACTGCAGGGGGCGGTCCTCTGGCGGGTGCAGTAGACTCGGAGCGTGGTGCCGCTGCCCCTCGTGATCGCCATCGACGGTCCAGCGGGGGCCGGGAAGTCCGCCGCCGCCAGGGGACTGGCCCGGCGGCTGGGGCTGCCCTACCTGGACACCGGCGCCATGTACCGGGCGGTGGCGCTGGCCGCGTGGCGGCGGGGGATCCGCGCGCCCCTGGGCTTGGACGACGAGGCCACGGTGGTGGAGCTTGCCGAGCAGGCCCGCATCGAGTTTCGCGGCGCCCCAGAGGGGCCCAGGGTCATTCTCGACGGGGAAGACGTCAGCGACCAGTTGCGTCGGCCGGAGATCTCCCATCTCGCCTCGGTGGTCTCGGCGATCCCCGGCGTGCGGCGGGCGCTGGTGGCCCGGCAACGGGAGCTGGCGGCGGCGGGGGGTGGCGTGGTGGAGGGGCGCGACATCGGCACGGTGGTCTTCCCCGAGGCCCCGGTCAAGGTCTTCCTCACGGCTTCCCCGGAGGTGCGCGCCCGGCGGCGTTTCGAGGAGCTGCGGGGCAAGGGGGTGGCGGTGGAGTGGGCCAGCGTGGTGGAGGAGCAGCGCCGCCGCGACGAACGCGACGCCACGAGGGCGGACAGCCCGCTCCGCCCGGCCGCCGACGCCGTGGTGCTGGACACGTCGGCGATGAGCCTGGCGGAGGTGGTGGAGGAGCTGGAAGCCATCGTGCGCCGCCGCAGGCGGCGTTGACACGACCTGCCCAGAAAAGTGTGGCAGCGGGGCACCTCGGCACATCGAGGGTCGGTGGGGAGCTGTCCCGGTGCGCCCGCCGCGGCCGAGCCGCCTTCGGGTCAGCGGGGGCGGAGGTGGGGGGCGCAGCGGCTGTTGCTGCAGTGGATCACCTTCAGCGAGTTACTCCCGGACTCTGAATAGCCGATGACTGGGAGACCGTCGGCGCCAATAGTCACCAAGATGACCTCACCGCTGTTCCCGAGAACGAGGCTGACACGTTCTCTTCCCCAACACTCCGGTGTCCGGCAGTGGACAACCCGGACCTCCCCTCCCCCTGGATCGTTGTAGGAGTAGGCGATGAGGGGCAGACCGTCGGCGCCGATGGCCATGGCAGCGTGTTGGCCCGAATCGTTTACGTTTTCGACGATGCCGAGCCACGCGCTGGAGCAGTTTGCGTTGGTACAGCGAGCGGCCTTCAGGTCGCCGTTAGTGGCGTCGTAGTAGGCGATGTACCCCAAGCCGTCGGCTCCGGTGGTGATGGACGAGTACCATCCCACGTCCCCTGGGGAGTCGAGGGTGGTGGTGGTGGCGGAGGTGCAGGCAAGGTCGTTGCAGTGCGCCACCTTGAGGTTGCCGTTGGTGACGTCATAGTAGCTGATGAGGCCGAGACCGTCGCCGCCGATGGTGATCGAGGTGAACCGACCAACGTCGTCGGTGCTGTCGAGGGTGGAGATGGTTGCCGTGCTGCACTCGGTGTTGCCGCAGTGCGCCACCTTGAGGTCGCGGTTGAAGAGATCGTAGTAGCTGATGAGGCCGAGACCGTCGGCGCCGATGGTGATCGAGGTGGACAGACCAGCAACGGCGACGTCAACGGTGGAGATGGTTGCCGTGCTGCACTGGGGGTTGCTACAGTGCGCCACCTTGAGGTCACCCTTGGTGACGTCGTAGTAGCTGATGAGGGGGAGCCCGTCGGCGCCGATGGTGAGGGAGCAGTACCGGCCGACGTTGCCGGCACTGTCAAGGGTGGTGATGGTGGCGGAGGTGCAGGCAAGGTCGTTGCAGTGCGCCACCTTGAGGTCGCCGTTGGTGGCGTCGTAGTAGCTGATGAGGGCGAACCCGTCGGTGCCGACGGCCAGCGAGGCGTACTGTCCCACGTCCCCGGTGTTGTCCACGGTGGTGACGACGTGCCCGGGGCGGGTGTTGTCGGCGCCGGCCAGGGAGAACTTTATTTTGGTCAAGGTGAGGCCGTACCCCGCCGTGTAGGTGGTGTCGTTGTCGATGCCGTCGGCAAACCCCGCCGGAACGCCGGTGAGGTTTTGCCAGTGGACGGTGGCCTGGCCGCCGGTGGCCAGCTGGGTCTGGGTGAAGTAGCGGTCGTCGTGGAGGTGGACTGCCGGCGCGAAGGCGGAGGGCGCGTTGCCCTGCAGGGTGACCGCGTCCACGTTGACGAGGGCCGAGCCGTCCCCGGCGAAGCTGTCCGCCGTCACGGCCCCCGCCGTCACGGCGCCGCCGTTGCCCACGGAGAAGAGCGACGCGGTCTTGGCCGCCGCCGTCGCCGTGGCGGCCGGGAGCGGCACCCGCGGCGTGGCGACGCTGCCGCCGGTGGTGGCCCCGGTCGGGGGCGGCGTCACCGACAGGCGTTCCCTCAGCTGCTCGACCCAGGCGGAAGGCACCTCCGCCAGGGGGGGCTCCACCTCGAACCAGGCCGGCTCGGACCAGACCGCCTCCCCCTCCCCATCCACGGCTCCCACCCGCCAGGCGTAGCGGCGGCCGGGGAGGAGGCACTGCTCCAGGGAGGGGGTCCAGCTGGAGACGGCGGGGGGGAGCGCCACGTGGACGACGAGGCGGGGGTCGGCGGTCTCGTCGGTGGCGTCGAAGACCACGAGGTGGACCGCCAGTGCCTGGGGGACGGCGCTCCAGGAGAAGGTGGGGCAGCGCTCGCCGGCCCGGGCGAACCGGTCGGGGCTGCCCGGCGAGACGGCGTGGGGGGCGTCGGCCCGAGCAACACCGCCCGCAACGGTCAGTATGACGGCGACAGCAAACCAGGTGAGGGGTCTCATGGTTGCATCCTCTTGTCCGGCAGTGGGTGCCCGTCTCCTTGCCATTACCGCCTCCGGAAGTACGGAACGCCAAACACGTTGGCGCAGTGAACGACGTTGAGACTGGTGCTGGTGGCGTCGTAATAGGCCACGAGCGGGAGGCCGTCCGCCGCCACGGTGACCGAGGTGTGCGTGCCGACGAAGCCTGTGCTGTCGAGGGTGTTGTTGGAAGCCCAGGTGCAGGTGGCGTCGCTGCAGTGCGCCACCCTGAGGTCGCTGTGGGTAACGTCGTAGTAGCTCACGAAGCCGAGGCCGTCGGCGCCGGTGGTGATGCCCGTGTAGCGCCCCACGTTGCCGGCGCTGGCAAGGATCGAAAGGGTGGCCGATGTGCAGGCGAGGTTGTTGCAGTGGGCTACCTTGAGGTAGCCGTTGGTGGCGTCGTAGTAGCTGATGAGGCCGAGACCGTCGCCGCCGATGGTGATCGAGGTGAACTCGCCAACGTCGTCGGTGCTGTCGAGGGTGGAGATGGTTGCCGTGCTGCACTCGGTGTTGCCGCAGGAGACCACCTTGAGGTTGCCGTTGGTGGCGTCGTAGTAGCTGATGAGGCCGGTACCCCAATAGCCGATGGCCAAAGAGGAGTGCCGGCCGACGTCGTTGGTGCTGTCGAGAGTGAAGATATCGGCGGAGGTGCAGGCCACATTGGTGCAGTGGGCTACCTTGAGGTCGTCGGCGCTGCCGTTGTAGTAGCTGATGAGGGGGTAGCCGTCCGTTCCCACGGCCACCGACGTGTACAGGCCGACGGTGCCGGCGCTGTCCACGGTGGCGATGCCGGCAGACGTGCAGGGCACGTCGTTGCAGTGGGCCACCTTGAGGTTGCCGTTGGTGACGTCGTAGTAGCTGATGAGGCCGCGACCGTCTCGGCCAATGGTGAGGGAGGTGTACTGACCGACGTTGCCGGCACTGTCAAGGGTGGTGGTGGTGGCGGAGGTGCAGGCAAGGTCGTTGCAGTGCGCCACCTTGAGGTCGCCGTTGGTGGCGTCGTAGTAGCTGATGAGGGCGAACCCGTCGGTGCCGACGGCCAGCGAGGCGTACTGTCCGACGTCCCCGGTGTTGTCCACGGTGGTGACGACGTGCCCGGGGCGGGCGTTGTCGGCGACGGCCAGGGAGAACTGGTTTCCGGTCAAGGTGAGGCCATACCCCGCCGTGTAGGTGGTGTTGTTGTCGATGCCGTCGGCAAACCCCGCCGGCACGCCGGTGAGGTTTTGCCAGTGGACGGTGGCCTGGCCGCCGGTGGCCAGCTGGGTCTGGGTGAAGTAGCGGTCGTCGTGGAGGTGGACTGCCGGCGCAAAGGCGGAGGGCGCGTTGCCCTGCAGGGTGACCGCGTCCACGTTGACGAGGGCCGAGCCGTCCCCGGCGAAGGTGTCCGCCGTCACGGCCCCCGCCGTCACGGCGCCGCCGTTGCCCACGGAGAAGAGCGACGCGGTCTTGGCCGCCGCCGTCGCCGTGGCGGCCGGGAGCGGCACCCGCGGCGTGGCGACGCTGCCGCCGGTGGTGGCCCCGGTCGGGGGCGGCGTCACCGACAGGCGTTCCCTCAGCTGCTCGACCCAGGCGGAAGGCACCTCCGCCAGGGGGGGCTCCACCTCGAACCAGGCCGGCTCGGACCAGACCGCCTCCCCCTCCCCATCCACGGCTCCCACCCGCCAGGCGTAGCGGCGGCCGGGGAGGAGGCACTGCTCCAGGGAGGGGGTCCAGCTGGAGACGGCGGGGGGGAGCGCCACGTGGACGACGAGGCGGGGGTCGGCGGTCTCGTCGGTGGCGTCGAAGACCACGAGGTGGACCGCCAGCGCCTGGGGGACGGCGCTCCAGGAGAAGGTGGGGCAGCGCTCGCCGGCCCGGGCGAACCGGTCGGGGCTGCCCGGCGAGACGGCGTGGGGGGCGTCGGCCCGAGCAACACCGCCCGCAACGGTAAGGGCCATGGGGAGGGCGAGAAGGGTGAGCTGTCTCATGGCTGCGTCCTTTCGTTCCTGCGGCTGCATCTCCGACTCCACAGGTGTCAACGACGGTGGGGGCGAAAGCGCACACCCTTCCTCGGACGCAGCGGCGGATCGGTGGTACGACGAGCGGGAAGAAGGGGGGAAGACCACAATGAAGACGACTGGCGTGGCGATCCTCGCCGTACTGGCTGCGGCGGCGCTGGCAAGGCCGGCCACAGGACGGGCGTTTCTCATCGATTTCGACACTGACCCTTCCGGGAGTGCCATGGCGGCCGGCCTGCGCATCGATGCGCTGTACGGCTCCATCCTGTTTTCCACCGTGGCCGGCCCGAGCAGCCACGTGTACACGAACGCCGACAAGCCGGCGGGGTTCGGCTCGGGCGCCAACGCCATCAGTATCTATGCCCCGCCTGCGGCGTCCGCCTTCAGCGAGGCGCGGGGTCGCATCCGGGTGACCTTCGAGAGCTCACCCAGCTCGGTGTGCATCGCATTTCGCCCGGACGGCTCCAACCACCGGGCAGTGATGCGCGCCTTCGATGCCGCGAACCGACAGCTCGCCGAGACGGTCTCGCAGCCGGGGGTGACCGGCAACGTGTGCGTGTCGGCGTTTTCCATTCACCACGTGGAGTTCGCGGGCTACGCCGACTATTCCGGGCGCTTCGACAACCTCTCCCTGGTATACGCCGCGGGGCCCATGAGCGGCCCGTTCTACCTGCCGGCGGCGGCCAACTCGGCCGGCGTGGGCGGCACCACCTGGCGCACCGACGTGGAGATCCTCAACCGGGGGACGCTCACCTCCACCGTGTCCATCGAGTGGCTGCCGTGGAACCAGGCCAACCCGTCACCGGTCAAGCAGACCTACTCGCTGGGTGCGAACCGGGCCATGCGTTACGAGAACATCGTTTCCAGCGTGTTCGGTGCCTCGGGGAGCGGCACCCTGCGGATCACCGGCCAGGGCGGCAGCCTGCTCGCCAACGCGCGCACCTACACCACCGCAGCCGCCGGGACTTACGGCCAGTACATTGGGGCGCTCACCCTGGGTGACGGGATCCACCCGGCGGAGCAGGGGTACCTCCTCCACCTCTCGCAGTCCACCTCCGACAGTTCCGGGTTCCGCACCAACCTGGGCCTGGTGAGCGCCACGCCGTACCAGATCGTGGTGGATGCCTCCTTCCACTCGCGAACCGGCGATCTGTTGGGGACCAAGACTTACACGCTGCGGGAGTACGAGTCGAGACAGATCAACAAGGTGTTTGCGAGTGTCACCTCGGCGGCGGTGGACGACGGCTATATCGTGGTCTCGTCCAGCACGGCGGGGGCGGTGTTCTTCGCCTACGCGTCGCGCATCGACAACCGCACCGGCGACGGGGTGCACATCCCGGCGCGTTAGGGAAGCTGTGCCGGCCGTGTACCCCGGCCCGCCCGGGCCGGGGCATACCGGCTACACCTCACGCGAAACGCTGCAGCCGCTCGATGCGGGCCTCCAGGGGAGGGTGGGTGGCGAAAAGGGCGGCGAGGCCGCTGCGCTTTCCGGCAATCTTGAGGGTGGCGAGGGCCTGGTGCTGCGTGTCGACGAGCTCGTGGGTGCGCTGGAGCGCCTGGAGCGCCGACACCATGTTGCCCCGGCCGGCGAGCCGTGCACCGCCGGCGTCGGCCCGGAACTCCCGCCAGCGGGAGAACGCCGCCACCACCATGGCGCCCAGCAGCGAGAGAAGGATCTCCAGGACGAAGGTGATGAGGAACTGGAGCCCGTACGACCCTCCCCGGTCGTCGTCCCGGCGCAGGAACTGGACCACCGCAAAGGCAATGACGCGGGCGAAGAACATGACGAAGACGTTGATGACGCCCTGGATCAGGGTCATGGTGACCATGTCGCCGTTGGCCACGTGGGCGATCTCGTGCCCCAGCACCCCCTCCACCTCGTTCCGGTTCATACGGCGCAACAGCCCCGACGACACGGCCACCAACGAGCGGCTCTTGGAGGGGCCGGTGGCGAAGGCGTTCACCTCCGGGGAGTCGTACACGCCCACCTCGGGCATCTTCGGCAGCCCTGCCGCCCGCGCCAGGTTGTGGACGGTGGCCACAAGCTCCCGGGCCGCAGGGTCGGGGGTGGCTGGGTCGATGACCCGCACCCCCAGGCTCCACTTGGCCATCACCCGGGACAGGCCGAGGGAGATGAACGCGCCGCCCATCCCCCAGACGGCGCAGAAGACCAGGAGCGCCCGGTAATCGATGCCGCGGGCGTCCAGGTACGGCCGCACCCCCAAGAGGTTCAACGTGATGCTGATGGTGAGCACCACCAGGATGTTGACGGCAACGAACAGAACCACACGCTTGGCCACTGCCATGGGCAACCCTCCGTCGCTCGCCGCAACGCGTCCTTCCCCTGGACCGATTCCGGTCGCGGTCGCGGCAGCCAATCGGATGATACCGAAAGCCGCCGAGAGGACGCCAACCCGCTCCCGGCCCGGAGGTATTCGGTCTGCCGGACAGCCGTCCGGTGCAGTGGATGAGAGCGGGCGGTCCGGATTGTGGGACGATGCTTCCAGCGGGCATTCGGCTTGCAAAACTCTTCGGGGACGATGCGGAACGGTTGTTGGGAAAGGAGGTGCCGGGCGCGAGAACCACAGATAAGATGAGCTACATCAGAGAGATGCTGGGCTTGTGGAGAAACCCAAAGGAGGAGGAATGTACATGAAGCGATTCGGAATTTTGTTCGTCGTCCTGATGCTGGCGGCGCTGCCTGCCGCAGCGCAGATGCCCACCGGTACCGCCACCGGTCGGGTGGTGGATAACGAGGGGCAGCCGCTGCCGGGCGTTACGGTGACCGCCCGCTCGCCCTACTTGCAAGGCGTGCGGACGACGGTGTCGTCGGTGAACGGCGACTTCCTGTTCCCGTACTTGCCGCCCGGCGACTACACCTTCACGTTCGAGCTGTCGGGGTTCCAGACGGTGGAGGCGGCGGTGCGCATCTCGGCCGGCCAGACCCAGCGCATCGACGCGCAGATGCCGCTGGCGGCGCTCGCCGAAGAGATCGTCGTCACCGGCCGCTTCGAGACCATCTCGCCCACCGGCCAGGTGGCGACCACCTTCGACAAGGATCTCATCGAGAAGCTCCCCGTGCCCCGCACCATCGGCGCGGCGGCGCTGCTCTCGCCGGGCGTGGCCGACACCGGTCCCAACGGTAACATCACCATGCAGGGGGCCCTCTCCTTCGAGAACCTGTGGCTCATCAACGGCGTGGTGGTGAATGAAAACCTCCGCGGCCAGGCGTTGCCGCTGTACATCGAGGACGCCGTCCAGGAGACCACTGTGAGCACCGCCGGCATCTCCGCCGAGTACGGCAGGTTCTCGGGGGGCGTGGTGACCGCCCTCACCAAGTCGGGCGGCAACGAGTTCTCGGGTTCCTTCCGCACCTCCCTGACCAACCAGCGGTGGGAGGAGAAGACTCCTCTGACCGTCTCCTTGGTGGACGACATCAACTCGATCTACGAGGCCACCTTCGGCGGGCGGATCCTCCGCGACCGCCTGTGGTTCTTTGCTGCCGGCCGTGACCGGAGCACCTCGTCGTCCAGCCAGACCGCCCTCACCAAGATCACCTACCCCACCAAGGACGACGAGACCCGCTACGAGGGCAAGCTGACCTTCGCCATCAACCCCGAGCACCGGGTGGTGGGGTCGTACACCGAGCGCACCACCGACCAGGTGAACAACTGGTTCGGCACCATCATGGACACGGCCAGCCTCTACGACCGGTCCATGCCGGAAAAGCTCTACGCCCTCAACTATTCCGGCGCCTTCACGCCGAACCTCTTTGGTGAGCTGCAGTACTCCAAGCGCGAGTTCTCCTTCATCGGTTCCGGCTCCAAATACCGCGACGAGATCTACGGGACGCTGCTGGTGGACGTGTCCACCGGTCGCCGCTTCTGGAGCCCCACCTTCTGCGGCGTCTGCGAACCGGAGGAGCGCAACAACGAGAACTTCGTCGGCAAGATGACCTACTTCCTCTCCACCGCCACGATGGGGTCCCACGACATCGTCGCCGGGCTCGACTTCTACAACGACATCCGCTCCGCCAACAACCACCAGTCCGGTTCGGACTTCCGCATCTACCTGACGAGTGTGGTGATCGGCCAGAACGTGTACGCCCGGCTGGTGCCCAACAGCTCGTACCTGATGTGGAACCCCATTCTGGTGCCTACCAAGGGCTCCGACTTCTGGACCAAGTCCTTCTTCGTCAACGACAAGTGGCGACTCAACAATCACTTCTCCTTCAACATCGGGCTCCGCTACGACAAGAACGACGGCTCCGACCAGGAAGGCAAGAAGGTGGTGAAGGACGACAAGTTCTCGCCCCGCCTCGGGGTCTCGTGGGACCCCAACGCCAACGGCGACCTCGTCGTCAACGCGTCGTACGGCAAGTACGTGATGGCCATTGCCAACAACCAAGCCGACGCCTCTTCGGCGGCGGGCAACCCCGCCACCTACACCTGGTGGTACACGGGCCCCGCCATCAACGCCAACTGCTCCGCCTCGAACCAGGCGGCCTGCCTGCCCACCGAACAGGTGTTGCAGCAGTTCTGGCAGTGGTTTGCCTCCATCGGCGGGACCAGCAACACGAGCTACCGCTCCAACCCGTCGATCCCCGGCGGCAGCGTCGTCATCTCCGACACCCTGGCCTCCCCGGACGTGGACGAGTTCATGATTGGCGTGACCAAGCGGCTCGGCAACCGGGGGCTGATCCGCGCCGACCTCATCCACCGCAAGTACGGCGACTTCTACGCGGAAAAGCGCGACACCACCACGGGGAGCGTGCTGCTGCCCAACGGCATCTCCCGGGCGGACCTGGGAGTGGTGGTGAACGAGGACTCGATCCTCAAGCGCAAGTACAACGGCATCCAGATCCAGGGGCAGTACCGCCTGGATCGCCTGCAGTTCGGCGGCAACTACACCTACTCCAAGGCCGAGGGGAACTGGGACGGCGAGACCGCGGCCAGCGGCCCAGTGCGTTCCGGCGTTCTCTCCTACCCCGAGTACCTCAACACCGACTGGTACCTGGACGACGGCCCCCTGGCCATCGATCAGCGGCACCGCGCCCGCGTCTTCGCCACCTGGGACGTGATCAATTCCCGGCACCACTACCTGGGCGTGTCGCTCCTGCACCAGTTCACGTCGGGCACCTACTACGGTTCGGTGGGGACCATCTCGCTGATCAACCGCAACGTCAGCCCCAACGTGCCGTACGTGCCCAACACCTACGGCTACGTGAACCCGCCCACCACCACCACCTATTGGTTCGAGGGGCGCGACACCTACAAGACGGACGACATCCAGCGCACCGACCTGGGTATCAACTACTCCTTCAAGTTCGGCCGCTCCTACGAGCTGTTCATCCAACCCGAGGTGATCAACCTGTTCAACCGCCAGGGGGTGGTGGCGGTGGACACCACCATCCAGACCCGCGCGCAGAACACGTCCCTGCGCTCCTTCGACCCCTTCACCGAGACCCCGCAGGAGGGGGTGCACTGGATCAAGGGTCCCAACTTCGGCCAGCCCACCCTGCCGGGTTCCTACCAGACCCCGCGCACGTTCCGGGTGTCCATGGGTGTTCGGTTCTAGCTCGTCATCCCTGTCGCAAACGGCGCCCCGGCCCCGTGCCGGGGCGCTGTTCTTTCCCGGCCGTGGTGCCATTCACCAGCCTGCTTGCAGGTGGAGGGCAAAGTCCGGCGCCACGCCAGTGGACGGCACGTTCTCGCCGAGGGCCAGGGCGACCCAGCCCCCACCGGGCAGCTCGCGCCGCCACGCCAAGGTGACGGTGAGGGCCGGATCGGCGGGCGCTCCGGCAGTGAAGGCCGCGAGTGGGGAGCTGTCCAGGCGCGCCCCGACCTGGAGCGAGGTGCGCCGCCCGGCGCGCCACGCGGTGGTGGCGAGCAGGTGCCAGGTGTTCTCCCGGCGGGTCTGAAGGAGCTCCCCGGAGGGAGCCAAGCGGGTGTACCCGGCCCCCACTTGCAGGGCGGCCCGTGAGCCTCGCCACTGCACGAACCAGCGCAGGCCAGTGTCGACTCCGCCGCTGCCGGCGAAGGTGCCGCGCCGGCCGGTGGGGGCGTCCGCGGCCGCCACCCAGTAGTGCCGGCCGCCCAGGAGCGAGCCCAGGGGCCCGGAGAGGGCCAGCCGCAGGTCGGCAAGGTGCGCCCCTTCGAGGTCGCCCCACCCTTCCAGGGCCACCTGGCGTCGCGGGCTCCAGGCGTAGGCCACCGTGGCGGAACGGGCAAACACGTCGCGGTTGGCCATCTTCCAGCCCATGGCCTGGTGGACCTTCCACGGCACCGCGTCCCAGTGGGGGTGGCCCACGTCGAGCCACGGCAGGGTGGCGGCCAGGGTCACGCCGCGGCCCAGGCCGCGGGCCACGGTGAGTTCGCCGAGCCAACCCTCCAGGTCGAACTGGAAGATGGCGTCGCCGGCGTGACGCCGCTCCAGCTCCCGCAGCTCCCACGGTTCGAGAGGCTTCCCCTCCAGGTGGAACTCCCGGTGGATGGCGGCGGCGTGCCAGCTCTTGGACCACACGTTGAAGTACGCGGTCTCGACGGTCACCTGCCAGCGCCCCTGGGCAAGGTGCTGGACGTCCGCAACGCCGGGAGACAGGGAGGCCAGGCGCAGCGGGTCGGGCACCGACAGGGGCAGCAGCGGGGGCGGCTCGGCGCCGGCCGCCGCCAACGACGCCAGCGCTGCGGCGGCCAGAAGTGCACCGGCGCACGGCGGGCGGGGCGGGGTCGGCATCCGGAACCAACCCTCGCAACGGGGACGCCGGGGGGGCGAAAGCAGCGACACGGGTACATTATGCAGAGGCCGGGTGGCCGCTGGAGGTGGCGGGGGCGTGAAGAGGCGACCAATGGCACCGTGGCGGCGGTGGCTGGCGGGGGGGCTTGTGGTCCTGGCGGCGCAGGGGGTGCTGGCCGGCATGCCGGCGGCGGATGAGGCCACCCCACCCCCCGAGCGGCCGCCATGGCTCGCTCGCCTGCGCGAGGACGCCCTGGCCCTCGGCAGTGCCCCCGGCGGCTGGCGCCGGGGGGAGACGCGGCGGCTCGGTCTTGCCGTTGCCGCGGTGGCCGGGACCATGCTCCTGGACGAGGAGATTCGCGAGGTGGTCCAGCGGCACCGCTCCGCCTCCGGCGACCGCGTGGCCGAAGCGATCCGCCCGCTGGGGAACCGCGCCGGTGCCCTGGCCCTCATCGCCACCCTTTGGGCTTCGGGCAGGCTGTCGGGGGAGGAGCGACTGACAGCCATGGGCGAGGATGCCTTCGAGGGCACCTTGTTTGCCGCCGCGTTGCTGACGCCCATCCTCAAGCGCACGGTGGGGCGGGCACGGCCGGTCGCGGAGGAGGGGGCGTTCCGGTTCGAGCCGTTCTCCTCCTACCAGTCGTTCCCCTCGGGCGAGGCCACTCAGGCCTTCGTTATCGCCTCGGTGGTGGCCGCACACAGCGATCGCTCCTGGGTGGACGCTCTCGCCTGGAGCTACGCCGCTGCCATTGCTTGGCAACGCCTCAACCTGGATCGCCACTGGGCCTCCGACGTGGTGGCCGGCGCCCTCATCGGCACCGGTGTGGGGCGGTGGGTGGTCCGCCGCCGCCAACCGGGTTCGCCCCCTGCCCAGGTGACGGTGTTCCCGGTGCCGGTGGCCAACGGCTTCGGGGTGAGCCTGGCGGCGCGGTGGTGAGACAGTGGTCGCGTGCGCGCCGCCGCCGTCGTTGACCGACCGTCCTGGCGCACGTACAGTGCCGGAAGATCCGGCGGGAGCGGGGGAGCCATGAGCGACGTGGACGCTGACGTGATCGTGATCGGGTCCGGGTTCGGCGGGGCGGTGGCGGCGCTGCGCTTTGTCGAGAAGGGGTACCGCGTGCTCGTGCTGGAGAAGGGGAAGCGCTGGGCGCCGCAGGAGTTTGCGCCCACCAACTGGAACATCCCCAAGGCGTTCTGGTTCCCTTGGATCGGCTGCTACGGGATCTGGGCGCTCCATCTGTTGCGCGACGTCCTGGTCCTGCGGGGAGTGGGGGTGGGGGGCGGCAGCCTCGTCTACGCCAACACCTTGCTGGTGCCGCCGGACACCGTGTGGGACGACCCGTTGTGGAAGGGGCTCGAGGACTGGCGAGGCGTCATGCCGGCGCACTACCGCACGGCGCAGCGCATGTTGGGGGCCGCCACCAACCCGCGGCTGGGCGTGGTGGACGAGGCGTTGCGCCGCTGTGCGGAGCGGCGGGGCACTGCGGCCACCTTTCGCCCCACCGAGGTGGGCGTTTTCTTCGGTGAGCCGGGGGTGGAGGTGCCGGACCCGTACTTTGGTGGTGCCGGGCCGCCGCGGGTGGGGTGCACCTTTTGCGGCGCCTGCATGACCGGCTGCCGTGACGGGGCGAAAAACACCTTGGACAAGAACTACCTGTACTTGGCCGAGCGGGGCGGGGCCCGCATCCTCCCCGAGACGCGGGCCGAACTCCTAAAGCCGCTGGCGGGGGGCGGCTGGGAGGTGCTGTGGCGTCGCTCCACCGATCGCCTCTTCCCCCGGCGCGGGGCGCTGCGCGCCCGAGTGGTGGTGCTGGCGGGGGGCGCGCTGGGCACCGTGTCGCTGCTGCTGGACTGCCAGCGTCGCGGTTCCCTGAGCGGGCTTTCGCCGCGGCTCGGCAGCTTCGCCCGCACCAACTCCGAGGCGCTTTTGGGGATCACCTCGCGCCGTCGCAGCGACCTCTGGAAGGGGATCGCCATCACCTCCGAGGTGCAGATGGACGAGGTCACCCACATGGAGGCGGTACGGTTCACCAGGGGGGCCGACGTGATGATGCTGCTGGGCACGCTCCTCACCGACGGCGGCGGGGCGGTGCCGCGCCCGCTGCGCTGGCTCGGCAACGTGGCGCGCCACCCCCTGGATTTTCTGCGGGTGAGCAAGCCGTGGGGCAAGGCGGAGCGGTCGGTGGTGCTTTTGGTCATGCAAACTCGCGACAACGCGACCCGGCTCGTGCAGCGGCGCAGCCTCTACTGGCCGTTCACGAGAACCCTCACCTCGCAGCCGGCAGCCGGAGCCCCCCGGGTCCCCAGCTACATCCCCATCGCCAACCAAGTGGCGCGGGAACTGGCCGCCGAGCTGGACGCCATCCCCCAGAGCACCCTCAACGAGGTACTCCTTGACGTGCCCACCACCGCCCACATCCTGGGCGGCTGCCCGATGGGGAGAGACGCGGAGCACGGCGTGGTGGACTCCCGGGGGCGGGTGTTCGGGCAGGACGGTCTCTACATCACCGACGGCTCCATCGTCGGGGCAAACCTGGGCGTCAACCCGTCCCTCACCATCACCGCCCTGGCCGAGCACGTCTGCGCCCACGTCCCCCCGCTGGCGGAACGGCAGGCCGGAGCGGCGCGGGGCGGTTGACTTGACCAGGGGGGTGTGCGACGTTGGCGGCCAACAGGAGGGCAGCGATGCTGGACATTGCGCGCGTGCAGAGGGAGCTGAAGGAGGCCGGCTTCGACGGGTGGCTGCTGTACGACTTCCGCAACCGCGACCCCCTGGCCTACCGGATCCTCGGCCTCGACTTCGGCAAGTTCACAACCCGCCGCTGGTTCTACTGGATCCCGGCGGTGGGGGAGCCGGTGAAGCTGGTGTCCAAGGTGGAGGCGGGCAAGCTCGACGCGCTGCCCGGCGTCAAGGTCCAGTACCGTTCCTGGCGCGAGCTGCACGCCGCCCTGCAGCAGACGCTGGGGGCGGCGCGCCGCGTGGCAATGCAGTTCTCGCCCTTGGGCAACATCCCCTACGTGTCCATCGTGGACGGGGGCACCATCGACCTCATCCGCTCCTTCGGGTATGAGGTGGTGTCCTCGGCCGGGCTCGTCCAAACCTTCGAGGCGGTCCTGGACCACGCGGCCTACGAGAGCCACGTGGAGGCGGGGGTTCGGGTGCAGCGCATCAAGGACGAGGCGTTCGCTCTGGTGGGGAGCGAGTTGCGGGCGGGTCGGCGGATCACGCCGTTCGACGTGCAGCAGTTCATCGTGCGGCGTTTCGGGGAAGAGGGGCTGGACTGCATGGGGGAGTACCCCATCGTCGGCACCAACGAGCAGCCTGCCGACCCGCACTTTGAGCCGACGCCGGAAAACGCCCGCCCCATCCGGCGCGGCGACACCATCCTCATCGATCTGTGGGCCAAGCTGGCCCAGCCTCGCGCCATCTTCTACGACATCACCTGGTGCGGTTTCGTGGGTACCGACCCGCCGGCCAAGTACGTGGAGATCTTCTCGGTGGTGCGGGACGCCCGCGACGCGGCGCTGGATTTCGTCCGCGCCCGCTTTGCGGCGGGGGAGCCGGTTCACGGCTTCGAGGTGGACGACGTCTGCCGCGGGGTGGTGGAGCGGGCCGGGTACGGCGAGTACTTCGTCCACCGCACCGGCCACTCCATCGGCGAGGAAGTGCACGGCAACGGCGTCAATATCGACAACCTGGAAACCAAGGACGAGCGCCTGCTGGTCCCCGGCATCTGCTTCTCCATCGAGCCGGGGATCTACCTGGAAGGGGAAATGGCGGTGCGGTCGGAGATCGACGTGTTCATCACCCCGGCGGGGACGGTGGAGGTGGCCGGGGCGATGCAGCGCGAGCTCGTCCTCATCGACGTAGGGTAGGCGACATGGTCCGACCGGCCGAAGGCGAGGTGGAGTTGCTGCGGGTGGACGGCGTCATCGCCGCCGAGCCGATCCTCGCGGCGCTGCGGGCCAACGGCATCCCGGCGCGAGCGGCAGGGGAGGCGCTGGGATCGGTGTACGGCCTGACCCTCGACGGTCTCGGCGAGGTGGCCATCCTCGTCCCCCGCGAGTTCGAGGAGCAGGCGAGGGAGCTGCTGGCGGCCGCCGAGCGGCGGGAGCTGGAGGTGAGCGAGGACGCCCCGGAGCCGGCCATTGCCAACCTGGTTCCGCGCCCCGGCGACGAGGAGCCGTGACCACGGCCGCCACCTGCCGAGCGCTGCGGTGGGTTCCGCCCATCGGTGTATCTCCCGGACCCCGGGGCCCATGCTCCGAGCCGCCGGGGTGCGGTCTGGAGGACGCATGAGCTGGTATCTCTGGGTGATTCTCGGCTATCTGCTGGTTCTCACCGCGTTCAACTTCTACCGCGCGCGGCGGGTGAAGACCCAGGACGACTTCATGGTGGCCGGGCGCTCGCTCTCCCTCACCAAGATGGTCTTCACCCTGGTGTGCACCTGGATCGGCTCCGGGACCTTCATCGCCGGGGCCGAGTACGCCTACTACGCCGGCTGGAGCGCCATCTGGCAGCCCGCCGGGGCGTTCCTGGGCATCGCCATCATCTACTTCGTGGCCGGGAAGATACGTACCTTCGGCCAGTACACCATCGGCGACATCCTGGAGGTCCGCTACGGCCGTTTTGCCCGCCTGTTCGGCGCCATCGCGCTCATCATCGCGTTCACCACGATCGTCGCCTACCAGTTCCGCGCCGGCGGCTACATCCTCAACGTGGTGACCGACGGCCGCGTCTCGCTGGAGGTAGGGCAGGCCATTGCCGCCGCTTTCGTGATCCTCTTCGTGGCCATCGGCGGCATGGTGGCCGTGGCCCACACCGACCTCCCCAACGGCATCATCATCGTGCTGGCCAGCTGCCTCGCCCTGCCCTTCGTCATCGTCGCGGCGGGGGGTTGGTCCGAGATCCGCCAGGTCTTGCCCCCCGGCCACTTCGAGGTGTTCTCCCCGGATTTCGGCAAGTACCCGCCCCTCAAGGGGCTCTCGTACTTCCTCTCCACCCTGCTGTTGCTCATGGGCGTCCAGTCCATGTACCAGAAGTTCTACGCCGCCCGCTCCCCGAAGGAGGCCAAGCAGGCCGTGGCCATCTGGATCGTCGGCACCATCGTGGTGGAGACGGTGGTCATCGCCATCGCCGTGTTCGCCGGCGCCTACAACCTTGCCCACGGCAGCGGTTGGGACCCTCGCTCCCTGGTCCTCAACGCGGCTCGCCACATGGTGCCGGGCCCGGTGGGGGTGTTGCTCCTCGGCGCCGCCTGCGCGGTGGTGCTGTCCACCGGCATGAACTACCTCCTGTCGTCGTCCTCCAACGTGATGCGGGATATCTACCAAAAAATGCTGCGCCCCGACACCGACCCGGCCAAGGCGGTGGCGATCCAGAAGGTGTTCATCGTGGCCATGGGGTTGTGCGCGTTTCTCCTGATCTTCATCCCCACCGTCCTGCGGCTCCCCATCTCGGTGCTCCAGTACGCGTACTTCGCCTACACCATCTACGGCGTCGCCGTCACCCCGGCGCTCTTTGCCGCTCTGACCTGGAAGCGCGCAACCCGCCAGGGGGGGGTGGCCTCCATCGTCGGCGGCACCGTGGCCACCGTATTCTTCGAGGTGGTGCTGCCGCGCCTGGCGCCTTCGGTGATGGTGGCAGCCAAGGAGGGGAGCTACTTTGGCGCCGACCCCTGGGGGATCCCCAGCATCTACCCGGCGTTCCTCATCTCGGTGGGGCTGCTGGTGGTGGTGTCGCTGCTCACCCCCCCGCCCAAGCAGGAGGAACTCGCGCCCCTCTTCTCCGGCACCACCGGCACCCCGTGACGCTGCGCGGCGGGAATGATCCGCCGCTCGGCGTGTTGTCCAGGGCGACGGGGGCGCTTCGGCAACCCGAAGCAGGGCCGTGGCGACGACCGGCACCGAGTGGGATGCAGGGGGTGAACGATGACCAAGAACGTGGGTGGTTTCGATCGGCTGCTGCGGGTAGTGGTGGGGTTGGGGATCGTGGCGGCAGGGGTGGCCTTCAAGAGCTGGTGGGGCGCGGTGGGGCTGGTGCCGCTGCTCACCGCCATCATCGGCTGGTGCCCGGCGTACCTGCCTTTCGGCATCAGCACCTGTCGCACCAGGTAGGTCGGTTGGCCAGGGTGCCGAGGGTCGCCGTCGTGCTCCTCGCCGGGCTGGGCGTGGCGGCGCTGAGTGCGTGCCGGCGCGGGCCGGAACCCGCCGCCGTCGGCACCCCGGCGCTCGCCCCGCCGGTGGTGGAGCCCATCACCGCGGAGGGGCTCAAGCGGGAGATCGGCCAAGGCGGTGCGGCCGCCACGGTGGTGAACGTGTGGGCCACCTGGTGTCTGCCGTGTCGCGAGGAGTTCCCCGATCTGCTGCAGGTGGAACGCGAATACCGGCAGCGCGGGGTGCGGCTGGTGCTGGTATCCGCCGACTTTCCGGACCGCCGCGGCGAGGTGGAGCGCTTCCTTTCGCAGCACGGCGTGACGTTCCGCAGCTACCTGAAGGATAGTCCCGACATGGCGTTCATCAACGCACTGTCGCCCGAGTGGTCCGGCGCGCTGCCCGGCACCTTCGTCTTCGACCGGGCCGGGGTGCTGCGCTGGTTCACCGAGGGGAAGGTCACCTTCCAGGAGCTGCGCGAGGCGGTGGACAAAGTGGTGCAAGCAGAACATGGAGAGGGAGGACAGGGATGAGGATCATCGGGATACTCGTGGCGTTGACGATGGCCGGTGCAGCGGTGCCGGCGCTGGGCGCGGTGGCCATTGGCGGGCGGGCACCCCTGGCCACCGTGGCCATGGAAAATGTGGACGGGAGACAGGTTTCCATCGCCGATGCGGCTGGCCCGAAGGGGACGTTGGTGATCTTTTCGTGTAATCACTGCCCGTACGTGAAGGCGTGGGAGAGCCGCATGGTGGCCATCGCCACCGATGCCGCCAAGCGCGGGATCGGCGTCATCGTCATCAACGCCAACGACCCCGAGGCCTACCCCGAGGACGCCATGCCCGCCATGCAGCAGCGAGCTCGGGAGAAGGGGTACACGTTCCCCTACGTGGTGGACGCCACGTCGGAGGTGGCGCGGGCCTTCGGCGCCACCAAGACGCCGGAGGTGTTCCTGTTCGACGCCGGCGGCTCGCTGGTCTACCACGGCGCCATCGACGACAACGCCCAGGACGAGGCCAAGGTGACGCAGCGCTTCCTGGCCGACGCGGTGGAGGCGGTGCTAGCGGGGCGCGAGGTGGCCACCAAGGAGACCAAGGCCATCGGTTGCTCCATCAAGTTCCGCAAGCCGCGGGCGTGACAGGCGGCCGCGGCGCGGGGCCTTTCTATTCCGGGACGAGCTTGGTGGAGAGGTAGCGCTCGCCCCGATCGCAGGCCACGGCCACAACGGTCTTAGCGGGGCCCAGCTCCCGTGCCTTGGCCAGCGCCACGGAGACGATGGCGCCGGTGGACGGGCCGCAGAAGATCCCTTCCACCCGGGCGAGCCGGCGCGCGGTCTCGAAAGCCACCTCGTCGGGGACGAGTTGCTCCTCGTGGATGAGCGAGGGGTCCCAGATGGGGGGCACGTAGGACCCGTCGAAAAACAGCAGCCCTTCGATCTTGGAGTGGGCGTTGTCGGGCTCCACCGCCACCACCCGCGCGGCCAGGCCGGCGTCGCGCAAGTACCGGGCGACCCCGATGATGGTGCCGCCGGTGCCGGCCCCGGCCACGAAGCAGTCGATGGCGCCGCCGGTTTGCTCGACGATTTCCTTGCCGGTGCCGAAGTAGTGGGCCTGCCAGTTGCCAGGGTTGCCGTTCTGGTTGAGGTAGAAGTAGGTGTCGGTGTCCTTGGCCGCCTCTTCCACCGCCCAGATGTGGGAGTTCTGGTCGGCGCCGCTCGTCAGCACGATCTCCGTCCCCCACAGCTTCATGATCTTGCGACGCTCGATGGACTTGGTTTCCGGCATGAAGATCCGGGAGCGGTAGCCCTTGAGGGCCGCCACCATGCCGATGGCGATGCCGGTGTTCCCCGAGGAGGCGTCGGTGATGATGTGGTGCGGCTTGAGCGCCCCGGACGCCTCCGCCTCGTCGAGGATGTACTTGACGATGCGGTCCTTCAGGGAACCGGAGGGGTTCCAGGCCTCCATCTTGAGGTAGACGGCCGCCATCTCCGGCCCGGCCAGGTGCCGCAGGCGGAGGAGGGGGGTGTTGCCAATGTGGTCGAGAACCGAAGTCGAGGGTTGCACGGCGTCTCCTTGACGCGAGAAGGCTCCCGCTGAAGGCGGGAGGATACACCAGCCCGCGGGGGTGGCCAAGGGCCACCTTGGCAGGGCTGCGCAGCCTCGCTACAGTGGCCGCGGAGGGTTCGCCCATGCACGAGGGGGTTCACGCAACGCCGCCGATGCTCGGCGACATGCCGACGGAGGAGCTGGAACGGGCCCTCCAGGCGTTCTCCGCCTGGGTGGTGGCCTACCGTCGCTCCATCCGCTCGTTCCCGGTGCTGCCGCGGGTGGGACCGGGGGCGGTGGCGGAGGCGCTGCCGGCGCAGCCGCCGGCCCGCGGCGAGGCGGTGGAGCGGTGGCTCGAGGACCTGGACCGCATCGTGCTCCCCGCCGTGACGCACTGGAACCACCCGGGTTTTCTGGCCTATTTCGGTATCAGCGGCTCCGGCCCCGGGATAGTCGGGGAGCTGGCCGCGGCGGCGCTCAACACCAACGGGATGCTGTGGAAGACCTGCCCGGCGTTGGTGGAGCTGGAGCAGGTCGTGCTGGGGTGGTACGCCCGCGCCATGGGGCTGCCCCCCTGGTTTGGGATGCTCACGGACACCGCCTCCACCTCCACCTTGGTGGCGCTGGCGGCAGCCCGGCACGCCGCGCTGCCGGCGGTGCGGGAGGAAGGCCTGGCGGGCGCCCCGCCCCTTGCCCTGTACTGCTCCACCGAGGCCCACTCCTCCGTGGAGAAGGCGGGGATCGTCCTGGGGGTGGGGCGCAGCGGGGTGCGGCGCATCGCCACCGACGAGGTCTACCGGATGCGGCCGGAGGTCCTTGAGGCGACCATCCGGGCGGATCTTGAGCGAGGGGTGAAGCCCTTTGCCGTGGTGGCCACGGTGGGCACCACCTCGGCCACGGCCGTGGACCCGGTGCCGGCCATCGCCGAGGTGGCGCATCGTCACGGCCTCTGGCTCCACGTGGACGCGGCCTACGGCGGGAGCGCGGCGGTGGCGGAGGAGTTCCGCTGGGTGCTGGACGGCTGCAGCAAGGCCGACTCTCTGGTGGTCAACCCCCACAAGTGGCTGTTTACCCCCATCGACTGCTCGGCCCTCTTCACCGCTCGCCCGGAGGTCTTCCGCGCGGCCCTCTCGCTGGTGCCCGAGTACCTGCGCACCGACGCGGCAGGCGTCACCGACCTCATGGACTACTCCTTTCAACTCGGGCGTCGCTTCCGCGCCCTCAAGCTGTGGTTCGTGTTCCGCTACTTCGGCACCGAGGGGCTGGCGGCGCGGATCCGCGAGCACGTCCGGCTGGCCCGACGGTTTGCCGACTGGGTGGACGCCGAGCCGGGGCTTGAGCGGCTCGCGCCGGTGACGCTGTCGGTGGTGTGCTTCCGCGTCCACCCGCCGGGGCTCGACGACGAGGCGGCTCTCGAGGCGCTCAACGCCCGGGTGCTGGAAGCGGTGAACGCGGAGGGGAGGGTGTTCCTCTCCCACACCAAGCTGGCGGGGCGCTATTGCCTGCGGGTGGCGGTGGGGAATTTGGGGAGCGGCGAGGAGGATCTGCGCGCCGCCTTCGAGGCGGTGCGGCGGGCTGCCCGCTGAAGGGTGCCGGCGAGTCGGCTACAATGCCGCGGTCGAGCGGTCGCAAGGAGGCGCGCCGTGTCCGATCACCAAAACCAACCCATTGAGGAGTCAGCAGATCCCTCGCTTGCCGAGCTGTTTCAGGCGAGCCACACCATCCCCGAGTTGGCCGCCACCACCCGGGACGAGGTCATTGCCGAGATCGTGGCCCGAGTGGCGGAAATGGGCCTGGTAACCGATTCCCGCTGGTTGGAGGCAGCCCTCGCCGAGCGGGAGCGGATGGTGCCCACGGCCATGCCCAACGGGGTGGCGTTCCTGCACGCCCGCCACCGGGCGGCGGAGAAGTTCCCGCGGCAGTTCCTGTTCCTAGCGCGGTCCAGCAAGGGGGTCCCGTTCGGCTCCCCCGACGATCGGCCCACACACCTTTTCTTCTTACTGGCGCTGCGCAAGGACATGGCCCATCTGCGGTGGCTGGCTCGCCTGTCGTGGATCTGCCGCAACCGCGCCACGGTGGCCACGGTGCTGCGGGCGAACACCGGGGAAGAGCTGGAGCGGGCGCTGCGCCTGGCCACGGAAGAGCTGCCCGGCAACCTCCGGCAGAAGTAGCACAGCGCCCGCAAGCCGGCTGCGACGACGCCGGGCCTCAGTTGAGGTAGCCGGCCAGCGCGCGGGCGTGCGAGCTGCGACGCAACTTGTTGAGGGACTGACTCTCGATCTGCCGGACCCGTTCGCGGGAAATCCCCAGCCGCTCGCCGATCTCCCGCAGGGTGAGGGGCTGGTCGTCGTCGAGCCCGAAACGCATGGAGATGACCCGGCGCTCCTTCTCGGAGAGTTCGCCGAGGGCGCGGCGGAGCGCTTCTTCGAAGGACTGCCGCAGGAGTTCCTCGTCGGTGCCGGGGATCACGTACTGCTCGAGGAGATCGCCAAACTCGGCGTCGCCGTCCTGGTCCACCGGCTGGTTCAGCGAGAGGATGTTCTGGTTGGAGGAGAGGAGCAGCCGGACCTCCTCGGGGGACATGCCGAGCTCGTCGGCCAGTTCGCTCTCCGTGGGGGTGCGCTCCAACTCCCGCCCCAGGGCCTGGCGGGACCGCTCGAGCCGGTAGAGGACGTTGGCCTGCTTCTGGGGGAGGCGGAAGGTGGCGCCGTACTCGGAGAGGGCGTGGAGGATGGCCTGACGAATCCACCACACGGCGTAGGTGATGAACTTGACGTTGCGGTCCGGGTCGAACTTCTTGGCCGCCTGGATGAGGCCAATGTTGCCCTCGTTGATGAGGTCCAGGAGGGAAACGCGGGAATGGCGGAAGCGCTTGGCGTAGGCCACCACGAAGCGGAGGTTGGCCTCCACCAGGCGGCGCAAGGCCTCCGGATCCTGGTGTTCCTTGATCCGTCGCCCCAGCTCCTTCTCCTCCTCCGGCGTGAGCTGGGGGAAGTTGCCGATCTCCTGCAAGTAGCGGCGCAGGAGCGCAGCCTCAGGGTCCTTCTGGCGCTGCTCGTCGCTCATTCGTCCTCGGCCCGGACCAAACCCCCGTGTGGCCTCGGCACCAGCGCATGTTCCCGCGGCACCTGACCGCGTCGTGCCCGTTCCCGCTCCAGCGCCGCCGCCAGCCGCTCCAGTTCCGCCGTCAAGGCGTCGATCTGGTCCTTCATGTTCAGGATAACTTCGACGCCCGCCAGATTCACTCCCAGATCGCGGGTGAGGGTGAGGATGAACTCCAGGCGCTGGCAAGCCGTCTCGTCGTAGAGCCTGGTGTTGCCAGCGCTGCGGCTGGGGCGGAGCAGACCTTCCCGCTCGTAGAGCCGGAGGGTCTGGGGGTGCACGCCGTAGCGGCTCGCCACCCAGGAGATCATGCGGTAGCGCTTGCCTCCCTGGCTCACGGCGCCTCCATGGTGATGGGCACGATGCGGCGGCCGCCGCGGCCCTTGCGCAGACGGACGGCAAGGATCCCCCGGGCCAGCGAGGCCACCGGCTCCCCGGCCACCTCGACGGGGAGCCGGACGGTGCGCTGGAAGCGGCCGCGCGGTCGCTCGCATCGTTGCAACGTGCCCTCCGTCACGGCCGGTGGGGCAAACGTGCCGGCGACGAGGAGGGTGTCGCCGGTCAGCCGCAGATCGATGGCGTCGGCCTCGACCCCGGGCAGTTCCACCTCCACCACCACCTCCTCGTCGTTCTCCCACACGTCCACGGCGGGTTCGGGGGCGGCGGCGGCCATGCGCGGCTGGGCGTGGGCGGCCAGGGCCTGCTCGACGGCCGCGTGAAAGCGGTTGCGAAGGTCGAGCAGGTCGCGGAGGAGCCGCCAGTCGAGCCCTGCGCTCATGGTCGTCCCCGCCGCCTCCCTAGTTGGCGGGCCGGCTCTCCACGTCCACGTACTCGGCGTCCACCACGTCCCCCTCGCCGCCAGGGCTGGCCGGCCCCGCCCCAGGCGCGGCGCCGCTGTCAGCGGGGGGCGCACCGGTGCGCTTGTAGATCTCCTCGGCCAGCCGGTGCGAGGCCCGGGTGAGGCGCTCGTAGGCCGCGTCCATGGCGCTCTTGTTTCCCTGCTCCAGGGCCCGCCGCCCCTCGTCGAGAGCGTCCCGGATGTCCTTGGCCTGCTCCTCGGGGAGCTTGTCCTGGTGCTCCTTGAGCAGCTTGTCGGTGGAGTAGATGAGGGAGTCGAGCCGGTTGCGGGACTCCGCCTCCTCCTTGCGCTGCCGGTCCTCCTCGGCGTGCTGCTCGGCCTCCCGCACCATCTTCTCGATCTCCTGCTCGGACAGGCCCGAGGAGGAGGTGATCTGGATCTTCTGCTCCTTGCCGGTGCCCAGGTCGCGGGCGGAGACGTGGAGGATGCCGTTGGCGTCGATGTCGAAGGTCACCTCGATCTGGGGGATGCCGCGCGGGGCGGGCAGGATCCCGACGAGGTGGAAGCGGCCCAGCGTGCGGTTGTCCCGCGCCATGGTCCGCTCCCCCTGGAGCACGTGAATCTCCACCTCCGTCTGGTTGTCGTCGGCGGTGGAGTAGATCTTGCTCTTGCGGGTGGGGATGGTGGTGTTGCGGGGGATGACCACATCGGTGATACCCCCCAACGTCTCCACCCCCAGGGAGAGGGGGGTGACGTCCAGCAGCAGGAGATCGCGGACCTCGCCGGCCAGCACCCCGGCCTGGATGGCGGCCCCCACCGCCACCACCTCGTCCGGGTTGACCCCCTTGTGCGGCTCCTTGCCGAAGAACTCGGTGACCAGCCTCACCACCCGTGGGATGCGGGTGGACCCACCCACCAGCACCACCTCGTCCACATCCTTGGCCTCGATGCCGGCGTCCTTGAGGGCCTGCCGGCACGGCTCGATGGTGCGCTGGATGATGTCCTCCACGAGTTGCTCGAACTTGGCCCGCGAGAGGCGCATGGCCAGGTGCTTGGGGCCGGAGGCGTCGGCGGTGATGAAGGGCAGGTTGATCTCCGTCTCGGTGACCGACGACAGCTCGCACTTGGCCTTCTCCGCCGCCTCCTTGAGACGCTGCAGCGCCATCCGATCCTTGGAGAGATCGATCCCCTGGTCCTTCCGGAACTCGTCGACGAGCCACTCGATGAGGCGCTGGTCGATGTCGTCCCCGCCCAGGTGGGTGTCGCCGTTGGTGGACTTGACCTCCACCACCCCCTCGCCCACCTCCAGGATGGAGATGTCGAACGTGCCGCCGCCAAAGTCGTAAACGGCGATCACCTCATTGGTCTTCTTGTCGAGGCCGTACGCCAGGGCGGCGGCGGTGGGTTCGTTCACCAGGCGCACCACCTCGAGACCAGCAATCTGCCCGGCGTCCTTGGTGGCTTGCCGCTGGGCGTCGTTGAAGTAGGCGGGGACCGTGATCACCGCCTTCTCCACCTTTTCGCCGAGGTAGTCCTCGGCGGCGGCCTTGAGCTTCTGCAGCACCATCGCCGAGATTTCCGGCGGCGAGTAGAGCTTGCCGTCCACCTCCACGCGGGCGGTGTCGTTGTCGCCGCGCTTGACGTGGAACGGGAACATCTTGATCTCCTGGGTCACCTCGTCGTAGCGGCGGCCCATGAATCGCTTGATGGAAAAGATCGTGCGTTCGGGGTTGGTGATGGCCTGGCGCTTGGCCACCTGGCCCACCAGCCGCTCTCCGTTCTTCGAGAACGCCACCACCGACGGCGTGGTTCGCGACCCTTCCTGGTTGGCGATGACGGTGGGCTTGCCGCCCTCCATGATGGCGACCACGGAGTTCGTGGTTCCGAGGTCGATGCCAACGATCTTCGACATTGATGTAACCCTCCTCAGATCCTACAGCCAAGGAGGAATATAGAACCTGAGCGTCCTTTTGTCAAGGTGCTAGGGTGACCCCCCGCGACGCCCGGGTGTCGAGCTCCTCATCGAAGCTCAAGTGCTGGACCAGAATGAGGTTGGGGTCCGGCGTGCCGGACGGGGCGTTGCCTGCCACCAGCACCGAGTGGTCGTAGAGGGCGTACCGGTAGGGCCGGTGCCAGGGGTCCTTGAGGGCCCGCTCCGGGAGCAGGCGGTCCTGCACCAGATCGCTCAAGGTGAGCGGGTAACTGCCCACCAGGGTGGCGCGGGCCTGGAGGGTTTGCCAGAGCCCCCAGAGGCGGAACCACGACGAGGCGGTGCCGACGCTCGCGAAGAGCGTTGGGGAGGGGCCGAGGAGAGGGTTCATAGGGTTGCGCGGCGAGAGGAGGAGGCCGGCGATGAGCAGTGGGGCGACGACGATGGCGAGCCATGGCAGGCGCAGCGGGGCGGGTTTGGGCGGGGTGGGAGCGGCGGCGTGGAGGAGGGCCCTGGTGAGTTCGTCCCGGCTCGCCTCGCGGATCAGCGAGCGGGTGAGGAGGGTGTAGAGCGCCTTGCAGGTTTCGAACTCGCTGTGGGGGCTCTTCTTGACGACGTCATCCACGGTGGAGAGGCCGTCCAGGAGGGCCAGCACGTCCCGCTCCACCGGGGTGATGCGCAGCTTCCCCGTGGACACCGGGGGTTCCGTCTCGAACTCGAAGCTCTCCAGCTCCTCCAACTCCTCTGCCGTGGCCACTTCGGCGTCCCGAGCGGCGGGGGTGGGCAGGTAGATGACGCCGCGGTGAGCGATGCGCTTCTCGATGATCGGCCACTCGTCGAGCATCCGGGCGCCTTCCATGAGGATGCTCTCGGCGCTGATGGGGACGACGAGCTCCGCGTCGTAGTCGATGGAGGTCTCCTGGGAGAACTGGTAGTCGCCGTCCTTCCAGCGAAAGACGCGAAAGATCACCTGGAGGATCTGCTTCTCCATCGCCCGCCGCATGTCGTCGCGATTGACGATGCCGCGCTTGAGGAAGATGCGACCCAGCCGCTCGAGGGTCTCCATCTGTTCCCGCAGCGCCCCCTCCAGCTGTTCCTGGTCGATCATCCCTGTGCGCAGCAGGACCTGCCCGAGGCGATCCTCCAGCCGCTTGTGGAGGGAGTCGGCGGCGACGACCTTGCCGTCGAGGAACGAGATGGTGACGACGTCCTCCGCGGAACGGAGGGTCAAGACCCCGGTCTTGCGTTGCAGGCCGATGAGCTGGAAGATGTCGGCCAGGGAAAAGTCGCGCAGGGTGCCTTCCAGGGCCATGGCCTACCTCCGGGGAGCTTCCACCACCTGTGCTGCCACCACGGCGCCCAACCAGGCCGCCGCGGCCGCCGCCTGGAGTGGCCAGACGCCGGCGAACAGCGCCACCGGGGCGCAGAAGCGGGGCAGCCAGAGAAGGGCAGCGGCCATCGCCGCCAGCGCCACCACCGCCACGGCGAAGCCGGCCAGCCGGCGCCCCGACCACCACAGCCCGACCCCCGGGCAGAGGAGATCCAGAACTCGCCGCTCGGCGCTCAGGAGGAGCTGGCGGCGCGCCAGCTGCCGGCGCTTGGCGAGCTGCGCGTCGATGGCCACCATATCCTTCTTCAAGAAGATGTTGACGCACTGGGTGCAGTAGCTCTGGCTCTCGTGGGAAAGCTTGCAGCGGCGGCAGAAGGCCCGCCCGCACTTGAGGCAGGCGCTGGCGAACCCGGTGAAACGGTCGCGGAGCAGGAAGTGGAGCAACGCCACGAAGAGAGCCACCACCCCTGCCACCGCCAGCGGGTGGAGAAGGTCGCCCCGGTGCACGGCAGGGGGTGGGATGATGCCGCGCTTGAGGAGCAGCACAGGGTCCTTGCTGGCGATGAGGGCTTTGGCGTCCCCCTCCCGAAACGGCACGGCAACCACCTCGTGGTCGTTCCCGCCGGTGAGCAGGCGGAGGCGGCGGGGGTCGGCACTGCGGGCCCGGGTCATGGCCTCGTCGCTCTCCTTGAAGTGGTACGTTTGGGCCAGCGCCAGGGAGAGGTCGAAGTTGGCCACCACCGGGTCGCCACCAGCGTCCCGGGCGGTCTGGAACGCCTGGAGGGCGGCGTTGTAGTCCCCCTCCTGGTACCGCACCACCCCCAGGGCAATGGCCAGCGCCGCATCGTCGGGCGCCTTGCGCAGCCCCTCCTGGTAGACCAGGGCGGCCTCGTCGAGGAGGCCGAACTGGCGGTAGAGATCGCCCTGGAGGCGGAGAAAGGCCGGGTCGTCCTCGAAGACGTCGGCCACGGAGGCCAGCTGTTGCAGCGCCAGCGGGTCGTAGCGCCCGTCCGCAAGGACGGCGGTGGCCCGGGTGATGGGGTCCGGTTGGTGAGTGATGGACCGCGTGGCGCCGTTCACCAGCAGGGGCGACGCGATCACAAGGAGCAGCCCCGCCGCCCCAGCCGCTTTGTCCACGGCGCCCAGATACGCCCAGGCGAGGGCAAAGACCCAGAGGACCAGCCACACCGGGTCCCCGGCGGCCACCACCGGCAGGGCGAGGACGAGCACGGCCACGACGGTACCGTTGACGCCGAGCCCGAGGCTCGCGGACATCTCGCCAAGGTCGTGCCAGAGCTGCGGAAGACTCCGGCGGATGGCGGCCAGTGCCCAGAGGCCGAAGCCGACCAGGGAAACCACCGTCAGGGCGAGGAGCGCACCGTTTACGAGCGGTGGGGCAAGACGGCTGTCGGTGACGGCGAACCAGAGGCCGCGGCAGAGGCTCGCCAGCCCCGTGCCCACCTGCCCGCGGGCCAGCGCCACGGGGGCGAGGGCCAGGTTGGCCTCCGGCGAGCGGGGATCCAGCAGCGCGGCCTGGCGCAGCAACTCCTCGTCGAAGGGCCGCTCCGCCCCCCGGGCCTGCGCCACCAGCGCCACGGCAAAGGGGGTGAGCCGGCGCACCCCGGCCTCCTGGGCGGTGCGCCGCAGTGCCTCGCACTGCTCGCGCAACGCGGCCACGTCACCGCTCTCCAGGGTGCCCACCACCCGGAACCAGGCGCGCTCCAACTCGCCGCCGGGCAAGCGCCGGACCGGCGCCGCCAGCGCCGCCTGGGTGCAGGCGAGGCAGAGTAGGGCGCTAGCGAGCCGCAGCCACGAACAGCGTGCGGAGCTGGTAGAGCACGTCATCGATGGCACGCTTCTCCTCGGGGGAAAGCTGCCCACGGGTCTTCTCCTCCACCACCGCCAGCAGGTCGATGAGGTACCGCGCTGTCTCCCGGTCCGCGCTGCCGCCCTGACCGTGCCCGGACAGCAGGTACACCGCTTGCTGGGCGAAGAACTCCACGAGGTCCAAAAAACCCGGGCGACCGGCCTGGCGGGGGGAAGCCGGCTCGGCTTGTGGGTGCGGCGGCGGGGCCTCCGGGCGCTCGGGGGGCGGCGGCGAGGCCGGCGGCACGTCGGTGGTCGCCTTCAGCTCGCCGTCGGCGGTGAAGCTGCGCCGATCGATGACCCGAACCTTCTTTTCCGGCGCCTTGTCGCTCAACGCTCCTCCCCAGTCATCGGACATTGCCGTATGGTACGCGCTTTGCTCCTGGGCGACAAGCGGTGGCGTGGGCGCGGGGCTATACTCCCGCGCCGGGGGTGGCATGCGTGCCTTCGACGACCTCGTGGAGTTGTGCGCCCGGCTGCGCGCCCCGGGCGGCTGCCCGTGGGATCGGCAGCAAACGTTTCAGACGCTCCAGCCCTACCTCATCGAGGAAGCCTACGAGGTGGTGGAGGCGATGGGGGAGGAGGACCCGGAGACGTTGCGGGGGGAGCTGGGCGACCTGCTCTTTCACGTGCTCTTCATTGCCGACATGGCCCGGGAGCGAGGCTGGTTCGATATCGAGGGGGTGTGTCGCGGCATTCACGCCAAGATGGTGCGCCGCCACCCCCACGTGTTCGGCGAGGTGGAGGTGGACGGTCCCGCCGAGGTGGTGAGGAACTGGGAGGCCATCAAGCAGCAGGAAGGGGAGAGCAACTCCACCTTGGCCGGGGTGCCCCGCAACCTGCCGGCGCTTCTCAAGGCGGTACGGATGACGGAAAAGGCAGCGGCGGTGGGGTTCGACTGGGAGCGGGTGAACGACGTCGGCGCCAAGCTCCAGGAAGAGGTGAGCGAGCTGGTGGGAGAACTGGAGGCTGGCCGGGACCCACGGGGCGAGAGGGTCAGGGAGGAGCTGGGGGACGTCCTGTTCGTCATGGCCAACCTGGCGCGCCAACTGGGCGTGGACCCCGAGTCGGCCCTACAGGAGGCCAACCGCAAGTTCGCCCGACGGTTCGCCGGGATGGAATCGCTGGCCGGCGAGCGGGGGGTGCGGCTCGCCGAGCTGACCCTGGCGGAACAGGACGCCCTCTGGGACGAGGTGAAACGCCGGGAGGGCGAGCCCTGAGGCCGGGCCGGTTCGGTACGGACGAGGAGAAAGCGAGGGAGAGTGATGAATCGAGCGATGCTGGCCGTGACGACGGCGGGGGTGTTGGCGGTGGCGACGGCCGCCGTAGCCGCCAAGCCCGTTCTCAAGGTGAACGGCAAGGAGATCACCGACGTTTCCATCAACCTGGCCATGCGGTACGCCGTCCGGGCGGTGCCGCCCGGGCCCGACCAACAGGACCAGGTGCTCCGCCTCACCGTGGAGCAGTCCATCATCCGCACGCTGCTCGCCCAAGAGGCCCGCAAGGCCGGGATCACCGCCTCCCCGGAGGAGGTGGCGGCGCGCGTGAAGGAGAAGCGGCAGCAGCTGGCCAAGCCCGAGATCCTCGACGCCATCATCGAGAGGTTCCACGGCAGCGAGGCCGACCTCGTGGCCCTGGAGGAGGAGATGATCCTGGCCGACAAGTTCGTGGCGGAGAAGGTCGCCGCCGGCGTGCAGGTGACCGAGGCCGACGCCCGGGCGTACTACGACGCCAACCCCCAGGAGTTCGAGCACCCGGACCAGGTGAAGCTCCGGATGATCATGGCGGCGGTGCCCAAGGACGCCAGCGACGCGCAGCGGGCGGCCGCCCGGGACAAGGCGAACCGGGCCCGCGCCCGGGTGGTTGCGGGGGAGGACTTTGCCGCCGTCGCCCGGGAGCTTTCCGACGACCCCTCCCGTCAGCGCGGCGGCGAGATTGGCTGGGTGCGAAAGGGGATGCTCTTCCCGGAGCTGGAACCCAACGTCTTTGCCCTCTCTCCCGGCCAGACCAGCGACGTGCTCGAAAGCCCGCGCGGCTTCCACGTGTTTCGCCTGGAGGCGCGGCGCGGTCCGGGCAAGTACCCGTGGGAGGAGATCCACGGCCAGCTCGTCCAGACCCTGACCGCGCGCAAGATCCAGCAGCGGTTGGCGGAAACCCTCGGTCCCATCCGCAAGGCCGCAGCGGTGGAGATCCTCGATCCGGCCATCCGCGAGCTGCTGGAACGGAAGCCGGCACCCACCGCTCCGGCGACACCCTGACCGGCATGCAGCTGCGGATCGTGGTGGCGGCGGTGGTGGAGCGGGGGGGGAAGTTCCTGCTGGCTCGCCGTCGCCCGGGCGCCCACTTGGGGGGCCTGTGGGAGTTCCCGGGGGGCGGGGTGGACGACGGCGAGAGTCCGGCCGGCGCGCTGGCCAGGGAGTTGCGGGAGGAGTTGGGGGTGGAGGCGGTAGTGGGGCAGCCGATCACCTTCGCCTACCACGAGGACGCAGAGCGGCGGGTGCTGCTCCTGTTCTACCGGGCGTTCGTGGGCGGCGAGCCTGTGGGGGCCGAGGGGCAAGAGGTGGGGTGGTTCACCCCCGCGGAGATCCAGGAGTTGCCCATGCCGCCCGCCGATGCGCAGCTGGTGGCGTCCCTCAATCGAACTGCGGCCGCCCCTCCTCGATGACCACCGTGCCGTCCAGGGTGAGGGTGGGCTTGAGGACGATGCCGTCCACGTGAAAAGGCACGTCCACCGTGCCGCCCATGGACACGTTGTTGCCGAAGGCGACGTGGACAGTGCCGAGGATCTTCTCGTCCTCAAGGATGTGCCCCGTGACCACCGCCCGGTCGTTGGTGCCCACCCCCAGCTCCGCCACGTTGCGGGCCAGCGCCCCCACCGCCTCGAGCTGCTCGGCAAAGCGGCGCGCCTCGCGCCCGCCGCTCACGTCCACCGCCATCCCTCGCTCGATGGTGATGCGTACCGGTTCCTTGAGCTTGCCGATCCCGGCCAGCGACCCATCCACCACCAACACCCCTTCGCTCTTTCCCTCCTCGGGGCGGAGGTACGCCTCGCCGGAGGGGAGGTTGCCCCACTGCCCCGGGCGGAGGATGAGGCCGGTGGAGGCGATGGCGGAAATGCCGGCGATGGGCAGGGTGAGGTCGGTGCCCGAGGCGGTGGTGATGCGGGCCACCGCCGCACCGGTGAGGAGGCTGGCGACTCGCTCGGTGCGGGCGGCTATGGCGCGGTAGTCGGCGTTCATGGTGCGGATCAGGCAGTCCTCGGTGATGCCGGGCATCGTCGCCACCCGCGCCCCTGCTGCCGTGGCGGCCCGTCGCGCCGCGGTGTGGGTGATGGACCGCGAGGTCACGGCCAGCACCGCGTCCACCGCCGCCATGGCCGCCGGCGTGGGGGCGGGAGGCTCCTCGCCGTTGGTCTGCCGGGTGCCGTACTCCAGCAACAGCACCTCGCGGGCCAGGGGGCGGGCCGCATCCACGAGCGCCCGCGCCAGGTTGGCGAGCGGGGGGTCGGTGACCACCAGCAGGGTCTCGTGGGGCTGGATGCCGAGGCAGTCGCGCACGGCAATGGTCGCGGCGCGCTCGAGTTCGCTCACCGAGGCCTCCCTCCGGTACGCCGCCCTCAGGCGCGGGTGACGCACAGGACCGGCACCGGCGCGCGACGGGCGAGGTACTCGCTGGTGGAGCCTAGCACGAGTTCGACGATGCGGCCATGCCCGTGGGCACCCAGCACCAGGGCGTCGGCCTCCCCGTCCGTGATAGCGCGCAGGAGCACCTCCTCCACCGCGTCGCCGGCCAGGGGTCGCAGCTCCAGCGGCAAGCCAAAGGGGGCGAGATAGCGGGCGGCTTCCTCCAAGCGCGGGCGTGCCTGCTCGGCCTGCGTCGCCACCGTGGCCACCACCAGCCGGGCGGCGAGGGCCTGGACGAGGGCGGCGCCGTGCCGCAGGGCGCCCACCGCCTTGGGGCTACCGTCGTAGGCCACGAGGACGGTGCGCAAAGAGGGGGGGTCCTCGGGGACCACCAGCACTGGGATCGGCGAGCGCCGCAGCATCGCCGCTGTGGCGGAGCCCAGGAGGTCCGGGTGGAAGCGGGCGTTGACGCCGCGCCGGCCCATCGCCAGCAGGTCCGGAAGCCGGCACGCCTGCAGGAGCCCGTGGACCACGCTGCCCCGCTCCAGATGAAACTGGCACGGCACCTCACCTTCTCGGCAGCGTTGCTCGAAACGGGCGGCAATTGCCCCGGCCACGTCCTCCAGCGCGGCCCGCATCTGGGCCTGCATGTTGATGAATGGCTCGAACCCCAGGGCGCCCGAGACGTCGCTCACGAACGCCCCTTCGAGAAAGGTGGCGTCCACCACGTGGACGCCGTGCAGCACGGCGCCGCAGCGCCGGGCGATGGTCATCGCCAGGGTCTGCGCCGCTTCCGCATGCGCCGAGCCGTCCACCGCGACCAGGAGGTGTTTCACCATGGCGCCCTCCCGCCGCTCCGCGCCGGTGCTCGCCGGGGGAGCGGTCACCGCCCTCGTCTCCGCTTCGCCCTGCCACCAAGGTAGGTGCCGGGGCGGCCATCGGCAAGTGGGGAATGCCGGCGAGGCCCAGAGGCTTTTGGTACGATGGATCGCCCCACCCGGGAGCGTTCCGGTGATCGAGGAGGGTCGCGTGCGCAAGGCCACGACACCGTCACTGCCCAAGGAACAGGTTCTCGCCGCCTACCGCACCATGCTTGTGGCGCGCCGGGTGGATGACAAGGAGATCCAGCTCAAGCAGCAGAACCTGGTGTTCTTCCAGATCAACGGCGCGGGGCACGAGGCGGTGCAAGTGGCGGCCGCCCAGCACCTAGATCCAGGCCGCGACTGGTTCTTCACCTACTACCGCGACCGTGCCCTCGTCCTTGCCCTCGGCATGACCCCGTACGAGATCTTCCTGGGTGCTGTGGGGGCTGCGGCCGGGCCGGACTCGAAGGGTCGGCAGATGCCGAACCACTTTGGGCAGAAGCGGCTCCACCTCACCCCCCCCTCTTCCCCCACCGGGACCCAGTGCCTCCAGGCGGTGGGGTTCGCGGAGGCCGGCCGCTACTTGCGGGAGGTGGTGGCGGGGGCGGTCGGGCAAGTGGCGGAAGACGAAGTGGTGTGGGTTTCCCTGGGGGACGGCACCACCTCGGAGGGGGAGTTCTGGGAGGCCCTCAACACCGCCTGCAACGCCAAATTGCCGGTGCTCATCGTGGTGGAGGACAACGGCTACGCCATCTCGGTACCGGTGGACGTGCAGATGCCGGGGGGCTCCATTTCCAGACTGGTGAAGGGGTTCCCCAACCTGTCCGTGTACGAGGTGGACGGCTGCGACTATCTGGCCTCCTACCAGGTGCTGGGCGAGGCGGTGGCCGGAATCCGGCGGGAAGGTGGGCCGGCGCTGGTGCACGCGCACGTGGTGAGGCCGTACTCGCACTCGCTGTCGGACGACGAGCGTCTGTACAAGACCGCCGCTGAGCGGGAGGCGGAGGCGCAGCGCGACCCCCTCGTGCGCACTGCGGCGCTGCTGCGCGAGGCCTACGGGGTGAGCGACGAGGAGCTGGAGGCCCTGGAGCACGAGGTGCAGGCCGAGGTGAACGAGGCAGCCCAGCGTGCCCTGGCCTCCCCCCAGCCGGCGCCGGAGAGCTGGGCCGAGAACATCTACGCCCCCGCCGACCCTGCCGCCTGGGGCTCGCCGGTGCCCAGCTTCGCCGACGACGCGCCCAAGACCATGGTGGATCTCCTGAATGCGTGCTTGCGGGACGAGATGGCCCGCAACGACCGCATCGTCGTCTTCGGCGAGGACGTGGCCGACGCCTCGGACGAGAGGAAGCTGAGCGAGGTCAAGGGCAAGGGCGGTGTCTTCAAGGTCACGCACGGGTTACAGCGGCAGTTCGGGTCGCGCCGAGTTTTCAACTCGCCCCTGGCCGAGGCCAACATCGTGGGCCGCGCGGTGGGCATGGCCCTGCGCGGCCTCAAGCCGGTGGTGGAGATCCAGTTTCTCGACTACATCTGGCCCGCCTACCAGCAGATCCGCAACGAGCTGGCGAACATTCGCTGGCGCTCCGGCGGGGAGTGGGCGTGCCCGGTGGTGGTCCGGGTCCCCTGCGGCGGGTACCTGAAGGGCGGGGGACCGTACCACTCGCAGTCCGGGGAAATCCTGTTCACCCACATCCCGGGCCTGCGCGTGGCGATGCCCGCCAACGCCCTGGACGCCAACGGCATGCTGCGGACCGCCATCCGCTGCGACGATCCGGTGATCTTCCTGGAGCACAAGCACCTTTACCGCCAGACTCACAACAAGGCCCCCTACCCGGGGCCGGACTTCGCGGTGCCGATGGGCAAGGCCAGCACCGTGGTGGCGGGGGACGACCTCACCGTGGTTACCTACGGCGCCACCGTGGTGCGTGCCGTCCAGGCGGCACGGCGGCTGGCGGACGAGACTGGGGTCAAGGCGGACGTCATCGATCTGCGCTGGCTCGCGCCGTACGACTGGGAGGCGATAGCCGAATCGGTTCGGCGCACCGGTCGGGCCCTGGTGGTCCACGAGGACACGCGGTCCTTCGGTTTCGGCGCGGAGATCGCGGCGCGCATCGCCGAGGAGCTGTTCGTCTACCTGGACGCGCCGGTCAAGCGGGTGGCTGCCAAGGATTCCTTTGTGGCCTACGCGCCCAGCCTGGAGGAGACCATCCTCCCGCAGGTGGCCGACATCCTCGCCGGCATGCGCGAGGTGGTGACCTTCTAGAAGGCGGAATCAAAGACAGAAAGGCCCGCGACCGGTGGCCGCGGGCCCGCGGGTGAACGTCGTGCGGCAGCGATCAGGTGGTGGCGCCCTTCTGACACGAGGCGTGGGCTGCCTTGGAGCGGCAACACTCCCCCTTGCCCGCCGAGGAACGGGCGCTGCAGCCGGTGGCGGTGGCGTGCTTCTGCAGCGAGGCCACCAGCGCAGGGTCCTGGGCCGTGGCGGTGATGACCACGCCGCTCGCGATCTTCTCCACCGTGCGGGTCACCCCTTCGGCATGCATGGGGCACCCGTTGCACCCCTTGGCGGGGCAGGACCCCGCCTGGGCCTGCAGCTTCTCCACCGTCGCCTGGTCGGCACCCACCAGGGTGACCCGCACCCCGTTGTCCAGTTGCGTGACGGTGCGCTCCACGCCCGGCATCGCTGCGCAGCACCCGGCGGGGCCGGGGTTCCCTGCCAGGACAGGCACCCCCGCCAGCAGGACAGCAATCGTCAGGACAAGATGTCGCTTCACCATTGTTCCCCCCCTTTGTGCGACCGCCCTTGGCGGACGGCTCCACGTCGCTGGGAGTTTACAACACCGGCCGGGGGAGGAAATTCCCGGTGAGCCACCACAGGCGTCGCGAGACCGCCCCCGCTTGACGGCGCGCCGCGGCGTTGGTACATTTCCCTTGCCCGTCGCAAGTGGGCCGCGAGCGGGAATAACTCAGTGGTAGAGTGCGACCTTGCCAAGGTCGAAGTCGCGGGTTCAAATCCCGTTTCCCGCTCCAATATCCTTCTCGGGGGGCCGCAGGCCCCCCGATCTTGCGTTACGGGGCGTCCCGGGCACGTTCCACCCGCCCGCGGGCGCTCCAGATCCCCCGGCCTCCCATGGGCCCCGGCGCACGGCCCAACTCGCTCGTCCGAGGTACGCCCCGCCGCGCCCTGTGCCGTGGGCAAGGAAGGGCAAGCGTGGCGCCAGCACGCGAAAGGTGGGGCGCACTCGATCAAGAGAGAGCAGTGGCCTCGGCTGGGACGGTGGGGCGGTGCGCTGCCGGTGATGGGCGCCCCGCTGGACGGCGATCGTTAAAGATGGGAAAACGTCGCTCCGGCCTTCCGTTCCCCGTCGCCTGGCGGTTTCGCGGTGGCGGCCTTGACAACGGTGACGTGGGGAGATAAACTGAACGAAAGGTTCGGACGTTCAGTCCGGACCCGGTCGCCATGAAGCGAGACGAGATTCTGGACGAGGCGTTGGGCTTACTCCTGAACCGGGGCGTGAAGCGCTTTTCCGCCACGGAACTCGCAGAGCGCCTGGGCGTGGTGAAGAGCGCCCTGTACTTCCACTTTCCCAAGGGGAAGGCGTCCATCGTGGATGCGGTGTTCGCCCGGGAGGAGGCGAAGGTGCTGCAAGCCATGGAGCAAGCCGCAACCAGCGCGACCTCGTGCCGGGAGAAGTTGCGAGCCCTGGCCGCGGCCAAGCTGGGGTCGGTGGTGAACCTGGCCCGGCTGTTCCGGGTGTCGGCCTCGGTGTCGGGGGAGCTGGCGGCCTACTTCCGGGCGTGCAGAGAGCGCTTTGCCGAAGCGGAACGGCGGCTCCTCGAGCGGGTACTTGGCGAGGGAATGGCGGCGGGGGAGGTGCGGGCGCTGGATCTGCCTCTGGTGGCGGCGGCGGTGCAGGCGGCGCTGCTGGAGGTCACCCAGTCCGCCGTGCTGCGCGCGGACGTCTCGGCGGAGGCGCTGAGCGATCTGCTGGCGGACATTCTGTTCTCCGGGATCGCGGCGGGAGGTGAACGATGAAGGGGAAGTCTTTCCTGGCGATGTTGATGCTCTGGGCACCGGCGGTCCTGGCCGAGGAGCTGAGTCTGCGCCAGGTGCTGGAGCTGGTGCGCCAGGGCCCGGCGGTACAAGCCGCCCAGGCGGCGGCAAGCGCCAGCGAGGCCCGGGTGGACGAGGTCAGGGCCCTGCGGCGGCCGCAGGTGGAGCTGGAGGCCCAGGCCCGGGGCCTTCGCAAGGACCCGGGTTTCGTGGTACCCCGCGGCGCCTTCGGCAACCCGGTGCCGCTGCCCCTCGTCACCGGCGAACGGGAGGTGGAGAGCGGGCGGCTGGTGGTGTCCCAGCTGCTCTGGGACTGGCAACGGACGGGTCTGGCGGTGGCTGCCTCGCGGGCCCAGGCCAGGGCCAGCGAAGGGGAGGCGGTTGTGGTGCGCCAGCAGGTGGAGCGGGCCGCACTGGAGGCCGTTGCCCAGGCCTGGGGTGCACAGGGCCAGTTGGACGCTGCCCTCGAGGCGAGGAAAGCGGCGGCTGAAACGCTGCGAGTGGTGGAAGCGATGGTGGAGCAGGGGCTACTGGCAAAGTCCGACGAGCTAGCGGCGGCCTTCGTGGTGCAGCAGCGCGAGGCGGAGGTGGCCCGGGCCCGGGCCGCGCTGAGCGCGGCGCTGGCGGTGCTGGCCGAACTCACCGGGCGGAGCGTCGACGGCGTGCAAGTGGCCCCAGCGGATCTGGAGGCGGCCGCAGGGCTCGACACCGCGAGCCCGGTGAGGCGACGGGAGCTGCAGATCCTCGCGGAGCAGAAGGACGCGCTGGAGAGCGCGGCTGCCGCCCATCGCCGGGAGAGCTGGCCCGTGCTTGTTGCGGCGGGGGGGGTAGACCACGTGCGCGACAGCTACATCCTGCACCAAAGCAACAGCTTCGCCGCGCTGGTGGTAAAGGCCAGCCTGTTCGACGGCGGCGAAGCGCGGGCGCGGGCGAAGGCCCTTGCGCTCCAGGCCCAGGCGGTGGAGGGGAAGGAGGCGGCCACGAAACGGGCCATCGAGCGGGAATTGGCGGTGGCCGTGGCCAAGGAGCGGGCGGCTCGGGAGGCTTTGGCAGCGGCGGAGAGGGCCGTGGCGGCGGCGGCGGAGGAGGTGCGGCTGGAGAGCCTGCGGCACGGCCAGGGCCTCGCCACCACCCGCGACCTCTTGCAGGCCCAGGAGCACCTCGCCGCCGGCCGGGCGGCGCTCGCCCAGAGTCAGGCGGCGCTGCTGTCGGCCCTGGCGGACAAGGTGGCGGCCGTGGGCGAGGACTTCCTGACGATCTTCGGAGGCGAACGATGAAGGAGCAAACGAACACCAAGCGCGGACAGGCACGCAGGCTCGTCGTGGCGCTCGGCCTTGTCGTCCTGCTGGTGGGCGCCGTGTGGTCCGCCCGCTGGCTTTACTTCCGCTTCACCCACGTGACCACCGACGCGGCCTACGTGAAGGCCGAAATGGCGGAGGTGGCCCCGGAAGTGGCTGGCCGGGTGCTCCAGGTGCTGGTGGAGGAAGGGCAGCTCGTGACGCAGGGGCAGGTACTGGTGCTCCTGGAGCGGGACAACCTTACGGCGGGGCGCCAGCAGGCGCAGGCGGCGGTTGCCCAACTGGAAGAGACCGTGGCGCGGCAAGAGGCCGCCCTCGCCCGCACCAGGCAGACCGTGGCCGCAGCACAAGCGGCGGCGCGGGCCGGGGTGGAGGCCGCTCGGGCGCAACTGGCCAAGGCGGAGGCTCACCTTGCCTACATGGAGAAGCAGGAGAGGCGGCTGGAGGCGTTGTTGGCCACCGAGGCCGTTCCCGCTTCGCGCTTCGACGAGGTTCACGCCGGGGCGGAGTCGGCCCGGGCCGAGGTGCGGGCGGCCCAGGAAGGGCTGGCGCTGGCCGAGGCCCGGCTTCGGGAAGCCCTCGCGGGGACGTTGGGGGTGACCGAGGCGGAGGCCGGGGTCGCGGAGGCCCGGGCGGGGCTGGAGCGGGCGCGCGCTGCCCTGGCCCAGGCCCAGTGGGCCGAGGGGCGGGCCGAGATCCGCGCGCCCATGGCCGGGGTGGTGGCGCGGATCTTTCTCCGAACCGGAGATTTCGCGGCCCCCGGCCGGCCGGTCCTGGCGATGTACGACCCGGCCACCCGGTACGTCGAGGCTCGCTTCGAGGAGACCCGGGTGGCGCACCTCGCCGCGGGTCAGAAGGCGCGCATGACCGTGGACGCGCTGCCATCGGTCGAGCTCACCGGGACCATCCGGCGCATCACGCCGGCTGCGGCCCAGGAGTTCGCCCTGATCCCCCGTGACGTGACGGCCGGCGAGTTCACCAAGGTCACCCAGCGGGTTCCGGTGGAGCTGACCATCGACGAGTTGGACCGCCACCCGGAGATCGTCCCCGGGCTGTCGGTGGTGGTGTCGGTGCGCAAGGGGGGCGGGGGCGCGTCATGAGCGGTTCGCCTGGCGCCAACAAGTGGGTGGTGGCGGCCCTCATCTCGGCCGGCATCTTCATCGCGCTGGTCGACACCACCATCGTGGACATCGTCTTGCCGAAGATGATGGCCACGTTGGAAGCGGACCTCTACGGGATCCAGTGGGTGATCATCGCCTACTTCATGGGGGCCGCGGTGGCCATGACCATGGTGGGCTGGCTCGCCGAGACGTTCGGGCACCGCAACACCTACCTGCTCGGGGTGGTCATGTTCGTGGCGACCTCGGCTCTCTGCGGGGTGGCCCCGAACCTGGAGCTCATGCTCGCCTCGCGCTTCGTTCAAGGGGTGGCCGAGGGGATGATGCTGCCGGTGGGCGCGTTGATCCTCATCGACGCCTTTCCCGCCGAGGAACGCGGATTGGCGCTGGGTATCTACGGCCTGGGGGCCTCCTTCGCGCCGGCCGTCGGGCCATCCCTGGGCGGCTTCATCACCGAGCATCTCACGTGGCGGTGGGTGTTTTGGGTCAACGTCCCCATCGGTCTGGCCGACGCCCTGCTGGTGTTCGTGCTCCTCGCCAACATCCGCGGCAAGCAGGTGCGCAAACTGGACTGGGTCGGGTTGGTGCTCCTCGCCACCTCGCTCATGAGCTTTATCGTCTTCATCTCCAAGGGGCAGGAGAAGGGGTGGCTGGGCTCGGACTTCATCCTCAACGCGTTTCTCCTGTTCGTGAGCACCTTCGTGGCGTTCGTGGTCTGGGAGGTGAAGGCGAAGGACCCCTTGCTGCCTCGCAACCTCTTCACCAAGTCCGACGTGATCGTCGCGCTCGTCGCCATGGCGTTCATCTCCATGGCTGCCTACGGGGTATTCCTGATGCTCCCCGTCTACCTGCAGCGGCTCAAGGGGTTCACCACCCTGCAGTCGGGCCTCATCATGCTGCCAGGCTCGCTGGCGGCGGCGCTGACCACGTTGGTGGCGGGGGTCCTGTCGGACAAGCTGCCGGCCAAGTGGGTGGCCGCCGTGTTCCTGGTCGGCATGTTCGTGACCACCTGGCAGTTCCGGACCGGCTTCTTCGAGCCCCGCTCCGCCGCCGTGTGGGACAACTTCTGGTGGGGGATGGCCATGGGCGGGGTGTTCACCCCCATCTTCCTCATCCTCCTCGGCTCGCTGCCGGAGGAGGAGTTCGCCGACGCCTCCATGATTACCAACGTGGTGCGGCTGGTCATGGGGTCCGTGGGCACGGCCTATGCCACCAACGTGTTCACCAATCGTTCGGCAAGCTTCTACGACGCCCTTGCCGGGCGGATCGAGGCCGGCTCGGCGGCAGCGGCGGAACTCATGCTGCGCCTGGGGGCGGGTCCCGGCCCCTTCGTGGACCCGGTGAGCGAGACCAAGGCGGCGGCCTCGTTGCGCACGATGCTCCAGGCCATGGCCTCGGGGGAGGCCTTTCAGGCCACCTGGCGGCACCTGGCGCTCTTCACCCTGTTGGCCCTGGCGGCGGTGCTCCTGGCCCGCAACGTTCGCAGGTCCGGCGCCGCCCCGATGCACTAGCCGCCCTCTGGCGGGGAGCGGCTCGACGGGGCCGGGCAGCGGTGACGGCAAGCCGGACCGGCCCCGAAGTCATCCCCCGGCTACCGGTGCCTTTGCGTTGACAGGTGGCGGGGCCGCCGGTAGACTGCTGGCGGCGGCGACGTAGCCAAGTGGTAAGGCAGGGGCCTGCAAAGCCCTCATTCGGCGGTTCGAATCCGCCCGTCGCCTCCACTCCCTTCTTGCCCCCGCGGCCGCCCGGGCGACTGTCGCCGAGGCCGTCCGTATCCTAGACTGGCCCCGTGGACGAACGCGACGGCTTCGGCGAACGACCGGTCCTGGACTTGGTCAACCGCGACGTACCCCGCCTCGGCGAGGACCTCACCGTGGGGGAGGCCCTGGAGACCATCCGCGGGCACCAGCTGGGGGAGCGCATCGTCTACTTCTACGTGGTGGACGCCGAAGGGCGCCTGCGGGGGGTGGTTCCGACCCGCCGGCTCCTCACCTCGGCCCTCTCGACACCGGTCCGCGAGGTGATGGTGCGGGCGGTCACCACACTCCCTGCCCGGGCAACGGTGTTGGAGGCCTGCGAGGTGCTCGTCACCAGGCGCTTCCTCGCCCTGCCGGTGGTGGACGAGGCCGGGCGGTTGCTCGGCACCGTGGACGTGAGCCTCTTCACCGACGAGGTTTTCGATCTCGCGGAGCGGCAGGAGGTGGAAGACCTCTTCGAGACCATCGGCTTCCGCGTCTCCCAGGTCCGTCGGGCCCCGCCATGGCAGGCGTTCCGGCTGCGGTTCCCGTGGTTGCTCGCCACCATTGGCGGCGGGACCACCTGCGCGCTGATCGCCGGGCTGTTTCACGCAACCTTGGCGGAAAGCCTGGTGCTGGCGTTCTTCCTGACCCTCGTGCTGGGGCTCGGCGAGTCGGTCTGTGTGCAGACCCTCACCGTGGCGGTGCAGGGGCTGCACCGCGGCCGCCCCACCCTGGCGTGGTTCCTTCGCGCGTGGCGGCGGGAACTGGCGACGGCATGGCTGCTGGCGCTTTCCTGCGGGGCCATCGTCGCCGCCGTGGTGATGGTGTGGCGGGGCAGCCTTGCCGAGGCAGTGGCCATCGGCGGGAGCATTGCCCTCGCGTTGCTGCTGGCTGCCACGATGGGGCTTGCGGTGCCGTCGGCGACTCACGCGCTTCGCGCCGACCCCAAGGTGGCCGCGGGCCCCGTGGCCTTGGCCCTCACGGATGTGGCCACGGTGACGTTGTACCTGGCCATCGGCACCTGGCTGCTGGCCAGGTGAACGGTGGCCCGGCGACTCCCGTCGCTACCCCCCGGCCGCGGCGGCAGGGTGCAGGGTGAGGAGAAGGATCTCGCCGCGGCGCCACAGGCGCATGCGCGGCCCCCAGGTGCCGGTGCCCCGGCCCACCAGCAGGTGCATCCCCCCCACCTGAATGTGCCCGGAAAGGTAAGGGTAGCGGAACTTCACGAGGGCGCCGAACGGCCAGATCTGCCCGTCGTGCGTGTGCCCCGAGAGCATGACGGCCACCCCGGCCCTGGCGGCCTCGGCCACGAGCCACGGGGTGTGGGAGAGCAGGACAACGGCGCCCGGCGGGCGACCGGCGAGGAGCGCGGGGAGGTCGGGGAAGGGAGCGCCGAACTGCTGCCGGGCGGTGAGATCGTCCACGCCCGCCACGACGAGACCCGGGGCCGCCTCGGCCCAACCGTCGCGGAGGACCCGGAAGCCGGCCGCCTCCAGGTGCGCCACGCTCCGCTCCAGCCCCGCGTAGAACTCGTGGTTCCCCGTCACCGCCCACACCCCCAGCGGGGCCGCCAGGCGGGACAGTTCGGGGACGAGCCTGGCAGCGTGTTGGTTGTTGCCCTCCAGCACGTCCCCCACCACGACGACGAGGTCGGGCTGCAACGCCAGGATCCGGTCCACCAGCCGCTGCGTCCAGCGGCGGCCGAGCAACGTCCCCACGTGCAGGTCGGACACCGCCGCCACCCGCACGCCGTCCCGGTCCGGCGGCAAACCCTGAACGGTCAGCTCGAACTGCCGCACCACCGGCGGCAGGTGGCCCAGCACCAGGGCCACCGCCGACAGGAGCAGGGCGGTGGCGACAGCGGCGGCACGAAACGCCGGCACGGCCCGCCGGAGCAGGCCGAACCCGGTTACCAGATCGGCGGCCAGGAGACACACCACCAGCAGGAGGAGCACCCCCATCCAGTTGGCGCCAAGCCATTCGAAGGGGCGGGCAACGGCGGTCCAGGGGCCGCGGTCGAGGAGCCGCGCCGCCAGGTACGAGAGGCCAAGACCGACGACACCGGCCGTGGTCACGCGACGGGGTGTGCCGGGCGGCAGGAGCGACAACGTTCGACCGAGAACGTACGCGTGCATGGCCACCCAGGCCGTGAGAACGATGGCAAAGAACATGGCGAATCTCCCCGTCTCGCTCACCATGCCATGGTAAGCACGGATCGAGCGCCGTTGTTCCCGGCGGGAGGTACACTAGCGCCGGCCCGCCGTCGGCGGACCCACGGGAGGACACCATGCTGCGCGCCCTTGTCTTTGCCATGCCCTTCGTCGTGCTGGCCGGCGTCGCCCGCGCCGAGACCCACCCCTTCTCGGTGCACGACATGCTGGCCATGGACCGGATCTCCGACCCGCGGGTCTCGCCGGACGGAGCCACGGTGGCCTTCACCGTTCGCGTCACCGACCTGGAGGCCAACAAGGGGAGGACCGACCTCTGGCTCGCGGCGGTGGACGGGAGTTGGGTGCGTCGCCTCACCACCAGCGAGGCCAGCGACACTCAGCCGCGCTGGGCGCCGGACGGCAAGCACCTGTACTTCGTGTCGACCCGATCGGGGTCGGCCCAGGTGTGGCGCATCGCCATGGCGGGGGGGGAGGCGGAGCAGGTGACGAAGTTGGCCCGCGACGTGGACGCGCTGGAAGTGGCGCCAACGGGGACATTTCTGCTCTTCTCCATGGCCGTCTTCCCCGGGACGAGCCCCGAGGAGACCAAGGCCAAGCTGGACGAGAAGGCGGCCGCGAAGGCCACCGGCGTCCTCTACGACCGCTTGCTGTTCCGGCACTGGGACAGCTGGAGCGACGGCACCCGCAACCATCTCTTCGTCTACGACCTGGCGACGGGAAGGGTCGTCGATCTCATGAAGGCCATGGACGCCGACTGCCCCTCCAAGCCCTTTGGCGGGAGCGAGGAGTTCGACGTCTCGCCGGACGGCCGGACGGTGGTCTTTGCCGCCAAGGACGTGGGGCGGGAGGAGGCGTGGTCCACCAACTTCGACCTCTTCGCCGTGCCCGCCGACGGTTCGGCCGCGCCGCGCAAGCTCACCACCAACCCCGCCTGGGACACTCAGCCGAAGTTCTCGCCGGACGGCAAGACCTTGGCGTATCTGGCCATGCGTCGGGCGGGTTTCGAGGCGGACCGCTTCGACATCGTCCTGCGCGACTGGGCGACGGGGAAGGAGCGGACGATCACGCTGCGGGCCGACGCCTCGCCCCGCGGCGACCGATCCCCCTCGGAGATCCTCTGGTCGGCGGACGGGAAGGAGATCTTCTGTTCCGCGGATCACCTGGGCCAACACGCCCTCTTTGCCGTGGACGCGGCCACCGGCCGGGCCCGGATCCTGGTGGGGGAGGGGACCGTGACCTCGCCGCAGCTTGCCGGCTCGCGAATTCTCTACGGCCTGCACTCGCTCTTGGGCCCCACCGAGCTGTACACGGTCCCCCGGGCCGGCGGTCCTCCCCTTCGCGTCACCCGCCTCAACGACGCCAGGGTGGCGGCGGCCCGCTTCGGCAAGCCCGAGCAGTTCACCTTTGCGGGGGCCGGCGGTGACACCGTCTACGGCTATATCGTCTACCCGGTGGACTTCGACCCCACCAAGAAGTACCCGGTGGCGTTCCTCATCCACGGCGGTCCCCAGGGATCCTTCGGCAACGACTTCCACTACCGCTGGAACCCGCAGGCCTACGCCGGGCGCGGGTACGCCGCCGTGATGATCGACTTCCACGGCTCCACCGGCTACGGCCAGGCCTTCACCGACTCCATCTCCGGGGACTGGGGGGGCAAACCGCTGGAGGATTTGAAGCTAGGCCTCGCCTTCGCGCTCGAGAAGTACCCCTTCCTGGACGGCGAGCGGGTGGGTGCCCTGGGCGCCTCCTACGGCGGGTACATGATCAACTGGATCGCCGGCGCCTGGCCGGACGCCTTCAAGTGCCTGGTCTGCCACGACGGCAACCTGGACGAGCGGATGGCCTACTTCGACACCGAGGAGCTGTGGTTCCCCGAGTGGGAGCACGGCGGCACGCCCTGGGACAACCCCGATGGCTACGCCAAGCACAACCCCATCGAGCTGGCCAAGAACTGGCGCACGCCCATGCTCGTGATCCACGGCGGCAAGGACTACCGGGTGGTGGACACCCAGGGGATGTCCACCTTCACGCTGCTGCAGCGCAAGGGAATCCCGTCACAGTTCCTCTACTTCCCCGACGAGAACCACTGGGTGCTCAAGCCGGCCAACTCCATCCTCTGGCACGAGACCGTGCTGGCCTGGCTCGACCGCTGGCTCAAGCCGTAGGCGGCAACGGCCGCAACGGGGTGGGGTGGGGCTGGCAGCGTTCGGCGGGGGAAGGGGGCGGCGCGTGAGGGCGGACGGCGGCGCGGCGGCAGGGAGGAGCTGGTTTGGACGCAGTCGCCGGGCGGCGCTGGCGGAGTTGACGGTGGCCGTCGCTGCGCTGGGCGCCGGCCTGTGGGTGCCCGGGGTCGCCGGCAACGACACCGCCACGGCGCTGGTCGTTGCCGTCGTGGCCGCTGTGGGGTGGCGATCGGCGCGACGGCGCGCGGCTGCGGCGGCAACACCGTGCGCCGTGACGAACGGGGTCTCTCCCCACCCGCGCCAGCCGGCGGGCAACGCCGGCACTGGTGACGGGGCGGGTCGCGCCTGGTTGGCGGTGGCGGCGGTCACCGTGCTCCTCATGGCGGTCGCCTCCGTGTGGCTGCTCGTCGTTCGCGAACCCTACGAGACGCTACGGCCGCTCCTACCGGACCAGCCAGCCGGTTCGCAGGTCGGGGTATGGCTGGGGCGCCGGCTCGCCCTGGCGGCCGGGCAGCAGGTGGCACTGCAGTTGTTCCTCGGGCCGGTGCTCGTGGAGCTGGTGGGACGGCGCTGGGTCGCGGTGGGGCTGGGGGCGGGAATCTTTGCCCTGGCTCACCTGCCGAGTCCGTTCCTCGTCCTTCTCACCTTCATCGCTGGTCTGGTGTGGATGACCCTCTTCCTTCGCTACCGGCGCCTGCTGCCTCTCGTGGTTTCGCACGTGGTCCTCTGGGCGTTCGCCTACGCCGCCATCCCCGAGCGGTTCTCCGCCAACCTCCACGTGGGGCTGGGGGCGCGCGACACCTGGCCCCGCTTCGTCACCTTGCAGCAGCCGTGGGCGAGGGAAATCCTCCGGGTGGTGGGGTCCGAGGCGTACTGGCAGGGCGCCGGGGCCAGTCCGGAGGGTTTCGTCCGGGCGCTCTACCGGGACGTGCTGGGACGGGTGCCGGCGGACGCCGAGGTGGCCTTCTGGGTGAGGCGTATGGCCTGGGAGCCGCGCGTCGAGGTGGCCAAGAAATTCGTGGTATCCGACGAGCTGGCGGCGCTCAGGCAGCAGCTCGGGGCGGCGTACGGGTTTCCGCTGCGGCGATGAGTGGGGTGGCCACGACGTGCAGCGCGCGGTTGGGGGGGCGGTGGGTGCCCCTGGCCGCGGTAGCACTGGGGGTGCTGCCGGCTCTCGCGGCGCTGGATTCCCGCTCCTTTTTCAGCCCCGACGAGGCCAACTACGCCCAGGTGGCGCGGGAGATGCTGGAACGTCGCGACTTCCTGGTGCCGCACCGGGACGGCCAGGTGTGGCTCAACAAGCCGCCCCTGGCGCACTGGCTGCTGGCGGCCGGGTTCGCCCTCGTGGGGTGGGGGTTCGCCGCGGCGGTACTCGTGAACTCCCTGCTCACCGCCGTCACCGGCTGGCTCGTCGCCCGCCACGCGGGGCGGGACGACCCGCTCGCCGGCCTCCTGGCAGGGGCCGTCTACCTCACCATGTTCTTGCCCCTGTTCGTGGCGCGCTCGGCGCTCACTGATGCGGCGTTGACGGCGTGCACCACGGCATCGGTGGTGTGCTTCCTCGCGGCGACCAGGGGGAGCGCTGTTGCCGCCGGGGTGTTCCTGGGCCTGGGCATGCTGGCCAAGGGTCCCGTCGCGCCGGTGGTGGTGGTGCCGGCCATGTTGGTCACCGTGGCGAGGGGTGAGCGACGGCGGGCGCTCACCCGGGTCGGTGTGGCGGTGGCCGTGAGCCTGGCCATGGTCGTGCCGTGGCTCGCCGCCCTGGCGGTTCGCGGGGTGCTGGGGACGTTTGCCAGCGAGTTCCTGGGCCACGAGGTGCTGTCCCGGGCCGTGGACGACTGGCCGACCACCGCACCGTTCTGGGCCGTGGTGCCGGTGCTCTGGGCGGGCCTCTTCCCGTGGGGCACCCATCTGCTCCTGGCGGTGTCGCCCTCGGGAACCGCCGGCCGCCGGTGGCAGGAGTTGCCGGACCTGGCCGAGGTGGCGGCCGTGGCGGTGCCGGTGGCCATCTTTGCCGCGGCCAGGGGGAAGCTGCCCCACTACCTGCTGCCGGTGCTGCCCTTTCTCGCCATGTGGCTTGGGCGGGCGATGGCGGGGCGCTGGCGGCGGCCGGCTGACCCCTGGGAGCGAGGGACCGCCGTGGCGGCCGGCCTCCTGGGCTCGCTTCCGGTGGTGGGTGTTGCCCGATTTCTGGTCGCGCACCCGGTGCGCGAGTTTCTCCCCCCGTCCCTGTGGCCGGGGTTGGCAGCGGTGGCGCTGGGGATGGCGGCGGCCGGGGCCCTCGGTTGGCGCGGCCTGCGCGCGGCGGCGTTCGTGACCCTGGCGGCGGTGGGGTTAGGGGCGAGGCTCTTCCTCGATGTGGGCATCTTCCCAGCCTTGGAGGCGGCACGGGTGGATCGCCCGGTGGCCGAGGCGGTGGCCAGGCGTTTGTCCCCGGGCGGCGTCCCCATTGCCCACCGGTGGTACCGGGAGGCGTACCTGGCCTACGGGCCGCGGGGGTGGTGGCGGACGGCTGGGGAGGAGGACCTTGCAGCCGCCCTGGAAGCCGCGCGTCGGGCAGGGCGGGTGCCGCTGGTGGTGGCAAGCGGCGCCAGCGAGGGCGAGGTGCGCGGCGTGGCGTGGCGCCAGGGGGGCGAGGCGCGGGAACTCTTCCGCTTCCGCGGGCTGGTGGAGCGGCACTTCATGCCGGTGGTCGTGGCGGGCTTTGCCATCGCCCCGGAACGATCGGGGGAGCGCTTCTTCTGTGACTTCGACGGCGACATGCCCGGCGCCGGGGGCTTTTGGGGACCCGAAGGCCATCGCCACGTGCGGAGCTACCGTTGGACCGCCGCGGCCACCGCGGAACTCCCGGTGTCACTTCCCGCCACGCCCTGGGTGGTGCGGGTGCGGGGTTGGGGGCTGGCACGGGAGGGGGTGCCGCAGACGCTCGGCGTGAGTCTCGACGGCTGCTCGCTGGGCGTGGTGGAGCTTGCCGAGGAAGCCAGGGAATTTGCGCTGTCCTCTCACCCGTGCCCCGCACGCGGGGGTAGCGGGACGGTGACCTTGTCGGTGCGCCACCTCCTGAGACCTCGCGACGTGGTGCCGGGGAGCGAGGACGGTCGGCTGCTGGGCGCAGCCCTGGACTGGCTGGCCATCGACCCCGCCCGGCCGGAGATCGTACTGGGCGGTGGTGCCGGGCAGGAGCCGGACAGGCCGTCCCCCACCGTCGGCGGGGCCGGCCTTCACCGGGGGTTCACGCCGCCCCCCGCCGATCTTCACCCCGTCGCTCCAAGGTGACGGCCGACGGCACCGCCGGCAGGCGGGCCGGGGAGCGACGATGCGACACAAGAAGATGGATATGCATGTGCACTCGTGCTACTCGGTGGAGCCCATCCCCAACCTCTCGGGGATCACGTTCTCGCCTTCGGACTCGCCCGAGGAACTCTACGCGCGCGCCAAGGAGCGCGGCATGGACTTTGTCACCATCACTGATCACGACACCATCGACGGGTGCCTCGACTTCCTGGCCCGCCACCCCGGCGCCCGCGACTTCATCGTTGGCGAGGAGGTCTCCACCGAGCTGCCGGTGTCGAAACTGACGGTGCACATCAACGTGTACGGGCACGACCGTCGCCAGCACCGGGCGCTCCAGCAGCGACGTGGCAATGCCTTCGAGGTGGTCCGGTACTGCCGGGAGGAAGGGCTGTTCTTCGTCTGGAACCACCCCTTCTACCGGGAGAACCTTTCCACCATCGAGGCGCAGGAGTTCCTGAGTTTCCTCGACCAGGTGCCGGTGCTGGAGGTCCGCAACGGCGGGCGCACGCAGGTCCTCAACGTCCTGGCCGAGGAGGTGGCGGTATCGTTCGGAAAGGCCATGGTGGGCGGTAGCGACACCCACACGGGGAACGTCGGCGAGGTCTACACGGCGGTGCCCTGCGCTACCCCCGAAGGGTTCCTGGCCGGGGTGCTGGCCGGGAACAGCCGGGTGGTCGGACGCCACTCCACCAAGCGCAACTTCCTCCGCCACAACTACCTCGTCGGCGTTCGCCGAACCGTGGCCAGCCAGCTGCGCCGGCGCTCGTCGGCGTGGCGAGGGCTGCGGGTGCTGTCCCTGGGTGTGTTGGCGGTGCTGCTCTCGCCGTGGGTGGTGCGTCGCCACTTTGCTGGCCAGAGGGAGATGGCGCGCTTGGCCCTGGCGGCGCTCCCCTCATTGGCGAAGCCCTCCCCAGCCATCCTCGACGCGGCGTAGGCGGGTCTCGGCTGCGGCGCCGGCTGCCGTCCCCCCCGTCCCTCTCAACCGGCGGGGCCGGGGCGCCAGCCGGTCAGGGCCCCTCGTCGCCCCGCGGGTGTGGCGTCGCGGAAAGTGGCCCGGACGACGTCGACGATGCGCCGGGTGCCGAAGGCCGGCATCCGCACGTAACCTGCCCAGGCGGCTGCGGCCAGGGTGCCGTCGGCCAGCAGCTCCGGGAGCCATTGGCCCACCCAGCGGGGGTCACCCTGGTCGAGGGCGCCACCGCGCTGGATCGCCCAGCGCCGGTTGCGGCGCTCGTGGGCGCCGACGGGCGGGGCGAGGAGGAGGGGCACGCCGAGGGCGCCGTAGAACGACAGCTCGCTGGGCTTGGTCCAGAGGACGTCGGTGCGGGCCAGGAGGTCGTTGAAGGCCCGGTAGTAGGCGAGGAAGTCGGGCTTCCAGAGGATCTCGACGGCTCGGTCGAGCAGTTCCGAGAGCCCAGCGGCGGCGCACCAGGCGGCGAAGCGCTCCGCGAGTTCTTGGCGCGTCCCGGCGACCAGGACGAGGCGCACGCGGCCCTCGTGGAGGAGCGGCGCAAGAGAGAGGAGAATCGGCCGCGCCATCTCCGCCTGCGCCCCGGCTCCGCCCACGGCAAAGGTCAAGGTGGGTGGGTCGTCGCCAGCGAGCGGTGCGATGGAGGGCACGCCGACGCGATCGAGCTCGAGCCCGTGCTGGTCGCGGAAGAGGCCGGCAGGGTCGAGCCGCCGAAGCCTCCCCACCAGTGCCTCGAGGGGGGGGCGGCCGGTGCCGTCCACCAGTTCCAGCGGCAGGGGGAAGCCGGTGAGGTGGATGCGCTGGGACGGTACCCCGTACGCCAGGAGGCGTCGCCGTGCCCGGTCGGTGGGGACGCAGTAGGTGATGCGGGTGCGACGCGCCTCGCGGGGAACCCAAACGCGGTTGACGTCGGCGTCCGTCACCACGCAGACGATGCGATCCCACCCGCCGAGGTCGGCAAAGATGGCGGGGGCGAAAAAGGTGGTGACCAGGCAGTCACCGCGACGCCGCAGGTGGGCCAGGAGACGATCCGCGAGACCGCGCTCGAACATGCGTTCCAGGGTGCGAACTGCGGCCGTTGGGGCCGAGAGATCCCGGTACGGGTGGAGACGAGGGATGGCGGTGATGGCGTCCAGGACGGCCGCCATTGGCCGCCCGACGAAGGGGAGCTGGGAGAGGCGGGAAACAGCCTCGTAAGCCTTGCGGGTCCGCCGCCAGGCGGCCTCGTCCTCGGGTCCTGCCAGGGGGGCTCGATCCATGGGCAGGAGGGGGGTAGCGAGGGCGTCGGCCAGCGGGACCGCCGCCCGCAGGTGGCCGTAGCCCATCTCCACCGCCACCACCGTGGCGGGGGGACGGTCGGTCCCGGGCACCGGCGACAACGAGGAACTGGCGCCCATTGCGCGTACCGTAGCACGGTGGCTATTCGCACCATCTTCACAGGCATCGCTCACTCTCCCCGCATGGTGGTGCTGACGGTCCTCGTGGTGGTGGGCCTGCTGGCGGCGGGGTTCGAGAGCTGGGCGGTGAGACGGCACCTGGGCAGGAGGACGGTGCCGGGGGGCGGGGACCTGCCCCCCGTGAGTATCCTGAAGCCGTTGTGCGGGCTGGATAGCGAACTCGCGGCCAACCTGGAGAGCTTCTACCGACTCGACTACCCCCGCTACGAACTGCTCTTTGGGGTGGCCAGCGCCGACGACCCGGCCCTCCCCGTCGCCATGGCGGTGGCCGAGGCCCACCCCGAGGTCCCCTCGCGAGTGATCGTGGATGGCCGCACCGTGGGGCTCAACCCCAAGGTCAACAACCTGGCCAACCTGGAGCGGCACGCGGCCTACGACCTGCTGCTCATCTCCGACAGCAACGTGCGCGTGCCGACGGGCTACCTGACCGAACTGGTGGCACTGCTGCACCAGCCTGGGGTGGGTCTCGTCAGCTCGCCGGTGGTGGCGGAGGGAGGGGCCACCCTGGGCGCCCGCCTCGAGGGGCTGCAGCTCAACACCTTCGTGCTGGGGGGTGTGACCGCCATGCACCGGCTGGGGGGTGTGTGCGTGATGGGCAAGTCCATGCTGTTGCGCCGCGCCACCCTGGCGGAGCTGGGCGGGTTCCGTTTCCTCGGGCGCTTCCTGGCGGAGGACCAGGTGTGCGGGCAGGAGGTGGCACGACGGGGACACGCCATCGCCCTGGCCTCCCTGCCGGTACGCAACGTGATGGGGCCGTTGAGCGTTCGCCAGTTCCTCGCCCGGCACCTGCGGTGGGCCCGGATCCGCCGGCACGTGGCCCCGCTGGGCTTCCTGGGCGAGGCGCTCCTGACCCCCGTCGTTCTCGCTGCCCTCGGCCTCGTGCTGGAACCTTCCGCCACCACTGCAGCGCTCCTGGGTACGGCGGTGCTGGCGAAGGCCACCTTCGAGCTGCTCTCGGAGCGGGCTGCCGGCGTGCACCGCTCGCCGCTGGCCTACCTGTTCCTTTCGGTGGTGAAGGAGATGCTCGTGGGGCTGGCGTGGTTCGTGCCGTGGGGCTCCTCCCACGTGCGGTGGCGGGGCAACTCGCTGCGCATCGGCCGGCGCACCGAACTGCGACCCGTGGTGGCGGCGCCGCGACTGGGGGAGGGGACCGTGGGCGTGGCGGAGGCCGACCTGGAGCCCGCGCGGGGCTGAACCGGCCTCACCCCCTCGCCAGTACCTTTTCGCCACGCGGTGGAGATGCCCCGTTGGTCGCCCAGTGCGTTGGGAGCGCCGTCGCCAGGGGTGATCCGGGGCCGGGCGGAGCGGCAGCCGCGGGGAGCGGGCGAAGACGGCCGTCGCTCACCATGTTCAGCGAGCAAGCCTGCCCCCGGCGCCACGCCAGCGCGGAACCCTCCCGCCCATCGGCACGAGCCCCATTGCCGCCGACCGCGTTCGCTCCCCCCGCCGCGGATCGCCATCACGCCCCCACGCTGGCCCACCTCCTGCACCACCCTCGATGGAAACCCCAAGCGAGTTGCCATGGGGGCAGGTTCTTGGGAGTTACCAGACGATACCTTGACCCCGCTGGCCTCGAGCCCTACTCTGACGTCCGTGCAGCGGGTAACCTCTCTCAGCCCCCAAACACCAGTAGTCTCGGTGGTTATACCCACCCGTGGACGGGCTGCCAAGCTCGCCGGGGCTTTGCGCGCCCTCAGTGAGACGGACCCCCAGGCCCCACCCTTCGAGGTCGTGGTGGCCCTGGACGGGGAGGATGCCGAAGCGGAGGAAGTGGCCCGGCGTGGTTGGTCCTTTCCCGTGCAATGTGTGGCACAGCGCCAACAGGGCGCTGCTGCAGCCCGCAACCTCGGCGCTGGGGCCGCCAGTGGCTCCGTGGTGCTTTTCCTCAACGATGACACTCGAGTGCATGGGGGCTGCCTCCTGGCTCACGCGGATTTCCATGCCCGCCAGGCTGGCGTGGGGGTCCTGGGCAGAACGGATTGGGACCCAAATGGAGAGATCACGCCGTACATGCGGTGGCTTGCGCCGTCAGGGCACCAGTTCAACTTTTCGCGGTTGACACCCCATGCCCCGGTCCCTTGGGACGCCACCTGGGCCACGAATCTGAGCGTCCCTCGCCACTGGCTTTCCGAGGAACCCTTCGATATGGGCTTCCAAGGCGCGGGCATGGAGGACACCGAGTGGGGGTATCGCCTCCACCGCCGGGGCTTTTCTCTGGTCTACGCTCCGGAAGCCCTGTGCTTCCACGATCACCGCTATGACGGGCCCAGAGACTATCGCTGGCGGGCAAGGCTGGCCGGGCAGGGGGCTAGGCGGGCAGTCCGCAAGCACCCGGAGCTTGCTTTTACCCTTGCCGCAAAGCCGTGCCTCGCGTTCGTTGCGCGGAGCTTCACATTGGCCCTCCCCAGGAGGGGGTACCGCCAAAGGCTTTGGGATTGGGACTTCCGCTGGCATTACGTTGTGGGCCTGCTACTTGGGAGGTGATTGCCTGCCACGGGGCATGAGGCACCGCCGGAGACGTTTCCCCATGCTGCAAAAATCCCTTCACGGTATCGGCCGTGTGGCACTCGCGGCACGGGGCAGGCGCTGCTTCGCTCACCAATCCGGTATCCGACACCCCAAGCGACAGAGCCGATCCGACTGCCATGGCGCCTACTCGGATCGTCCTCGAAGGAGAGTCCGACCGCGGAGCTGGCAGACCAGCGCCGCCTCATTAGTCCACTTCCTGTCACCGCGCAGTGGAAATACCCCGTTGGTCGCCCAGTGCGTTGGGAGCGCCGTCGCCAGGGGTGGTCGGGGCCGGGCGGACCGGCAGCCGCGGGGAGCGGGCGAAGACGGCCGTCGCTCACCATGTTCAGCGACCAGGCCTGGCCCCCGGCGCCACGCCAGTGCGGAACACTCCCGCCCATCGGCACGAGCCCCATCGCCGCCACGCGCGTTCGCTCCCCCCGCTGCGCATCGCCATCACGCCCCCCACGCTGGCCCACCTCCTGCGCCACCCCCCGGGGACCCCCCAAGCGAGTTGCCATGGCAAGACGCCTGAGGAGCTCCCACATGGATCGACGCCTGCGCTTGACAGTTGAGGGGTCGTGCGTTAGCATCTACACCCCTCGTTGGGGCGGGCCACGATTGGCTCACTGCTAGCGACCGGAGAGTGCGATGAAGACGTACGTACCCAAGGGTGGAGAGATCCACCAGAACTGGTTCGTGATCGACGCCAGCAACGCGGTGCTCGGTCGGCTGTCCACCACGGTGGCCAGGCTCCTGCGCGGCAAGCACAAGCCCACCTTCACACCGGGGCTCGACGTGGGCGACTACGTCATCGTCGTCAACGCCAGCCGCGTCAAGCTCACCGGCAACAAGTGGGAGGTGAAGACCTACTACCGGCACTCCGGCGACCCGGGTCACCTCAAGCACGAGACGGCCCGCGAGCTTCGCGACAAGCGGCCGGAGCGGCTGATCCGCTACGCGGTGTGGGGGATGCTGCCCAAGAACCGGCTCGGTCGCCAGCTCCTGAAGAAGCTCAAGGTCTACAGCGGTCCCGATCACCCCCACCGGGCGCAGCAGCCGCAGCAGATCAAGGTCGAGGCCTGAGGAGGTCGCGGTGGCAACCATTCAGTACTACGGGACGGGGCGGCGGAAGAGCGCGGTGGCGCGCGTGTACCTGCGCCCGGGGAGCGGCAATATCGTCGTCAACCGGCGGGAGTTCGACGGGTACTTCCCGAACCGCGTGCTCAAGATGATCATCCGTCAGCCGCTGCTCATCACCGAGACGGCGGACAAGTTCGACGTGCTCGTCAACGTGAACGGGGGCGGGGTGGCGGGACAGGCCGGGGCGATCCGCCACGGCATCGCCCGGGCCCTCGTGGAGTTCAACCCGGAGCTGCGAGGCAAGTTGAAGGCGGCCGGCTTCCTGACCCGCGACGCCCGCGAGGTGGAGCGCAAGAAGTACGGCCAGCCCAAGGCGCGCCGCCGGTTCCAGTTCTCCAAGCGCTGATCGAAAGGGAAAAGGAGAGACTTACTTGGCTTCCATCTCGATGAAAGAGCTGCTCGAGGCTGGCGTCCACTTCGGTCACCAGACCCGGCGCTGGAACCCGAAGATGCGGCCGTACATCTTCGGCAAGCGCAACGGGATCTACATTGTCGACCTGCAAAAGACGCTGCAGCTCTTCGAAGAAGCCTCGAAATTCGTCACCGACGTGGTGGCCGGGGGAGGGACGGTCCTCTTCGTGGGCACCAAGCGGCAGGCTCAGGACGTGATCCGCGAGGAGGCGACGCGCTGCGGCATGTTCTACGTCGCCAACCGGTGGCTGGGCGGCACCCTCACTAATTTCGTGACGATCCGCCGTTCCGTGGAGCGCCTGAAGGACGTGGAACGGCAGCTCGCCAACGAGGACGCGCAGATCACCAAGAAGGAGCGCGTCAAGCTCGAGCGGGAGCGCGCCAAGATGGCGAAGAACCTCGGCGGTATCCGCGACATGGAGAGCCTGCCGGACGCCCTCTTTGTCATCGACACCAACCACGAGCACAACGCGGTGCACGAGGCCAACCGCCTGGGGATCCCGGTGGTGGCGGTGGTGGACACCAACTGCGACCCCGACGTGGTGGACTACCCCATCCCCGGCAACGACGACGCCATCCGCGCCATCAAACTCTTCACCTCGCGCATCGCCGACTCGGTGCTGGAGGGGCTGGCGATGGTGGAAGGGCGCGAGGGCGAGCAGCTTCAGGCGGCGGTGCCGCGCCCCGCGGCGCCGGCACCCAGGGCGATCGAGGAAGACGTGACCCTCCCCTCCTTGGAGGAGACCTTCGAAGAGTACGACGAGGCCGAGCTGTACGAGCAACGCTGATCCGCCCGCCACGTTGCGGGGGCGACGCGGCGAGCTGACGGAGACTGCAGCGAGAGATGGCCAGGGGGCGGGGTCCTCCTGGCCGTCGTTGTGGAGGGAACGATGGCAATTACGGCAGCAATGGTGAAGGAACTGCGGGAAAAGACCGGGGCCGGCATGATGGACTGCCAGCGCGCGCTGACGGAGGCGGGCGGCGACCTGGAAGAGGCGGTGAAGATCCTGCGCAAGAAGGGGCTCTCCGCTGCGGCCAAGAAGGCCGGGCGCGTCGCCAAGGATGGCCTGGTGGTGGTGGCGGTGACGCCGGAGCGGGACCGCGCCGGCATGGTGGAGCTCAACTGCGAGACCGACTTCGTTGCCCGCACCGAGCAGTACCAGGCCTTTGCCCGCTCCCTGGCCGAGCAGGTGGCGGCGGAGCAGATCGGCGACGTGGAGACGATGAAGGCGGCCGCCTACGCGGCGGACCCGGGCCACACGGTGGCCGAGGCGGTGGCCTCGCAGATCGCCACCATCGGCGAGAACATCGTTCTGTCCCGGGTCCTGGCCATGAGGGCGGAGAGCGGCGAGGTTCTGGCCTCGTACACGCACATGGGCGGCAAGATCGGCGTGCTGGTGAAGTTCACCGCGGGGGCGGACGAGGACGTGATGAAGGACGTGGCCATGCACATCGCCGCGGCGGAACCGCGCTTCCTGGCGCCGGCGGACGTGCCCGAGGCGGTGCTGGCCGAGGAGCGGGAGATCGCCAGGGCGCAGGTGCCCCCCGGCAAGCCGGAGCAGGTGGTGGCGAAGATCGTCGAGGGGAAGGTCGCCAAGTTCTTCGAGCAGGCGTGCCTTCTGGAACAGCCCTTCGTCAAGAACCCGGACCAGAAGGTGAAGGACATGCTGGCCGCACGGGGCGGCGCCAGGGTGCTGGCGTTTGCCCGCTTCCGGCTGGGCGAGGGTGGGGGGGCTTAGGCCCATGGCCGCGCAGCCGGTGTACCGGCGGGTGGTCCTCAAGCTCTCCGGCGAGGTGTTGATGGGCGGGCAACCCTTCGGCATCGCGCCGGAGGTGCTGCCGGCGCTGGCCGCCGAGATCGCCGAGGTCCACGACCTGGGCGTGGAGATGGCCATCGTCATCGGCGGCGGCAACATCATCCGCGGCATCGCCGCCACCGAGCAGGGGCTCGACCGCGTCACGGCGGACAACATGGGGATGCTGGCCACGGTCATCAACGCCCTGGCCCTGCAGGACGCCCTGGAGCGGCGCGGCTGCGTGACCCGGGTGTGTACCGCCATCGAGATGCGAGCGATGGCCGAGCCGTTCATCCGCCGGCGCGCCATCCGCCACCTGGAAAAGGGCCGTGTCGTCATCTTTGCCGCCGGCACCGGCAACCCCTTCTTCACCACCGACTCGGCGGCGGCGCTGCGGGCGAGCGAGATCCACGCCGATGCCCTCCTCAAGGGCACCAAAGTGGACGGGCTGTACACCGCGGACCCCATCAAGGACACCGGCGCCAAGCTCATGAAGACCGCCGATTACCACCACCTCCTCGAACAGGGCCTGCAGATCATGGACGCTGCGGCCGTCTCGCTCTGCCAGAACGCCAAGATCCCCATCCGCATCTTCAACATTCGCGTGCGGGGCAACATCCGGCGTGTGGTGCTGGGCGAGGACGTCGGCTCCACCGTTCACAGCGCCTGAGCAACCGAGTCCACGGCCTACCCCGACCCGCGCAGGGCACCGCGGCGGGCGGCCTGGCTCGTGGCTCGCCGCGCCCCCGCCGCAAAGGTGCGGGCTCGTCCCGCCCGTCGCGCCGCCCCTGACTAGGGCGGGGCCTGGGACGGGGCGATCGTCGCCACCGTCGCGCCCGGCGGGCCTTGCCCGCGCATTCACACCCCGAATTCCCTTGCCGGCCCGCCGCCCCCGACCGCGCTCCCCCCTCGGGCTACAATGAGCGCGGCCCTGCCGGTGCCAGCGCAGGGTGTGACGGAGGGTGCCGATGCACGACGTGGTGAAAACCGCCAAACAGCACATGGAAAAGGCCGTTGCCGTCTTCCGCGACGAGCTGAAGACCCTGCGAACAGGCCGCGCATCGCTGGGCATTCTGGACCCGATCCGGGTGGACTACTACGGTACGCCGACGCCGCTCAACCAGGTGGCGAACCTGGGCGTGCCCGATCCGACGCTCATCGTCATCCAGCCGTGGGACCCGACGCTCATCCCCGCCATCGAGCACGCCATCCTCAAGGCCAACATCGGCCTCAACCCCGGCAACGACGGCAAGGTCATCAAGCTGCCGGTGCCGCCGCCCACCGCCGAGCGCCGCAAGGAACTCGCCAAGATCGCCCACGAGTACGCGGAGCGGGCCCGCACCGCGGTGCGCAACGTCCGGCGCGAGGCCAACGACGATCTCAAGCAACTGGAGAAAGAGGGCGATCTCTCCGAGGACGACCTGCGCCACCACCTGGCCGAGGTGCAGAAGCTCACCGACGACCACGTGGCCCAGATCAACCAGATCCTGGCGGCCAAGGAAAAGGAGATCCTGGAAGGGTGAACGCCCCCCCCGTGGCGGTGGTGGTGGTGGCGGCGGGTTCGGCGGTGCGGTTTGGCGCCGACAAGCTGCAGGCCCGCTTGGGGGGCGCCACCGTGGTGCAGCACGCGGCGAGGAGCATGGGCACGGCCCTGCCGGGGGTACGGGGGGTGGTGGTGGGGCGGGCAGACCGCCTCGGCGAGTTCGAGCGTCTGGCTGCCGAGCTGGGCTGGCGCGCCGTGGCTGGGGGGCCGCGGCGGCAGGATTCGGTGCGGCTGGGCTTTGCGGCCCTCGCCCCTGACGACGAGGAGGTGGTGGTGATCCACGACGGGGCCCGGCCCTTCGTGCCGCCCGCCGACGTCCACGCGGTGGTGACCGCCGCCGCGGCCACCGGTGCGGCGCTCCTGGTGGCGCCCATGGCCGACACCGTGAAGCGCCTGGACGAGGCAGGGCGGGTGGTGGGGACGGTTCCCCGGCAGGACCTGGCCCGGGCGCTGACGCCCCAGGCGTTTCGCGCCGGGGTCCTGCGGCGGGCCTGGGAGCTGGCCGAGGCGGGAGAGTGGACCGACGAGGCGGCCCTCGTGGAGGCTGCTGGTTTCCCGGTGCGCGGCGTACCGGGGGACCCTCGCAACCTGAAGGTCACCAGCCCCGCGGATCTCGAGTTGTTGGCGGGGATGTTTCGCAGCGAGGTGCGGGTGGGGCAGGGGGTGGACGTGCACCCCTTTGCCGCCGGGCGGCGGCTGGTGCTGAGCGGGGTCGAGATCGCCGACGAGATGGGTCTTTCTGGGCACTCCGACGCCGATGTAGCCTTGCACGCAGTTGCCGACGCCATCCTCGGTGCGGCGGGGTGCGGCGACATCGGTCAGCACTTCCCCCCCACCGAGGAACAGTGGCGCGACGCCCCCTCCACCGTTTTCGTGCAGCGGGCGGTGGCACTGGCCGGGGAGCGAGGCTTTGCGGTGGTGTGCTGCGACGTGACCATCCTTGCCGAACGGCCTCGCATCGCCCCGTACCGCCAGCGCATGACGGCCGCCCTGGCCGCCGCCCTGGGGGTGGACGAGAGCCGGGTGAACGTCAAGGCCACCACCACTGAGCGGCTGGGGTTCGTCGGCCGTGGCGAGGGGATCGCGGCGCTGGCCACGGTGACGCTGGAGCGCCGGTGACGCGGGGCTGGGGTGAGGGCCGACGGGCCAGCCGCCCGACGGGGGGCCGCACCCCCCGGCCGCCGGTAGGCGACGCCGGGCGCAGCGAGCCCGGCAGCGGCCTGGGGAGCGACGCCTGGGTGGCGGGCTTCCACGCCGTCCTTGCCGCCCTGGAGATGGAGCCGGCGCGGGTGGAGGTGGTCCTGCTGGGGGCAGGCGTCGGCGGCCCGCGAGCCCGCCAAGTGCTGGATGCGGCGCGAGCCGCCGGGGTGCGGTACCGCACCGTCCCGCGCCAGACCCTCGACGCGGTGGCGGCCGGCATCGCCCACAACGGGTTTGCCGCTCGCCTGGCCCCCCGCCCGCTGGCCGAGGCCGAGGCGCTGCTCCTCTTGCCCTCGCCGGTCTGCATCCTGGGCCTCGACGGAGTGGAGGACGGCCACAACCTGGGGGCCGTGGTGCGGGTAGCCGCCGCCTTCGGCCTCGGCGGGGTGGTGGTGGCCGGGCCTCACCCGCCGCCGCTGGGGGGGGCTGCGGCCAAGGTGGCGGCGGGCACACTGGCCCGGGTGGCGGTGGCGCGGGTGGGCTCCCTGGGCGATTTGGCCCGGCGCGCGCGGGAGGCTGGCTTCTGGGTGGTGGGGGCGGACGCCAGCGGGGTGCCGGTGACGTCCCGGCAGCTGCCGGAGCGGCTCCTGCTGTGCCTGGGCGGGGAGGCGGGGGGGCTGCGGGCCAAGACGCGGCGGGCGGTGGACGAGTTGCTGGCGGTGCCCCTGGTACCCTCGGTGGAGTCGCTGAACTTGTCGGTGGCCGCCGGCATCCTGGCCTTCGAGTGGCGCCGCCGCTTCCCGCTCCCCGGCTGGGGGCCGGGGGTGGGCGGCTCGCGCCCCTCGGTTCCGCCGGCTGCGGGGGCTTGATTTTTTTCGGATCGGTGCTAGACTCCCCATCCCCGCTAGTGTTCGTGTGCACGGCGGCAGAGATCTTTGGCAGGAGGGGAGTCGGGTGCAAGCGCCCGCAGTGGCTGGCGTAGCTCAACTGGTAGAGCAGCGGATTTGTAATCCGCAGGTTACGGGTTCGAGTCCCCTCGCCAGCTCCAGGCGTGGCCGAGCCCTGCGGTGCGATTTATCCGTTCACGGTGGAAGAGCGAGGCGTGCGGGTGTGGCCGAGCGGTCAATGGCAGCAGACTGTAAATCTGCCGGCGTAATGCCTACGGTGGTTCGAATCCATCCGCCCGCACCATTTTTGTTGCCGTGCGGGAGTAACTCAGGGGTAGAGTCACAGCCTTCCAAGCTGTTGGTCGCGGGTTCGAATCCCGTCTCCCGCTCCATGGTACGCACGACAGGAAGGGCAGCCCACGTAGCTCAGCCGGTAGAGCACGTCCTTGGTAAGGACGGGGTCACCAGTTCAAGTCTGGTCGTGGGCTCCATCGCGAAATGTGGAGCAGTACCGAGGGAAATGAACGATGACCCGTCACCTCGCGGGTCGGGATCGCCGACGCGGTCCAGGTGAAGAGAACGAAAGAGAGGGAGGCAAACGCTCATGGCGAAGCAGAAGTTTGACCGGACGAAGCCGCATGTGAACGTGGGGACGATTGGGCACGTGGACCACGGGAAGACGACGTTGACGGCGGCGATTACGAAGGTCATGTCGATGAAGGGGTTGGCGGAGTTCAAGTCGTACGACGAGGTGGCGAAGGCATCGATTGCGCAGGGGCGTCGGAATGAGATGAAGATTTTGACGATTGCGACGTCGCACGTGGAGTATCAGACGGAGCGGCGGCATTACGCGCACGTGGACTGTCCTGGGCATGCGGACTACGTGAAGAACATGATCACGGGTGCGGCGCAGATGGACGGGGCGATTTTGGTGGTATCGGCGGAGGACGGGCCGATGCCGCAGACGCGGGAGCACATATTGCTGGCGCGTCAGGTGGGGGTGCCGTACATCGTGGTGTATTTGAACAAGGTGGACAAGGTGGAGGATCCGGAGCTGTTGGACCTGGTGGAGCTCGAGGTGCGGGAGTTGTTGAGCCAGTATGAGTTTCCCGGGGACGAGGTGCCGGTGATTCGTGGGAGTGCGTTGAAGGCGGGGCAGGTGGCGAGTCCGGACGATCCGGATGCGCGGAGCATTTTGGAGTTGATGGAGGCGTTGGACAAGTACGTCCCGGAGCCGGTGCGGGACGTGGACAAGCCGTTTTTGATGCCGATCGAGGATGTGTTTTCGATTTCCGGGCGAGGGACGGTGGTGACGGGGCGGATCGAGCGGGGGGTGGTGAAGGTTGGGGACGAGATGGAGATTATCGGGTTTCGGCCGACCTTCAAGCGGGTGGTGACGGGGGTGGAGATGTTCCGGAAGCTGCTGGACCAGGGGCAGGCCGGGGACAACGTGGGGTTGTTGTTGCGGGGGACGGAGAAGACGGAGGTGGAGCGGGGGCAGGTGGTGGCGAAGCCTGGGAGCATCACGCCGCACACGAAGTTTCGGGGTGAGGTGTACGTGTTGAGCAAGGAGGAGGGGGGTCGGCACACGCCGTTTTTCAAGGGGTACCGGCCGCAGTTTTACTTCCGGACGACGGACGTGACGGGGTCGGTGACGTTGCCGGAGGGGGTCGAGATGGTGATGCCGGGGGACAACGTGAACATCGAGGTGGAGCTGATCACGCCCATCGCGATGGAGAAGGGGCTGCGGTTCGCCATCCGTGAGGGCGGTCGCACCGTCGGCGCCGGCACCATCACCGAAATCCTGAAGTAGGACCGGACCATGCGCGACAACGTCCAGTTGGCCTGTGGCGAGTGCAAGCGGCGGAACTACACTGCGACCCGCAACAAGAAGAAGCAGACGGAGCGGCTCGAGGTTCGCAAGTACTGCAAGTTTTGCCGGCGGCACACGATCCACAAGGAAGTGAAGTAGACGCTTGGCAGGGCAGGCCAGTAGCTCAATTGGTAGAGTGCCGGTCTCCAAAACCGGTGGTTGGGGGTTCGAGTCCCTCCTGGCCTGCCAGTAGCGCCAAGGAGGCGCGTTCAATGGAATGGTGGAAGCGTCTGAAGACTTTCCTCCACGAAGTCGCGGTGGAGACCAAGAAGGTCACCTGGCCGTCCAAGGACGAGGTGGTGGCCACGACCATCGTCGTGATCGCCGCATCCTTCATCTTCGGGATCTTCCTCTACCTGTGCGACCTGGTGTTCTTCCGGGCGGTCAGCTGGGTGATCAAGGCGTTGTCGTAACCGGAGAGCGTGCGCATGCCCATGCAGTGGTACATCGTCCACACCTACTCGGGGTTCGAGGACCGCGTGAAGAAGACCCTCGAGCAGCGCATCGAGGCGCTGGCCATGCGGGACTTCTTCGGTGAGATCCGCATCCCCACCGAGACGGTCGTGGAGGTGCGCAACGGCAAGAAGCGCGAGGTGCAGCGCAAGTTCTTCCCCGGCTACGTGCTCGTGCAGATGGAGATGACCGACGAGGCCTGGCACCTGGTGCGCAACACCCCGAAGGTGACTGGGTTCGTGGGTTCCGGCAAGAAGCCTACCCCCCTCACCGAGGAGGAGGTCAACCAGATCCTCCACCAGGTGACGGTGGCGCGGGAGAAACCGAAGCCGAAGCACATGTTCGAGAAGGGCGAGCAGGTCCGGATCACCGACGGCCCGTTCTCCAACTTCACCGGCGTGGTGGAGGAAGTCAACCTGGACCGCTCGACGCTGAAGGTGATGGTGACCATCTTCGGCCGCTCAACGCCTGTGGAGCTGGAGTTCTCCCAGGTGCAGAAGATAGCGTAGAGGCGCGGGACATATGGCAAAGAAGATCGTGGGGTACGTCAAGTTGCAGATTCCGGCGGGGCAGGCGACCCCGGCGCCGCCGGTGGGCCCGGCGCTCGGCCAGCACGGGCTCAACATCATGGACTTCTGCAAGGCCTTCAACGCCCGGACGCAGAAGCTGCAGGGGACGATCATCCCGGTCGTGATCACGGTGTACTCGGATCGCACGTACACCTTCATCACCAAGACCCCCCCGGCATCGTTCCTGCTCCGCCAGGCGGCGGGGGTGGAGAAGGGGTCCGGCGAGCCGAACCGCAACAAGGTTGGCAAGGTCACCAAGGCGCAGGTGGAGGCCATTGCCAAGACCAAGCTGCCCGACCTCAACGCGGACTCCCTGGACGCCGCCATGCGGATCATCGAGGGGACGGCGCGCAGCATGGGCATCGACGTGGTGCCGTGAGGAGGTGAGCGGTGGCGCATTCGAAGAAGTACGCGGCGGCAAAGGCAAAGGTGGAAGCGCGGCGCTACGAGCTGCGCGAGGCTCTGGAGAAGGTGCGGGAGATCCGCTACGCCAAGTTCGACGAGACGGTGGAGGTGGCCCTGCGCCTGGGCGTCGATCCGCGGCACGCCGATCAAATGGTGCGCGGCACGGTGGTGCTGCCCTTCGGCACCGGCAAGACCAAGCGCGTGCTGGTGGTGGCCGTCGGGGACGCCGCCAAGGAGGCCGAGGAGGCAGGCGCCGACTTCGTGATGGGCGAGGAGGCGGTGCAGAAGATCCAGGAGGGCTGGCTGGACTTCGACGCGGTGGTGGCGACCCCCGACATGATGCGGCACCTCTCCAAACTGGGTAAGGTGCTGGGGCCTCGCGGCCTGATGCCCAACCCCAAGACCGGCACGGTCACCACCGAAGTGGGGAAAGCGGTGCGCGAGATCAAGGCCGGCAAGGTGGAGTTCCGGGTGGACAAGACCGCCATTATCCACGCGCCGGTGGGGAAGGTCTCCTTCACCGTGGATCAGTTGGAAGAGAACGCACGTTCCCTCATCAACGCCGTGCTGCGGGCGAAGCCGCCGGCCGCCAAGGGCAAGTACGTGCGCTCGGCCTTCATCTGCTCCACCATGGGCCCCGGCGTGCCGCTGGACACCAGCGCCCTCGAGGCCAAGTAGGGAGGCAGCATGCTGACGCGGGCAGAGAAACAGGAGCAGATCGACGCGCTCAAGAGCGCGCTTCTCCCGGCCCAGGGCCTGTTCGTGGTGGATTTCACCGGGCTCACCGTGGCCGAAGTGACGGAGCTGCGGCGCAAGGTCAAGGAGGCCGAAGCCGGCTACGTGGTGGTGAAGAACACCCTTGCCAAGATTGCCCTGCGGGACTCGCCGCAGCAGAGCCTGGAGCGGGTCATTACCGGCCCCTCCGCGGTGGCCTACACCACTGCCGATGCGGTCAAGCTCGCCAAGGTCCTGGCCGAGTTCGCCAAGAGCCATGACAAGCTGAAGTTCCGCGGCGGCCTGGTGGAGGGGGAGTTGCTCGACGCGGCGGGGGCGCAGCAGATCGCCACCCTGCCGTCGAAGGCGGAGCTGGTGGCCCGGCTCCTCTTCCTCCTCCAGTCGCCGATGCGCCGGCTGGTGACGGCACTTTCGTGGCCCACCCGGTCGCTGGCGGTGACGGTGAGGCAGATCGCCGAGGCAAAGAGCAACCAAGCGTAACGCGCGAGGTTTGAACGAACCAGAGAAGGAGAGACGACATGGCGCAGATTTCGGAGATGGTGGAACAGATCAAGGGCATGACGGTGCTCGAACTCAACGAGCTCGTGAAGGCCCTCGAGGAGGAGTTCGGGGTGTCCGCCGCCGCCGCCGCGATGCCGGTGGCTGTGGCCGGGGCGCCGGGGGCGGCTGCTGCGGAACCGGTGGAGGAGAAGACCGAGTTCGATATCATCCTCGAGGACGCCGGCGACAAGAAGATCAACGTCATCAAGGTGGTGCGCGAGGTGACGGCGCTCGGCCTCAAGGAGGCCAAGGACCTGGTGGAAGCGGCCCCCTCCAAGGTGAAGGAAGGCGTCAGCAAGCAGGAGGCCGAGGACATCAAGAAGAAGTTCGAAGCGGCCGGCGCCAAGGTCAAGATCCAGTAGCGCGGGGCGCGTGGCGATACGGCTGGTTCGGCAGTCCGTGGCGGGCCGTCCGGGTGGCCGTGTTGCCCGGGCGGGCGCCGTGACGAGTTTGGGGGCCGAGGTCGCAGACGGTTGGGTACGGTAGCGCGCCGTGCCAGGCGCCGGAGCGCCTGGCGCCTGGCCGTGTCAGACCATCGCCCACAGCGGCGGGCGAGGGGACTGGTGTCTCCTCGTCGCGTCGGCGTTGGTGTACGCGCAGAGGGCAGGTGTCCGTCCCGGCGGCGGGCCTGCCGCGAGCGGTCACGCGCGGGAAGGAGTGGTGTCAATGAGCGTCACCCCCAAGGTGGAGCGGGCAGAGCGGCTCAACTTTTCCAAGATCCGGACCACGGTGCCGCTGCCCAACCTGATTGCCGTGCAGCGGTCGAGCTACGACCAGTTCCTGCAGATGGACCTGTTGCCGGAGGAGCGGGAAGCGACGGGCCTGCAGGCGGTGTTCACCAGCGTCTTCCCCTTCGCCGACTTCCGCTCCTCCTGCGAACTTCACTTCGTCCGCTACGAACTCGGCACGTGGGAGTGCAAGTGCGGACGGCTCAAGGGGCTGGAGTACCTGCGGCTGACCTGTGAGCACTGCGGTGCCCGCATCAAGGCGGCGGAGCCGCACGAGACGACGGTGGTGTGCCCGGCCTGCGGGCAGGGGAACCCCAACGCCATCCCGCACTGCTCCACCTGCGGCAACCCGGTCGGGCTCAAGATGATCAACAACGAGACCTACTGCCGCGAGCGGGGCATGACCTACTCCGTACCCCTGAAGGTCACCTTCCGGCTGGTGGTTTACAGCCAGGAGGAGGGGGGGGAGCGCAGCGTTCGTGACATCAAGGAGGAGGAGCTCTATTTTGGCGAGCTGCCGTTGATGACGGAAACCGGCACCTTCATCATCAACGGCACCGAGCGGGTGATCGTCTCCCAGCTGCACCGCTCCCCGGGCGTCTCCTTCACCCGGGAGACCCCCACCTCGCTGCTGGCCAAGGTGGTGCCGTACCGCGGCTCCTGGATCGAGTTCGAGTTCGACAAGAAGCAGATCCTCTACGTGCGCATCGACCGCAAGCGGCGCTTCCCGGGGACGGTGTTCCTGCGGGCCCTGGGGCTGGAATCCAACGCCCAGCTCCTGGAGGTCTTCCACACCCTGGTGCCGGGGCGTCTCACCGACGAGGGGCGGGTGACCCTGGTGCTGGACCGGCGGATCCTGGAGGTGGAGCAGGAGCGGGCGGCAGCACAGACCGGGCGCCGCGTCGCCAACCCCGAGCTGTTCGCCGGGCTGGTGCTGGACGAGGCGCTGCGCACCAAGCTGGAGCGCCACGGCAAGGCGGAGGCGGTGGTGAGCGCCGAGGCCCTGGTGGAGGCGGTGCTGGCCCAGGATCTGGTGGACGGCACCACCGGCGAGGTGGTAGCCGAGGCGGGGAGCACGGTGTCCCCCGAGCTGGTGGCGCGGGCCTGGGAGCTCGGCCAGCGGGAACTCAAGTTCGCCTTCCCGGGCTGGGACGTGACCGGCGAGATCCTCACCAAGACCATCGAGAAGGACCCGATCCGCACCAAGCTCGACGCCATCATGGAGGTGTACCGGCGGCTGCGCCCCGGGGATCCCCCCACCGAGGAGTCGGCGACCACCCTCTTCGACGGCCTCTTCTTCGACGAGCGCAAGTACGACCTGTCCGAGGTGGGGCGCTTCAAGTTCAACGTCAAGTTGGGCCTCAGCAAGTCGCTGAAGCTGCGCACCCTGGATCAGGAGGACTTCATTGCCGTGGTGCGCTACCTCCTCAAGCTCTCCCGCGGCATCGGCCGCATCGACGACATCGACTCGCTGGCCAACCGCCGGGTGCGGGCGGTGGGGGAGCTGTTGGAGAACCAGTTCCGGGTGGGGCTGGTGCGGATGGAGCGCGCCATCAAGGAGCGCATGACCATCCACCAGGACATCGAGAACGCCATGCCCCGCGACCTCGTCAACGCCAAACCGGTGATCGCGGCGGTGAAGGAGTTCTTCGGGTCCTCGCAACTGTCGCAGTTCATGGACCAGACCAACCCGTTGGCCGAGGTGACCCACAAGCGCCGCCTCTCGGCCCTCGGTCCGGGGGGGCTGTCGCGGGAGCGGGCGGGTTTCGAGGTGCGCGACGTGCACGCCACGCACTACGGTCGGATCTGCCCCATCGAGACCCCGGAAGGCCCCAACATCGGCCTCATCTCGTCGCTCTCCTGCTACGCCCGCATCAACAGCTACGGCTTCATCGAATCCCCGTACAAGAAGGTGGAGAACGGGCGAGTCCTCGATCACGTGCGGATCATCGAGCGGGGCGACAGCCCCTTCACCCTCGGCCAGGTCGTTCTCCTCGAGGAGGCGGAGAAAGCCAACCAGAAGCTGCGCAAGACTGGCAAGAAGCCGGCCCGCTGGGAGCCCCACGCCTTCTACCTGTCGGCGTGGGACGAGGAGACCCTCAACATCGCCCAGGCCAACGCCGAGGTGGACGAGCAGGGGCGGCTGGTGAACGAGAAGGTCATCGCCCGGTCGGCCGGCGAGTTCGTGCTCATCGATCGTGACAAGATCGACTACATCGACGTCTCCCCCAAGCAGGTGGTGTCGGTGGCGGCGGCGCTGGTGCCGTTTCTGGAGCACGACGACGCCAACCGCGCCCTCATGGGTTCGAACATGCAACGTCAGGCGGTGCCGCTGCTGCGCTCGGAGGCGCCCATCGTCGGCACCGGCCTGGAGGGCACGGTGGCCCGCGACTCCGGCTCGGTGATCGTCTGCCGGCGCTCGGGCGTCGTGGACACGGTGGACAGCCGCCGCATCATCGTCCGCGTGGAGGCGGAGGACCCGGAGACCGGCCGGATCCGGGACTTCGGCGCCGACATCTACCAGCTCACCAAGTTCCGCCGCTCCAACCAGAACACCTGCATGAACCAGAAGCCCATCGTCAGGGTCGGGCAGCGCGTGGCCAAAGGGGATGTGCTCGCGGACGGCCCCAACACCGACCGCGGCGAGCTGGCCCTGGGGCGCAACGTCCTCGTCGCCTTCATGCCGTGGCGGGGGTACAACTACGAGGACGCCATCGTGGTGTCGGAGAAGCTCATCAAGGAGGATTACTTCACTTCGGTGCACATCGAGGAGCTGGAGATCGCCGCCCGCGACACCAAGCTCGGCCCCGAGGAGATCACCCGCGACATCCCCAACGTCTCCGAGGCGGCCCTCAAGGACCTGGACGAGGCCGGCATCATCCGCATCGGCGCTCACGTGCGACCGGGCTCGATCCTGGTGGGGAAGGTGACCCCCAAGGGCGAGACCCAGCTCACGCCGGAAGAGAAGCTGCTGCGGGCCATCTTCGGCGAGAAGGCCGGTGACGTGCGCGACGCGTCGCTGAAGTGCCCCCCGGGGATCTCCGGGGTGGTGGTGGACGTCAAGATCTTTGCTCGCCGCGGCGCCGAGAAGGACTCCCGGGCGCAGGCCATCGAGATGGAGGAGATCGCCCGCCTCCGCAAGAACTCCGAGGACGAGCGCCGCATCATCATCGAGGAGCGCGACAAGAAGCTCGCCGAGCTTCTGGACGGTGCCAAGGTCACCGCCGAGGTGGTGGCGAGCCGCACCGGCGCCACGCTGGTGAAGAAGGGCGGGGTCTTGAAGGGCGCCCACGTGGCCGAGCTGACCCGGGCCGAGCTCCTCGCCTTGCCCCTGGCGGACGCCAGCGTTCGCGAACGGGTCCGGATCCTCGTCAACCAGGCGGAGTCGCAGATCGAGGTCCTCGAGAAGGTCAACGAGGAGCGGATCAAGTTCATGACGGCGGGGGACGAGCTGCCGCCGGGCGTGATCAAGCAGGTCAAGGTCTACGTGGCCATGAAGCGCAAGCTTCAGGTGGGCGACAAGATGGCCGGGCGGCACGGAAACAAGGGCGTGATCTCGGTGGTCCTCCCGGAGGAGGACATGCCGTTCCTGCCCGACGGGACCCCGGTGGAGATCGTCCTCAACCCCCTTGGCGTGCCCTCCCGCATGAACGTGGGGCAGATCCTCGAAACCCACCTGGGGTGGGCCGGGCAGAAACTCGGCCTCACCTTCGCCTCGCCGGTGTTCGACGGTGCCTCGGAGGAAGAGATCCGCGAGTTGCTGCGGCGGGCCGGCCTGCCCGAGGACGGCAAGACGGTCCTCCGCGACGGCGTCACCGGCGAAGAGTTCGAGCAGCGGGTCACGGTGGGCTGCATCTACATGCTGAAGCTCTCGCACCTCGTGGACGACAAGATCCACGCCCGCTCCATTGGCCCCTACTCGCTGATCACCCAGCAGCCGCTGGGCGGCAAGGCGCAGTTTGGCGGCCAGAGGCTCGGCGAGATGGAGGTGTGGGCTCTCGAGGCGTACGGCGCGGCCTACACCCTGCAGGAGCTGCTCACCGTGAAGTCCGACGATGTGGAGGGGCGGTCGCGGGTCTACGAGGCGATCGTCAAGGGCAAGGTCCCGGAGCAGCCGGGCCTGCCGGAGTCGTTCAACGTGCTCGTGCGCGAGCTCCAGAGCCTCGGGCTCGATGTGGAGCTGGTGCGGCGCGAGGTGGAGTGAGGTGCGGCCATGAGCAGCACGATCCCCGGCGAAGCTCGCACGTTTTTCACCAAGCCAAAGGCAATCAATGACTTCGATGCGATGCGCGTGTCCCTGGCATCGCCGGAGAAGATCCGGTCGTGGTCCCACGGCGAGGTCACCAAGCCGGAGACCATCAACTACCGGACCTTCAAGCCGGAGCGGGACGGCCTGTTCTGTGCGCGCATCTTCGGCCCCGTCACCGACTGGGAGTGCTTGTGCGGCAAGTACAAGCGCATGAAGCACCGGGGCGTGGTGTGCGACAAGTGCGGCGTGGAGGTGACTCGCTCCCGGGTGCGGCGCGAGCGGATGGGACACATCGAGCTGGCCGCCCCGGTCTCGCACGTCTGGTTTTTCAAAGGGCTCCCCAGCCGCATCGGCCAGCTCCTCGACATGACCATGCGCGACCTGGAGCGGGTGCTCTACTTCGAGGCCTACGTGGTGGTGGACCCCGGCGACACGCCGCTGGAGGAGAAGCAGGTCCTGTCCGAGGAGCAGTACCGGGAGATCCGTGCCCAGTTTGGCGATGCCTTCGTGGCCAAGATGGGCGCCGAGGCCATCCAGGAGCTGCTGCGCCGGCTGGACCTGGACGAGATGGCGGGGGAACTGCGGCTGTTGATGCGCACCGAGCCGTCGGTGGTCAAGCGCCAGAAGGCCGCCAAGCGGTTGCGGGTGGTGGAGTCGTTCCGCAAGTCCGGCAACCGCCCCGAGTGGATGATCCTCGAGGTGATCCCGGTGATCCCGCCGGAACTGCGCCCCCTCGTGCCGCTGGACGGTGGCCGCTTTGCCACCTCCGACCTCAACGACCTCTACCGCCGGGTCATCAACCGTAACAACCGCCTGAAGAAACTCCTCGAGCTGCGGGCGCCGGAAGTGATCGTGCGCAACGAGAAGCGCATGCTCCAGGAGGCGGTGGACGCCCTCTTCGACAACGGCCGCCGCGGCCGGGTCATCAAGGGCTCCAACGGCCGGCCGCTGAAGTCGCTGTCCGACGCTCTGAAGGGCAAACAGGGGCGGTTCCGCCAGAACCTCCTGGGCAAGCGCGTGGATTACTCCGGCCGCACCGTCATCGTGGTCGGGCCGGAGTTGCAGTTGCACCAGTGCGGGTTGCCCAAGGAGATGGCCCTCGAGCTGTTCAAGCCCTTCATCTACCACGAACTGGAAAAGCGGGGGCTGGTGACCACCATCAAGATGGCGCGGGAGCTGGTGGAGCAGCGACCCCCCGAGGTGTGGGACGCCCTGGAGGCGGTGATCCGGGACCACCCGGTCATGCTCAACCGGGCGCCCACCCTGCATCGATTGGGGATCCAGGCTTTCGAGCCGGTGCTGGTGGAGGGGAAGGCGATCCGTATCCACCCGCTGGTGTGCGCCGCCTACAACGCCGACTTCGACGGCGACCAGATGGCGGTGCACGTGCCGCTCTCGCCGGTGGCCCAGCTGGAGGCCCGGGTGCTCATGCTGGCGCCCCGCAACATCCTCTCGCCGGCCTCCGGCAAGCCGCTGGCCGTCCCCTCGCAGGACATGGTGCTGGGCATCTACTACCTGACCACCGCCAAGGCGACCGCCGGCAAGCTCAAGGAGTTTGCCTCCCTCGACGAGGTGCTGCTGGCCCACGCCAACGGCCGGGTCTCCACCCTCCAGCCCATCGAGGTCGTGTACACGGGAAACCTCCTGGACATGACCGTGGAGGCGGACCAGCAGGACATTCTCCACAGTGAGCCGCAGTGGGTGGAACGGTTCCACCTCGAGACCACGGTCGGGCGGGTGATCTTCAACGCCAGTCTGCCCAAGGAGTTGCCTTTCATCAACGCGCAGCTCAAGAAGAGCGGTCTGCAGAGCCTCGTCTACTTCACCTACCTGCGCTACGGCCACGAGGTCACCGTGCGTCTGCTGGACGCCCTCAAGAACCTGGGGTTTGCCTGGGCGACCCGGGCCGGGATCTCCATCGGTGCCGAGGACATGGTCGTGCCGGTGACCAAGGAGAAACTCATCCAGCAGGCGATGGCGGAGGTGGAGGACGTGGAGCGGCAGCGCGCCTCCGGCGTCATCACGGCAGGGGAGCGCAAGAACCGCATCGTGGATATCTGGCACCGGGTCACCGAGCGAGTGTCCGACGAAATGTTCCGCGAGATGCGCCGCCGGGCCGAGGAGGCGGGGGAGCTGAACCCCATCTTCACCATGGCCGACTCTGGCGCTCGTGGGTCCAAGGAGCAGGTGCGGCAAATCGCCGGCATGCGCGGCCTCATGTCCAAGCCGTCCGGCGAGATCATCGAGACCCCCATCACCGCCAACTTCCGCGAGGGGCTGTCGGTGCTGCAGTACTTCATTTCCACGCACGGCGCGCGCAAAGGGTTGGCGGACACCGCCCTCAAGACCGCCGACTCCGGCTACCTCACCCGCCGGCTCGTGGACGTGTCGCAGGACGTCATCATCACCGAGGATGACTGCGGCACCGATCACGGCATCTTCGTCACCGCCATCACCGAGGGGGGCGAGGTGCTGGAGAAGCTGCGCGACCGACTGGTGGGCCGGGTTTCCGCGGAGGACATCGTCGACCCGCTGGAGGGGACGGTGATCTGCCGCGCCAACCAGGAGATCACCGAGGAGATCGCCAGCGCCATCGAGGACGCCGGGCACGAGCGGGTGAAGATCCGCTCCGCCCTCACCTGCGAGACGCGGCGGGGGGTCTGCCGGCTCTGCTACGGCCGGATGTTGGCCACGGGACGCTTGGCGGAGCTGGGCGAGGCGGTGGGGATCATCGCCGCCCAGTCCATCGGCGAGCCGGGCACCCAGCTCACCATGCGGACCTTCCACTACGGCGGGACCGCCACCCGGGCCACGGAGCAGTCCCGGCACCAGGCCAGCCGCTCGGGCATCGTCAGGTTGACCGGGGTGCAGGTGGTGACCAACACCGAGGGGAAGCGCGTGGTGGTGTCCCGCAACGCCAAGATTGCCATTGCCGACGAGCGGGGCCGCGAGCGGGAGCGCTACAACCTGGTGTACGGTTCGGTGCTGTACGTCAACGAGGGCGACGTCGTCGAACCCAAGACGGTCCTCGCCGAGTGGGACCCCTTCACCTCCGCGGTGCTGACCACGGTGGCGGGGCGGGTCGAGTTCGTGGACCTCGTGGAAGGGGAGAACGTCCGCGAGGAGGTGGACCGTCTCACCGGCCACGTCCACAAGATCGTCATCGAGCCCCTGGGCGCGGACAAGCGGATCCCCACCATCGTCGTTCGTCCGCCGGAGGACGGGGCGTCCGAACGGCGTTACCAACTGGCCATCGGCTCCCACCTCATGGTGGCGGAGGGGGACCACGTCAGCCCCGGCGACGTGCTGGCCAAGATCCCCCGGGAGACCACCAAGACCAAGGACATCACGGGCGGTCTGCCGCGCGTGGTCGAGCTTTTTGAGGCCCGTCGCCCGAAGGACGCTGCAGTGGTCAGCGAGATCTCCGGCGTCGTCCACATTGGCGAGGCTTCCCGCGGCACCCGAAAGGTGGTGGTGGAGGGGCGGGAAGGCACCACGCGCGAGTACACCATCCCCAAGTACTCGCACTTGGTGGTTCAGGATGGCGAGTGGATCCAGACCGGCGAGTCCATCACCGACGGGCCGGTGGACCCCCACGACGTCCTCGCGGTGCTGGGCGAGACGGAGCTGCAGCGCTACTTGGTGGACAAGATCCAGGAGGTCTACCGCACCCAAGGCGTGACCATCAACGACAAGCACATCGAGGTGATCGTCAGGCAGATGTGCCGGTTCGTGCGGATCACCGACCCCGGCGACACCGACTTCCTCCTCGACGAACAGGTGCCGCGCTACCGTGTCCTGGACGAGAACGAGCGCATCGAAAAGCTGGGTGGCCAGCCGGCGCGCTTCGCACCGGTGCTGCTGGGCATCACCAAGGCGGCCCTCGCCACCGAGTCGTTCATTTCCGCCGCCTCGTTCCAGGAGACCACGAGGGTGCTCACCGAGGCGGCGGTGTCGGGTCGGGTGGACCACCTGCACGGTCTGAAAGAAAACGTCATCGTCGGCCGTCTCATCCCCGCCGGGACGGGGCTCAAGGCCTACCACTACTTCACGGTGGAGCCGGTCCCCGAGGAGGAGATGGGCGCCGAGGAGGAAGAGCCGGAGGGGGACTACCAGGAGGAGCTGGAGAAGCTGCTGCCCCGCCTGGGCGAGAGCAGTTGACAGCGCTCGCGCCGTTCTTTACAATCTTCCGGCTTTGCGGCCAGACGGCCGGGCGCATGCAGCTGGTGGAAACGGGGCCAAGCGCCGGGGTTTCCAACCGTGCTTGGCCCTTCGGGCCTGGAGAGGAACGAGGAAGCGATGCCGACGATTTCGCAATTGGTGCGCCGAGGGCGCCAGCAGCTCAAGGAGAAGACCAAGAGCCCTGCCCTGACTCGTTGCCCCCAGCGGCGGGGGGTGTGCACGCGCGTCTACACGACGACGCCAAAGAAGCCCAACTCCGCGCTGCGCAAGGTGGCGCGCGTCCGCCTCACCAACGGGATCGAGGTGACCACCTACATCCCTGGCGAGGGCCACAACCTCCAGGAGCACTCGGTGGTGCTGATCCGGGGCGGGCGTGTTAAGGATCTGCCGGGGGTGCGTTACCACGTGATCCGGGGCGTCATCGACGCCCAGGGGGTGGCCGGGCGCAATCAAGGTCGCTCCAAGTACGGCACCAAGCGGCAGAAGCAAGCAGGGGGAGCGTGAGCCATGCCTCGCCGGAGAGTCGTTGCCAAACGGGAGGTCCTGCCGGACCCGGTGTACAACTCGCAGCTGGTGACCCGCTTCATCAACTCGATCCTGCGGCGGGGCAAGAAGACCGTGGCGGAAGGGGTGTTCTACGGTGCCCTCGATCTCGTGCAGAAGCGGACCCAGGATGATCCGTTGAAGGTCTTCAAGCGCGCCGTGGACAACGTGAAGCCCCAGGTTGAGGTGAAGTCTCGCCGGGTGGGCGGCTCGACCTACCAGGTGCCGGTGGAGGTGCCGCCGGCCCGTCAGCTCAGCCTGTCCATCCGCTGGCTCATCGACTACGCCAAGGCGCGCGGCGAGAAGTCCATGATGGAGAAGCTCGCTGGCGAACTGTTGGACGCCGCCAACAACCGAGGCGGCGCCATCAAGAAGAAGGACGACACCCACCGCATGGCGGAGGCCAACAAGGCCTTCAGCCACTATCGGTGGTGAGGCGAGGAGGATAGGGAGTTTTTGCGGTCCAGCCGGCGTGGTCGCGCCGGCGCAGTGCCGAAGAAAGGTTCTTTGAAAAGATGCCCCGTACGACGCCCCTGGAGAGGATCCGCAATATCGGCATCATGGCCCACATCGATGCCGGTAAGACGACGACTACCGAGCGGATCCTTTACTACACCGGCGTCAACTACAAGATGGGCGAGGTCCACGAGGGCACCGCCACCATGGACTGGATGGAGCAGGAGCAGGAGCGGGGCATCACCATCACGTCCGCCGCCACAACGTGTTTCTGGCGCGGCTCGCAACGACAGTTCGAAGAACACCGCATCAACATCATCGACACCCCGGGGCATGTGGACTTCACCGCCGAGGTGGAGCGCAGCCTCCGGGTGCTGGACGGCGCCATTGCCGTCTTCTGTGCCGTGGGCGGGGTTGAGCCGCAGTCCGAAACCGTGTGGCGACAGGCCGACCGTTACCGCGTGCCGCGCGTCGCCTTCATCAACAAGATGGACCGCGTCGGCGCCGACTTCTTCAGCGTTGTCGAGCAGATCCGCCGCAAGCTCAAGGCCACCCCCGTGGTCCTCCAGCTCCCGGTGGGTCGGGAGGACCAGTTTGCCGGCGTGGTGGATCTGGTGAGCGAGTGCGCCTACCTGTTCCCGGACGGCACGCTTGGTGCCGAGTACCAGACGGTGCCGGTTCCCGAGGCGATGCGGGAAGAGGTGGCCACCTGGCGGGAGCGACTGTTGGAGGCGGCGGCGGAGCACGACGAGCACCTGCTGGAACGGTACGTGGCCGGCGAGCCCCTGGAGCGGGAGGCGGTGGTGGCCAGCCTGCGCGCTCAGACGGTGGCGCAGCGAATCGTTCCGGTGCTGTGCGGCGCGGCCTTCCGCAACAAGGGGGTGCAGCAGCTCTTGGACGCGGTGGTGGATTATCTGCCGTCCCCCCTGGACATCCCGCCCATCGAAGGGCACACCCCCGACGGCCGACCGGAAACGCGTCCCCCCGACGACAACGGCCCGTTCGCGGCGCTGGCCTTCAAGATCATGACGGACCCCTTCGTCGGCCAGCTCACCTACCTGCGGGTGTACTCTGGGCACCTCGCCACTGGCGACCAGGTGTTGAACGCCAGTCGCGGCAACACCGAGCGTATCGGTCGCCTGCTCAAGATGCACGCCAACAAGCGGGAGGAGATCAAGGAAGTCTTCGCGGGCGACATCGTCGCCGTGGTGGGGCTGCGCAACGTGGCGACCGGCGACACGATCTGTTCCCCCAAACAGCCGGTGGTCCTGGAGGCCATGCACTTCCCGGAGCCGGTCATCGATGTGGCTATCGAGCCCAAGACCAAGGCCGACCAGGACAAGCTTGGCATGGCGCTGGCGAAGCTCACCCAGGAAGACCCTACCTTCCGCGTGCACCAGGATCCCGAGACCGGCCAGACCATCATCTCCGGCATGGGGGAACTGCACCTGGAAATCATCGTCGACCGCTTGGTGCGCGAGTTCAAGGTGGGCGCCAACGTGGGTCGGCCCCAGGTGTCGTACCGCGAGACCGTCACCGCCGAGGCCGAGGGGGAGGGGCGCTTCGTCCGCCAGACCGGCGGTCGCGGCCAGTACGGCCACGCCAAGATCCGCATCTGGCCGTTGGACGGCGAGGAGGAGTACGAGTTTTCCAACGACGTGGTGGGGGGTGCCATCCCCCGCGAGTTCATCAAGCCGGTGGACCAGGGGATCAGGGAGGCCATGCAGCACGGCGTGCTGGCGGGCTTCCCGGTGATCCGGGTGGGGGTGAGCCTCTACGACGGCTCCTACCACGAGGTGGACTCCTCGGAGCTGGCCTTCAAGGTCGCAGGCTCCATGGCGTTCCAGGACGCCGCCCGGAAGGCCAAGCCGGTGCTGCTGGAGCCGGTGATGGAGGTGGAGGTGGTGACCCCCGAGGAGTACATGGGGGACGTGATTGGCGATCTCAACGCCCGTCGTGGTAAGATCACCGAGCTCCAGGCCCGCACGGGCACGCAGGTCATCTCTGCGTTCGTGCCCCTGGCCGAGATGTTTGGGTACGCGACGCAGCTCCGCTCGATGACGCAGGGCCGCGCCACCTACACCATGCAGTTCGATCACTACGAGGAGGTACCGGCCGCCATCGCGACCGGCATCATCTCTCGGGCGAAGGGCCTCATCTAGGAGGAGACGCTCATGGCGAAGCAGAAGTTTGACCGGACGAAGCCGCATGTGAACGTGGGGACGATTGGGCACGTGGACCACGGGAAGACGACGTTGACGGCGGCGATTACGAAGGTCATGTCGATGAAGGGGTTGGCGGAGTTCAAGTCGTACGACGAGGTGGCGAAGGCATCGATTGCGCAGGGGCGTCGGAATGAGATGAAGATTTTGACGATTGCGACGTCGCACGTGGAGTATCAGACGGAGCGGCGGCATTACGCGCACGTGGACTGTCCTGGGCATGCGGACTACGTGAAGAACATGATCACGGGTGCGGCGCAGATGGACGGGGCGATTTTGGTGGTATCGGCGGAGGACGGGCCGATGCCGCAGACGCGGGAGCACATATTGCTGGCGCGTCAGGTGGGGGTGCCGTACATCGTGGTGTATTTGAACAAGGTGGACAAGGTGGAGGATCCGGAGCTGTTGGACCTGGTGGAGCTCGAGGTGCGGGAGTTGTTGAGCCAGTATGAGTTTCCCGGGGACGAGGTGCCGGTGATTCGTGGGAGTGCGTTGAAGGCGGGGCAGGTGGCGAGTCCGGACGATCCGGATGCGCGGAGCATTTTGGAGTTGATGGAGGCGTTGGACAAGTACGTCCCGGAGCCGGTGCGGGACGTGGACAAGCCGTTTTTGATGCCGATCGAGGATGTGTTTTCGATTTCCGGGCGAGGGACGGTGGTGACGGGGCGGATCGAGCGGGGGGTGGTGAAGGTTGGGGACGAGATGGAGATTATCGGGTTTCGGCCGACCTTCAAGCGGGTGGTGACGGGGGTGGAGATGTTCCGGAAGCTGCTGGACCAGGGGCAGGCCGGGGACAACGTGGGGTTGTTGTTGCGGGGGACGGAGAAGACGGAGGTGGAGCGGGGGCAGGTGGTGGCGAAGCCTGGGAGCATCACGCCGCACACGAAGTTTCGGGGTGAGGTGTACGTGTTGAGCAAGGAGGAGGGGGGTCGGCACACGCCGTTTTTCAAGGGGTACCGGCCGCAGTTTTACTTCCGGACGACGGACGTGACGGGGTCGGTGACGTTGCCGGAGGGGGTCGAGATGGTGATGCCGGGGGACAACGTGAACATCGAGGTGGAGCTGATCACGCCCATCGCGATGGAGAAGGGGCTGCGGTTCGCCATCCGTGAGGGCGGTCGCACCGTCGGCGCCGGCACCATCACCGAAATCCTGAAGTAGGAGAGACCATGGTCAAGGACAAGATCCGGATTCGGCTCAAGGCGTACGACTTCAGGTTGCTCGACCAGTCGACGGCCGAGATCGTGGACACCGCCAAGCGCACCGGCGCGGCGGTGTCGGGACCGATCCCGCTGCCCACCCAGATCCAGCGCTTCACCGTGCTCCGCTCCCCGCACGTCGACAAGAAGTCCCGCGAACAGTTCGAGATCCGCACGCACAAGCGGCTCCTCGACATCCTCGATCCCACCCAGCAGACGGTGGACGCGCTCATGAAGCTGGAGCTGCCCGCCGGCGTGGACGTGGAGATCAAGGCGTACGGCGGGAAGAAGTGAGGGGGCGGCCATGGTGAAGGGGATTCTCGCCAGGAAGATCGGTATGACCCAGGTGATGGCCGCGGACGGAGCGGTGATCCCGGTGACCGTGGTGCAGGCCGGTCCGTGCGTCGTGGTGCAGCGGCGCACCGCCGAGCGGGACGGCTACGAGGCGGCGCAGCTCGGCCTCGTGGAGGGGCGGCCGCCGCGGCGGGTGCCCAAGCCCCTCGCCGGGCAGTTTGCCAAGGCGGGGGTGCCGCCCACGCGGGTGCTGGCCGAGTTCCCGGTGGCGCAGGGCTCCGAGGTGAAGCCGGGCGACACGGTGCTGTGCGACATCTTTGCCGCCGACGAGACGATCCGGGTGGTGGGGACCTCCAAGGGGAAGGGGTTCCAGGGTGCCGTGCGGAGGCACCACTTCCGCGGTGGGGCGGCGAGCCACGGGTCCATGTTCCACCGGGCGCCGGGGAGCATCGGCCCCTCCGCGTACCCTTCCCGGGTGTTCCCGGGCACGCGGATGGCAGGCCGGATGGGCGGCGACCGCGTCACGTTGAAGCGGGTGAAGGTGGTGCGGGTGGATTTGGAGCGCAACCTCGTGTTCCTCCGCGGGGCCGTGCCGGGGGGCCGGCGGGCCCTGCTGCGCCTGGTGAAAGGGTGAGGGTTGACGCCATGAAGGTGGACGTTCGCAACTGGGACAACGAGGTGGTGGGCGAGATCGAACTGCCCAACGCGGTGTTCGCCCAGCCCCCCCGGAAGCACGTGGTCTACGAGGTGGTCAAGGCCTACCTTGCCGGGCAGCGGCGGGGCACCCACGCCACCAAGACCCGGGCCATGGTGTCGGGCGGCGGCAAGAAGCCGTGGCGGCAGAAGGGCACCGGTCGGGCCCGCGTGGGCTCCACCCGGTCGCCGCTGTGGCGGCACGGCGGCACCACCCACGGGCCGCAGCCCCGCTCCTACGCCGTGAAGGTCAACGTGAAGGCCAAGAAGACGGCGCTGCGCTCCGTGCTTTCCGAGCGCCTGGCGACGGGCAAGCTCCTGGTCCTCGAATCGCTGGACGTGGACTCGCACCGCACCAAGGACATCCTGGCCCGGCTGGCCAAGCTCAACCTCGTTGGGGACAAGGTCCTGTTCGTGGACTCGTACGAGAACCTCAACCTGCTGCTGGCGACCCGCAACCGGCGCGAGCTGGAGGTGGCGGACGCCGGGCATCTGCACGTGGTGGACGTGATGGATCACCGTCACGTGGTGCTGTCGCGGCGGGCGGCGCTGACGCTCGCGGAGGTGTTGTCGTCATGAAGGACCCGCGCGAAGTGATCGTCCGGCCCATCGTCACTGAGAAGACGGCGGACGCCAAGGAGAGCACCAACACCGTGTGCTTCGAGGTGGCGCGGGGGGCCAACAAGATCGAGATCCGCAAGGCGGTGGAGACCCTCTTCGGCGTCAAGGTGATGGAGGTGCGGGTCGTCAACATGCACGGCAAGATGCGCCGGTTCGGCCGCTTCTCGGGGCGTCGCCCCGACTGGCGCAAGGCCTTCGTCAGGCTCGCCCCCGGCGAGAAGACGATCGAGTTCTTCGATCAGGTGTAGGGAGAGGGATCATGGCGCTCAAATCGTTCAAGCCGACCTCCCCGGCCATTCGCTTCATGACGAAGCTGGACTTTGCCGAGATCACGGCGAAGCGGCCGGAGAAGGCGCTGACGCGGGGCATCCAGCGGTCCGGCGGCCGCAACAACGAGGGGCACGAGACCGTGCGCTTCCGCGGCGGCGGTCACAAGCGGCGCTACCGGGTCATCGACTTCCGCCGCGACAAGCGGGGCATCCCGGCCCGGGTGGCGAGCATCGAGTACGACCCCAACCGCAGCGCTCGCATCGCCCTGCTCGTCTACGCCGATGGCGAAAAGCGGTACATCCTCGCCCCCCAGGGGCTGGCGGTGGGGAGCACGGTGGTGGCGGCCGAAAAGACCGAGATCGTGCCGGGCAACGCCCTCCCACTCGCCAACATCCCTCTGGGTGCGCTGGTCCACAACGTGGAGCTTCGCCCCGGCAAAGGGGGACAACTGGCCAGGTCGGCGGGGGCGGCCGCCCAGCTCATGGCCAAGGAGGGGAAGTACGCGACGCTTCGCCTCCCTTCGGGGGAGATGCGCATGGTGCTGGCGAGCTGCTGGGCCACCGTCGGCCAGGTCGGGAACCTCGACCACGCCAACGTCTCCATCGGCAAGGCCGGTCGGACCCGCTGGTTGGGCCGGCGGCCGCACGTGCGCGGGACGGCCATGAACCCGGTGGACCACCCGCACGGCGGGGGCGAGGGGAAAACGAAGGGGGGCCGGCACCCGGTGTCACCGTGGGGCCAGCCCACCAAGGGCTTCAAGACCCGGCGGTGCAAGCGGACGACTCGTTTCATCGTCAAGCGGCGGAAGTGAGGGGGCGGTATGACGCGCTCGGTTAGCAAGGGACCCTTTGTCGACACGCACCTGATGCGGAAGGTGGAGCAGCTCAACCAGACCCGCGAGCGCAAGGTCATCAAGACCTGGTCGCGGCGCTCCACCATCGTTCCCGAGATGGTGGGGCACACCCTGGCCGTTCACAACGGGCAGAAGTTCGTCCCCGTGTTCATCACCGAGAACATGGTGGGCCACAAGCTGGGCGAGTTTGCCCTGACGCGCACCTTCCGCGGCCACGCCGGCACGAAGAAGGAAAAGGGCGCCAAGCACTAGGGGGATCGCATGGAGGCACAGGCACGACTTCGATACTACCGGGGTTCTCCGCAGAAGCTGCGGCTGGTGGCCGACCTGGTGCGCGGGCAGGGAGTGGTGCGGGCGCTCGCCACCCTGCGGCTGGCCAACAAGCGCGGGGCCAGGGAGCTGGAGAAGCTGCTCCGTTCGGCCGTGGCTAACCTGGAGCAGCGCTCGCCGGGCATCGACTCCGGCAAGCTCGTGGTCTCCCAGATCCGGGTCGATCAGGGGCCGTCCCTGAAGCGGTTCCGGCCGGCCTCCATGGGGCGCGTCTTCCCGCGCCTTCATCGCACCTGCCACGTGACCGTGCAGGTGGCCGAGCGAGCGGAGTAGGAGGGGTAACGTGGGTCAGAAGACGCACCCGTACGGTTTCCGGCTGGGCTACAACAAGACCTGGCGGTCGCGCTGGTACGCCGACAAGGATTACGCCAAGCTCCTCCACGAGGACTTGCGCCTGCGCAAGGAGTTGAAGAGCCGACTCCAGCACGCGGGGGTGGCGGAGATCGACATCGAGCGCACCGCCAACAAGATCCGCGTGAACATCTACTCCGCGCGGCCGGGCATCATCATCGGCCGCAAGGGTGCCGAGGTGGACAAGCTGGGGGCCGAGCTGCGCGCCACCTACGGCCGCGATATCCATATCAACATTCAGGAGATCCAGCGGCCGGAGATCGAAGCGCAGCTGATCGCCGAGTCCATCGCTTCGCAGCTCGTGCGCCGCATCACCTTCCGTCGGGCCATGCGGCGGGCGATGGAGAACGCGCTGCGGTTCGGGGCCCAGGGGATCAAGATCCGCTGCTCGGGGCGGCTCAACGGTGCGGAAATTGCGCGCTCCGAGTGGTACCAGGAGGGGCGGTTGCCGCTCCACACGCTCAAGGCCAACATCGAGTACGGGTTCGCCGAGGCGTTCACCACCTACGGCGCCATTGGCGTCAAGGTCTGGGTGTTCAAGGGCGAGCTGCACCGCAGCAAAGCCCACTGGCGGACGCTGTGAGGGTCGAGGTGCTGCCATGTTGATGCCGAAGAAGGTCAAGTTCCGGAAGCAGCAGCGGGGGCGGCGGCGCGGTCTGGCGACGCGGGGGGGCGATCTGGCGTTCGGCGACTACGGGCTCCAGGTCACCGAGCCCGGCTGGATCACCGCCCGGCAGATCGAGGCGGCGCGTATTGCCATGACCCGCCACGTGAAGCGCGGTGGCAAGATCTGGATCCGCGTGTTCCCCGACAAGCCCATCACCAAGAAGCCCGCCGAGACCCGCATGGGCAAGGGGAAGGGGGCGCCGGAAGAGTGGGTGTGCGTGGTCAAGCCCGCCCGCATCCTCTACGAGATGGAGGGGGTGTCGGAGGAGGTGGCCCGCGAGGCGATGCGGTTGGCGGCCCACAAGCTGCCGTTGAAGACGCGGTTCGTGATTCGGGGGCAGGTGCGATGAAGGCGCGGGAACTGCGGGACAAGTCCATCGAGGAGCTGCGGCGGACCCAGTCGGAGCTTAAAGAGCAGCTCTTCAAGTTGCGGTTTCAGAAGGCCACCGGCCAGATCAGCAACCCCACGAAGATCCGTCTCGTCCGCAAGGACATTGCGCGGGTGGAGACGATCCTCGTGGAGCGCCTGCGGGACGTGGAGTGAGGTATGGCGACGAAGGGAACTGGGCGCAAGACCGTCAAGACCGGCACCGTGGTGTCGGGCGACGGGCAAAAGACCGTCGTGGTCCGGGTGGAGAGCCTGGTGATGCACAAGCTCTACCACCGCTTCGTGCGGCGGGCCAAGAAGTTCATGGCCCACGACGCGGCCAACGCGTGCAAGGTAGGCGACACGGTGCAGATCGCCGAGTGTCGGCCCCTGTCGCGGCGCAAGCGCTGGCTCGTCGTGCGGGTCATTGAGCAGGCCCGGTAGGGGGAGGCAGTCATGATCCAGATGCGGACCATGCTCAACGTGGCCGACAACTCTGGGGCCAAGAAGCTCCAGGCCATCCGTCAGCTTGGCGGCGCCACCGCCGGGCGCTACGCGCGGCTCGGTGACGTGGTGGTGTGCGCCGTCAAGGAGGCGGTCCCGGAGTCGCCGGTGAAGAAGGGGACGGTGGTGCGGGCGGTCATCGTGCGGACCCGCCGTACCCACCGGCGACGCGACGGCTCGTACATCCGGTTCGACGACAACGCCGCCGTGCTCATCAACGCCCAGCGCGAGCCCATCGGCACCCGAGTCTTCGGCCCGGTGGCCCGCGAGCTGCGCGAGCGGCGGTTCATGAAGATCGTGTCGCTGGCGCCGGAAGTGTTGTAGGAGGCGACGATGACGAAGACTCTCAAGATCAAGAAGGGCGACCAGGTCATCGTGCTTTCCGGCAAGGACCGCGGCAAGAAGGGGAAGGTCCTCCGGGTGGACCGCAAGGCCGGCAAGGTGCTGGTGGAACGCATCAACATGGTCAAGCGGCACACTCGCCCCAACCCCGCCAAGGGTCAGACCGGCGGGATCGTGGAGCGCGAGGCGCCCCTTTCGGCGTGCAAGGTGGCGGTGGTCTCGCCGGATGCCGGCAAGGCCAGCCGCGTGGGTTACAAGGTGCTGGAGGACGGGCGGAAGGTTCGCTTCGCCAAGGCCGACGGCGCGATTCTCGACCAATAAAGGAAGGGTACGATGGCGCGCTTGAAGGAGAAGTACGACAACGAGGTGGTTCCGAAGCTCAAGAAGGAGTTCGGGATCACCAATCCCATGGCGGTGCCTCGCATCAGCCGGGTGGTGTGCAACATCGGCCTGGGCGAGGCGACCCGGAACCCCAAGCTCATGGACCAGGCGATGGAGGAGCTGGCGGCCATCACCGGCCAGCGCCCGGTCCCCCGCAAGGCGCGGAAGTCCATCGCCCAGTTCAAGCTGCGCACCGGGATGCAGGTGGGGTGCGCGGTCACGTTGCGCCGCGACCGCATGTACGAGTTCCTGGACCGACTCATCAACATCGCCCTGCCCCGGGTACGCGACTTCCGCGGCCTGTCGCCCAAGGGGTTTGACGGCCGGGGCAACTACACCATGGGGGTGCGGGACCACGTGATCTTCCCCGAGATCGACTACACCAAGGTGGAGACGCCGAAGGGGATGAACATCACCGTGGTGACGACCGCGCGGACCGACGATCAAGCCCGGTTCCTCCTCGAGGAGCTCGGCTTCCCGTTCGCGAAGGCATAGGAGGAGACGGTGGCACGTCTGTGCATGATCGCCAAGTCAAACAGGACGCCAAAGTTCCGCATTCGCCACCGCAACCGCTGCAAGATCTGCGGCCGGCCGCGGGGCTACATGCGGAAGTTTGAGGTGTGCCGCATTTGCTTCCGGAAGTTGGCCCTGGAGGGGTACCTGCCGGGCGTCACCAAGGCGAGCTGGTAGGGGGTGGCCGATGACCATGACCGATCCCATCGCTGATTTCCTGACGCGGATCAGGAACGCGGCGCGCGCCAACAAGGATCGCTGCGATATCCCCGCCTCTCGACTCAAACTGGAGCTGGCCAAGATTCTCCAGGAGGAGGGGTTCATCCGCACCTTCAAGGTGGTGGAAGAGGGGTCCGAGCGGGCGATCCGGGTCTACCTCCGCTACTCGCCGGACGGCGAGCCGGCGATCCACGGTCTGGAGCGGGTGTCCCGCCCCGGGCGGCGGGTCTACCGCGGGGTGGGCAACCTACCTACCGTGCGCGGCGGCATCGGCATTGCCGTCGTGTCCACCTCCAAGGGGCTCATGACCGACGCCAAGGCCCGGGAAGCGCGCCTGGGCGGCGAGGTCATGTGCCGGGTGTGGTGAGGAGGAGCCATGTCGCGAGTCGGAAAGAACCCCATTCCCATCCCGCCGGGCGTCCAGGTTCACGTGGGCCACGGCGTGGTGGAGGTGAAGGGGCCGAAGGGGAGCTTGCTGCAGCCCATCCCAGCCTCCATCTCGGTGGCGGTGGAGGACGGGAAAGTGGTGGTCACCCGCGCCAACGATGAGCGGGCAACCCGGGCGTTGCACGGCCTGACCCGGGCGCTTCTGGCCAACGCCGTGCACGGGGTGTCGGCGGGTTTCAAGAAGGAGCTGGACATCGTTGGCGTGGGCTACAAGGCCGAGCTGAAGGGTCCGCGGGAGGTGACGCTCTCCTTGGGGTTCTCCCACCCCGTCACCTACACCGCCCCGGAAGGGGTGACCTTGGCCTACGACGCCAAGGCCAACCGGATCACCCTGGAGGGGATCGACAAGCAGAAGGTCGGGCAGGCGGCGGCCGAGATCCGGGCGGTGCGGCCGCCGGATCCCTACAAGGGCAAGGGCGTCAGGTACGCCGACGAGGTCCTGCACTTGAAGGCAGGGAAGTCTGGAGCGTAGGGGCATGGCAAAGATCAAAGATCGCAAGCAGCGGCGGCGGCGGATTCACCTGCGGATTCGCAAGGTGATCTCCGGCACGCCAGAGCGGCCGCGACTGGTCGTCTTTCGCTCGCTGAGGAACGTGTACGCGCAGCTCATCGACGACGTTCACGGCGTGACCCTCGTCGAGGCCTCCACCCTCGACCCGGCGGTGCGCCAGGGACTCACCCACGGCGGCAACAAGAGCGCCGGCCGGGCGGTGGGCAAGACCGTTGCCGACCGGGCCAAGGAAAAGGGGATCTCCAGCGTGGTGTTCGACCGAGCCGGCTTCCGGTACCACGGTGTGGTCAAGGAGCTTGCCGATGCGGCCCGCGAGGCGGGCCTCCAGTTCTAGGGGCGAGACATGGCAGAGCGAGAGAGCCAGTTTGTCGATCACGTCGTCAGCATCAACCGCGTCACCAAGGTGGTGAAGGGCGGCAAGAACTTCTCCTTCTCCGCCCTCGTGGTGGTGGGGGACGGCAACGGCCGGGTCGGCTTCGGCAGCGGCAAGGCCCGCGAGGTGCCCCAGGCCATCCGCAAGGCCACCGAGGCGGCGCGGCGCGCCATGGTGCCGGTGCGCCGGGTGGGGACCACCATCCCCCACGAGGTGATCGGCCGGTTCGGCGCCGGCCGCGTGCTCCTCCGGCCGGCCGCGCCGGGCACCGGCGTCATCGCCGGCGGGACCGTGCGGGCCATTGCCGAGGCGGCGGGGATCCAGGACATCCTCACCAAGTGCCTCGGCACCACCAACCCGCACAACGTCGTGCGGGCGGCCTTCGCGGCTTTGGAGCAGCTCACCACCCGCGAGGAGGCATCGCAGTTGCGGGGCGGCGCCGGCGAGACCGAGATCGTTGACGACAACGAGCGGACGAGCGGGCCTCTCCCGGAGGTCGAGGTATGACGACGCGGCGCAAGCAGGCTCACGGAATGGTGCGAATCACCCAGATCCGCAGCCGGATCGGCAACCAGCAACGGGTGGTCCGGGTGCTCACCGACGGGCTCGGCCTCGGCCGCATCGGCGCGTCGGTGGAGCTGCCGGACAACCCTTACACCCGCGGGATGATCGCCAAGGTTCGCCACATGGTCCGGGTGGAGGAGCTGGCAGCCCCGGCGGCCGCGCGCAAGGCGGCCGAGGAGCCGGCGAGTCAGGCGGACCAGGCGGCGGCCCCGGCCGCCGACGACCAGCCCGCAGCAAAGCGCCAGCGCCGGGCGCCGGCGCGGGACGCTGCGGCGAGCGAGGAGTAAACCATGGAGCTTCACAACCTCTCTCCCAAGCCGGGATCGCGGAAGGCTCGCAAGCGGGTCGGGCGCGGCCCAGGGTCCGGGCACGGCAAGACCGCCGGCCGCGGGCACAAGGGGGCCGGTTCCCGCTCCGGCACCACCCAGCGCCGCAACTTCGAAGGCGGCCAGATGCCGCTCGTGCGGCGCGTGCCGAAGCGCGGCTTCACCAACATCTTTCGCACCGAGCGGGTGATCGTCAACGTCGCGCAGCTGGAGCGCTTCCCCGACGGCGCCGAGGTGACCCCCGAGGTCCTCCTGGCGGAAGGGGTGGTGTCCAAGCTCGCGGACGGGGTGAAGATCCTGGGCAAGGGCGCCATCAGCCGCAGACTCACCGTCAAGGCCCACGCCTTCTCCAAGAAGGCCAAGGAGCTCATCGAGGCGGCGGGCGGCAGCTGCGAGGTGATCGGGCAATGATCCAGAGCCTCCGCAATATCTTTGCCATTCCCGATCTCCGCAAGCGGGTGATCTTCACCTTTCTGCTGCTGGCGGTCTACCGTCTGGGCGCCTTCATCCCCACCCCGGGGGTGGACCCGGTGGCCATCGAGGAGTTCACGAACCAGGCCAAGGACACGATCCTCGGGTTCATGAACCTGTTCTCCGGCGGCGCCCTGGGGCGGATGACCATCTTCGCCCTCGGCATCATGCCGTACATCTCCGCCTCCATCATCCTCCAGCTCCTCACGGTGGTGTGGCCGTACCTGGAGAAGCTGTCCAAGGAGGGGGAACTGGGGCGCAAGAAGATCACCCAGTGGACGCGCTACGGCACAGTGGTGCTGTCCATCATTCAGTCCCTGGGTATTTCCTTCTTCCTGGAGAAGTCCTCGGCCCCCGGCGGGGCGCCCCTGGTGCCGGCGCCGGGCTGGGGTTTCCGGCTGCTCACCGTCCTCACCCTCACCACCGGCACCGCCTTCGTCATGTGGCTGGGCGAGCAGATCACCGAGCGCGGGGTGGGCAACGGCATCTCCCTCATCATCTTTGCCGGCATCGTGGTGGGGCTGCCGCGTGCCATCATCAGCACCATCGAGGACGTGCGGCTGGGCTCCATGTCCATCATCACCCTCATCCTCTTCGTGGTGTTCGCGGTCATCGTGGTGGCGGCCATCGTCCTCATGGAACGGGCCCAGCGCCGGATCCCGGTGCAGTACGCCAAGCGGGTGGTGGGGCGGCGCATGTACGGTGGCCAGAGCACCTACCTGCCGCTGCGTCTCAACACCGGCGGGGTGATCCCGGTGATCTTCGCCGCCTCCATCCTGTCGTTCCCGCAGTCCATCGGGGCCATGGTGCAGCACCCGGTGCTGCAGTCGATCACCCGGGCCATCTCGTGGGGTGAGCCGCTGTATAACCTCATCTACTTCGTGTCCATCGTGTTCTTCTGCTACTTCTACACCTCCATCATCTTCAACCCGCAGGACACCGCCGACAACATGCGCAAGTACGGGGGGTTCATCCCCGGTATCCGGCCTGGGCAGCGCACCGCCGACTTCATCGACATGGTGCTGACGAGGATCACGCTGGTGGGGGCCATCTACCTGGCTCTGGTGGCGATCCTGCCGGAGATCCTCATCACCGGCTTCAAGGTGGCCACGATCCCGTTCATCGGCGGCACCCTGGATGCCCTCCTGCCGCGCTGGTTCACGGAGGGGCTGGGGGTCAAGTTCTACTTTGGCGGCACCTCGCTGCTCATCGTCGTGGGGGTGGCCATGGACACGGTGTCGCAAATCGAGGCGCAGATGGTGATGCGGCACTACGACGGACTCGGACCGCGGGGGCGCAGGATCCGCGGCCGCAGGGGGTGACGGATGGTGACACGGGCGCTGGACGTGGTGTTGCTGGGCCCCCCCGGGGCCGGCAAGGGGACGCAGGCAAAGCGACTGGCGGCGGCCTACGAGTTGCTGCACCTGTCCACCGGCGACATGCTCCGCGACGAGGTGGCGCGCGGCACCGAGCTGGGGCGCGAGGCCGAGAGCTACATGAAGCGCGGCGAGCTCGTCCCTGACGAACTGGTGGGCAAGATGCTCCTGGCTCGGCTGCACTCGCAGCAGGCGGCGGCGGGGTGTGCCTTCGACGGGTACCCGCGCAACACCGAGCAGGCGAAGCTCCTCGACGGGCTGCTTGCCGAGCTGAACCGCCGCGTCGACATCGTCCTGTACCTCAACGTGCCGGACGAGGCGCTCCTGGCGCGTCTGACGGGGCGCCGCTCCTGCCCGGCCTGCGGGGCGGTCTATCACGTCGCGAGCCACCCCCCGCGCACCGAAGGGGTGTGCGACGCCTGCGGCGGCGCCCTGGTGCAGCGGCCAGACGACCGGGAAGAGGTGATTCGCGAGCGGCTGCGCGTGTACCATGAGGCGACCTCGCCGCTGCTCTCGTACTACCAGGCCAGGGGGGCGCTCCGGGAGGTGCCCGGGACCGGTTCCCAGGACGAGGTGTTCGAGCTTCTCAGGCAAGCCATGCGGAGCAGCCGGGCGTGATGGTGTTGAAGTCCCCCGCGGAGCTGGCCGCCATGGACCGCGCCAACGCCTTGGTCCTGGAGACGCTGCGCCTGGTGGCCGCGGCAGCGCAGCCCGGCGCAACCACGGCGGATCTGGACGCGCTGGCGGAGCGGTACATCACGGAGTGCGGCGGTCGCCCCGCCTTCAAGGGGTACCGAGGCTACCCGGCCACCCTGTGCACCTCGGTGAACGACGTGATCGTGCACGGCATCCCGTCCCGCTCCTGCGTGCTGCGGGAGGGCGACCTGCTGTCGCTGGACTGTGGCGTCATCCTGGAAGGGTTCTACGGCGACGCGGCGGTGACGGTGGCGGTGGGTGAGGTGTCGCCGCTGGCGGCGCGGCTGATGACGGTGACCCGAGAATGCCTGGAACGGGCGGTGGCGGTGATGCAGCCGCACCGGCGCCTGTCGGACATCGGCGACGCCATTCAGCGACACGCGGAGGCGGCGGGCTTCTCGGTGGTGCGGGACTTCGTGGGCCACGGCATCGGTCGCGCCCTGCACGAGGAGCCGCAGGTGCAGAACTTCGGCCCGCCCGGCCGGGGCCCGGAGCTGCGCCCGGGGCTGGTGCTGGCCATCGAGCCGATGATCAACGCCGGCCGGCCCGGCGTCGTCATCGACGAGGACGGCTGGACAGCGCGCACCGAAGACGGTAAGCTTTCTGCCCATTTTGAGTACTCGGTGGCCGTCACGGAGGACGGCCCCTGGGTGCTCGGGGCCGAGAAGGGGTAGGGGGAGGTATGGCCAAAGAGGAGGCCATCGAGGTGATGGCCACCGTGCTCGAAGCTCTCCCGAACGCGGTGTTCCGGGTGGAGCTGGAGAACGGGCATGAGGTGCTGGCCCACATTTCCGGCAAGATGCGCAAGCATTTCATCCGCATCCTGCCGGGGGACAAGGTGCTCGTCGAGTTGTCGCCGTACGACTTGACGCGCGGGCGCATCGTCTACCGCTACAAGTGACGGGCGGGGCGGTGCGCCGGAAGGACGGGGAGCAGGCTGATGAAAGTTCGGTCGTCGGTTCGCAAGATCTGCGCGAAGTGCAAGATCGTCGTCCGCAAGGGCGTGGTGCGGGTGATCTGCGAGAACCCGAAGCACAAGCAGCGGCAGGGCTGAGGAGGTAGCACGTGGCACGCATCGTCGGTGTCGATCTGCCCCAGAACAAGCACGTGGAAATCGGCCTCACCTACATCTACGGGATCGGCCGGGATCTATCCAAGCGCATCCTCACCAAGGCGGGGGTGGACCCCATGGTCCGCGTGAAGGACCTGTCCGAGGACGAGGTGCGGCGCATCGCCAGGGTGATCCAGGACGACGAGATCAAGGTGGAGGGCGACCTGCGCAAGGACGTGGCGATGAACATCAAGCGGCTGATGGAGATCGGCTGCTACCGCGGGGTTCGGCACCGGCGCGGCCTGCCGGTGCGCGGCCAGCGGACCCACACCAACGCGCGGACCCGCAAGGGGCCGCGGCGCGCGACGGTGGCCAAGAAGAAGAAGGCCGGCAAGAAGTAACGAGGGAGCGCCATGGCAAAAGGCACGAAGGCAGCAAAGAAGGGTACCCGGCGGCGCGAGCGCAAGAACGTTCCCCACGGCGTGGCCCACATCCAGGCGACGTTCAACAACACCATCATCACCATCACCGACGCCACCGGTGGGACGGTGTGCTGGTCGTCGGCGGGGCGCATTGGTTACAAGGGGTCGCGCAAGGGCACGCCGTACGCGGCCCAGCTCGCCGCCCGCAACGCGGCGGAGCAGGCCCAGGAGCACGGCATGCGGTCGGTGGATGTGGAGATCAAGGGCCCGGGAGCGGGGCGGGAGTCGGCGATTCGCGCCCTTGCCGCGTCGGGACTCGAGATCAAGAGCATCAAGGACGTGACCCCGATCCCGCACAACGGCTGTCGGCCGCCCAAGCGGCGCCGGGTGTAAGGAGGACGTTGTGGCACGGTACCACGAGCCGGTCTGTCGGCTATGCCGCCGCGAGGGCATGAAGCTCTTCCTCAAGGGGGAGCGGTGTTTCAAGGAGAAGTGCGCGGTCGAGAGGCGATCGTACGCGCCGGGGCAGCACGGCAAGCGGCGCAACAAGGCGCAGCCCTACGGTCTGCAGTTGCGCGAGAAGCAGAAGGTGCGCCGGGTGTACGGCGTGTTGGAGGCGCAGTTCCGGCGCTACTTTGCCGAGGCGGCGCGGCAGCGGGGGGTGACGGGCGAGAACCTCCTCCGCTTGCTCGAGCTGCGTCTCGACAACGTGATCTACACGCTGGGTTTCGCGTCCTCCCGGGCGCAGGCGCGGCAGCTCGTGCGCCACGGCCATGTGCTGGTGAACGGCCGGCGGGTGGACGTGCCCTCGTTCCCGGTGAAGCCCGGCATGGAGATCGTCCTCAAGGAGAAGCTCCGTTCGAACCCCTTCGTCACGGAAGCGCTGGAGACGGCCATGGCCCGCGGCGTGCCGCCGTGGCTGGAGCTGGATGCGGAAAACTTCCGGGGGACGGTGGTGGCGCTGCCGAGCCGCGAGGATATCCGGTTGCCGATCCAGGAGCAGTTGATCGTCGAGCTGTACTCGCGGTAGGGAGGAAGGCATGAGAGGTCTCGAGCTGCATCGGCCACCCGCAGTGGTGGTGGATCCAGAGCACGACTCGCCGGACCACGCGGTGTTCACCGCCCAGCCCTTCGAGCGGGGGTGGGGGGTGACGGTGGGCAACGCGCTGCGGCGCGTTCTGCTGTCGTCCATCGAGGGGAGTGCCATCACGGCGGTGCGCTTCGCCGGCGTGGATCACGATTTCGATTCCATCCCCGGAGTCATGGAAGACGTCACCGATCTCATCCTCAACTTGAGGCGGGTGCCGTTGCGGCTGCACGGCCCCGAGCGGGTGACGGCCACCATCAAGAGTTCGACCCCCGGCGTGCTCACCGCGGCTGCCATCCAGGGGGGCTCGGACCTCGAGGTCGTCGCCCCCGACACCTACCTGGCGACCCTGGCCGAGGATGGGGCGGTGGATGTGGAGCTGGTGGTCCAGCGGGGTCGCGGCTACGTGCCGGCGGACGAGCGTCCCAGCGGCGATTTGGGGGCCGGGTTCATCTACGTGGATGCGGCCTTCTCGCCGGTGCGCAAGGCCAACTACCGCATCGAGCCGGCCCGGGTCGGTCACGCCACGGACTACGAGAAGCTGGTGCTGGAGGTGTGGACCAACGGCGCCGTGACGCCGGCGGCGGCCGTGGCGGAGGCCGCGGCGCTGCTGGCGGAGCACCTGCCCATCTTCACGTCGCTCGGGAGCGGCGCTCCCGTCGCCCAGCGGGACGAGGGAAGCGGGGCGTTGGACGAGCCGGTGGAGACGCTGGACCTCGGCGGCCGAATCCTCAACATGCTCCGCAACGCCGGGGTCCGCACGGTGAAGGATCTCGTCTCCATGAGCGAGGCGGAGATCAAGGGCGTGCCAGGGCTCGGCAAGAAGGCACTGGAAGACATCCGCGTCAAGCTCGAATCGCACGGTCTTTCCCTCGGCATGCGCTTCGACCTGCCGCGGCCGTAGTGGAGGAGTGGAATGCGTCACAACATGGTTCACCGCAAGCTGGGGCGTGTCACCGAACACCGACGCGCCCTGTTCCGCAACCAACTGCGTTCCATCATCGCTCACGAGCGGATCGTCACCACCCTCCCCAAGGCCAAGGAGCTCCGCCCCATCGTCGAGAGGATGGTGACGCTGGGTCGCCGCAGCGATTCGGTACACGCCCGCCGCTTGGCCGGGCGGTGGATCGGCGACCGGGACCTTATCAAGCGTTTGTTCACCGAGATCGGTCCGCGCTTCGTGGACCGTCCCGGCGGGTACACCCGCATCGTCAAGCTGGGCCCGCGGCGCGGTGACGGTGCCGAACTGGCGATCCTGGAGTTCGTGGACTACCGCCTCCCCGAGGCCAAGAAGACCGCGCCCAAGGAAACCGCCAAGGAGAAGAAGCGCAAGCGCCCGGCTGCCTCCATGGCGGACGCGGGCAGCGTGTCTGACCGCTCGTAGTCTTCCCGCAGCTCTGCCGTTTCAACGCCCGGCAGCACGCCGGGCGTTTTCGTCAGGGATCACGAATACCAGCGCTGACGCCGCCACACGCCGTGGCCGCCCCCTGGGCTGGGGGGTTGACATGGGGTTGCGACCCATGTATAACTATATGGCGATGGAGGGATGCATATGCGGTTCGCGGTGATCTCGGCCCTCATGCTCGCCCTTTCGGCCCCCCCGGCGCCTGCGGCGGAGCGACTCTCGCTGGAAGAAGCCATGCGCCGGGCTCGGGAGGAGGGGCGCGAAGCAGCGGCGGCGCACCTGCGCGTCGCAGCGGCCCAGGCGCAGCTGCAGCGCGCCCGGGGGTTCCGCCTGCCGGCGGTGGCGCTGGAGGAGACCTTCATCCGCACCGACGCGCCGGCCGAGGTGTTCGCCCTCACCCTCAACCAGGAACGTTTCTCCCTTGCCGACCTCATGACCTCGGACCCGAACCGTCCGGCGCCGCTCAACACCGCCATCACTCGGTTGCAGATCACGCTGCCACTTTACACCGGCGGGGAACTCTCCGGGCGCATCGCCCAGGCTGAGGCGGCGTTGGAGGCGGCTCGAGGCAGCGCCGCGTGGGCTGCCGATAACGCGGCGCTGGCGGCAGCAGAAGCCTACGTCGCCCTGGCCCAGGCGCGAGAGTATGCGGCGCTTTTGGAACGGGCGCGGGACACGGTGGCAGCGCACGTGGCCCTGGCCCGGGCGTACGTGGAGCAGGGGATGCTGGTGCGCTCGGAGCTGCTGCGGGCGGAGGTGGAGCTTTCGCGGCTGGATGACATGGTGGCCGAGGCGCGCGGTGGGGTGCGGGTGGCTGCTGCCAACCTGGCCTTCCGGCTGGGGGCCCGCCAGGACACGGAGTGGGACATCGAGCCCCTGGGCGAGCCGCCGGCGGTGGGGGACGACGTCGAGACCTGGCTCTCGGCCGCGGCAGGTCGCAGCGACCTGGTGGCGGCGCGGGCGATGGTGAAGGCGGGGCGTCTGGAGGAGCGCGTGCGGCGAGCGGCCATGCTGCCGAAGCTGGCGCTGGTAGGGCGCAGCGACTGGGTGGACGACACCCTGTTCGGCACCCATGGCGACGCCACCTCCCTGGTGGCCGTGGCCAGCGTCAACCTGTTCGCGGGGGGGGCGCACCGCGCCGCCGCCCGGGCTGCACGGTTCGAGGCCGAGGCTGCGTCCCAGGACGTGGAGCGCTTCGCCGAAGGGGTCCTCTTGGAGGTCCGGCAGGCGTTCGAGTCGGCGCGAACCGAGCGGTTGCGGTGGGAGACGGCGCGTCGCGCCCTGGAGGCCGCCGCGGAGGGGGAGCGGATCACCCGGGAACGGTTTGCCAGCGGTGTGGTGAAGATGCTGGACCTGCTCGACGCCTCCACCGCTCGGCGAGAGGCGGAAACGAGAGAACTGGTGGCCCGCTCCCGCGCGCTGGAAGCGGCGCTTCGCCTGGCGGTGGTGAGCGGCAGGGCGCCGGAACGCGTCCTCCAGTGAGGCTTTCTTGGAACGACACAAGAGCTTGGAGGCTGTCATGAGGAAGATTGCCACGACGGTTGCGCTGGTGACGGTGCTCTCGGCGGCGTGCGGCGGCCACGCGACGCGCCGCGCCAGCGAGGCGCTGCCCCCGGTGCGAGCCAGCATCGGCCTGGCGACCACCCTGGACGTGCCAAGGACCGTGGAACTCTATGGCACGGTGGAAGCGACCCGCACGGCGGCGGTGGCGAGCCGCGTCATGGCCACGGTGGTGGCGGTGGCCGTGAAGCCCGGCGACACGGTGGCGGCCGGGCAGGTGCTGCTGGAGATCGACGCGACGGCCGCCAAGGGCCAGGAGTCCCAGGCTCGCGGCGCCCTCGCCCAGGCCGAGGCGGCCCTCGCCCTGGCGCAGCGGAACTTCGAACGGTACAAGGCGCTGCACGCCAGCCACGCGGCGTCGGACCTGGAGCTGGACCTGGCGACCATGCAGCTCGAGCAGGCCAAGGGGGCGGTGGAACAGGCCCGGGGCGCGGTGGCTGCCGCCGCCTCGGTGGCGGCGGACACCCGCGTGGTGGCGCCCTTTGCCGGGCGAGTGGTGGCCAAGTTGGTGGAGGTGGGCGACCTGGCCGCACCGGGCCGACCGCTCGTTATGGTGGAGTCGGTGGCCGGCAGGCGCCTGGTGCTGCACGTGCCGGAAAACCTCGCCGCGGCGGTGAAGGTGGGCGCCCAGGTCCCGGTGCGCATCGATGCCGTGGACGGGGGCGGCGAGCGGTTGGGGCGCGTGGTGGAAGCGACACCGGGCGCCGATCCCACCAGCCACACCTTCACCGTCAAGGTGGAGCTGCCCGACCTGGACGCTCCGTCCGGGGTGGCCGGCCGGGCCACCCTCACCGTGGGGCAGCGTCACGCCGTGGCGGTGCCCGTCGGCGCGGTCCTCCAGCACGGCGGGGTGCCGATGGTGGTTGTCGTGGACGGGGAGGGCAAGGCGCGCTCCCGGGCAGTGACCCTGGGGGGGAACCTTGGGGATGGTCGCCTTGAGGTGCTCTCGGGGTTGGAGGGGGGCGAGACCGTGGCCATCGGCCTTGGGTCGGTGCCCCCTGATGGCACGCCGGTGGAGGAGGTGCGGTCATGAGCGAGCGTCCCCCCGTGCCGGCGCCGTCTCTAGAGGAGACGCGGCGGCAGGCCCAGCGGCTGCGCATGACGCGCCGCCCCCTGGGGGCGTCGGGTCGCATCGCCAGAGCGTTCTTGGAGTCCAAGCTCACGCCGCTCCTGGTGGTGTTCTCCCTCCTTCTCGGCGCCTTTGCGGTGCTGGTCACGCCCAGGGAGGAGGAGCCGCAGATCAAGGTGCCGATGATCGACGTCTTCGTGGCCCTCCCGGGGGCCTCGGCCCAGGAGGTGGAGCGGCGGGTGGTGGGGCCGGTGGAGAAGGCCATCTCGCAGATCCCCAACGTGGAGTACGTCTACTCCACGAGCCAGCCTTCCGGCGGCATGATCATTGCCCGATTCACCGTGGGGAGCGACCCCGACCAGGCGGTGGTGCGAGTCCACGCCAAGGTGGCGGAGCTCGCACCGACGCTGCCGCCCGGTGCGCTGCCGCCGGTGGTGGCACCCCGCAGCATTGACGACGTGCCGGTTCTGTCCTATACCCTCTGGTCCGCCGACGCCTCTCCCTTGCAGCTCCGCCAGGTGGCCGAGGAACTCAGGGCCGAACTCACGCGCCACCCGCGGGTGGCCCAGGTGTGGGTTCTCGGCGGGCAGCGGCGTGCCGTGCGGGTCACCTTCGACCGCGAGCGGCTGGCCGCTCACCACGTCTCCCTCCTCCAGGCGTACCAGGCGCTGTCCGGCCTGAACTGGCGCCTGCCGGCGGGGTCCTATGCCGAGGCCAACCTCACCACTCAGGTGGAGGTGGGGCGTTTCTTCCGCTCCGCCGAGGAGGTGGCGCGGGCCGTGGTGGCCGTCTACGGCGGGCGACCCGTGTACCTGGCGGACGTGGCCGAGGTGGTGGACGGCGCCGACGAGCCGGCGGAGTACGTGTGGATGATGGCGGGGGCCGCCGGCGCCGCCAAGGGGCTGCCGGCAGCAGCCGACGCTCCGGCGGTCACCGTGGCGGTGGCCAAGAAGCCAGGCACAAACGCCGTGGACCTCGTGCGCGACCTGGACCGCCGGGTGGACGGGCTGCGCGGCCCGGTGATCCCCTCCAACGTCCACGTCACCAAGACGCGGGACTACGGCTTCACCGCCAACGAGAAGTCCTCGGAGCTGATCTTCCACATGGGGTTGGCCACGCTCTCCGTGGTGATCCTCATGGCCTTTGCCTTGGGGCGCCGGGAGGCCGTCGTAGTGGCGGTGGCGGTGCCCATGACGTTGGCCCTCACCCTCGCCGCCTCCTACCTGTTCGGCTACACCCTCAATCGGGTGACCCTCTTTGCCCTCATCTTCGCCATCGGCATCCTGGTGGACGACGCCATCGTGGTGGTGGAGAACGTCCACCGTCACTACACCCTGGCCTGGGGTCCCCCGCGCATCACCACCTTCTACGCCGTGGACGAGGTGGGCAACCCGACGATCCTGGCCACTTTCACCGTGGTGGCGGCGCTCCTCCCCCTCGCCTTCGTCTCCGGGCTGATGGGGCCGTACATGCGCCCCATCCCCATCAACGCCTCGGCGGCGATGCTCTTCTCGCTGCTGGTGGCGTTCGTGGTGTCGCCGTGGCTCACCTACCGCCTGTTCCGCACGAAGGCGACGCAGGCCGCGGCCAGCGCGGAAAAGGGGAGCCCCGACGAGGAGACGCCCCAAGAGGGGAAGCTCCACCGGTTCTACGCCGCGCTGTTCTCCCCACTGCTCGCCAGGGCCTGGCGGCGCTGGGCGATGTTGGGCGGCGTGGCCGTGTTGCTCGTGGCCTCCGTGAGCCTTGTGGCGTTCGAGGTGGTCACCGTCAAGATGCTCCCCTACGACAACAAGAGCGAGGTGCAGGTGGTGCTCGACATGCCGGAGGGCACTACCCTGGAGGCCACGGCGGCGGCGGCGCGGGAGATGGCCGGGGCGGTTGCGACCCTCCCCGAGGTGAGCGACATCCAGGTGTACGTGGGGACGTCCGGGCCCTTCAACTTCAACGGGCTGGTGCGTCACTACTTCCTGCGCTCCGGACCGCTCGTGGCCGACCTCCAGGTCAACCTGGTGCCCAAACACGAGCGGGAGCGGGTCTCGCACGCGTTCGCCCAGGCGGTGCGCGCGGTGGTGGCCCCCATTGGCCAGCGCCACGGCGCCAACGTGAAGGTGACCGAGGTGCCGCCGGGCCCGCCCGTCCTCTCCACCCTGGTGGCGGAGATCTACGGCCCCGACCAGACCGAGCGCACCAGGCTCGCCCGGGAGGTGCGCGGCATCTTCGAGTCCACGCCGGGGGTTGTCGACGTGGACTGGTACGTGGAGGACCCGGGCTCCCACCTCGACCTGGAGGTGGACAGCGAGAAGGCGGCGCGACTCGGCATCACGCCGGAGATGGTGGCGCGCACCGTGCGGGTGGCGCTGGCCGGGGCCGAGGTGGGGTTGCTCCACGACGAGCGCGCCCGCGAGACGGTGCCGGTGGTGCTGCGCCTGGAGCGGGCCCAGCGCTCCAGCCTGGAGGGTCTGTTGGCCATTACCCTGCACGGCGGCAGCGGGGCGCTGGTGCCGTTGCGGGAAATCGTCCGGCCGGTCCCGGGCGAGTTGGAGAAGTTCATCTACCATAAGAACCTCCAGCCCGTCACCTACGTGATTGCCGAGATGGCGGGGGCGCTGGAGGCGCCGGTGTACGGGATCATGGCCATGCAGGACCGGGTCGCGGCGTTGCGCGACCGGGACGGCCGGCCTATCCAGGTGCTGTCCTCCCACCTCCCCGAGGACACCACGACCTACGCGCTCAAGTGGGACGGGGAGTGGCACATCACGTACGAGGTGTTCCGCGACATGGGGATCGCCTTTGCCGCGGTGCTGGTCCTCATCTACCTGCTGGTGGTGGGGTGGTTCCGCTCCTTCGTCACACCGCTCATCATCATGGCTCCCATCCCCTTGACGCTCATCGGCATCCTGCCCGCCCACGGGCTCGGCGGCGTGTTCTTCACGGCCACGTCCATGATCGGGTTCATTGCCCTGGCCGGGATCATCGTTCGCAACTCCATCCTCCTCGTCGACTTCATCAACCTGGAGCTGGCCGCCGGCGAGCGTCTCGAGGATGCCGTGGTGAAGGCCGGGGCGGTGCGCTTCCGGCCCATCGCCCTGACGGCGGCAGCGCTGGTGGTGGGCGGGATGGTGATCCTCCTCGACCCCATCTTCCAGGGGCTGGCAGTGGCGCTGATCTCCGGTGTCGTGGTGGCCACCGCCCTCACCCTGGTGGTGATTCCGCTCCTGTACTACATGTACGTGAAAACGGTGGGCGTCGACCGGGTGGTCGCCGCCGAGGACAGCGACGCATGACCTGCGCCCGCGGCCGTGACCGCGGCGAGAAAGGGGGGTTTATGACCATCAACGAGTACTTGCGGGCCATTGCCGGGACCTTCGTGCTGCTGTCGGTGGCGCTGGGGTTTTTCGTCCACCCTGGCTTCTTCGCCTTCACCGCCTTTGTGGGGCTCAACCTCCTGCAGTCCGCCTTCACCAAGTGGTGCCCCATGATCGCCATCCTCAAGGCGCTCGGCGTCAAGGAGTGACGTCATGAAACTGCTCATGCTCATCGTGGACGAGGGCAAGAAGGAAGAGCTGGAGGTGCTGCTGAACCGCTCCGGCGTCGTTGGCTACACGGAGATCCCCCGCGCCCTCGGCGTCGGCACCAGCGGTCCGCGCCTGGGTTCCCGGGCGTTCCCGAAAACCTCCGCCGTCGTCTTCACGGTGCTCACCGAGGAGTCCCTGGAGCGGCTGGTGGCGGAGATCCGCGGGTTCTGCGCCGATTGCGGCGAGCGCCTGAAGATGATCGTCTGGGGGGTCGAGGAGGTCATGTGAGCCCGCGTCGTCGCCCCTCGCCCTCCCTTGACCTTGCCCGGGAACTATCCTACATTGCTGAGTGGTTATACGTTCTCGGGGGAGGGAGCGTGCGAGAAGGAACCGAGCTGCTCTTCGAAAAGATCGCCGACCGGCTGAAGGCCATGGCCGACCCCATGCGGCTGCGGATCCTGCACGCGCTCCACGGGGGCGAGCTGTGCGTCAACGACATCCTCCAGCAGGTTGGGGGCAGCCAGGCCAACGTTTCCAAGCACCTTTCGGTGCTGCGCCGGGCTGGCCTGGTGACCTGCCGGCGAGAGGGGGTCAACATCCTCTACCGCATCGAGGACCCCACGGTGTTCGCCATCTGCTCCAGCGTCTGCGACTCGCTGGAGCGGCGGCTGAGCGCCGAGAAGGAAGAGATCGAGCGGGGCCGGGCGGTGATCCTCCGGCAGGGGAACTAGCGCCGCCATGGACGTCCTCGTGGTGTTGGCCATCCTGGCGGCGTGGGTGCTGCTGCAGTGGGTGGTTCTCCCGCGGCTCGGCGTGCCCACCTGAGCGGTGCCCAACCCGGCCGGGGGCCGGGGCGCCGGGCGGTGCGGTGCGGCGGCGCCGCCGAGTTGCCCCTCCTGCGGCACGCCGGTGCCGGCAGGCGAGGGGAGCTGCCCCAGCTGTGGGGTGACGTGCGACGGGGAGGGGGAACGGTGAGGACAGCGAGGGAAGGTTCCACGCTGGGTGCGTGCCCGGCGTGTCGCGGGCCGCTCCGGCCGCTCCCAACCTGAGGGGGGCTGCTCTGGCGGTGCCAGAGCTGCGGCGAGGTGTTCTTGACGGAGGATGCGTTCCCGGACGGTATCCCCGCGAATGTGGCCGGGGTGCCGTCGGGTAGTTGTGGAGGGACGTGATGCCACTGTACGAGTACGCGTGCCGGTCCTGCGGCCGGCGGTTCGAGGTGTTGCAGCGGGTGGGGGAGGGGAGCGCCGACGTACGTTGCCCGGCGTGCGGCGCCGCGGACGTGGCGAAGCAGTTCTCCACCTTTGCGTCCTCGGTGGGGAACGCCCCTGCACCCTGCGGCGCCCCGTCCCGCTCGGCGTGCGGCACCGGCGGGTTCACCTGAGCGTCGTGATCCGGGCTCGGTCGAGCCCGTGGCTTCCAATGGAACGGTGGTGCGTGCAAGGGGTTCCGCCGGTGGCGGCTCCCGAGATGGAGGTACGTCATGGGTGATTCGCAGGTGGCGTTCGAAGCGGTATCGTCGTTGCCCTTCCCCGAAGCGGTGGCCCGAGCCCGGCAGGCGCTCGCGGCGGAGGGGTTCGGTGTGCTCGTGGAGATCGACGTGGCGGCGACCCTCAAGGCCAAGTTGGGGGTGGAGCGCGAGCCCTTCCTGATTCTCGGCGCCTGTCACCCGGAGTCCGCCCACCAGGCCCTGACGGTCGCGCCGGAGGTGGGCGTGCTGCTGCCGTGCAACGTGACGGTGTCGGTGGAGGGGGGAACCACGGTGGTGCGGGCCATGAACCCGGCCGCGGTGATGGCCACGGTGGGGGCGCCCGCGCTGCAACCGGTGGGGGAGCGGGTGGGCGCGGCGCTCCAGCGGGTGGTGGCGGCCTGCCGCTAGACAGGTGCTGCGCCGAGCCGCCGCGTCCCGCTACAACGGCGGCTGGAAGGGGCGCCGCGGTACGCCGAACAGCTCGCGACTGAGGGCTGTGTCGCAGGTGGAACCCTCGACGAGCATAGCCAGCTGGTCCGAGGTGATGGGGGCGCCGGGGAGGCGTTCCAGAAGGCGCACCAGGAAGCGGGAGAGCGGCAGCGGCAGGCGCGGCATGAGGGGCCGCTTGCCAATGGCGGCGCTGAGCCGCCGCAGCACCTCGGTGTACGCAAGCGCCTCGGGCCCGCCCAGCTCGATGATACGCCCCTCCGAACGCGGCTCGTCCAGGGCACCCACGAGGACTTCCGCCACCTCCTCCACGGCAACGGGCTGCAGTCGGTAGCTCCCGTCGCCAAAGATGGGGAAGATGGGGAAGCGCCGCAACGCCGTCACCAGGGTCGTGGTAAAGCCGTCCCCGGGCCCGAAAACCACCGAGGGGCGGACGATGGTCCACGCAAGCCCCGAGACCTGGACGAGGGCCTCCCCCTGGGCCTTGGTACGGTGATAGGCGGTGGGGGCGCTGTCCCGTGCCCCCAGGGCCGACATGTGGACGATGCGGCGGATGCCCAGTTGGTGGCAGGCGGCCACCACCCGCTCGGTGGCTAGCCGGTGCATGCGGTCGAACGTGACGCCGGCCGCCGGGTCCTCGCGGATGATGCCCACCAGGTGCACCACCGCCCAACACCCCTCGCACCAGCGCAACCAGGCGTCGCCGGTGATGTCGGCGGCCACCTGAATCACCCCCTTCGGGGGAGGGGCGGCCGGGCGGGAGCGGGCCACCGCCACCACCTGGAAGCCGCGGCCGAGGAGCGTGGCAAGGACCCGCTGGCCGATGAACCCGGTGGCGCCGGTGAGCACCACCCGGCGACGTTGCGGGGCGCGCCGACGCTGGGGCGCAGCGCTTTCACTACGTGGCGGGCGCGGGGTACGGGGCGATCGGGGCCTTGCAGGGTCCGTCATGGCCGCAAACCGGGGCGATGGTAGCATGGCCCATGGTGCGCGCCGTCCTGGCCGACCTCCACCTGGGGCAGCAGCCGGGGGACGTGACACGGTTTGCCGCAGCGGCTCGCGACATTCGCCGCCGAGGGGTGGGGGAGGTGGTGATCCTGGGCGATCTCTTTCGCACCCTGGTGGGGTTCCCGCGCTTCTGGGACGACGCGGTGCGGCAAGGGCTGTCGGTCCTCGGCGAGTTGCGGGGCGCCGGCGTGCGGGTGGTGCTGGTGGAGGGGAACCGCGACTTCTTTCTGGATGTGGCGGCCCTCGAACCGTACCGGGACGCGGCGGTGGCCGCCCACTCCTTTGCCGTGGGCGGTCGCCGGTTCCTCCTCGAACACGGCGATCTCGTCAACCGGCGCGACCGCTCCTACCGGCTCTGGCGGGGGGTGTCCAAGAGCCGGGTCGCCAGGTTCTTTGCCGCGGTGCTGCCGTCGGCGCTGGCCCGCCGCATCGTGGCGAGCACCGAGGCGCGGCTCGCCACCACGAACTTTTCTTACCGGCGGGCGCTGCCGGTGGCGGAGCTTGAGGCCGCGGCGCGTCGCCATTTCGCCGCTGGGGTGCACGCCGTGCTGTGGGGGCACTTCCACGAGGGGTGGCGCCTCGAGGAGGGGGAGCGCGAGGCGCTGGTGATACCGGCGTGGATGCGGTCGCGCCAGGTGGCGTGGATCATGCCGGACGGCCGGGTGACCGTGGAAGGGCCGGATGAGGCGTAGCAAATCGTTGACTCTCGGCGGAGTTCGTGGTACGTCTTGCGACAGCGGGCGAGGGTGAGGTGACCATGGGCGGAACGATCCTGTTGGCAGACGACAGTCTCACGATCCAGAAAGTTGTCGAACTCACGTTCGCAGAGAGCGACCACACGGTGGTGGCGGTGGGGGGCGGCCGAGAGCTGTTCGAACGCTTGGCCAGCGTCAACCCGGACGTCATTCTCTGCGACGTGATGATGCCCGACATGACGGGGTACGACGTCTGCCAGGCGCTGAAGAGCGACCCGGCCCGCCTGCACATCCCCGTGGTGCTGCTCACCGGCACCTTCGAGCCCTTCGACCGCGACCGGGCGCTGGCGGCAGGGTGCGACGCCATCGTCACCAAGCCCTTCGAGGCTCGCGAGCTCATCGACACGGTGGAACAGCTCATTGCGCGCAGCAAGGCGCTGGCGGCGGATGTCGGCGCCATGGAGATGGAGGGGCTGGGGGTTCCGGAAGGCGTGCCAGCGTTGGACTTCACCACCACCGGCTTCGACCGGATGGTGCCGCCGCCGCCGGCACCGCCGGCCCCGCCAGAGGAGGGGATCGAACTCACGGCGAGCCTGGCCAAGCCGGCACCGGCGGCCGAGGGTGGGGAGCCCGCGACCTCCCCCTTCGCGCTGGAGCCGGAACCCGCCGTGGCGGAGCCCCCGGCCGGGGGCGTGCCCTGGGATGGGGGGGCCGAGGCTGCACCGGTGGAGGAACCGCCGGCGCCGCCTGTGGTCCCCGAACCGGCGCCCGTGGCCGAGCCGGCCACAGCCCCTGCCGAGACGGCGCCGACCCCCACCGCGGTCCCAGGCGAGTTCGAGCTCTCGGACGAGCAGATCGACAGGATTGCCCGGCGGGTGGTGGAGCTGGCCTCGGCGCAACTCGAAAAGATCGCCTGGGAAGTCATCCCCGACATGGCGGAGATGATCGTCCGCCAGCGCATCCGCGAACTCGAGGAAGCGGCCGAGCGCGAGAACTGACCCTGCGCCCGTCGCCGGCTCAGGCAACAACCTGGAAAGTGCCCCGGGCCAGGCGGCGATCAGGCCCCGACGGTGGGTGAGAAGTCGGCCACCATGGCCTCCATGGCTTCCCACAGGTGCGACACGTCGTTGGCCATGATGACGAGGTCCCGGCGAACCCCGGAGCGGTCCTTCACGTGACCCTTGAGGACGGCCTCCTCCACGAACCCGAGCTTGGCGAAGGCGCGACGGGCCCCCACCTGGTTGTCCACGATCTCGGCGATCATCTTGTCCACGCCTACGTTGACGGCGTGCTGCACGAGCAGCCGGGCGAGGGCGGTGGCCAGTCCCGAGCGCTGGAACTGCCGCGCCACCACCATGCGAATGGCCGCCACGTGGGTGCTCCAGCCGTGCTTGGTGCGGTGGAGCGTGGCGTCGCCAACAATCTCCCCCTGGTACTCCGCCAGGAGGGGGAAGACGCGCTCGTAGTCCAGCTCGGCAACGAAACGCTCCACCACTTCCTTTTGGGTCACGTCCTCCTTGAGGAACTGGCGGTCTTCCTCGGGCAAAGCGCGGAAGAACCGGAGGAGTCGCTCGCCGTCCGCGGCGGTCATGGGCCGCACGGTCACGGTTCGGCCGTCGCGCAGGGGGATCACCACGGGATAGCCATCCAGCGACATGTTCCCTCCTCAGGCGGTGGCTCTCGCCACCTGGTCCCGCCCGTAGTCGTACCCCCGTTTGAGGGCGCGCAGGTTGAGATCCTCCGTGCCCTTTGGGACCGAGCTCTTGACGGCGTTGGCGATGGCCTCGAAGGGCACGAGCTCGGTCACGCCGGCAAAGAAGCCCACCATGACGATGTTGAGCACGAGCCGACGCCCCAGCTCCTCGGCAAGGCGGGTGGCCGGCACGCCGTAGGCACGTGCCCCCGCCGGCAGTCGGTCGTCCACGGTGATGAGGTCCTGCTCGTAGAGCAGCACGCCGCCCGGCTTCAAGGTAGGGACGAACTGGGCGTAGGCGTCCGGTGACATGACCACGAGGATGTCGGGGTTCTTCACGTAGGGGTAGCCGATGGTCTCGTCGGAGACCGTCACCTGGGCGCTGCACGCGCTGCCACGTGCCTCGGGGCCGAAGGCCTGGATCAGGGTGGCGTACTTGTCGTCGTAAATGGAGGCGGCCTTGCCGATGATGTGGGCGGAAAGAATCACCCCCTGGCCGCCCAGCCCGCCCACGCGGATCTCAGTCTTGGCCATCGCTCACCCCCCAGGGCTGGTAGCGGTCGCCCAGCACCTTGCCGAAGTGGTCGTTCATGGCGTCGAGCCAGGTGGGGCGCTCGCGGTCGACGAACTTGCCGACGATGATGTCGCTCTGGAAGCCCAGCCCAACGTCCTTGGTGTCCGCGTCGTTCTTGGTGATGCTTTTTTCCCTGTAGTACTTCACCTGGTCCACGCCGTCCCCGAGACGGTTGCGCCGCGAGTAGAGGGTCGGGCAGGGGGACAGGGCCTCGATGAACACGAACCCCTTCTTGTTGAGCCCTTCCTTCATGGCGCGGGTGAGCTGCTTGACGTGGTACACGGTCCAGCGGGCCACGTAGACGGCGCCGCAGGCGTCGGCCAGGAACGGCAGGTTGAAGGGGTTTTCGAAGTTGCCGTAGGGCATCGTCGTCTGGGTCGGGCCGAGGGGCGTGGTGGGCGCCACCTGCCCGCCCGTCATGCCATAGGTGAAGTTGTTGACGCACACCACCATGATGTCCATGTTGCGGCGTGCCGCGTGGACGAAGTGGTTGCCGCCGATGGCGAAGAGGTCACCGTCCCCGGAGTAGACCACCACCTTGAGCTTGGGGTTGGCGAGCTTCAGGCCGGTGGCGAAGGGGATGGCGCGCCCGTGGGTGGTGTGGAAGGAGTCCAGGTTGAGGTACCCGGCCACGCGCCCGGTGCAGCCGATCCCCGAGACGATGGCCACCTGGTTGAGGTCCAGCCCCGACTCGGTGAGAGCCCGGGCGAAGCAGTTGACCGTGGTGCCGATGCCGCACCCCGGGCACCAGATGTGGGGGATCCGGTCCTGCCGGAGGTACGGCATCACCGGGTTGTCGATGTCCACGCCGAGGCGAAAGCCCAGGGGCTCGATTGCGCTCATCGTGCCGCCTCCAGGATCCTCTCCAGGATCACTTCCGGTTCGTGCACCGTGCCACCAGCGTGCGGCACGGAAATGGCGGGCGCCTTGCCGCAGGCGGCCCGCTCGACTTCCAGCACCATCTGCCCCATGTTGAGCTCCGGCACCACGAACGCCTTGACGCTCCCGGCCAGGCGGGCAATGACGCGGGACGGGAACGGCCAGACGATGACCAGCCGCAGATGGCCCACCTTGACGCCCCGGCGCCGCGCCTCCGCCACGGCGGCGCCGGCCACCCGCGACGTGATGCCGTAGGAGACCACGATCACCTCGGCACCTTCCACCCCGTCCATCCGCACGTCCACCAGCTTGTCGGCGTTGTTGCGAATCTTGTCGCGGATCCGCCGCACCAAGGCGTCCTGGGCCTTGGCGTTCATGGCCGGGTAGCCGCGCTCGTCGTGGGTCAGACCGGTGATGTGGATGCGGTAGCCGTCGCCGGCCTTCACCATCTCCGGCACCAGCGAGTCGTCGGTCTCGTAAGGGCGGTACTCGCCGGGTTTCTTGGCGGTCCACCGCCGTTCCACCACCTCGATCTGTTCGGCGGGGGGGATGACCACCCGCTCCGTCATGTGCCCCACCACCTCGTCCATCATGAAGAACACCGGCACCCGGTAGGTCTCGGCCAGGTTGAAGGCGGTGATCATGAGGTCGAAGCACTCCTGGGGGGAGTTGGGGCACAGGGCGATGACCTCGTAGTCGCCGTGGGACCCCCACTTGACCTGCATCATGTCGGCCTGGCCGGGGAGGGTGGGCAAGCCGGTGGAGGGGCCGCCCCGCTGTACGTCCACGAAGACGCAGGGGGTCTCGGTGATGGCGGCAAGGCCCACGTGCTCCATCATGAGCGAGAGCCCCGGCCCCGAGGTCACGGTCATCACTTTCTTGCCGGCCCACGCCGCCCCTTGGATGGCGATGGAAGAGGCAATCTCGTCCTCCATCTGGATGAACACCCCGCCCACCATGGGGATGCGGCTGGCGAAGCGCTCCACCACCTCGGTGGACGGCGTGATGGGGTAGCCCGCCACAAACCGGCAGCCGGCGGCCAGCGCCCCCTCGCACGCCGCGTGGTCGCCGTCGATGAAGTGCGTTCCGGTCAACACTCCGCGTGGATCAGCGTGCAATGTGCCCTCCTTGCTCCCGCTGAGCCGCCTACGGCTGCGCGGGGACGAGCGGCTCCGGCTGCGCCGGCGTCAGCTTCTCCAGGTCCTTGAAGCGGATCCCAAAGATGGCAAAGTCCGGGCAGTAGAGACCGCAGAGATCGCAGCCGGTGCAGTCCTCGGGCCGCGCCAGCACCGGGTAGTGGTACCCCTTGCGGTTGAACTCGCTGGAGAACTCGAGGCAGTGGGTGGGACAGAAGTCGATGCAGTAGGAGCAGCCCTTGCAGACTTCGATGCGGAGGAAGATCGTGCCTTTGCCTCGCTTTGTGGTTTCCCCCTCGGCCATGTGCGAAACCCCCTTCCAAGCCGCCGCGCCATCCTAGAAGAATCGCTGTCCTCTGGCAAGTGCTCGCACGGACTTGCGCCAGCGCCAGGGGAGTGGCAGGCGGCCGGCCCGGCCAGGCGCGCGCCCCTCGGCCAGTCCAGCTCTCGCCGGCCACGTTGCGCAGGGCGTCGGCGCGGTCTATAGTCGCCGCGGCGCCGGCGGGGACAGGGTGCGGCGCGGTCCGGCGCCGCCCGATGGGGAGGACAGCATGACGGCAACGGATCAGTGGACGGAACGGTTCGTCGAAGTGATCGCCCGGGCCTCCACGCAGCTCGCTCCGGACGTGGTGGAGGCGCTGCGGCGGGGGCGCGAGGCCGAGGAGGACGGCTCCCTGGCCCGTAAGGCTCTCGACACCATCCTCGCCAACATCGAGCTGGCGCGCGGCAAGTGGCAGCCCATCTGCCAGGACACCGGCACGCCGCTGGTGTGGATCCACCACCCGGTGGGGATGTCCACCCGCATGTTGACGCAGGCCTTCGAGGAGGCGGTGCGCCAGGCCACGGCCCGGCAGTTGCTGCGCCCCAACGCAGTGGACCCGCTCCTGGACAAGAACACCGGCAACGGCGCTGCCCCCGGCATCCCCACCGTCCACTGCGAGGAGTGGGACGACCCGGCCGTGGAGGTCCGCATGATGCTCAAAGGTGGCGGGTGCGAGAACGTGGGGGCGCAGTACAGCCTCCCCAACCCGACCCTCAAGGCGGACCGCAACCTGGAGGGGGTGAAGCGCTGCATCCTCGACGCCATCTACAAGGCGCAGGGGAAGGGGTGCGCCCCGGGCATCATCGGCGCGTGTTTCGGCGGCGACCGGGGTTCGGGCTTTCTCGAGTCCAAGCGCCAGTTGCTCCGCCGGCTGGACGACCGCAACCCCATCCCGGAGCTGGACGCCATGGAGCAGGAGATCCTCGCCAAGGCCAACCAGCTCGGCATCGGCCCCATGGGGTTCGGCGGCAAGACCACGGTGCTGGGCGTGAAGATCGGCTACCTGGGGCGGCTGCCGGCCTCCTACTTCGTGAGCGTGTCCTACATGTGCTGGGCGAACCGGCGCGCCGGCGCGCGCTTCTCGCCCGATGGAGGTGTGCAATGGCTCGACTGACCCTGCCCTGCGACGAGGCGACGATCCGGGCCCTCAAGGTGGGGGACTTCGTGGAGCTGTCGGGGCGGATGATCACCGGCCGAGACTCGGCCCACCACTGGCTCGTCAAGGAGTTTCGCCAGGAAGTGGCGCCCTACATGCAGGGATCGGTGATCTACCACGTCGGGCCGGTGGTGAAGAAGCACGAGGACGGCAGGTACTCCTTCGTGGCTGCCGGTCCCACCACCTCGGCACGGGAGGAGCCGTACCAGGCCGACGTGATCGGCCGGTACGGGCTGCGCGGCGTGATCGGCAAGGGCGGCATGGGGCCCAAGACACTGGCGGGGCTCAAGGAGCACGGTGCCGTGTATTTCCACGCCATCGGCGGGGCGGCCCAGGTGCTGGCCGAGGCGGTCACCCGGGTGGAAACGGTGTTCCAGCTCGCCGAGTTCGGCGTGCCCGAGGCGCTCTGGGTCATCGAGGTGAAGGACTTCCCCGTGGTGGTGACGATGGACAGCCACGGCAACTCCCTCCACGCCGAGGTGGACGCGGCGTCGAAGGCGAGGCTCGACGCCCTCCTGGGGCTCGCCGGCTAGCGTCGCCGCGTTGGCGGGGCAAGGGAGGCCGCCCGCCTCGTCGGGGGCGAGGCCTATACTCGCTTCGTGAACGGGTCGTGCGGGCAAGCCGCTTTGGGGCGTGCCGTTCAGCCGCGCCGTGCCGTCCTGCGTTGGGCAGTTCTGGTCGTGGTGGCTGCAGGCAGCGGTGCGGGCGCTGCCCCGCTGCCCGTGCGGCCGCGGTCGCCCGGCCCGCTGCTCCCCCCCGTGGTCCTGACGCGGGAAGGCAACAGCTTCCGAGTGGAGAGCGCGCCGGCGGCAATCACGCTGGAGCTCGGCCACGTGGCCTACCTGCCCGTGGCGATCCGTGGGGGGGGCGGCGCGGTCCCCGTGGTCGCTCGAACCCTCATCCACACGTACGTGAACGATCTCACGTCCCCCGAGCCGGGCGCCACCCAGGCGTTCGGTGTGGGCAGCGTGGGTAGTGAGGGGGGCAGCGTCAAGCTGCAGACGCTCCGTCTCTACGACCACCCGCTGACGCTGGGTTTCGGCAGCGGGGCGGGGCAACTTGAGGTGACGTTTGCGCTGCGCGTTCGCGTCTCGCCGCGTTCCGTGCTGTTCGGCCTCGACCCTGCCGGCTGGATCGAGCTCCCCTTCGTGGAGATCTACGGCCCCGATTGCACCCCGTGCGGCACGCCCACCACCGAGAGCCGCCAGTGCTTCGCTCAAGTGGCCGACCCAGGGCGGTGCCGCCACTGGGACGTGCGCTTCGAGCCGGCCAGGGAAGAGGCCGCCCTGCAGCAGGCGGTGGCCCGACAGCGCTACGCCTGCCAGATCGTCCGCGACGCCCCCACCACCCAGGGCGCCGTGTTCGTGGCCCCGGGGCGGTTCGTGTGGCAGCCCCTGGACTGGCTGCTGGGCGTTGCCAAGGCGCGGGTCGGCGGGCACTGGAGCGCGACGTGGTACCTGCTCCCGGGGGCCACCTGGATGTCCCACTGCGGCGCCCCGTGCAGCAACCCCGACGGCTCGGTGGGGCTGGTGGACCCCGACAACGTCTACCTCATGGAGGAGTACCGCGGTTTCGTGCGGGCTTTGGCAAATCGCTATGCGGGCAGGCTCAGGCTCTACGAGCTGGTCAACGAACCGGCGGCGGAGTTCTGGCTGTGCCCCTGCGCGGTGCCGGGCGGCCGCTGCGACGCCACGGCAGGGATCAACCAGCCGTGCTGTCTGTGGCGGTGGGACGAGGCCGAGCAGCGCTGGGTGGGGGGGCCGGACTCGGCGGAGTTCGTGGCCGCTTACGGCGAGTTGCTCCTGCGGACGGCGGAGGTGGCGGCTGAGGAGGTGTGGGCGGCGGACCCTTCGGCTCTCGTGATCACGGGAGCGGTGGACATCGGCCAGGACCTCACCGAAACCACCGCGTACCTCATCGACCCTGCGCGCGGCAACCTCCTGCGCCATCCCAACGTGGCCATCGGGGTGCACCAGTACCCCACCCTCAACCCCCCGCCGTGGCTCACCGACGCCCAGGGGCGACCGCTCGACTGCTCCTACTTCCAGCCTGGACACGACTGGTACTGGCTGCCGGACGGCTGCGAGACGGCACCACCCCTGGAGGGCACCATCGACGGCGAGGGGGGCGCCAGGCCGGTGCGTCTCCTCTGGCAGCGCCAGGACGAGCGGGTGGACCTTTCCGAACTCCTCGGCGAGGTTGCCGGGTTCGGGCTTTTGGACCGCTTTCTCATGATCGACACGGAGCTGCACGGGGGCTGGCACGACACCGGCTTCGAGAACCCGGAGTCTCCGCCCACCACCCCCGCACGCGAGGCCCTTGCCGGGCTGCGGATCGGCGCCATCAACGCCCACCAGGGCGTGCTGGCCACCGAGTTCATCTATGCCCCTGCCGACCCCGCCGTGTACAACGCCATGGTCAGGCACCTCTCGGGCGCAACGCCGGTGTACCGCTGGGCGGCCCAGCGCGTGGGGTCCGACTACTCCGGCTGCGTGTACAAGCTCTTCTGCCGCGGGGATGAGGACGTCGTGGCGATGTGGTCGAACAGCGCCGCCGCCTGCCAGTTCGTCTTCTCGCTGGCGGGAGGGCTCGAGTTTCGGGAGGTCACGACCACGAGGTTTGCCGCCAGAGGGCGCGACATCGAAACGACGGTGAGCCGCCTGCCGCTGCCGCCGGCCACCCTGGCGGTGGCCCCGTTGTCGGAGTTCGTGTTCCTCTCGGTGATCGGCAACCGAGCGGGGTTCGGCTGGCTCGCCGGGATCGAGACGGCCGTGGCCGACGAGCCCCGTCGGGACGCCGGCCGACGCGTCCCGCCGGCCGTCACGCCGCCTGGGCGGCCTGCCGCAGGCGCTGCTGGCGCTGGACGAAGGCGCACACGGTGAGGGCCTCGGCGATGTCCTCCCGGCTCACCAGCCCGAGGAAGGTCTCGCCCCGGAACACCGCCACCAGGCGGGTGCCGTGCTCGGCCATCACCTGCTGCACGTCGGCCAGCGACAGCGAGGCGTCCACCCGCACCACGTCGCGGTTCATGACGGTGGTGACGTAGCCGTCCTCGGGGTCGCTGGCCAGGGCCCGGAGGACGTCGTCCCGGGTGATGACGCCGAGGAGCCGCCCGCCGTGCACCACGGCAAAGTCGGGCTGGTAGCTGGTGAGGATGTAATCCACGACGCGGCTCAGACGGTCGGCGGGGGAGAGGGTCAGGGCGTACTTGTTGTAGGCGTCCCCCACCAGCTTCGTGCCCAGCACGCTCTTGGCCTGGGCGTGGAGACCCTCGAACCCGGCCCCGAAGAAGATGAACACCGCCACCAGGACCAGGAGGAAGTTGCCGGAAAGGATGCCCAGCACGCCGAACGCCACCGCAAAAAGCTGACCGATGGTGGCGGCCACGCGGGTGGCGCGAGCCTGGCCGGCGAGCATGGCCAGCACCGCCCGCAGCATCCGGCCGCCGTCCAGGGGGAAGGCGGGGATGAGGTTGAACAGCACCAGGGTGACGTTGGCCTCCAGGAGCCAGACGAGGAGCGTCTCGAGGGCCGGGGCGGGGAGGCTCCCCGCCACGGTGCCGCGAGCGTCCAGCCCAGCCAGCACGGCCTGCGGCCCGAGCACCGCCAGCAGCGCTGCGGCCACCACCACGTTCACTGCGGGGCCGGCGGCCGCGATGAGCAGCTCGTGGCTCGGCCGGTCCGGGTTGCGGCCGAGCACCGCGACGCCGCCCAGGGGGAGGAGCACGATCTCCCGCACGGGGATGCCGAAGGCCTGCGCCACCAGGCTGTGGCCGAGCTCGTGGAGGACGACGCAGGCGAAGAGGAGGAGCATGAGCAGGGCGCCGAAGACCGCCCCGGCGGGTCCGTGCGGCCCGCCCCACTGGAGGGCGCCGAGGGCAACGATGAGAAAGAAGGTCAGGTGGATGCGAATGTCGATCCCGGATACCTTGCCGAGGCTGAACGACCATTTCATGGTTCGACGCTCCCTCCGTTGTGAGCAACGTGACGCAACGAAGCCGGCCCCCGCGCGCGCCGGCGCTGCCGCCCCACGCTACGTGAACGCCGCCAGCACGTAGAAGGCGAAGACCTTGTCGTTCATTTCCCGGACCCGGCCGGCGAGGCTGCGCACGAACTCCGACAGGACCTGGACGGCCAGCTCCTTGTCCTCGCGCAGCAGCGCGAGGAAGCGGTCCCGGTCGATGACCACCAACCGGGCGTCCTCGTGGACGATGGCGTCCGCCGATCGCCGCCCGCCGTCCAGCACCGCCATCTCGCCGAACACGCTGCCGGGACCGAAGATGGCGAGGGCCTCCTCGCCCACCCCCGAGAGGACCTTGGAGATCCTCACCTTGCCCGCTTCCACCAGGTAGAGGGCATCGCCGGGGTCGCCCTCCGCGAAGATCTGCGTTCCCTTGGGGTACGACGCCCGCCTGACGATGGCGGCGAGGTTCCGGAGTTCCTGCTCGGAAAGCCCCGCAAACAGCGGGATGGACCGCAGCGTGTCGATGTCGTTGGCGGCCATGGCGAGAGTCCTCCTCCCTCACCATAACAGAAGCCCCAGGCGCGGGGCAGGGAGCATGTGCTAACGTGTACAAGTGCGCCGCCGCGTGCCCCAGGAGGGGATACAACCGGTGAACGCCGCCGGGCCGGGCAGGGCCAGGGGCGTTCCGCGCCGGAGGGAGGGTTCGTGGCTTACCGTCACCTACTCCACGTGATGGCCGAACAGGTGGAGCGCCTCGGTGACCGGGTGGCACTGCGCCACCGCCTCTATGGGAGCTGGGAGGACATTTCGTGGCGCCAGTTCGGGGAACGGGTCCGATCGCTGGCCTCAAGCCTCATCGAGCTCGGCGTCGCCGAGGGGGAGATGGTGGGGATCTTCTCCGGCAACCGCCCCGAGTGGACCATCGCCGATTTCGCGTGCCTGGTCTGCCGCGCGGTGCCAGTGCCCATCTACCCCACCTCCACGGTGAAACAGGCCGAGTACATCGTGCGCGACGCGGGGATCCGCACGCTCTTCGTGGGGGGGCGGGAACAGCTCGAGAAGGCGAGGGAACTGCTCGACCGGGGTGGGCCTCTGGCACGCATCGTGGTGTTCGACGACAGTCTGGCGCTCGACGACGCCCGGGCGGTTCACTTCAGCGAGCTGGTGGCCCGGGGGCGTGGGAAGGGCGACGGCGAGGAGGTGCGCGCGCGCCTGGCCCGCGCCTCGCTGGACGATCTCCTCACGGTGATCTACACCTCGGGCACGACCGGGGAGCCCAAGGGGGTCATGCTCACCCACGCCAACATTGCCTTCACCGCGGAGGCTCACGACCGACGCCTGCTAGATCCCAACCCCGACGACGTGTCCATGTGCTTCCTCCCCCTCTCCCACGTGTTCGAGCGGGCCTGGACCTACTACGCCCTTTCCCGCGGCATGACGGTCTGCTACTGCGACGAGCCCACCAAGATCATCGAGTACCTCCAGCAGGCACGGCCAACCATCATGTGCGCCGTGCCGCGCTTTTACGAGAAGATCTACGCGACCATCCTTCAGCGCGTGGCGACGGCCTCGCCGCTGCGGCGGAGGCTGTTCCGCTGGGCCATCGCGGTGGGCGATCGTCACGGCAGACTGCGCAAGGACGAAGCGCCGATCCCCCTGGGGCTGCGGCTCCGTCACGCCGTTGCCGACGCTCTGGTGCTCAAGAAGCTGCGGGCCATCGTCGGCGGCCGGATCAAGTTCTTCCCCTGCGCCGGCGCCCCCCTCGCCCAGGAGATCGAGGAGTTCTTCCACGCCGCGGGGATCTTCATCTGCTACGGCTACGGTCTCACCGAGACCACGGCTACGGTGACCTGCCACGAGACGAGGCACTACCGCTTCGGCACCGTCGGCCGGCCGCTCCCGGGGGTGGAGGTGAGGATCGGCGCCAACGACGAGATCCTCGTGCGCGGCCCCATCGTCATGAAGGGGTACTACAAGAAGCCCGAGGCCACCGCCGAGGTGCTGGTGGACGGCTGGTTCCGCACCGGCGACGCCGGCGTCCTCGACGAGGACGGGCTGCTCCGCATCACCGACCGCATCAAGGACCTCATGAAGACGGCGGGCGGCAAGTACGTGGCCCCCCAGCTCATCGAATCGCTCATCGGTTCCGACCTCTTCGTGGAGCAGGTGGCGGTCATCGGCGACGGTCGCCCCTACGTGACGGCCCTCGTCGTCCCGTCGTTCCCGGCTCTCGAGGAGTGGGCGCGCGGGGAGGGGCTGGCCTTCTCGTCCCGGCAGGAGCTGCTGGCGCTGCCTGAGGTCCGGGAGCTCTTCCGTGAGCGCATCGACGAGCACACCAAGGACCTCGCACGGTTCGAGAAGATCAAGACGTTTACCCTGTTGCCCAGCGAGTTCACCGTGGCTGGTGGGGAGATCACACCCACGCTCAAGGTCAAGCGGCGGGCGGTGGAGGCAAAGTACCGGGACGTCATCGAGGCGATGTACGCCCATGCCAACCAGTGGTAGAGCCGCGGCCCGGAGCCGCGGGGAAAGGAGCCTAGCGCTATGAAGATTCTGGTGGTCGGTGGCAGCGGAGCCATGGGCAGGGCAGTGGCCTGGGACCTGGCCAACACCCCGGGGGTCGCCAGGGTCGGTCTGGTGGGGCGGCGGCGGGAGGCCCTGGAGGGGACGCAACGCTTCATCGGTTCCGACCGGGTCGTCCTCCACCCCCTCGACATCAGCGACCGGAAGGCCCTCACCGAGGTGATCGGCGGCTACGACGTGGTGGTGCTCACGCTGCCGGACCGCTACACCAGCTACACCGTGGTGGACGCTTCCATCTCCACCGGGGTGCACTGCGTGGACATGCTGGAGGAGTACCACCGTCGCCCGGACGCCTACGAGATCGAGGGGCTCCGCCTGCCCGAGGGGATGACCCTGGAGGCGTACGGGGACTACCTGCACGAGCTGGCCCTGGCCAAGAACGTGGTGTTCCTCGATGGCATCGGCTTTGCGCCCGGGCTGTCCAACATCACTGTGGGGGAGGCGATCCGCAAGCTGGATGTGGCGGAGGTGGCGGTGGCCCGCGTGGGCGGGATCCCCCGCAAGGACGTGGCGGCGCGCAACCCGCTGCGCTACATGATCACCTGGGCGTTCTGGCACGTGCTGCGCGAGTACATGGTCAAGCTCTACATCCTCAAGGACGGCCAGCGGGTGGAGGTGGACTCGGCCACTGACCTTGAAGCCTTCCACTTCACGGATTTCGGCCAGGACGAGATGCTGGAGTGTTGCGTCACCCCGGGCATGCCCAGCTTCGTCTACACCCGCCCGACGCTCCGCTACTTTGCGGAGAAGACGGTGCGATGGCCGGGGCACTGGCAGGGGGTGCAGACGCTGAAGGAGTGCGGCCTGCTGGGTCTCGAACCGGTGGAGGTGAACGGGGTGAAGGTGGTCCCCAGGGACGTGCTGCTCGCCCTCATCGAGCCGAAACTGCGCGCCCGCCCCGGCGACACCGACGTGTGCGTCATGTGGAACACGGTGGACGGCGTCAAGGACGGCAAGCGGGTGCGGATCAGTTACTCCATGTGGGACGAGGCGGACACCAAGCTCGGTTTCTCCTCCATGGCGCGAGTCACCGGCTTCCCGGCAGCCATTGGCGCCGTGATGATCGCCAAGGGGAAGATCAAGGAACGCGGCATCGTGCCCCCGGAGGACTGCATCTACGGGCCGCTCTACACCGAGTTCATGGCCGAGCTGGAGAAGCGCAACATCAAGATTCTCGAAAAGATGCAGACGCTCTGATCGGCGCCCCCGGCGGCGGCGCAACTCGGGCGAGGCTCCAGCCTCGCCCGTGGCGTGTCCTGCGCCCGCCGCTCTCGGGAAGGGCGGGCTACGCTTCGACGGTGCGGAGGAAGGCGGCGCTTGCCTCGGGGAGTGCGGTGTTGATGTACATCCCGGAGCCCAGCTCGAAGCCTGCCGTCTTGGTGACCTTGGGGACGATGGAGAGGTACCAGTGGCTCCAGTGGACCTTCTCGTAGGCGAGCGGCGCCATGCGGATCATGTAGTTGTAGTGAGGGTCGCCGAGACCTCGGTAGAGCTTGAGGAGCGTCGTCTTGAGGATGGTGCCGAGGCTCTCCAGCTCCTCGTCCGTGGCCGAGGTGAAGAGGGGGCGGTGGCGGCGGGGCAGGATCCAGGTGTGGAACGGCGAGAAGGCCGCGTAGGGGATGAAGGACACGAAGTGGTCGTCCTCGCAGATGACCCGCTCCGCGGCCTCGCTCTCCAGCCGGGCCATGTGGCAGAAGACGCAGACCCCGTGCTCGTCGAAGTAACGCATGGCCTCCTCGAGGCGCTGGCGGATGTGGCTGGGCACGATGGGCATGGACACCATCTGGCAGTGCGGGTGTTCGAGGGAGGTGCCGGCGGACTCGCCGTGGTTCTTGAACGGGATGATCTGGGCGATGCGCTCGTCCCGGGCCACCTGCCGGGCGCGGTCCCGGAGCGCGGCCAAGGTGGCGGCCACCTCGGCGGCGGGGAGCAGCGCGGTGGTGGTGTTGTGCAAGGGCGACTCGATGAGCACGTCGTGGAAGCCGTAGCCGTCGGTCATGCGCACCACCCCCGACTCCACGTGCTGGGGCGTCGAGGCGGGGGAGAGGGCACCGAACTTGTTGGGCACGATGCGTTGCTTCCACCGCCCCTCGCCGTCCTGCACCACCAGGCTCGGCTCCGGCGTCATGGCCTCGTTGCCGGGGCAAAAGGGGCAAGTGGCCACGTGGGGCGGGCGTTCGTGAGTCATCGTGCGGCGCTCGGCGGTGAAGTCCTCCGGCCGCCGAGCCCGCTCAGTGGCGATGATGACCCACTCCTTGGTGGCAATGTTCTGGCGGATTTCCGGCATGGTGTCCTCGCTGGCGACACGCTAGCACGACGAGTGGGCGGCGACAAACGCCGTCACCGCCCGGGTTCGAGCTCGCCGGGTGGGAACCGGCCGCTCACCTCGGCGAGGGCGCGGAGGCGGCCGGCGGACTCGCGGCACAGGTGCTGCGGCGAGGCCCGCCAGGCCCAGTTGCCCGCCGCCACCCCAGGGGTGTTCATGCGCGCCTCGCTGCCGAGACCTGCCACGTCCTGGAGGGGGACGATGGCCAGGTCCGCCACCGAGGTGGCGGCAAGGCGGATGAGGTCCCAGGCTACGGCCCGGCCGGTACTGCCGGCGTACGTCGCCAGCCGCTCGCGCTCGGCGGCGGACGCCCGCTGGTACCAACCGCAGGTGGTGTCGTTGTCGTGGGTGCCGGTGTAGACCACGGTGTCGCGGGTGAAGCGGTGGGGCAGGTGGGGGCTGTCCGGCTCGGAGAAGGCGAACTGCAGCACCTTCATCCCCGGCAACCCCCAGCGCTGGCGCAGCGCCTCCACGTCGGGGGTGATGACGCCCAGGTCTTCGGCAACGATGGGGAGCTCGCCAAGGGCCCGGCGCACCGCGGCGAAGAAGGTGTCCCCCGGGCCTTCCACCCAGCGGCCGTGAACGGCCGTGGGTTCCTCGGCCGGGATCTCCCAGTAGGCGGCAAAGCCGCGGAAGTGGTCGATGCGCACCATCCCGGCCAGGCGCAGCGCCCAGCGCAGCCGCGCGACCCACCAGGCGAAGCCCTCCTCGGCGTGGCGGTCCCAGCGGTAGATGGGGTTGCCCCAGCGCTGCCCCGTCGCCGAGAAGTAGTCGGGCGGCACGCCGGCCACAGCCGTGGGGTCTCCCCGCCGGTCGAGGGCGAAGAGCTCCGGCCGCGTCCACACGTCGGCGCTGTCCAGCGCCACGTAGATGGGCAGATCGCCGAGGATCGTCACGCCGCGCCGCTGCGCCTCACGGCGCACGGCGTCCCACTGGCGGAAGAAGAGGAACTGGAGGTAGCGGTGGAACTCGATCTCATCGGCGAGATCCCGCCGCGCCGCCGCCAGGGCGGCCGGCTCGCGCCAGCGCAGCGCCTCCTCCCAGCGGTTCCAGGGCCGATTCCCGAACCGCTCCCGGAGGGCGGCGAAGAGCGCCCAGTCGTCGAGCCACGCGCGCACTGCGGGGTCGTCCCGGAACGCCTCGGCAGCTTGGCGCACCGCTGCCGGCGGGCGCTGGCGGAAGACGGCAAAGGAGGCGCGCAGGAGGTCGGCTTTCCACGCTGCCACGGCGGGAAAATCGACGCGCTCCTCCGGGAACGGCGGGGCGGAGGCGAGGGCCGCGGCGGGCAGCAGCTCGTCCTCCACCAGGCGGGCCGGGGAGAGGAGGAGGGGGTTGCCGGCGTAGGAGGACAGGGCCGTGTACGGGCAGTTCTCAAGCGCCGGCGGGTGGAGCGGCAGCACCTGCCAGACCGACTGACCGGCGGCGGCGGCCCAGTCGAGGAAGGTGACGGCCGCGGTCCCCAGGTCGCCGATGCCGAAACGGCCGGGGAGGGAGGTGGGGTGGAGGAGGATGCCGGCGGCTCGCTTCATCGCCGGCAAGCATAGCGCCGCCTGGCGGGCGCTTGAGCTTGCCGCGGCCGGTGGGTAGACTGCCCCGTTCGGGGGAGGACCATGCTCGACGCGCTGTCGGACCGGATGCAAAAGATCTTCAAGACCCTCCGCGGCGAGGGGCACCTCACGGAGCGGCACGTGGACGCGGCCCTGGCCGAGATCCGCCGCGCCCTGCTGGGGGCGGACGCCGCACTGCCGGTGGTCAAGGACTTCACGGAGCGGGTGCGGGAGCGGGCCCTGGGCAAGGAGGTGCTGGCCTCGCTCACGCCGGCCCAGCAGGTGGTGAAGATCGTCCACGAGGAGCTGACCCGAATTCTCGGCGGCGAGCACAAGCCGTTGCGCCTGAAAGGGTTTCCGGCCCCGGTCATGCTCGTGGGCCTGCAGGGGACCGGCAAGACCACCACCTGCGCCAAGCTGGGCGTCTTCGTCAAGTCGAAGCTGGGCAAGCACGTGATGCTGGTGCCGGCGGACACCGCGCGCCCCGCCGCCCGCGAGCAGCTCGAGCAGCTCGGCGCCCAGGCCGGCCTGCCGGTGCTGGACACCCGGGCGTGGGCCGACCCCCCCGCCATCGCCCGGGCGGCCCTCGTGGAGGCGCGGCGCAAGGGCTACGAGGTGATCGTCTTCGACACGGCGGGCCGGCTCCACGTGGACGAGGAACTGATGCAGGAGGTGGCGGAGCTGCACCGGATCCTCCAGCCTTCGGAGGTGCTGTTCGTGGCCGACGCCATGACCGGCCAGGACGCGGTGCGCTCGGCCAAGGCTTTTGCCGAGCGCTTCCCCATCACCGGTGTGATCCTCACCAAGCTGGACGGTGACGCCCGGGGCGGCGCGGCGCTGTCCACCGTGGCCGTGACCGGCAAGCCCATCCGCATGGTCGGGGTAGGGGAGCGGCTGGGCGATCTGGAGCTCTTCCACCCCGACCGGTTGGCGTCGCGGATCCTCGGCATGGGGGACGTCCTGACGTTGGTGGAGAAGGCCCAGGAGGCCTTCGACGCCAAGCGGGCGGCGGAACTCGAACGGAAGATGAAGAAGCAGGGGTTCGACCTGGAGGATCTGCGGGACCAGCTCCGGCAGATGCGCAGCGGGGGGCTGCTGAGCCAGATGGCGAGCCTCATCCCCGGCGCCCGTGCGCTCGCCAGCGCCGAACTGGACGATCGCAAGCTCAAGCGGTTCGAGGCGATCATCTGCTCCATGACGCCGCTGGAACGGCGGCGCCCGGAGGTCATCAACGGCTCGCGCCGGCGGCGCATCGCCCGGGGCGCCGGCACCACGGTGGAGGAGGTCAACCGACTGCTGCGCCAGCACGCCGAGATGCAGCGTCTGGTCAAGCGGCTGGGGAGCGGCGACCCGCGACGGGTCTTGCGATCGCTGGGGTTCTAGCAGCCGGGGCGAGTCTGGTAAAATTCATCCCTCGCGGGTATCCGCGAGCGGTGTTGCGAGGAAGGAGACGTGGATGGTCAAGATTCGACTGCGGCGCATGGGTTCGAACCGACGCCCCCTCTACCGGGTGGTGGTGTCGGACTCGCGCCGGACGCCGACTTCGGCGGTCATCGAGGAGATTGGTTTCTACAACCCCCGCAGCGAACCGGTGGAGCTGCGGATCGACCGGGAGCGGGTCAAGTACTGGACGGAGCGCGGAGCGCAACTCTCGGAAACCGTCGCCAGCTTGCTCAAGCGCATCAGCGAGTGATGCTTCCCACTGCGAACCGGAGGAACTCGAGATGAGACAGCTCGTCGAGAACATCGCCAAGGCGCTCGTCGATCAGCCTGACCGGGTGCAGGTCAAGGAGATCGAAGGGGAACAGACCACGGTGCTGGAACTGCGCGTGGCGCCCGAGGACCTCGGCAAGGTCATCGGCAAGCAGGGCAAGACGGCGCGGGCCATGCGCACGATCCTCGCCGCCGCGGGCATGAAGGTGCGCAAGCGCTTCGTGCTCGAGATCCTGGAATAACCGTGCCCCACCCCGAACCGGGGTGGCTGGCCGTCGGCTACGTTCGCCGCCCCCACGGGGTCCACGGCGAGGTTACTGCCGAGGTCCTCACCGATTTTCCCGAGCGGCTAGAGGAAGGGGTCGTGGTGGGCGTGGGGGTGACCGCGCCGGAGCGCACCCTCCTCGTCCGGCGGGTCCGCTGGCACAAGGGGCTGTGGCTGCTCCTCCTGGAGGGGGTTGCAGACCGGGAGGCGGCGGAGACGATTCGGGATTGCTTCCTGTTTCTCCCGCCCCAGGACCGTGCCGACCTGCCGGAAAACTACTACTACGAGCACGAAATCGCCCACCTCGCCTGCGTCGGCCCCGACGGTGCGCGGCTCGGCGAGGCGCTGGGGTTTGCCGAGTACGGTGGCGGCGCGCTGCTCCGCGTGGCTAGCGGCGACCGCGAGGTGCTCGTGCCGTTTCGTTCCCCCATCGTGGTGCGGGTGGACCTGGCCGCGGGGACGGTAGTCCTGGACCCGCCGGCTGGGCTCTTCGACGACGATGCGCTGTGACATCGTGACGCTCTTCCCCGCGCCCGTGGAGGCCTACGTGGCGGTGGGCGTGCTGGGCCGGGCCGTGGCGGCGGGGATCCTCGATGTCCGGGTCCACGACCTGCGCCGCTGGGCCATCAACCGCTACGGGCAGGTGGACGACGAGCCGTTCGGCGGCGGGCCGGGGATGGTGCTCCTCGCCCCGGTGGTGGTGGCGGCGGTGCGGGAGCTGGCCGCCAGCGGCGGGGCTGCGCGGGTCGTCATTCCCGACCCCCGCGGGCGCCGCTTCACCGACGGGGTGGCCCGGGAGCTGGCGGCGGCGCCGCGCCTGCTCATGGTGAGCGGGCGGTACGAGGGGATCGACGAGCGGGTGTTCTCGCTCCTCGACGCCGACGCCGTGTCCCTCGGCGACTTCGTGCTCTCCGGCGGCGAGCTGCCGGCTCTCGCCATCCTCGATGCGGTCTCCCGGTACCTGCCGGGGGTGGTGGGCGATCCCCAGTCGGTGGCGGAGGACTCCTTCGCCGCCGGCCTCCTCGATTGCCCGGTCTACACCCGGCCGCGGGTGTTCGAGGGGCTCGAGGTGCCGGCGGTGCTGCTGTCCGGCGACCATGCGGCGGTGCGTCGCTGGCGGCTCGAGGCGGCGGTGCGTGCCACCCTGGAACGCCGACCCGACCTGGTGGTGGCCAACTGGGCGGCGCTGGCCGAGGAGGTCCGCGAGGCGGTGCGGCGCTTCGCACCGGCCGTTGGCTTTCACCCCCCCGACGAGACGGTCTGAGGTTCCCCTGGGCCGGCGAGGCGTGTATAATCCGACGCCTGCGCCCGTCGGGCGGCTGTGGGCTGGAGGAACAGATGGATCTACGCGAACTCGAGCGCGAGCAGATGCGCACCGATATCCCGGCGTTCGTGCCCGGGGACACGGTGCGGGTACACGTGAAGGTGCGCGAAGGGGAGAAGGAGCGCATTCAGGTGTTCGAGGGCGTCGTCATTGGCCGACGGGGTGGCGGCGTGCGGGAGAGCTTCACGGTCCGGAAGGTGTCCTACGGCGTCGGCGTCGAGCGCGTGTTCCCCCTCCACTCCCCGAACCTCGAGAAGATCGAGGTGGTCCGCCACGGCAAGGTGCGGCGCGCGAAGCTGTACTTCCTCAGGGACCTGCGGGGGAAGGCGGCGCGGCTGGAGGAGGACTACCGGCCCCGGTGAGGCACCGGCCTCCCGACGGAACCCTCGACCAACTCATGGCAGCGCGCTGGGGCCTCGTCGCCGGGGTGGACGAGGTGGGGCGCGGTGCACTTGCTGGTCCTGTCTTCGTCGCTGCGGTGATCCTTCCCCATCATGCGGCGCCCGAGGGCATCGACGACTCGAAGCGCCTCTCACCGGCAGCCCGCCGGCGCCTGGCCGAGCGAATTCGCGAGGTTGCGGTGGCGTGGTCCGTAGCCAGTTCCAGCGTGGAGGAGGTGGACGGGGTGGGGATCGTGGAAGCCACCCGCACCGCCATGCGCCGTGCCGTGGAGGGGTTGGCGACGGCGCCGGGATACGTGATCTGTGACGCGCTGGCGCCGGAGGGCCTGGCGATGCCCGTGCTGGCCGAGGTCCGGGCCGATGCCCGTTACCGCTGCGTGGCCGCCGCCTCCATCGTCGCCAAGGTGGCCCGGGATCAGGTCATGGAGGAGCTGGCCGCGTCCTTCCCCGGGTATGGGTGGGAGCGCAACAAGGGGTACGGTACCGCCGAACACCTCGCCGCCCTCCGGACGCTCGGCCCGTCCCCCCTGCACCGGCGAAGCTTTGCGCCGGTGCGTGTGTTAGCATGGAATGCGGGGCGAGCAACTGGCTGATGGCAACGGCGAAGCGCGACCAGATTCTCCAGGAGGCCGAGAAGCTTGTCTCACGGGGCAAGCTCGACGCCGCGGTGCGGGAGTATCGTCGCGCTCTCGAGCAGAGCCCCAACGACCCCAACATCTTGAATCGACTCGGCGACCTTCTGGTGCGGCTCGACCGGATCGCCGAGGCCATCGACGTGTACACGAAGGTCGGCGAGCACTTCGCCAACGACGGTTTCTTCCTGAAGGGCATCGCCATCTACAAGAAGATCAACCGTTTGGACCCGCAGCGCACCGATGTGTACGAGAAACTCGCCGACCTCTACTTCAAGCAAGGGCTGGTGGTGGAGGGGCGGCAGCAACTGCTGAGCCTGGCCGACTGGTTCCTGCGCTCCAAGGAGCCCGAGGAGGCGGTGCGCGTGTACCAGCGGCTGGCCGAGCTGGAGCCCGCCAACTTCCAGGTCCGCGGCAAGCTGGTGGACCTGCTCATGCAGCTGGGCGCCACCCAGCGGGCCATGGAGGAGATCGACGCCCTCGGCAAGGCGCTCCTCTCTCGCGGGATGCTCGACGAGGCCGTCAAGCTCTTCCACCGGGCCCTGGATCTCGACCCCGCCTCCTGCGATTTCCTGATCGCCGCGCTGGACGGGCTGGTGGCCGGCGATCGGGCCACCCAGGCGGCGGAGTTGGGGCAGCGGGCCATTGCCATGGGCCACAACGAGCCGGCGTTGCGGCGTGCCACCGCCCGGGCTCTGGCCGAGGCGAACGACCTCAAGGCGGCGCGCAGTCTCCTCGAGGGGTTGCTGCAGGAGGTGGGCTCGCAGACCGACGTGGTGCAGCTCTACGGCGACGTGATGCTGCGGGTTGGCGAGTCCGAGGAGGCCAAGGAGCATCTCCTCCCCGCGGTGGACCGCCTGCTGGCGGGAGGCGACGCCGTCCGGGCCGGGGTGCTCGTCAAGCGGTTGCTCCGCGCCGTGCCCAGCGACATCGACGTGCTGGAGCGAGCCCTCAAGGTTTTCGACCGGCGCGACGACGCCGACATGGTGACGAGCATCGAGGCGGCGCTGGCCGACGCCTACTTCCGTGCCGGGCGGCACGACGCGGCCCGCCCGCTCTATCGCAGCCTGGTGGCCAGCGACCCAGCCAACCGGCTGTTCCGCGACCGCTTGGCCCAGCTCGGGGAACCCACCGCTCCCCCCGCACCGCAGGAGGGGGAGACCGGCGCGGCGGGCGAGGAAGTGGAGATCATCGATCTCAGCCTCGACGAGGGGCTGCTCCCGCCGCTGGAAGTCCCGGTGGAGGTGCCGCCCCTCGAAGCGTCGTCGGTGGCGCCGGGACCTTCCGCTGCCGAACCCATCGAAGCGGTGGCGCCGGCGGCCGCGGCGGAGACTGCCGCCGAGGAGCCGCTCACCGGCACTAACGCCGAGGAGCTGTTCACCGAGGCCGTGGTGTTCGCCAAGTACGGTCTGACCGAGAAAGCCGTGGCACACCTCCACCGCCTGCTGGCCCTGGACCCCACCCACCAGGAGGGGCGGGCGCTGCTGGCCTCCCTGGGGGGCGGCGAGCTGGTGGCGGTGGAGGGGGAGTCGGAGGCGGCCAAGGAGTTGCTGGACGAGTTGCCGTCGCACGCCCCCTCCGAGGTGGAGCTGGAAATCCCCCCCATCGAGGTGCTCGCCGAGGAGCGTGTGGTGGAGGAGCTGGCGGAACCCGCGCCGGAACCGCCACGCGAGCCGGAGCCGCTGGTGGAGGCGGTGGAAGTCCCCCCGCTGACCGTGGCGGAGGAGGCGCCGGCACCCCTGGCGACGGCCGCTCCCGCGGCCCCGCCCGCTCGCCCGCCGGCCCGCGGCCCGGTGCAGAAGGTCAAGCTGGAAGAGCTGGAGGCCATCATCGGCCTCCAACCTGCCGGCACCAAGCCGGCCCGCAAACCCCCCCGCCCGCCGGCAGCCGAGCTGCCCGCCGTGGAGATTTCCTTCGATTCCCTCCTCCCGTCGCCGCGAGCCCCCAAGACCGCCCCACCGGTGCCACCGCCACCGCCGGCACCGCCGGTCGCCCCCCAACCTCCGGCGGAGCCGGTGGAGTTCGTGGAGATTGGCGAGGTGCTTGCCGGCCCCGACGAGGGGCAGCTGCGGGAGGTGGACTTCTTCATCCAGCAGGGGCTGTTGGACGAGGCGGCACGGCTGCTGGAGCGGCTTGCGGCGGAGTACCCGAATCACGGCGAGATTGCCTCCCGACACGCGCTCCTGAAAGCCCGCGGCTGGGAGGAAAAGCCGGTGGCCAAACCGGCGGCGTCGGCGGCGGAGTTGTTCAGTGAGGAGGAACAGTTCTTCGATCTGGCCGCGGAGCTGGAGCAGGAGCTGGCCGACGAGGAACTGGTGGCAGAGGCGCGCGGCAAGCAGGAGGGGGGGGAGGCCTCCATCGAGGAGCTGTTCAGGGAGTTCCAGCGGGGCGTCGCCCAACAGCTCGGCGAGGAGGATTACGACACCCACTTCAACCTCGGCATCGCCTACCGGGAGATGGGCCTGCTGGACGAGGCCATTGCCGAGTTTCAGCTTGCCGCCAAGTCCCCCGATCTGTCCGTCGAGGCCGGTTCGCTCATCGCCGGTTGCTACGCGGAGAAGGGGCTCTTCGAGGAGGCGGCGGGCTGGTACGCCCGGACCCTCAAAGACCCCGGCCTCACCCCCGAGGCGGAGCTGGGGCTGCGCTACGAGCTGGCTCGCGTCCACGAGCTGGCCGGCAACCGCGACCAAGCCCTCGCCTACTACGCCGAGGTCCTGGCCGTGAACCCCGGCTTCCGCGACGTCGTGGAGCGCGTCTCCAGGATGCAGCAAGCGAACTGAAGCCCCGCTGCAAGGTGCGGGGACGGCCGCCAGCTCAGCGGGGGCGGGCCATGGCCAGCACCTCGGCCACCAGCTTCTCGATCCCTGCCGCCGCCTCGGCGATGGAGCGGGCGAGCATGTAAGCCGGGGTGGTGACCAGCTTCCGGTCGGTGTCCACCACCGTGTTCTCCACGCTGCAGGAAACGTGGCAGGCCCCCATGGCCTCCAGGGCCGAGGCCGTCTCCGCATCGGTGCCGATGGTCAGGCGGGGCCGCTCGTCGCCGAGGAGCTTGGCGAGGAGCGCCGGGGCGATACAGATCGCCCCCACCGGTTTGCCGGCGGCATGGACGCCGCGTACCACGCGGGCCACCTCCGGGTCGACCCGGCAGTTGGGGCCGGAGACCGCGAAGTCGCAGAGGTTCTTCGCGGCGCCGAACCCCCCCGGGATGATGAGGGCGTCCAGCTCGGCAGGGTCCACCCGTGCCGCGTCGCGGATGGCGCCGCGGGCGATACGAGCCGCCTCCACGAGGACGTTCCGCTTTTCGCCGTCGACCACCTCGCCGGTGAGATGGTTGATGACGTGGAGCTGGTCGACGTTGGGCGCCAGGCACACCGCCTCCGCTCCGGCCCGGTCGAGGGCGAGGAGCGTCAGCACCGACTCGTGGATTTCTGCGCCGTCGAAGACCCCGCAACCCGACAGTACAACACCGACCTTCAGCGATGCCATTGCGTCCTCCCGGAAGGATCCTATCGCTGCTGCGGCCCCCCGCACAAGGGGAGGCGGCCGGAAGGCGCGCTACGGCGCCGCCACCAGCAGGATCTTCATCCCGCTGCGCGCCAGGTGATGGAGGCGCTGGGCATCCTCCCGGGCCATGGCCAGGGCCAACGCCGGCGGCGGGGGGGGCGCCTCGCCCCGGAGCCGTCGCCAGCCGTCCCGCACCGCGGCGGCAAAGCGGGCCACCAGCCCCTGGGGCGGTAGCGCATCGGTGACGAGGAGGTCCCAGCCGCTGTCCATGCGGGCCCGGTAGCTGACCGGCGGCTCGGGCACCGGGGTCGGGGTGGGTTGTGGCCCGGTGGGCCGCGGTGTGGGTGTGGCCGGGACCGGTTCCTTCTCCTCCTCGTCGTCCCCCGACGAGTACGGCCGCAACACCGGCGGGGCGATGATTTCCCGGTCGGTGTCGCCGGGGCCGTTGGTCACGGTCCAGACGGTGGGCAACTCCAGCGTGGCGGCGTGGCGCGGCGAGAAGAAGGGCCGGTGCGCCACCACCTCCACCCCGTGGAGGACGATCCGGTCCAGGAGCACGGCGCGGGCCTTGATATCCACCACCCGGCGCACCACGTCCACCACCAGGTAGATGGAGGGGGAGCCGGCGAGACGCGCCTCCAGCTCCGTCGCCAGCGGCTGCGCGGGCGGGTCGCCCGGCGCCGCCAGGGCCGCGGCCGCGAGGCTAGTACAGAAACACGCGGCTACCGATCGGAGTATGCCGGTAGACAAATTCCAGGTCCTCATCGCCCAGACGGATGCAGCCGTGGGTCACGCGGCGTCCCAGAAGCGTCTTGAAGAGAGTACCGTGAATGATGTAGCCGTCGCCGATGTAGAGGGCGTAATCACCCAGGGAGTTGGGGTCGAAGCGCTCGTTGGGGTCGGTGGGGGGAAGCATCCCTTCCTCGATGAACGCCCAGTCCGGCTTGGCCCACACCGGGTTCTTGACCTTTCGCTCAACCACCCGCTCGCCGAGAGGGGTGTCGAAGACCCACTGCCGTCCATTGCGGGGGTCGCGGAGCACCACCCCGGTGCCGGTGGAGCAGACGGCGGTGCGGAGGAGCTCCCCGTCGCGGTAGAGGCGCAGGCGGTTGCGGTAGCTGTCCACCACGATGTAGACGCCCCGCGGGCGCAGCCGTTCCAGGGTCTTGGCGGCGGCGGCGCGGCGGGCCAGGATCTTCTCGTCCTCGCCGCTCGCCGAAGCGGTGACCGGGCGCAGCGGGCTCGCCACCGCCACCTGGCCGAGACGGGCAAGCACCAGGAGGGCGCCCCCGGACAGCAGCAGGAGCGCCGCTGTCGCTACCAGGACCACGGCGAGCCAGCGTCGCGGCGGTGCGGCCTCGGGGGTCTCGTCCAGCGTGGGTGGGAGGTCAGCGCTCATAGGTACCGACGATGGTTACCGGCGTGCCGATGCGCGAGCGGGCGAACACCACGTCCATGTGCTCGTTGGCGAGGGCCACGCAGCCATCGGTCCAGTCCTGCCCCTCTCCGCCGTGGCCATGGATCTCGATGAGGCTGCCGATCCCCGCCCGGGCCGGAATTGTACCCCGCGCCTTGGCCCGGGCGTAGCGGACGCGATCCTCGTCGTTGGGGTAGTTGATGAGGAGGGCCTTGTAGTACTTGGTCTGGTGCCCCTCCTTGAGCTTCACCACCCGGTACATCCCCTCCGGCGTGGCCCGGTCCCCAGCGTGCTCCTTGCGGCGCAGGCCGTTGGCTCCCAGCTCGGCCGGGAACTCGGCCATTTTCAGCCCGTCCTGAAAGAGCAACAGGCGCCGGTGCAGCTTGTCCACCACGATGGCGGTGTCGCCGCTGATCCGGGACTCCTCGATGGTGAGGTCCACCCATCTCCGCCACTGGGCCCGCAAGGTAGGGTCGGCAAAGCGAGCGTGGAGCGTCTGCCAGCCGGTGTGGACCACGGCCGCGAGTTGGCGCGCGGTCTCCAGTTTCTCGGTGGCCCGCGCATGCTCGCCCGCAGCGGCCAGGCGTTCGGCAGTGGCCAAGGCCACCACCGCCCGCTCCAGGGCCGCCGCCTCGCGCCGGCCCATGCCGGTCTCGCGCATCTCCGAGCGGGCGCGCCCCACCTCGGCCGCCACGGCAGGGTAGACGGCGCGGTAGCGGGCCGCGGCGGCGTTGCGCTCGTCGGCGACGGCCCAGGCCACCCGTCGCGCCGCCACGGCGGCGCGCAGCCAGGCGGCACTGCCCCGACCCGGTGTGGCCGCCCACCAGGGGGCGGCCAGCTCCCCGGCGGTGGCCACCTCGGCGTCGGCGACCAGGCGCTCGAGGTAGCGGGCCTTCTCCGGGTAGGCTGGCCGCACGCGCCGGATCGCCCGGCCCAGGGCCCCACGGACCCCGGCCACGTCGGGGGGAGGAGGGGAGGTGCAACCCAAGGCGGCGGCCGCCACCGCGGCGAGGAAAGGAAGCGGCCGGCGACAGGACCCTGCCGCCGGCCGGAAAAAATAACACACTACTGCAGTCAGCACTTGATCTTGGTCTTGGCCGCCTGGAGGTCGTTGACCATGGCGTCCACCTGGCCCTTCAGCGACTCGGCCTGGGCCTTGGCGCCAAAGTAGTCCTCACGCCCGAACGCGCCCTCGATCTCCGTGACCTGGGCGGTGTACCCGTCGAGGTTGCCCTTCATGAGCTCCAGGTCCTTCTTGAGGTCCTTGGGCTTGCGGCGGCACTTCTCGAGATCGGCCATGGCGGTCTTGGCGGTCTCGACGGCAGCCTTCACGGCGTTGATGGCAGCCTGCGCCTCGTTCTTGGCCTTCTCCTTGCCGGCAATGCCAGCCTGCTTGGCCTCGTTGGCGGCAGTGGTGGCATCGGCAACGAGCTGCTTGGTCTTGGTGTAGGAGCGGAACAGGGCAAACTTGGCCGCCTGCGCCTCCACCTCGGCATTGACGGCGTTCATCGCCTGCTGGGCCTTGTCCCACGCCTCAGGGGCGTACTTCGGCGCCTCGGCCTGCTCGGCGGCGGCAAGGGCAGCCTTCGCCGCGTCGATCTCCTGCTGCGGCGGCTTCGCGCACCCGACGGCCAGCACGGCGACGGCCAGCAGCAACACACCCACGACCACGGAATTCTTTCGCATCTTCGATTCTCCTTTCCTCCTTCGAGAGGTCGGCATGTTCCCATGCCGGATGTAGCTCCAATTCCTGTGCTTCGCGTTTCTCCTTATAACGGTGCCAAGGGGATCACCGGCTGCCCGCGGCGCGGTGGGAGCCTCGGCCTGTGCTCCTCTTTCTCGTATCGTGCGGGCAACCACCTCCGGGAGGGGATTTTCTCCCCTCTGGGGTCCTCCTTATAGTCCAGCCGGCAGCGGTTGTCAAGTTCTCTCGGGTTCCTGGTGGGTCAGAGCCGCAAGGTTGCGGCGAAACAGTGCGAAACTCTGCCGGCGCAGCGGCGTGCCCCGGCGGAGTCTTCGCCAACCCTCTTCGTCCAGCCGTGCAAGTTCCGCGGCGGAGAGGGAGCTGAGCTCCGGTCGGGGCGCCAGGGTCGGGTCTCGGCGCCACCGCGCCCGCTGGTTGAACGGGCAGGCGAGCTGACAGCGGTCGCAGCCGGCCAGGTAGGGCGCCGCGTCGCGCCCGGGCAAGGCGGCAAGGGCCCCCCGGTACTCGAGGGTGAGGTAGGCGATGCACCGACGCGCGTCGAGCTGGAAGGGCGCGACGAGGGCACCGGTGGGGCAGGCGTCGAGGCAGGCGCGGCACGCCCCACAGGCGTCTCGCGCCGGCTCGTCGGCGGGGAGCGGCGCCGTCGTGACGAGCACCCCCAGAAGGAGTTCGCTGCCCAGCCCGCGGTGAAGGAGCAGCGTGTGCTTGCCGAGCCAGCCGAGACCAGCCCGGGCGGCCAGGGCCTTCTCCAGGACCGGTGCGGTGTCCACCGCCACGCGAGTAGTGCACGTGGGCTCGAGGGTACGCAGGAACTTCTCCAGCCGCCTGAGGCGGGGGCGGAGCACGTCGTGGTAGTCGCGACGCCGGGCGTAGCGAGCCACGAGAGGTCGCCCGGCAGTAGGAGCCAGCTCGTGGGGGAGCACGGGGTCGTGGTAGCTGACCGCCACGCACACCACGGCCCGGGCGCCGGGCAGGAATCGGCGGGGGTCGCGGCGGACGTCCGCGGTGGCGGCGAGGTAGCCCATGTCCCCGTGCCGGCCCGCGGCCAGCCAGCCGTCCAGGTACACGGCCTCCGGCGGCGGGGTGGCCGGGGCAACGCCCACGAGATCGAAACCCAGCACCTCGGTGGCGGTGCGTTTCACCTCGGCGGCCAGGGCCAGGCTCACGGTCGCATCGTAACCCTCTCGGCCCGGTGGCGGCAGGCGGTGCGCAGGGCTTCGGCGTCCGGTACACTGCCGGCATGCACGTCGCCGCTGTGCTGGCCGCCGTTGCCGCCGTGCTCGGCGATGGCTCGGTGTGGTTCCTCGACACCGATGCTGGCCGCATCGTCGGGCAGGTGCCCCTCCCCGGCGAAGGCGCCGCCCTTTTCGCCGCGCCGGATGGCCGCGTCCTCGTGCCGCTGCGGGACTCGGACGCCACCGTGGTGGCTGCTGCGGGGGGCCAAGGCGCGTTGTGGGCAGGGCGCATCTTCCCGCTCTTCTTCGACGAGGTGGACCGCATGTACCTGGTCCTGCCCGGGGAGCTGGTTGCCGTCTCCTACCCCGAGCGGGTGCCGCTGTTCCGCCGCCCTCTGGGCGTGGCGGCCGGCTCCTGGCGAGCTTCGTGCTCGGCGAACGGCCAAGTGGTGGCGGTGGTACCCGCCGACGACCGGCAGCGGGTGGTGCTCCTCTCGCCCCACGACGCCCGCTTCTCCGGCACGGTGGTCATGGCAACGCCGGTGGTGGAGGCCGCGCTGGCCCCGGACGGGACCTGGCTCGCCGTCGGGCTTTCGGGGGGAAAGGTGCAGGTGGTGGCGGCGACGGGTGGGGGCGCGGCGAGCCTTGCCGTGGCCGGTGAGATCCGCGGGATGGCGCTGTCCCGGGATGCGGGCACGCTGGTGGTGGCGGTGGCCGCGGGCCGGGTCGGGACGCTGGTGGGGTTGCGGGTGCGGGGCCCGGGCAAGCCCCTCAAAGTTCGCTTCACCTCGCCCCTCGACGAGGCACCGTCAGGTGTAGCCCTCACTGAGCGGGATGCCGTGGTGGTGACGCCGTCCGCCGTGGTGGTCGTCCCGCTGGCCGGCCGGAAGGCGCCGCGCCGGATCCCCGTCCCCGGCGGGCGGGCCGTGACCGTGTTGCCGGCTCAGCCGGCCTCGGTGGTCCCCGATTGGGGGGACGAGCGGGAGCCCTGACGACGCCGCCGGCGGCGGCGGGGGCGCGATGCCGCAGGCGCCGGGGGCTGGGCCTTGCGGGGCAGCACCGGCACGTACAGGTCGTCATCGGCCCAGGCCACCGGGATGGAGTGGCCGAGGAGTCGCTCGATGGCCGGGAGAGAATAGACGAAATTCTCACAGGCTAGAGAGATAGCCATTCCGCGCGCGCCCGTCCTCGCGGTCCGGCCCACCCGGTGCACATAGTCCTCGGGGTCGAGGGGGAGGTCGTAATTGATGACGTGGCTCACCCCCTCGATGTGAAGCCCGCGGGAGGCCACGTCGGTGGCCACCAGGATCGGCAGGGTACCGGCCTTGAAATCGTCCAGGACCTTGAGGCGGCGTCGCTGCACCACCGAGCCGGTGAGGGCGCGGGCCCGGTAGCCGTGGCGCTCCAGCCGCTCCACCAGACGCCGCGCCTCCTCCCGGGTGTTGACGAAGACCATGGTGCGCTCGCACCCCTCCCGGGCGAGGAGGCCGAGGAGGAGCGAGAACTTTTCCTTGCTGCCCACGTGGAAGAGGCGCTCCTCCAGGCGATCGGGGGTGAGCTCCTCGGGGTTGACGATCACCTCGGCAGGGTTGCGCATCATGCGCCAGCCGAGTTCCGCCACCCTGGCCGAGAGCGTGGCGGTGAAGAAGAGGGTCTGCCGGCGGGTGGGCGGGGGAAGCCGTCGGCTGATCTCGCGCAGGTCGTCGATGAACCCCATGTCGAACATGCGGTCCGCCTCGTCCACCACGAAGACCTCTACCTGTGCGAGGGTGGTGACGCCCTGACGGAGGTAGTCGAGGAGGCGGCCCGGCGTGCCGACGAGCACGTCCACCCCGCGCCGCAACTCCTCCCGTTGCTGCCGGTAGTCCATGCCGCCGAACACCGCCTCCACCACCAGCCCGGTGTGGCGGCCGAGTTGTTCGGCGTCCGCCGCCACCTGGACGGTGAGTTCCCGGGTGGGGGTGACGATGAGGGCCCGGGGCTTCCCCTGGGACGGCTTCGCCCGGGTGAGGAGGTGGGTGAAGATGGTGAGGAGGTAGGCGGCGGTCTTGCCGGTGCCGGTCTGGGCTTGGGCCGCCACGTCGCGGCCGGCGAGGGTCAGCGGCAGGACCTCCGCCTGCACCAGCGTGGCGCGGGTGAACCCCGCATCGGCAAGGGCGCGGCGCAGGGCGTCGGGCAGGTCGAACTCGTCGAAGGTGCGGTGCGAGAAGAGCGCGGTCGTGTCATTCACGGTGAGGAGTATACGCGGCGTCGTACAATGCGCGGGTGGAGGGGCTGGTGAACGCAAGGACGCTAGTGCTGGGGTGGCTCGTGGGGGTGAGCGTGGCTTGCGTCTCGACCCAGGGGGGAGGGGTGGCCCCCGCCCCCGAGAGCGAGGCCATGGCGCTGGTGGCCCAGGCCCAGGAGCGCATGACCAACGGCGCCATCACCGAAGCCCTCCAGCTCCTGCGGCGGGCCGTGGCGTTGGACCCGGCCAGCGACGAGCTGGCCGAGGAGTACGCCATGGCGCTGGTGGCCGCCGGCGCCAACGTGGAGGCCGAGGCGCAGCTCCGGCGCGCGAAGGCCCTCACCCCCCAGGCGGCGGGTGTGCTGGGCTCGTTGCTCCTCCAGCACGAGGAGGATCCCGCCGCGGTGGAAGAGGCGGTGAGGCACCTGGCGGCGGCGGCGGAAGCGGATCCCGACAACCTGGGGGTGCGGTACAACCTTGTCCAGGCCAACCTTGCCCTGGGCCGCGGCGAGGCGGCCTTCGCCGCCCTGCAGCCGCTCCTGGCGGAGCGGCCCGGCGACCCCAACGTGCAACTTGCCGCCGGCAAGGCGCTGCGGCTGGCCAGGCGGTGGGAGGAGGCGGCCAGCTACTTTCGCCAGGCGGCGAAGTTCCGGTCCACCCAGGTGGCGGCTACCCTCGAACTCGTGGAGGCAATGGCCGCGGCGGGGAAGGCGCAAGAGGCGGCGGACGTTCTGGGGGAGTTTCTCCAAGACCACGGCGCCACCCTGGAGGGCCTCACGCGCTGGGCAAGCCTGCTGGCGCGGGCGGGCAACCTGGCGGCAGCGGCAAAGGTTGCCGACGACGTCCTGAGTCGCGACGAGAACTACTTCGATGCGCTGTGGATCCGCTCCCTCGTTGCCCAGCAGCAGGGGGACCTGGACCTCGCCGAGCAGATGATTCGGCGCGCCCATGCCGTCAAGCCCGAGGTGCTGGAAGCCACAGGGGCTCTCGCCAGCCTGCTCGCATCTCGGGGGAAGGTCGACGAGGCCAGGGCACTTCTGGAGACGATGTGGGACCACCCCAAGGCGGTGGCCAGCGCCGAGCACCGGGAGCGCATCAGCCAGTTGCTGGCCAGACTGGAACTGGACGCGGGTCGGCTGGACGCGGCTCGGGTGTGGTTGGACCGGCTGCCAACGCAGCCCCTCGGGGTCACCACGCTGGTCCTGTGGAGCCGCTACTTCCGGCTGCGGGAGGCCTTTGCGGAAGGGTTGGCGTGGCTCGATGCGCACCCGCCCGGCGATGGGGAGGCGGAACGGCAGCACCGGGCGTACACCGCCGACTTCCTCCTTGCGCTGGGGGAGGAGGCGCGGGCCCGGGAGGCCCTGCAGCCGTTGCTGTCCGGGGGCGAGGACGAGGTCCTGGTGGGGATTGCGGTGCTCCAAAACCGCAAACGCTACGAAGAGGCGGCGGCCGCGGCGCGGGGTGCGGTGGAACGCCTGCCGGACAGCCCGGCCATTCGCTTCGAGCTTGCCGCATCGCTGGAGCGCGCCGGCGCCTGGGACGAGGCGGTGCAGGAGTTCCGAGCGGTGATCGCCGCCGACCCGACGCACGCTCTCGCCCTCAACTACCTCGGCTACATGTTTGCCGACCGCGGCGTCAACCTTGAGGAGGCGCGGGAACTCCTGGAAGAGGCGGTGTGCCTGGAGCCTGGCTCCGGCGCCATCCAGGATTCCGTCGGCTGGGTCTACTTCCGGCTCGGCGACCTGGGCCGGGCGGAAAACCACCTGCTGGAGGCGTCGCGGCTCGAGCCAGAGGACCCCACCATTTACGAACACTTGGGCGACCTCTATCGCCGCCTGGGGAACGCTGAGCTGGCGGCCGCTGCCTACCGCCGCGCCCTGGATCTGGAACCCGAGGGGGAGGAGCAGCGGGGCCGCATCGAGGCTGCCCTCGCCGAGCTGGACGGTGCGCCGACGCCCTGACCGCGCCGTGGCGCTGGCCGTCGGACTGCTACTGGCGGCGAGCTGCCGGCCGCTCGGCCGGCCGCCCGAAGTGCCGCCCGGCTGGGCGGCCCTGGAGTGGCGGGGGGCGTCCTACGTGGCCCTCTACCGCCTCCGCTGCTGCGGCCAGCGCGAGCTCCTGGCCACCGTTCGCGCCGGGACCGGCGGGTTTGGGCTGACGGTGGTGGCGCCCCCCGGCGTCACCGTGGTGGATGGGTGGCTGGACGACAGCGGGAGCTGGCTGGCCGCCGAGGGCGGGCGCTGCCGTCAGCGGTTGCCCGGTGGATCCCTGCCGCTTCCCGAGGCGGCGTCGCTGCCGGTGGGGGGCCAGGTGGTGGCGGCGCTGCTGGCGGGGCGCATCCCGCCAGGGGGCGCGCCGGACGCCGACGGCTGGGTTGCCGGCGGGGACGGTGGGTGGCGCTGGCGGGCACGGGTGGTCGGCGCCCCGCCGCGCTGCGTGGCCATGCGGGTGTTTGCCGCGCGCGGCGACGAGCCGGCGATGGAGGCGGTGCTCCGCGGTCACCGAGGGGGTCTGCCGCACGCTCTGGTGGTGACGGTAGGGCCGACGCGCATCGTGGCGGAGTTGCGAGAGTGGCGCAGCGTGGCGCAGGTTGCACCGCCGCCGTGGTTTGCTGCGCCGCCGTGCGGGGGCGAAGGGTGACGGCGGCTGCGGCGCGGCCCATTACCCTGCGCTGCCCGGGCAAGGTGAACCTCCACCTGGAGGTGCTGGGCCGCCGCCCCGACGGGTACCACGAGGTGCGCACCGTGCTGGCGGCCGTGGGGGTGTGGGACGAACTGGTGCTGGCGCCAGCGCCGGACGGCGGCGTACACCTGGTGGTGGAGCCTCCCGGCGCCGCCCCGGCCGGGGAGGGGAACCTGGTCGTGCGGGCTGCCCGAGCCCTGCAGGAGGCGGCCGGCGTCCGTCACGGGGTGACCATCACCCTGCGCAAGAGGATCCCGGTGGCCGGCGGGATGGGGGGAGGCTCGTCGGACGCCGCGGGTACCCTGGCTGGGCTTGCGCTGCTGTGGGGGCTCGACGGTTCGTTGGCGGCGTTGCAGCCCCTGGCGGCCGCACTGGGGGCGGACGTACCGTTCTTCCTGGTGGGTGGTGTGGCGCTGGGCAGCGGCCGGGGCAGCGAGGTGGAGCCGCTCCCGGACCTCCCCCCCCTGTGGGCGGTGATTATCCCCGGCCGGAAGGTGTCCACGGCGGCGGTGTACGCTGCGCTGGAGGCCGGCCCGGTGCGGGAGTGGGGGGACTCGCCGATCCGCCGGTTCCAGGGGGGCGTGGCCGGCTTTCCCTTTGCCGCGTGCCGCAACGACCTGGAGCCAGTGGTGGTGGCGGCATTCCCGTGGGTGGCGGAGCGCCTGCGCGAGCTACGCGAAACCGGACCGCTCGTGGGCATGGTGGCGGGGAGCGGCGCCAGCGTGTTCGCCTTGTACGAGAGTCGGGAGGTGGCGGAAGATATTCGCCGCCGGCTGGCACCCGGCGCGCTGGTGGCGCCCCTGGTGGCGCGGGTGGCGTCGCGGCAGCCGGTGGTGGTGTGAGGAGGCGTCATGGAGATCACCGAGGTTCGCATCACGCTGAACAAGGGCGGGAAGGTCAAGGCCTTCGCCCAGATCGTCATCGACAACTGCTTCCTGGTGGGGGACATCCGGGTGCTCGAGGGGAAGGAGGGAACGGTCTACGTGGCGATGCCGGCCCGCCGACTGCGCAGCGGCGGGTTCCGGGACATCACCCACCCGCTCAACACCGAGACCCGGCGGCGCATCGACGAGGCGATCCTGGCCGAGTACCGGCGGGTGGTGGAGGAGCGCGGCGAACCCTCCGAGGGGGCGGAGCTGTCCCGGGTGCAGCAGATCTCGGGGCGGTTGCTGGCCGAGAAGTACTGGACAAACGAGGAGCAGGAGGAGGAGTGACGGTGGCCGCTGGACAGGAGGCGCCGCCTCCGTTACACTCGAGCGCCGACTGGGGCGTCGGCAAACTGGTAAGCCACGGGACTTTGGATCCCGCATGTGCAGGTTCGAGTCCTGCCGCCCCAGCCATCCCGTAGGACTGGCATGTACGAGCAACTACCCTTGGTGATCTTCAGCGGCCGCGCCCATCCCCAGCTCACCGAGCGCATCTGCGACTACCTGCAGATCCCCATGGGCCGGGTCGAGCTCTTCAACTTTTCCGACGGTGAGATCGCCTGTCAGATCGAGGAGAACGTGCGGGGCGGCGACGTGTTCGTCGTCCAGCCCACGTGCCCGCCCGTCAACGACAACGTGATGGAGCTGCTCATCATGCTGGACGCCTGCCGGCGCTCCTCGGCCAACCGCATCACCGCGGTGATCCCTTACTTCGGCTACGCCCGGCAGGACCGCAAGGACCGGCCGCGGGTACCCATCACCGCCAAACTAGCCTGCGACCTCCTCACCTCGGCGGGGGCGATGCGGATCCTCACCATGGACCTCCACGCCCCGCAGATCCAGGGGTTCTTCAACATCCCCGTGGATCACCTCTTTGCCGCACCGGTGCTCATCGAGGAGCTGCGTCGGCTCGCCCTGCCCGATCTGGTCGTCATCTCGCCGGACGCCGGCGGGGTGGAGCGGGCGCGCGCCTTCGCCAAGCGTCTGGACGCCGGTCTCGCCATCGTGGACAAGCGTCGAACCAGTCCCAACCAGGCGGAGGTGGTCCACATCATCGGCGAGGTGGCGGGGCGGACCTGCGTCATCGTCGACGACATCATCGACACGGCGGGAACGCTGGTGAAAACCGCCGAGGTGCTGCACCAGCAGGGGGCCGCCCGGATCCTGGCGGCGGGGGTGCACCCGGTGCTCTCGGGGCCGGCCATCGAGCGTATCCAGAACTCGGTGCTGGAGCAGGTGATCGTCACCGACACCATCCCGCAGCCGGCCAAGATGGCTGCCTGCCCCAAGCTGCGGCAGCTCTCCGTGGCCGAACTGCTGGGCGAGGCCATTCGCCGCATCCACGAGGCCAAGTCGGTCTCGAGTCTGTTCGTCTGACGCCCCGCTGCAGCCGCCGGGGGGTTGGCGTCGGTTCGGCCCGATCCGACGACGTACGTCCCCCCTCCTGCCCATCGCCCCCCGGGTGCGTGGCGGGAAAGCACTGAGGCCGTTGAGCGTCGCCCAGGCCCCCGTGCTGGAGCATTCGTTCCGGGGGCTGAAGGGCGCAAGGACGACCGGGGCCATGCCCCCGCCGGGGGTGCCGAGGCAGGGTGCGTGGTCGACGAGAATTCGTTTGTGTGGTACCCTTTTCCGCCCCGCTGGAGCCGGAGGTCTGAACGATGCGGCGGGGTCGCACGGAGGTTCTTCGATGGCAGAGCTGGTGATCGAAGTGGAGCGGCGGGAGTTGGCCGGCAAGGGGAGCAGCAGGAAGCTGCGGCAGCAGGGGCTCATCCCCGCCGTGGTGTACGGCGGCGGCAAGGAACCGGTGCCGGTGGTCATCGACCGGCACGCGGTGACCGAGCTGCTGCGCCAGGAGCGCGGGCGCAACACCGTGTTTCTCCTCAAGATGAAGGGGACGAAGCAGGAGCGCCTGGCGATGGTGCGGGACGCCCAGATCGACCCCATCACCCGCCAGTACCTGCATCTGGACTTCATCCGCGTGATGAAGGGGCAGCGGGTCAAGGTGACGGTGCCGCTGGTGCTGGAAGGGGAAGCGCAGGGTGTGAAGGTCGGCGGTTTTCTCAACTGGGTCGGGCGGGAGTTGCAGGTGGAGTGCGCCGCCGAGGAGATCCCCGAAGCGATCCACGTGGACGTCTCCCGGGTCGGCCTGGGGCAGCACCTGTCGGCGGGGGACCTGGCTCTGCCCGCGGGCGTGACCCTCGTGGACGACCCCCGCAAGATCATCGTCACCATCGAGGCGCACGGCATCTCGGCGGAGGTCGAGGAGGCGCCGGCGGAGGCCGCCGAGGAGGGCGCCGAGCCGGAAGTGATCCGCCGCGGCAAGGCGTCGGAAGCGGGTCAGGAAGGCGAGTAGCGCGTTGTCATGCACATCGCCGCGGTGGTTGGGCTGGGCAACCCCGGTGGCGAGTACGCAGCCACCCGCCACAACGTCGGCTATCGGGTGGTGGACGAGTTGGCCCGGCGCTGGCGGATCCGCCTGTGGTGGCCGCGGCACCACGCCCGGGTGGCCCGCCGACGCGGCAGCGTGCCGGTCTTCCTGGTCAAGCCCACCACGTACATGAACCTCTCGGGCCGGGCGGTGGCGGCCCTCGCCGCCGCCGAGCGATTGGCGCCCGAGCAGATCCTGGTGGTGGTGGACGACGTGGACCTGCCGCTCGGCACTCTGCGCCTGCGGCCCCACGGCGGCGCCGGCACCCACAACGGTCTGCGCTCGGTGGTGGAGCACCTGGGCGAGGGGTTTCCCCGCCTGCGCCTCGGGGTGCGGGGCGAGGCGCCGTGGTCCGACCTCGCGGAGTACGTGCTGGCGCCCTTCGCGCCGGAGGAGGAGGAGCGGGCGACGGCCATGGTGGCCCGCGCCGCCGACTGCGTGGAGGCGGCGATGCACGCAGGTCTGGCGCGCGCCGCCTCCCGTTTCAACACGCCCGCGCCCCAGCCCACTGACCGTTGAAGGGCGGGCGCTGCCGCGTCATACTGCTGGCGGTGGCCCATGCTGCGGCGAACCCTGCGGTGGCTGCGGATGAGATGTCCCCGGCGCCGCGCCCTGCCCGACCTGGCCACCCGGATCGCCTGCTTTCGCGAGGTTCTCCACGCCAACAACGCGGCCCTCGGCTTCCTCGCCGAGATCCAGCGAGCCCTCGCCGGCGAGCGGAGGGTCACGGCGGCCGACGTGCGCGGGTTGGTGGCGGGGGTCACGGTGCAAACCTTTCGGATGATCGCCAACCTCCAGCGCATGACCGGCGGGAAGTACCGCTCCCTGCCCCGCACCTTCGAGCGCCTGCGTCAGCAGGTGACGCGGGGGGCGGAGGTGGTCCCGTTTCTGGGCCCGGTGCCCTACGTGGTGCGCCTGGAGGACGCCGACGCGTCCTTCGCCCAGGTGATCGGGCAGAAGAGCGCGGCCCTGGCCGAGGCCCGGCGCGTGCTGGGCGAGCGTGTGCCGACCGGCTTTGCCACCACCGTGGCGGCCTACGAGGCGTTCATGGCGGCGCGGGGGCTGGCCGAGGAGGCGGCCGCGGTGCTGCGGGCCCTCGACCCGGCGGACGTGCCGGCGTGCTTTGCCGCCGCTGCCCGGCTGACGCAGCTGGTGGAGGCGCAGGTGGTACCGGAACCGGTGGCGGCGGCCATCGAAGCCGAGGTGGAGCGACTCGTCGCTGCTGGCCATCGGCGCTTTGCCGTTCGGTCGAGCGCCCTGGAGGAGGACGGCCACACCGTGTCCTTCGCCGGGCAGTACCGCTCCCTCCTCAACGTGGAGCCGGGCGGCGTGGTGGACGCGTTCCGCTCGGTGGTGGCCTCCAAGTACTCCCCCCAGGCTATCGCCTACCGGCTGGGTCGCGGGTTTGACGACGCCGAGGTAGCCATGTGCTGCTGCGTCATCCCCATGGTGGAGGCCCGGGCCGCAGGGGTCGCCTACACCGCCTTCCCCGTGGACGGTGTGCCGCGGACCGTGGTCCAGGCGGTGCGGGGCCTGGGCATCGCGGCGGTGGACGGCTCGGCCGAGCCGGACAGCTTCGTCTTCGACCGGCGGAAAGGGCGCCTGCTCGCCCGCAAGCGAGGGGTGCAGCGGGAAGCGGTGCGCTGCGCCGGGACGGAGGGGACGGTGCGGGTGGCGCTGGCCGGACCGGCTGCCGAGGCGCCCGCCATCGGCGAGGAGGAGGCCCAGACCGTTGCCGCGCTCGCCTGGCGGCTGGAGGGGGTCGTGGGGGAGGGGCTGGACGTGGAGTGGGCCATTGCGCCGGGCGGGGAGGTTCTGGTGCTCCAGGTGCGTCCCCAGAGCGGTGCCGGCGGCGATGCCGGGCTTCCCACGGCGACGCCGCTGATGGTCGAGCGCGTCCTGCTGGCGGGCGGCGCCCGGGCCAGCGGCGGCGTGGCCTGCGGGGTGGTGGTGCGGGTCCGCACCGATCTCGACATCCTCCGCTGTCCGGCCGGGGCGGTGGTGGTCACCGACGAGGCGGACCCACGGCTGGCGGTGTTGCTGCCCAAGGTGGCCGCGGTGGTGGCCGATCTTGGCGAGGTCACCGGCCACCTGGCCACGGTGGCCCGGGAGTTGCGGGTCCCGGCGCTCTTCGCCGCCCGCCACGCCACCAGCACGCTCGCCGAGGGGGAGGTGGTCACGGTAGACGCGGACGCCGGGGTGGTGTACGCCGGGCGAGCGGAGGCGGCGCTGGCGCGGCGCCGGCAGGCGCCGCAGGAGCGGCCGACAAGCCCGCACCTGGAGCGTCTCGCCGCCGTGTCGCCCCTCATCGTGCCGCTCACGCTGCGGGACCGGCTGGCCAGCGGCTACTCACCGCGGCGCTGCCGGACGCTGCACGACATCATTCGCTTCTGCCACCAAGCCACCATCGAGGAAATGTTCGCCCTGGGCGACCGGGCGCTGCAGCAGGGCGCCCCGGTCAAGCGCCTGGTCTCGCCGGTGCCCATCGACTGCCGGGTGGTGGACCTGGGCGGCGGGGTTCGCGCGGGGGCGGGGCCGGAGATCACCATCGACGACGTGGAGAGCGCCCCCATGCGAGCGCTCTGGCAGGGGATGACCGATCCCCGATTGCGCTGGCACACCACGCGGCCAGTCTCGCTCAAGGGGTTCTTGTCGGCGGTGGTGAACTACAACTTCGACCAGGATCTGCGCACCCGCGCCATGGGGGAGCCGTCCTACGTCTTCGTGGCCCGCGATTACGTGAACCTCAATTCCAGGATCGGCTACCACTTCTCGACGGTGGACGCGCGGGTCTCGGAAGTGGTGGAATCCAACTATGCCTCGTTCCGCTTCGTGGGCGGGTCCACCCAGGTGGAGCAGCGGTCGCGGCGAGCGCTCCTCATCCAGCGCATCCTCGACTCCCGGGGTTTCGAGACCGACCGCAAGGCGGACCTCGTGAACGCCCGGCTGCGCCACCGGCCCGCCGTGGAGATGGAGGGTGCCCTCACCACCGTGGGGCTGCTCATGGGGTTTGTGAACCACCTGGACATGGCGCTCACCTCGGACGCCCTCGTGGACGTGTTCGAGCGGGCGTTTCTGGAAGGTCAGTACGGCTACAAGGGGGGCGAGGATGGCGCGAACGGCTGAAAACCCCTACCGCCGCCTGCGACGGCAGATGTTTCTGGTGCTCCTCGCCTTCGGGCTGGTGCCACTGCTTGCCATGGGGGCCGCGGGTCTGGTGGCCAACCGGGCCGCCACCGAGAGTCGCGCCATGCAAGTGCTGGAGGCGATGGTCAAGAACCGGCGGGCCACGGTGGAGCTTTTCCTGGAAGAGACGATGCAAAAACTGGAGTTGGTGGCATCCGCCTGGCCGGTGGCGCAGCTTGCGGACCAGACGACGCTGGAAACCCTCCTTCGCCAGATGCGGAGCCGGGATGGCGCCATCGTCGACCTCGGCCTGATCGGCGACGACGGCCGTCACCTCGCCTACGCGGGGCCATACGACCTCAGAGGGCACGACTATTCCGACCAACCCTGGTTCCAGCAGGTCCGGGTGCGCGGTCGCTACGAGAGCGACGTGTTCCTGGGCTTCCGCCGTTTCCCCCACATGGTGATGGCGGCCACCCGCGCCGAGGGGGGGAAGACCTACGTGGTGCGGGCCACCATCGACACCGATCTCTTGAGCGCCCTGGTGCGGGAGGGGGGCCTGGAGTCCGGTGCCGATGTCTTCATCCTCAACCGCCAGTGGGAGTACCAGACACGGTATTCGGACGAGCACCGGTTGATGGAGAAGGCCGACTGCGGCCCCATACCGGTTCACTCGGGGGTCCGCATCGTCCAGCGTCAGCACGGGGGAAGGCGCGAACTGCTGGCCACCGCCTGGCTGCGCGGTGAGCGGTGGGTCCTGGTGGCGAGACAGCCCCTCCCCGGCCCGGCCACCCTGGTGGGGGCGCACCCTGCGGTGGTGGGGGTACTGGCCGCGGGCCTCCTGGCCGTGCCGCTCCTGTCCCACCTCATCGCCCGGCACCGACTGCGCCAGATCCGGGCGCTGGAGGCGGAGCGTGCGGCGCTCTTCGAATCCGTGGCCCAGAACCAGAAGATGGCGGCCATCGGTCGCCTGGCGGCCGGTATCGCCCACGAGATCAACAACCCCCTGGCGGTGATCCAAGCGCAGGCGGGGGTGCTGCTGGACCTGCTGGAGGATTGCCCCGACCTCCCGGGCCGCGAGGAGTTCGCCACGCGCCTGGCCAAGATCGAGGCGCAGGTGGAGCGCGGCCGGAAGGTGACGCACCGTCTGTTGGGCTTTTCTCGGCGGGTCGGTCCCGAGACCGAGCCGGTGGACGTGGCGGCGGCGCTGGACGAGACGGTGAGCTTTCTGGAGAAGGAAATCGAGGCGCTGCGGGTGCGAGTGGTGCGCGAGTACGAGCCAGACGTGCCCATCATTCGCTCGAGTCTGTCGCAGATCCAGCAGGTATTCCTGAACCTCATCAACAACGCCCTCGACGCCATGGGTGAGGGCGGTGAGGTGCGTCTGGGGGTGCGGGCGGTGGAGGGGGGCGTGCTGGTGACGGTGGGGGATACCGGCCCTGGAATCCCGGCGAAGGAGCTGGCGCGCATCTTCGAGCCGTTCTACTCCACGAAGGCGGGTGGCGGCCAGCACGCGGGACTGGGCCTGGCCGTCTGCCAGGAAATCATGCGGGGGCTGGGCGGCAGAATTTCGGTGGCGAGCGAGCTGGGGAAGGGAACCACCTTCTCCCTGTGGTTTCCCCGGGAGCTGTGAGGAGGCGACCGCACGGGCCCGGGGACAGCAGTGGCGGTCAGGTTGGGCAGCTCCCGTCGGGCAGCGCGGCTGCCGCGCGGGGGCGAGGGCAGGGGAGGCGACCATGGATGAGTTGCGGGTGCTGCTGGTGGACGATGAAGTCGAGTTCCTCGAGCCCATGACGGCCCGCCTCCGACGGCGCGGCGTGCGCTGCGAGACGGCGGCGAGCGGCGAGGAGGCGCTGGAGAGGGTTCGCGGCGCCACCTTCGACTGCGCCATCGTGGACGTCAAGATGCCGGGTATGGACGGGCTCGAACTCTTGCGACGCCTGCGGCGGGACTACCCCTCGTTGGCCGTCATCCTCCTCACCGGCCACGCGTCGGTGGAGCTGGGCGTGCAAGGCATGGAACTGGGAGCGTTCGAGTACCTCCTGAAGCCGGTGGAACTGGACGACCTGCTGGACGCGGTGCGCCGGGCCGTGGCCCTGCGGGCCTAGGCAGGGGCGGGTGACTCAACGTCGGAAGGTGGGGGATCGGGCCCGGGCCCTCCTGGCGGCTGTGGGGGGGCGTCGTCGCCGGGCGCAACGGCGGGCCGGGAGCGCCGCCTTCCGGCTCATGTACGAGCGTTTTCGTGAGATCCTCGCGGCCAACGACGCCCTCTTGGCGCTGGTGGCCGATCTCGAGGAGGCGCAGGCCGGTCGCCTCGCCCTGGAGCCGGCAACGGTGGCGCGGCGGGTGCGTGCGGGCGCCATGGACGCCTTCGTGCTGGCGAAGAACCTCAACCAGCTGGCGGGCGGCAGGTTCAGCGGGTTGTTTGATCGAGTGGCGCAGCTGTCGCAGGACCTCGAGGCCGCCATTGCCGGGTGGGCCACGGTCATGGAAGGCCCCCTGACGGTGCCGCTGCGCGAGGCTCACGCCGCGGGCCCGCGGCTGGCGGGGGGCAAGATGGCGGCCCTGGCTGAGGCGGCGGCGTGCTGCGGCCTGCGGGTGCCGGACGGGTTCGTCATCACCACGGCGGCGGCGGATTGCTTCCTCGCGGCCGCTGGGCTGTGGGAGCGTTGCGAACGGCTCGCCACGGTGCTCGAGCTGCACGGCGACGCGGCTCTTGAGGAGGCGTGCGAGGAGGTGCGGGCAGCCATCCTGGCTGCGCCGCTGCCGGCCGCCATCGAGACCGCCGTGGAGGAGCAGTTCGCCCGGGCCTTCCCGGTGCCGCCCGCAGCGGTGGCGGTGCGCAGCAGCGCCGTCGCCGAGGATGCGGCGGGGGCGTCCCACGCGGGCGTGTACGAGAGCGAGCTGGGGGTTCGGCGGGAGGAGGTGCTGGCGGCCTACCGCCGGGTACTGGCCAGCGCGTTCGGACCCCAGGCGGTGGCGTACCGCAACCGCCGGGGCCTTGGCGTGCGTGACGGACTGATGGCCGTGGGTGTGGTGGCCATGATCGAGGCCACGAGCGCCGGGATCGCCTACTCCCGCCCCGCCGACGACCCGGAGCGGGACGCCGTCGTGGTGGGGGCGGTGCGGGGATCGGCAGCGGGCATTGCCGCGGGGAGGGACGGCGGGGAGTACCTGGAGGTGGGGCCAGGGGCCGACGCGGCGAGCGAGGTCCTGAGTCGCGAGGAGCTAGCCCGCGTGCGGGCCGTGGCCCGGGCCCTGGAGGGCCACTTTGGCGTGCCCCAGGACGTGGAGTGGGTCATCGACGGGGAGGGGGAAGTGGTCGTCCTGCAGTGTCGCCCGGTGGCCACGGCGGTGGCGGCCGGCGCGGCAGACGAGGAAGGGGGCGAGGCGCTGGCCGCGGGGGGGCGGTGCGCGTGCCCCGGTGTCGGCAGCGGTCGAGTGGTCCACGTCCCCGCAGCCTCGGCGCTGGCGGCGTTCCCGCCGGGGGGCGTGCTGGTGGCGCCGCACTCGGACCCCCGTTTCGTGCAGGTGATGGACCGATGCGCCGCCATCGTCACCGAGGTGGGGCTCCCCACTGGCCACATGGCGAGCCTTGCCCGCGAGTACGGCGTCCCTACCATCGTTGGACTTGCCGGCGCGATGGCGGCGCTGCCGGCCGGCACGCCGGTCACCGTGAACGCGTCCCGTTGCCGGGTTGTGGCCGGGCTACAGTCCCGGGAAGCCGGTGCCAGCGCCCCCCCGGTTCGCCAGCGAGGCAGCCGCGGCGGCGGGCCCGCGGCGGTGGCCCAGGTGGTGCCCCTGGTCACGCCGCTGCACCTGGTGGATCCGCTAAGCCCCGACTTTGCGCCGGAGCACTGTCGCTCCCTTCACGACGTGGCGCGGTTCGTTCACGAGAAGGCCTTCGAGGTGATGTTCCACTACGGTGATCTTGCCGCCCTCGACCGCGACAACTCCTTCCTCCTGGACGCCCGTCTCCCCATTGCCGTGCGCGTCTTCGACCTGGGCGGGGGGGTCAGGGAGAGCCCTGGAACGCAGCGGACGATCCGCCCGGAGGACGTGGTGAGCGTGCCGATGGCCGCATTCCTCGCCGGTCTGCTCGAGCCGCGGATCCGCTGGGATCTGCCGCGGCCGGTGTCGCTGCGCGGCTTTCTCTCGGTGGTGGGGGAGGCGGTGGCCGGGCCCCCTGCCGACGCTCTCCAGGTGGGGCGGCTCTCCTACGCCATCGTCTCCGACACCTACATGAACTTCTCCACCAAGGCCGGCTACCACTTCTCCACGGTGGACAGCACCTGCGGCGGCAGCGAGAGCCGCAACTACGTGCACTTTCGCTTTTCGGGGGGGGCCGCCGACGCGGCCCGCCGGGAGCGCCGGATCGCCTTCCTCTCCGCGGTGTTGCACGCTCTGGGCTTTGCCGTCACGAGCCGAGGCGACCTCCTCACCGCTCGCCTCGACAAGTACGCTCAGGCCACTGTCACGGCCCGTCTGACCGACCTGGGCCGCCTCACCCTCTGCGCCCGCCAGCTGGACATGCTGATGGACACGGACACTCGCCCCCTCGAGTTCGCCGAGGCGTTCCTCGCCGGCGAGTGGGAGCGCTTTTGACCTCGCTCAGTGCCCCCCGCCCCCCCTCACCTCGCTCTGCCGCGTCAAGTTCATCACCCGGGTGGCCGCCAGCTTGCCGTTCCGCTCGAAGTACGCTACCCGGACCACGTCGCCGGGGGCGGGCGGTGCGCCAACTTCGGCCCCCTCGAGCACCAGGGTCACTTCCCGGCCGGGATCGGTCTCGTCGGTGATGACGAGAACGGTGCTGGAGGCGTCGTAGCTCACCACGGTGCCCTGCACGACCTGGGGGGCCTTCGGGCAGGCGGCCGCCACCACCCCAAACAGGAGGACGATCAGCCAGGGGCTGCGTGTTCTCATCGTTCGGCTCCCCCTTGCCCCGCACGCAGGGCGGCCCGCTCCCGGGCCACCCCGCGAACCAGAAGGGCGATGATCACGGTGCTGATGCCGATGCCAGCCGTGAGGATGGTGATGGAGGAGGCCAGCTGGAGTGCCAATTGCTTGAGGATCACTGACGCGCACGCAACGAAAATGGTCATGGCAAAGAGCAGGCGGATGAAGTAACCGCGCACGTACTTCACGGCGACGGTGCCGAGCTGCGCCCCGATGGCAGCCCCGAGGAGCATCCACATGGCGGCAATCAGGTCCACGCGCCCCTTGACGGCGTAGGTGGCGGCGCCGTAGGCACCCGTGATCATCACTTCGAACAGGTCGGTGCCCACCGCCACGGCAGTGGGGCAACCCACCAGGTAGATGAGGGCCGGCATGCGAATAAAGCCGCCGCCCACGCCCAGGACGCTGGCCACCACGCCGGTGACCAGGCCGACGAGCACCGGCAACCACAGCGAGCAGGTGATGCCCGACGCACGGAAGTGGATCATGGGCGGGATCCGCACGCGCTGCAGCCGGGCAGCCAGGGTTTCCCGGCGGGGCGCCACCGCCGTCGGGCCCTGGCGGCGCTGTTGCCGGGTGAAGGAGATGTAGTCGTAGAGAACGTAGGAGCCGATGAGGGCAAGAAACGCAATGTAGGCCTTGCGGATCACCGACTCGGCAAGCCCCGCCCGCTCCAGCACCATGACGAGCTGGGCGCCCAGCTCCATGCCAACAGTGGTGCCGAGGATCATGGAGAAGCCCAGGCGCAGGTCCACGTTGCCGAACTTGCCGTGGCGAATGGTGGAAACGATGGACTTGCCGCCCATGTGAGCGAGGTCGGTGCCGATGGCGTAGGGCATGGGGAAGCCGAAGATGTTGAGCGCCGGCGTGACGATCCATGCGCCACCGATGCCGAAGAACCCGCCGCACACCCCCACGGTGAAGCCGATGAGCAGCAGGAGCAGGACGTTGAAATGCAGTCCTGCAATTGGGAGATAGACGTTGAGAAAGTCCATGGCCGTTGCCTTTCCGAGGCGCTCGCCGCGCTCACTCGTGATGGCTCATCTTGCCAAGGTTGATGCCCAGGAGGCCGACCAAACGATCGCACAGGAGGCCCAGCGCCAGGCCCATGCCGCACATCACCACCACCACCAGGAGGGCGAAGAGCCAGTGGGAGGTGTTGTAGATGTCGGCCACCCAGCGGGTGAAGCCGGGCTCCAGGGCCCGTGTGTCGGCCACGTTGACGAGTTTGGTGGCGGGCTTGCCGCCGGCGGCCAGTGCGTCGCTGGCGAGGAGCCAGACGACGGCCGCGGCGACGGCGCCACCGAGCGTCTGTCGCCACCGCTGAGGGCTGCGGGGTTGGCCGGAAGGCGTCATGGCGATCTCCTTTCGGTTTCTTGGTTTGTCTCTTGCTGCTGCGGCGAGTGCTCCACGGCAGCCAGAATCGCGCTGTACAGGGCCTGGATGGCCACCGGCTTCTGGAGAAAATCAACCGCGCCGAGACCCAGGCCGGCGACACCAGCGCTCACGTTGCCGTGACCGGTGAGGACGATGACGTGCACGGCCGGGTGCGTGCGGCGGATCTCGCGCAGCACCTCGAGGCCATCCATTTCGGGCATCTTGAGGTCGAGGACGACAACGTCGGGCTCGGCTCGTTGGAGCTCGAGGAGGGCGGCGCGGCCGGAGAAGACGGCACTGGCCTGGCACCCGCGGCGGCTCAGACGAGTGGCCAGCGCGCTGGCGAAGTCCTCCTCGTCGTCCACCACCAACACCCGCGGCTGATCCTGCCGTGGCTCCATCAAAGGCCCCCGCCCCCCGGGTGCCGCGCTCCCACCCGGTTCCAGCGTAGGGACCAGTTGAGCGCTTGTCAAGACTTTCACAAGTTCGCCATGGTGCCCTGGCGCTTGCCGGGCCCATGTCAGGGCGGTGAGCGCCGGAGGCGTTTCTTGATACTCTGGCACGTCGGCCGGTTGGCAGCCGACCGGAGGCACCATGAGGGTCATGGTCGTTGTCGGGGCGTTGGCAACTGTTGCGGTCGCCGCGGATGTGCGGACGGTGGTGGAGGAGACGGACTTTGGCCGCACCTCCACATACGCCGAGGTGGTGGACTTCGTTGGCGAGGTGGCGCGGCGCGCGGATGCCGTGGCGTTGGCCACGCTCGCCACCTCGGTGGAGGGGCGGGCCATCCCGCTCGTGATCCTTTCCCAGGAGCGGGTTCGCACGCCTGCGGAGCTGCGGGCCACCGGCAAGCCCGCCGTGCTGGTCATGGCCAACATCCATGCCGGCGAGGTGGAGGGCAAGGAAGCGTGTCAGATGCTGATACGCGACGTGGCGCTGGGGCCGCTGGCCGGGCTCCTGGAGCACCAAGTGGTACTGGTGGTGCCCATCTTCAACGCCGACGGCAACGACAAGCTGGGCGCCAACCGGCGGGACAACGGTCCCCCGCTGGCTGGGGTGCGCCACAACGGCCAGTACCTGGACCTGAACCGCGACTACACCAAGCTGGAGTCCCCCGAGGTGCGGGGGCTGGTGCGACTGTTCGCCACCTGGGATCCCGTCGTGGTGGTGGACATGCACACCACCAACGGCTCCTACCACCGCGAGCCGGTGACGTACACCACCGGCGTCAACCCCAACGGCTCGGCGCGGCTGTCCGATTACATGTGGGGGTCGTTCTTCCCGGCGGTGACGGCGAGACTGGCGGCGGCCGGGTGGGAGAGCGTGCCGTACGGGAACTTCGTGGACGCGGCGGAGCCCGGCAAGGGGTGGGAGAACGATGCGGTGGAGGCGCGCTACGGCACCAACTACGTGGCCCTGCGCAACCGGCTGTCGGTGCTGGACGAGAACTACGCCTACGCGGACTTCAAGACGAGAGTGCTGGCCTCCTTTGCCTTTGTGCGGGAAATCCTCGCCTTCACGAACGCCCACGCCGCCGAGATCGTGAGCCTGGTCCGCCAGGCGGACGCGGAGGCGCGGGATGGTGCCCCGGGGGGGCAATTCGTCAGCGCCTGGAAGCTGGAGCCCCTCATGGAAGTGACGGTGCGCACCTTCCGGTTCGAGAAGACCCCCACCACCGCCGAGGAGCGAGCGCGGTCGCCGTGGTTGGGGGAGTTCCGCATGAAGCCCACGGCGGAGCACCGGGAGGTCACGGTGCCGTACCTCTCCCGAGCCGCCGCCACGGCAAGCGTGCCGTTGCCGGCGGGGTACCTGCTCCTGCCCGGCTTCCCGGAGGTGGTGGAGAACCTGCTCCTGCACGGCGTCGCGCTGGAGCGCCTGGAGCAACCGCTGCGTGTCGCCGGCGAGCGCTTTGCCGTCGCCGGCGTGGAGCCGGCCACCAGCATCTACCAGGGGCGGGTGATGGTGACCATCACCGGGCGGTGGGAACCGGTGGAGGAGGAGGTGCCGGCGGGAACGGTGTTCGTGGACCTGCGGCAGCCTCTGGCCCGTCTCGTCCCCGTGCTCCTCGAGCCCAGCTCCCCGGACGGTCTCCCCGCGTGGGGGTTCTTCAACCGGGCGCTGGTGCGCCAGTGGTCCCGGGAGCCGGGGGTCTTCCCGGTGCTGCGGGTGGGCGCCCGCCCGAGGGTGCCGACGCAGACGCTGGGGCAGCCGTAGCGGCTGCGGCCCCAGCTACACGAAGAAGCGAAGGTTCACCTTCACCGCCACCTCTCGCACCCGGGAGGCAGGGGTTCGGTCCCCCTTCTCGCGGCGCTCGTTGGCCACCACGAAGAGGTCGGATTCGCGGGGCAGGATCCAGCGCAGCCGCAGGTTCAGGACCGTGGCGCCGGTTGCCGAGTTGTGCTGGCCGAACAGCGAGGCCGACATGGTCGCGCTGTGCACGTACGTGAGTCGCACCCCGAAGAGCCGCCAGTCGAGCTCGCCCTGCTCGGTGGTCACCTGGTACCGGGAGACGGTCCCCTCCCCCCGGAGGTGGCGGCTTGCCACCCACCACCCCTTCGCCTCCAGGCGATCCTGCTCGCCGTCGTAGAAGCCGCCGCTTGCCACCAGGGCATCGACCCCCCAGCGCCGGGACTCGTCGGTCCGGTACGCCAGGGAGGTGGTGGAGAAGTCGTAGCCGCCCGGGGCGAAGACCACCTCGTTGTTCAGCGAGAAGGGCTCGAACAATCGCTCGAAGGAGCGGCTGGTGGAGGCGACCAGGAAGTCGCCGTTGTCGAGTTCCACCTCGCAGGAGAGGGCGTTGGAGCTGCTCTCCAGGACGTTCCCCGCCGCGGTGTTCCACCAGTTGTTGATCGTCCGCAGCGACACCCGCCGCACCCCCCACCGGCCTGGCCGGAACGAGTAGCGCAGCAGCGCTTCCCGGTTGCGAGTGCCGTCGCGCTCCACGAACCCCAGGTCGGGGGCGAAGGCATCGTCCACCTTCGAGTACGCGAACAGAAAGCCCCAGGGATCGGTGGTGAGATCCAGGGCCAGGTTGTAGGCGCTTCGGGTCCCCGCGACGGTGTCGGTGACGCGGAGGACGTCGCTGCGCAGGGCCAGGTCAGGGGTGAGGAACCACTCGGCGTCGAGGCCGGTGGTGGTGGAGCGGAAACTGCCCCGGCGGGAGTTGGTGACGATGCCGCCCACGTAGGACCTGTCCCCTAGGTCGTGGCGGATCCGGGCCACGGTGTACCAAGCACTGGCCACGCCCAGCTCCGCCACCGCGTCGGTGCGGACGGCCAGCACGCCGATATCCTCCCGGCCGACCTTGCCGGTGAGCCGCACTCCCCCGTCGATGGGCACGGTGCGACCCTGGGCCAGCCCGATGCGGCGGCTGAAGAAGGGGGTCACGTCCGGGTGTTGGGGGCCGCCGCCGAAGTGCCCGAAGCTGAAGAGACCTGCGTTTTCCAGGAAGAACTCGCGCTTCTCCGGCATGAAGAGGGAGAAGCGCGTGAGGTTGACCTGCTCGTCGTCGCTCTCCACTTGGGCGAAATCGGTGTTGCCGGTGGCGTCCAGGGTGAGGTCCGAGGTGAGGGAGACCTTGGCGTTGCCGCCCACCTCGGTGAGTGTCCGGTCGCTCTCGCCTGACGCCGCCCCCGAGGCGTTAACAAGCCCGGCCAGCAGGTAGGGGACGACCTGGACGTTGCGCGGCCTGACGCCGAGGCGGAGGCCGGCGAGGGTTGCCGCGTAGTTCAGGCTGCTGATGTCGTGCGGCGGCGGGATCGGCGCCAGGTAACTCTTCTCCTGGGTGCGGCGTACCACTCGCCCCACGTTGAACCCCCAGACCTGGGGGGCGTCGCTGGGGTAGCGGAGCACGCGCAGGGGGATGCGGAACTCGGCTTGCCAACCCGAGGGAGTGATGGCGGTGGCCACGTCCCACACCTCGTCCCAGCTCCAGGTGTAGCGGCCGGCGCCGTTCACCAGCGCCTCGTCCTTGGTGCCGAGGGGGTTCACCACGAACACCGTGCCGCGGACCTGGTCCCGGTAAGTGTCGAACACGATGGCCACGTGGTCATCGTCGGTGGGGGAGTCGCGGTGCCGCAGCTTGTTGGCACGAATGGCGGCAGGTTCACTGTCGCTGCACCGCACCCCCACGTAGATGGCGTCGTCGTCGAACAACACGGCGACGGCCGTGTCGGCGGCGGCCGCCGCCCCGAAGGTGGGTTCGCTGGCGACAAAGCCGCTGGCCCACGCTGCCCCGGCCCAGGCCGCCTCGTCGAGGACGCCGTCCACGCGGATGCCCGCCCCGTCGCCGACCCTTCTCGCCTCCACCACAGGGGCTGCACCTAGAGACGACGCCCCGATGGGCAGCGCGGCCAGGGCCGCGGCCGCCAGCCGCCTCTTCCAGTGGTTGCCGCCTGTCCCGGCAGGTTCGCCCAGCACGGGCGCATTGTACGGTTCGCTTCAGATCCGGGACCGTGTAAAGTGGGCGCGGGGCCCTGAAGCCTGCGGTTTGGCGGGGCCTCGAAGGGGGCAACGTGTACCGGACCATCGAGGATTTCCTGGCGGACTACGCCTACGAGCGCGAGGCGACGGGGAAGGTGCTGGCGGCGCTCACCGACGCGTCGCTGGCCCAGCGGGTGAGCCCCGCCGGGCGCAGCCTGGGCCAGCTCGCCTGGCACGTGGTGGAGACCGTCTTCGAGATGCCGACCCAGGCCGGGCTCGTGCTGGAGGTCGCCCGACCTCAGGCCATGCCTACCACCGCGGCGGCCCTGGCGGAAAGCTACGCGGCGGCGGCAGCTGGGGTGGCCGGGGCGGTGGCCGCCCAGTGGAGCGATGCCGCCCTGCTGGAGGAGATCGCCATGTACGGCGAGCGCTGGCGGCGGGGCAGGGCCCTGTGGGCCTTCGTCAAGCACGAGGCGCACCACCGGGGTCAGATGACGGTGCTGATGCGGCAGGCCGGCCTCGCCGTGCCGGGGGTCTACGGGCCGGCGCGGGAGGAGTGGGCCGCCTTCGGCATGCAGGCGCCGGAGTGACCCGCCCCCCCGGCGGTCTGCCCCCTACGTGGTGAAGAGAAACTCCACGATGTCCCCGTCCTGCACCACGTAGTCGCGCCCCACCGTGTGGAGGAGCCCACGCTCGGCCAGTGCGTGCCACGAGCCGTGGGCCAGCAGGTCGGCGGTGCGCGCCACGCGGGCGCGGACGAAGCCCCGCTCCATGTCGCTGTGAACCTTGCCGGCGGCCTGGGGGGCGCGGGTGCCGTGGGCCACCTCCCAGGCCTGGAGCTTGTTCTTGGCGACGGTGAAGAAAGTCACCAGCCCCAGCAGCCGGAAGGCAGCTCGCACCAGTGCGTCCAGCCCGCTCTCGCCAAGCCCCATGGCCTCCATGAAGGCCCCCCGCTCGGCCGGGTCGAGCTGGCGGAGTTCCCACTCCAGCCTGGCGGCGAGGGCCACCACCTCGGTACCCTCCCGCCCCGCTCGCAGGCGCTCCTCCCAACGGCGGCGCCCCTCCTCGTCCACCTCCTCGCCCACATTGGCCACGTAGAGGAGCGGTTTGCCGGTGAGCAAACCGAGGCCCTGCATGGCCGCCACCTCCTCCTCGCCAACGACCACGCGGCGCAGCGGGACACCGGCGCGCAACGACTCCCGCCAGCGCAGGAGCCGCTCGCGTTCCGTCGCGTGCTCCCGGGGGTGGGTGGCCCACTCGTGCTGGCGGCGCGCCACCGCGCGCTCCACGAGCTCCAGATCGGCGAGGAGCAGTTCGGTCTCCACGATGTCGGCGTCCCGTTCCGGGGCAATGTCCGGATAGCTGTGGATCACCTCGGGGTCGGCAAAGCAACGAACCACGTGGGCCACCGCGTCCACCGCGCGGATGGCAGCGAGGAACTGGTTCCCCAGCCCCTCGCCGCGGGCCGCGCCTTCCACGAGACCGGCAATGTCGATGAATTCGATGGTGCACGGTGTGACCGAGGCGGGGCGCAGCCGGCGCGCCAGCTCGTCGAGGCGGGGGTCGGGCACCGGCACCACGCCCACGTTGGGATCGATGGTGGTGAAGGGGTAGTTGGAGACCGCCGCGTGCCCGGCCGTCAAGGCGTTGAAGAGCGTGGATTTGCCCACGTTGGGCAGACCGACGATGCCGACCCTGAGCACGGCGGCATTGTACGGGACTCGCCGCCGGCGGGTCGCGCTACACTCGGCCGTGACCGTGCGCGTCGCCGTGCTTGCCGTGGCGTTGGCCGTCAGCGTGCCGCCCGATCCAGCGGTGGGGCAGCCTGGCGCCGCTGCGGACGCCATCGCCATCCTGCAGCGGATGAAGAAGACGTACGCCGCCTGCCGGAGCTACCGGGACAGCGGCGTGGTGCGGGTGCGGGGCAGCATCGAGGGCGGGAGTTTCGGCTCGTCGGTGGAGTTTGCCACCGCCTTCGTGCGCCCGGCGCCGTTCCGGTTCGAGTTCTCGGGCGGCGGTCTCGGCGACGGCAGCGAGCGATCGGTGTTCTTCTGGGATGGGGAGCAGGCGTTGGCGCTGCTGCCCGGCGAGGCCAGCGGCCGGCCGGTGGGTTCGCTCCAGGAGGCGCTGGAAGCGGCCTTCGGCATCACCGCCGGCGCCTCCCTGCGGGTTCCCGGGCTGTTGCTGCCGCGGCTGCTGGGCGGGGGTGTCCCCTTGGTGAGCCCGCAGCGCCTGGAGGACGACACCGTGAATGGCCGGGTGTGCGTTCGCGTCCGGGGCAAGTCGCGAGCGACCCCGTACCAGCGGACCTCGGGGGCGGTGACGGTGACGGTGGAGGACGAGAGCGTCACCCTGTGGATCGACCGCGAGCGCCTGCTCCTCCTCAAGGTGGAGGAGGACGCGCAGCTCTCCACCTACCGCGCCCTCACCGTCACCACCTACTCGCCCGAGGTGGACGTGCCAATCCCCCCCGAGAACCTGTCGTTGTCGCCCACCGCCCCTCCCTGAACGACAACGGCGGGGAGGGGCGACCCTCCCCGCCGTTGCTCGGGTCGCTACCGACACTACCGGCCGCGCCGCGCCCCAGTCACCGGCACACCGGTGGCTGGGTCTCGGAGGACGATCTGGAGCCCCGTGGCCTGGTCGGTGAGGGTAATGGCCAGCCACACCTCCCCGTCGCCCAGGAGTGCCGGCGCCGCCACCACCGTGAGCGCGTCGCCGCTCCCCGGTTCGAAGCCCGCGCGGAGGAGCGGCGAGACCGGGGAAAGGAGGATGGTGACGGTCCCCTCGGCGGTGGCGAGGACGAGGGTCGCCGGGCCGCTGGCGGCCTCGAGGGTGTAGGTCTCCACCTCTCCGGAGAAGGTGGCCACGCGAGTCAGATCGGGGACGAGACCGTCGCCCGGGCAGGCGGCGCCACCCTGCCCGTTGCCGCCCTGCCCGTTGCCGCCGTTCCCGTTGCCGTTCCCGTTGCCGTTCCCGTTGGCACCGTTCCCCTGGCCGTTGCCGCTGCCGTTGCCACCGGCGCCCTGACCGTTGCCGCTCCCCTCGCCGGTGTGCCCCTGCCCGCTGCCGCCGCTGCCCTGACTGCCGCTGCCTTGCCCGCCGCTGCCCTGGCCGGGTTGGCCCTGGATCCACAGCGGCACGCCGCTCGCGTCGCGCAAGGTCAGCGTCGCACCGGTGGTGGTGTTCACCACGGACGCCACGGCAACGCCGGTGTCGCAGGCAGTGCAGCCATAGGCCGTGACGATCACGGTGTCGCCGACGCTCACCGCAAAGCCGGCCTCGCGGAGGTACCAGAACGGCCCGAGCACGAAGAAGTGGAGGAAATCCGCGCTGTCCCGCACCGAGAGCTCGGGCATCCCCAGCCCGGCCCCGGCGGTGAACGCCTCCACAACCCCTTCCACCACCACCACGGTGGCGGGGTCCACCAGGGGACCGGCGCCGTTGCGGACGCCGACCCGGCTTCGCTGGGCCAGCGCCGGACCGGCTGCAGTGACGGCGAGGATGGTGACGATGGCGATGATGGTACGTGTCTTCATGTGACCCCCCTTTCGTTCTGCCGCTCGCAAGCGGCGACAAGGGGAAGATCAAGTTCCATGCCAACCGGGGCTCGATTCAGAAGATGTTGTTGGTGAAATATTTGCCATCTTTGCTTTGGCCCCGCGCCGCAGGGGGTGGGGCGAGACGACCCAGGGGGGAGGCCGGACGACTCACCCGCCGGGGCGGGATGCCCCTCACCCGCCGCCGCCCCGCTTGTTGCCAGGAGACCGGCTTCCTGCCCTCTCCCCCCCTTGCCGCTCGCCCGGCCGGGGAGCTTCGGTGCCGGCGCCAGCCGTCTCGCCTCGGCCGGCGAACCCGCCGCGCCACCGTTCCTCGGTCACCCCGGCCGGGAGCGGGCTGCGCCGTGGGGGGAGGCGAGGTCCGAAGCGGCACAGCTCGCCCGCCTGCACGGCGGTGACGCCGAGGGCGGCGTCGGCGGGCCGTACCTCCACCGTCCCCTCGAAGACGGCCAGGGCTGCCTCGCCATTGCTGGCCACCTCCACGGCGTACCGAGTGCCGCGCACCGCCAGCAGCGCGGCGGGGGTGGCCACTAGGCGCTCCCCGCCCCCGGACAGCGCGTCGAAAACGGCCTTGAGACGCCCGCGTTCCACGACCACGAGGACGCCGGGGGTCGGCCCCCCCAGGCGGACGCGGGTGGAAGGGAGAATCTCGAAGCGCGCGGCATGCCCCTCGGCAGCCACCACGGCCCGCCCTAGCCAGCCGGTGCGCACCTCGTCCCCCGGCACGGCCGTGTCGCCGACGGCGGCGCGCCGTTCCTCGCCGCTAGCGACGACGGTCACCGAGCGTTTGACGGAGAGGAAGCGATAGACCGGAGCGTGCTCCAGCGGCAGTGCCAGGACCGCCACCGAAAGCGCAACGACAGCGGTTCTCATGCGTCGTCACCTCCGCCCCCCTCCTCATCAAGATCGATGCCAAGGCGACGGAGCTTGCGCAGGAGCGTCTTCCGCTCGATGCCGAGGATGCGGGCGGCAGCGCTGCGGTTGCCGCCGGTGGCGGCCAGCACGCGGGCAATGTGCTCCCGCTCCACCTCGGCCAGCCTCCCCAACTGCCGGTCCGGCGGGGGCGCCGGGGTGCCCGCCGGGGGTCGGGCTGGCGGCGGTGCCGGTTCGGCCACTGGCGGCAGGGCCCTCACGTCGGTGAGGCCGCCGGTGTCGATGATGAGGCGCCGCACGGTGTGCTCCAGTTCCCGGACGTTGCCCGGCCACGGGCGCGCCACGAGGGCGGCCAGCATCTCCGGGCTGGCTGGTCGGGCGGCAGTGCCCAACTCCGCCTCGGTGCGGCGGCGGAAGTGCTCGACCAGCACGGGGATGTCGCCGGGCCTGTGTCGTAGCGGCGGCAGACGAATCTCGTACCCGGCGAGGCGGTAGTAGAGGTCCTGGCGGAAGGTTCCCGCCGCCACTGCGGCGTTGAGATCGCGGTGGGTGGCGGCCACCACCCGGACCCGCACGGTCTCACCGGAATCGGCGCCGAGCGGCTGCACCACCCCGTCCTGCAGGAAGCGCAGCAGCTTCACCTGGAAGGCCGGCGAGATGTCACCGATCTCGTCTAGGAACACGGTGCCGCCGTGGGCCCTGGCAAGCGCACCGCGGCGTTCCCGGCGCGCGTCGGTGAAGGCGCCCCTGGTGTGGCCGAACAGCTCGCTCTCCAGCAGCGTGTCGGGGATTGCGCCGCAGTTCACCGGGACGAACGGCCCGTCCGGGTTGGCGCCAAAGCGGTGCAGCGCCCGGGCCACCAGCTCCTTGCCCGTGCCGGTCTCGCCCAGGACCAGCACCGGGACGGGGAGCGGTGCCACCCGGGCCACCGCTTTGTACACCTCGACGATGGCGGGGTCGAAGCCGACGATCATGCTTTCCGGGCCCTCGGGAAGCGGCTCCCCCACCGCAGCGGGGGGGCGCAGCGCTGCCGCCACCCGCTCCAGCAGGACGGCCACGTCGAAGGGCTTGGCAAGGTAGTCGAAGGCACCGATGCGTTGCGCGAGGGCCGCCGTTTCCACCGTCCCGCGGGCGGTCATGACGATGATGGGGGCCGCGACGCCGCGCTGCCGCAACTCGGTTGCCAGGTCGAGCCCTGACTCCCCCGGCATGTAGATGTCGCACACCACCAGGTCCACCCGGCCGCTCCCCAGGACCTGCCGGGCCTCGGCGGCGGAGCCGGCCGGGAGCACGGTGTGGCCCGCGCTGCGCAGGGCGAGGGCCACCGTCTCGCGGATACCGGGGTCGTCATCGACGACGAGGATCCTCGCCACGCTCTCCCGCCTCCTCGGCCAGCGGTAGCCGCACGGTGAAGCGGCTCCCCCCGCCCTCTCGAGCGGCCACCTCCACACGGCCGCCGTGCCACGTTACCACTTCGCGCACCAGCGCCAGCCCCAGCCCGAGCCCGTCGCGGCCGGCGGCGGCGGCGCCGCGAACGAAGCGCTGGAAGATGGCCTCCCGCTCGGCTGGGGCGATGCCGGAGCCTCGGTCGCTCACCTCCAGCACTGCCTGCTGGCCCTCGGCTGTGGCGGTCACCTCTACCGGCGCGTCGGCGGGGGAGTACTTGAAGGCGTTCCCCACCAGGTTGTCCACCACCCGCTCGAGGAGCGCCGCGTCGCCGCGGACCCGCAAGCCTTCAGCGAGGTGCGGGACGATCTGCCGACCGTGGCCCCGGCCCAGGATCGCCAGGCGTCGGCGCAGCAGATCCGAGAGGTCCACCGTGGTGGCCGCATCCGCGAAGGGCCGCAGGGCCAGGCGGTCCAGCTCCGCGAGCCCCTCGATCATGCGCTGCAAGCGGTCGGCCTCGCTGGCCAGGAGGTGGGCGGCCCGCCGCCGGTCCTCCTCGCTCAGCTTCAAGTCGCGGAGCGCCTGGGCGAGACCCCGCACCGAGGTGAGGGGTGTCTTCAACTCGTGGGCGAGGACCCGCGCCGACTCCTCCCGGGCGAGGCGCTGGCGGGCGGCCGCCGTGGCGAGCTCCGTCAGCAACTCGAACTGCCCCTCCACCCCCTTGGCATCCCCCGGCGGGGTAGAGCCGGCGGCGGCCCGGAGCAGGGCAGCGGAGGTGGATGCCCCCCGCCACGCCAGCAGGACGGCACGGAGCTCGCTGGTCAGTACGGCCAGGGTGACCAGGCCGGTGAGCGTCACCGTCGGCCAGAACCACCCGGTGAGGTGGAGGGATGCCAAGCTCGCCACGGCGGGGAAGACGAGCAGTACGCCGTGGGCCAGGAGTCTGCGCGTTCCCACTGCCAGCGCCGCGCGGCCCACGGCAGCCACCAACAGCACAGCCGCGGCGGCGGCTAGCAGCGGGGGCAAGGGGCGAAGCAGATCGCCGGCGAGGACGGCCTCCGTGGCAGCGGCTTGCACGAGCACACCGGGGTCGGGGAGCGGCCCCTGCCGCCGCGGCACGACAACGCTGTCGCCGAGCCCAGCGGCGGCAACGCCCACGAAGGCCACACGCCCGGCGAGGAGCTCCTCGGCGCCCTCCCGCAGCAGGGTGGCGGCGCTGATGCGGGGCACGGCCCGTGGCGCGGCTCGAAAACCGGGGACGAGGGGCCGCCCAACGGGGATCGCGAAGGTGGGCGAGGCCAGCCGAGCCCCGGCCACCGCCACGGCGGGTAGCGCGATCCCCGCCGTCTGCTTGGTGGCCAGGACGCGCCGGGCCACCCCGTCGGCGTCCAGCTCGAACAGACCGTGGGCCAGCGTCGCCGCTGCTGCCAGAGGCGGGGGCGGGGCGAGCCAGTGGGTGCCATCCTCCGTCATGGCGCACACCAGGACCGCCGGCCCAGCGGCCAGGGCGGCGGCGAGGCGTTCGTCCCCCGGGGCGTGCTCGACGAGGAGCACGTCCAGAACGATACCCACCGCGCCGCTTGCCCGGACGGCCTCCACCAGCTCCGCCAGTCGCTCCCGGGGCCATGGCCAGCGGCCCTCGCTGGCCAGCGCATCCTCGTCCACCAGCACGGCCGCGACACGGGTCACCGGGCGTGCCGGCAACGTCCGCTGCAGGGCGTCCCGCACCGACAGCTCCAGTGGTTGGAGGGCGCCGCCGGCCACCGCCACCAGGGTGACCACGCCGGCGGCCGCGCCAAGCGCCCACCACCCGCGCCGGGACCAAGCCTTCACCCCCGCAGGATAGCCGGCTTGTGCCGCGGCGGCTGGCTCCCGCCCGGCAGCAAGGGATACCATGAAGGCAAGGCAGCAACGAGGAGGGGGAGGGCCGGCAATGAACGAGGAGTTTCACTACTACACCGTGGCCGTACTTGCCCGGGCTGCCGGTTTTTCCGGCAGCGATGCCGTCACCCTGGCCTACGCTTCGCAGTACGTGGACGATGCCACGGAGGGGGCGCCGCTGCGAGTCGGGGAGACGTTCTTCGACCCGGTCCGTTCGGCCTACCTTGGCCCGTTCGCCACGAGCTGGGCGGTGCAGAAGCGAATCTACATCCCGTTCCACTTCATCCCGCCGCAGCCGATGGCGGAGGGGGGCCCACTGCGGTTCATCACCGAGGCCGGCTCCGCCTTTGCCCGGGCCCTGGTGGCGGCAGCCGCTACCGAACGGCGGGAGCCGCTGCGCCTGTGTCGGCTCGGCGTGGCCCTCCACACCTTGGCCGACAGTTGGGCGCACCAGGGGTTTTCCGGCAGGCACCACCCGGAGAACGACGTGGAGGAGTTGGAACAGGAGCACCAGGGGCAGTGGCGCCACCTGCGGTGGGCCAACGTGGCCTGGGACTTCCTGCCGGACATCGGCCACGCCGAGGCCGGCGACCTCCCGGACCTAGCCTGGGCCAGGTGGCGGTACCGCAAGTCCGGCTCCCGCGAAGTGGTGGAACGTGACAACCCCACCATCTTCCTCCAGGCGGGCCGGGCCCTGTTTGGGCGGCTGCGACAGCTGGTGCGGGGTGGGGAGCGGCGGCCGCTCCCCTGGCGCGAGTTGCGCCCGATACTCTCCCGCCGCTTTGCCGATCCCAACCCGGACGCGGCCGCCCGCCATGCCGCGTGGCGGCGAGAGTACCTCGCAGTCTTCGGCGAGGAGCTGCCCGCCTACGACCGCTACGCCTGGCGGGCGGAAGCCCTTGCCCCGGCGGGGGAGGAGGACGTCCGGTGGGACGACTTCCGGCCCGACGAGTTCCGGCGTCTGGCGTTCCCCGGCCACGACGGCTTCCTCGCCTCGCGCTGGGTGGCCTTCCACCGGGCGGCGCTGCGGCAACGCCACTTTGTCCTGGAGCGCCTGCCGTGAGCCCGGCCCAGGTTCGGCCAGTCATCGACGTGCATCTCCACGTGGCAGCCCGGAGAGCGCCCGGCTGCCGGGTGAGCCGGGCGTTGCTGCGGTCGCCGGCTTTCGCTTACATGGTGGCGGCGAACCGGGTCCGCCCGTCGGCGCTGCGCCGGGACTTCGACGGCACCATCCGCGCGCAGGTGCTGGGTGCACTGCGCACCGCGCCGAGTGTGGACCGTGGCGTGATCCTGGCCCTGGACGCCGCCGTGGCCGAGGACGGTTCACTGCTCTGGGAGGCCAGCGGCATGGTGGTGACCAACGAGTACGTGCGGGAGCTGGCGCGCGCGGAGCCCAAGGTACTGGTGGGCGCCTCGGTGAACCCGAACCGCGGGGAGCGGGACGGGCGGGCAGAACTCGAGCGCTGCCTGGAGGGGCCGCCACCGGCGGCTCTCGTGAAGTGGATCCCCAACTCCCAGCTCATCGATCCGGCGCGGCCACGCCACGAGTGGTTCTACCGGATGTTGGCCGAGCACCGGGTACCGCTCCTCTGTCACTGCGGGCCCGAGTACGCGGTGCCGGTACCGCCGCCGGTGGAGCGGCACCAGAAGCTGGGGGACCCCCGGCGACTGGAGCGGGCCCTCGATCTCGGCGTGACCGTCATCGTGGCCCACGCGGCGACCCGCTTCTTCCCCACCGACAGCGATGACTACCTGGAGGACCTGGCCGGGATGATGGCGCGCCACCCGCGGCTGTTTGCCGACGTCTCAGCGTTCTGCACGCCGTGCCGCATCGGCACCGTACAGCGCGTCCTCGCCGCGCTCCCCGCCGATCGTCTGGTGCTGGGCAGCGATTTCCCCATCCCGGTGGCCGACATGCCCCCCGTCCTGGTCCCGGAACTGTCGGTGGCGGAGCATCTGGGGATCCTCGCGGTGGCGAACCCCATCGAGAAGAACTACCGGCAGCTCCTGGCCATGGGGTTCCCCTCGTCCATAGGCCATCGGGGCGCCGAACTCCTCAACCCGGCCGCCCTCGCCGCGTGAGGGTTCTGCTACCCTCCCAGTGCGGCGGGAACGGGTACCCTGGCTGCTCGCGCGGGGTGTGCTTTCGCGGCGAAGTCGGCTTGCCAGGGGCAGTCGTTTCAGGACCCCGCCGCGGCGGAGGATCCCATGCGCCGGCGGTTCGTGTGCGGGCTCACCCTCTTGGGCTGGTTGCTCTCCTCGTGCGCCTCCACCTGGAAGGGCCCCCCGGCGGACACCGGCCTCGTGGAACTCGCCACCTGCCTGAGCGGTGCCTTCTCCAGCGCGGCGCAGGCGGCGCGGGGCGGCGAGTTCCGCGACGTGCGCCTGCACATGGTGCAGGTGTGGCCCGAGCGCCGGGACGGCATCTGGCTCTACGTGGAGCAGGCCATGGCCGCAACCCTCGACGCCCCCTACCGCCAGCGGGTCTACCGGCTGAGCCATGTGGGGGGCGACCTCTACGAGAGCCGGGTCTTCGAGCTCCCCGATCCGGCGGCGGTGGCGGGGGCCTGGCACGACACCGGCAAGGTTGCCCTGCTGCGGGCGGAGACACTCGTCCCCCGCCGCGGCTGCGAGATCCTGCTGCGCCGCGGCCCGGACGGCACCTTTTCCGGGTCCACCCTGGGCCGGCTCTGCCCCTCGGCCCACCGGGGGGCAACCTTTGCCACCTCCGAGGTGGTGATCACACCGACGCGCTTCGTGAGCTGGGACCGGGGTTTCGACGGCGGGGGGCGGCAGGTGTGGGGGGCCGAGACCGGGCCGTACGAGTTCGACAAGCTGAAGAGCTACCCCATCGTCGCCCCGACAGCATCGCGTTGACCGCGGGGCGGCTTCGCCCTTTGCTGGCAAGGGCGGCAACTCAGCGAGCCGGGCGCTGCGGCGGCGCGGCCCATCGCCGCAAGCGGTAGGGGGCGGCAGCCGCGGCGGTCCGGGCCCGGACCAGCGCGGCCAGCGTCGCGTTCACCGGTGCCGCAAGCCCCAGCTCCTCGGCGCGCCGCGCCACGAACCCGTTGAGGTAGTCGATTTCCGTGGGCCGCCCGCGGGTCAGGTCCTGGAGCATGCTGGAACGGTTCGACGAGGCGCCGAGGGCCGCATCGATGCGCTCCGGCAGATCCTCGGGGAGTGGGTGGCCGGCGTGGGCCGCCAACGCCGCCACCTCTGCGCAAACGGCCCGCCGGACGGGGGCCAGGTCCGGGGTGATCACGTCGCAGTTGCGAACGTCGAGGATGGCCGTCAGCGGGTTGGCGACGCAGTTGACGGCCAGCTTCTTCCACAGCGCCCGCTCGAAGTCGGGGCTCTCGGTGCAGGGCACGTGGGCCTTTCGGAACAGGAGGGCCAAGGCGGCGGAGCAAGGCGACCGCTCCAGGGTCAGCCCGCCGCCGGCGCACACCGCCTCCCCTGGCGCCAGCAGTTCCGCCCCCATGGAGGCAATGGCGCGCTGGGTGAGGAGCGGGCGACCGGCGCCGCCGAGGAACAGCTCCCGCCCCTCGAGACCGTTTTGGACGAGGAGAAAGCAGGTGTCCTCCGCTGCCAGCGCGGCCAGCGAACGGCCGGCTGCTGCAAGGTCGGGAAGCTTCACCGCCACCACCACGAGGCAGCGGGGCCCGAAGGGGCGGGGGCGGTGCGTCACCGTCACCGCGCCAGGGTCGAGGCGCGCCGCCCCCTCGCCGTGCACCACGAGACCCCGCCGGCGGATGGCGCGGGCCGCCGCCGGGCGGGCCACCAGCGCCACGGGCCGCACCGTGGCGAGTCGCGCGCCCAGGACGGTCCCGAGCGCGCCGGCGCCGAAGATCACCACCTGCTGCACCGTCACCTGTCTACATGCTCCGCCGGTACTGCCCGCCCACCGCGAAGAGGGCATGGGTGATCTGGCCAAGGGTGCAGGAGCACACCGTGTCGAGCAGCTCCGCAAAGAGGTTGCCGCCGGTGCGGGCCGCGTGCTGCAGGCGAGCCAGGGCGTACGCCGAAGGCCGCTGCCAGGCCGGGAGGGCGTCCAGCGCGGGGTCGGGGGGGCTGGGAACCCCACTTCCCCCGTTCCCGTCGCCCTCCCCCTCCGGGCCGTTCTGGTGTCGGGCCTGGAAGTCCCGTACGTGGGCCAGGCGGGCGTCCTTCTCCTCCCGGGAGGCCCGGGTGAGGGTGCCGGCCTCGAGGACGTTCTCGCCCCGCTCGGGGTTCAGGAACGTGTTGACGCCGACGATGGGGTGCTCCCCGGAGTGCTTGAGCCGCTCGTAGTGGAGCGACTCCTCCTGGATCTTACCGCGCTGGTACCCGGTCTCCATCGCCCCGAGGACGCCGCCCCGTTCCGACAGCCGCTCGAACTCCGCCAGGACCGCCTCCTCCACCGCGTCGGTGAGCCACTCCACCAGGTGCGAACCCTGCCACGGGTTTTCGTTCTTCAGCAGGCCGAACTCCTTGGTGGCAATGAGCTGGATTGCCACGGCCCGGCGCACCGACTCCTCGGTGGGGGTGGTGATGGCCTCGTCGTAGGCGTTGGTATGCAGAGAGTTGCAGTTGTCGGCCAGAGCCAAAAGCGCCTGCAGGGTGGTGCGGATGTCGTTGAAGGCAATTTCCTGGGCGTGGAGGCTGCGGCCGGAGGTCTGGATGTGGTACTTGAGCTTCTGGCTCCGCTCGTTGGCGCCGTATCGCTCGCGCATGGCCACTGACCAGATGCGCCGCGCCACCCGGCCGATGACGGTGTACTCGGGGTCCATGCCGTTGGAGAAGAAGAACGACAAGTTGGGCGCGAATTGGTCGACCTTCATCCCCCGGGCGAGATAGCTCTCCACGTAGGTGAACCCGTTGGCCAGCGTGAAGGCGAGCTGGGTGATGGGGTTGGCGCCGGCCTCGGCGATGTGGTAGCCAGAGATGGACACTGAGTAGAAGTTGCGCACGCCGTGCTGGACGAACCACTGCTGGATGTCCCCCATCAGGCGGAGGGCGAACTCGGTGGAGAAGATGCAGGTGTTCTGCGCCTGGTCCTCCTTGAGGATGTCAGCCTGGACGGTGCCCCGCACCACCTGAACCGCGCAGGCCAGGGCGTTCTCCCACTCGCCGGGGGCGAGGAGCCCGGCGATCTCGTCCCAGCCCTTGCTGTCCACCACGGGTTGCAGCGCGTCCGCCTCCGAGCCCGGCAGGCGCCCGCTTCTGATGAGGCGGCGCTTGGCCTCTTGGCGGCCGGCCACGTTGAAGAACATGGCGAGGATCATCGGCGCCGGGCCGTTGATGGTCATGGACACCGAGGTGGAGGGAGCCAAGAGGTCGAAACCGGCGTACAGGCGCTCCATGTCCTCCACCGTGCAGATCGAAACCCCTGATTCGCCCACCTTGCCGTAGATGTCCGGGCGCTCCGCCGGGTCCTCGCCGTAGAGGGTCACGGAATCGAAGGCCGTGGACAGGCGGGCGAACCCGTGCCCGCCGGCCAGGTAGTGAAAGCGGCGGTTGGTGCGCTCGGGGCCGCCCTCGCCGGCAAACATGCGAATCGGCAACTCCTCGGTGCGTTTGAAGGGGAAGACGCCGGCGGTGTACGGGTACGCGCCGGGGACGTTCTCCAGGTAGAGGAAGCGCAGGATGTCGCCCCAGTCCTCGAGGTCGGGGAGCACCACCTTGGGGATGTGGGTGCCCGCCAGCGAGACGCTCACGAGGGGGACGGTGACCTTCCGGTCGCGCACGGTGTAGGTGAACTCCTCCCCGGCGTAATCGGCGCGGATCTTCGGCCACATGGCCAGGAGCTCGCGGCTGTCGTGAGTGAGGTGACGGGCGAGGCGGCGAATCTCCTCGTCGAGGGCGGCCAGCGCCGGCTCGGCGGGCCCGGTACCCTCCACGATCCTCTCGAAGAGCGCCCACAGCGCCGCATGAGTGCTTTCCCCCCCGGTTCCCTCACCGCTCCCCTCGGGGGGCGTGGGAGCGGGCGTCGAAGAGGGGAGCCCGGAGCCCGTGCCGGCGAGGATCGCCCGGGCACCGACCAGCTGGTAGAGCTGCCGCGCCGTCCGGGCCTGGGCTTCGGCCCGGTGACGCGCGCCCCGGCAGGTCCTGGCAATGTCCCGCAGGTACCCCACCCGCTCGGCGGGGATGAGGGGGTGGCGCTCCGGTTCCCCCGCTGGCAGGGCCTGGGTGCGCTCCAGCCGCCACTCGGCGCCGAACTCGCGCTCCAAGTGGGAGACCAGGGCGAGGTACAGGGCGTTCACCCCCCGGTCGTGGAACTGGTGGGCGCAGGTGGGGAAGACGGGCAACCCCTCGTCGGGGATCTCGAACTCATTGCGGTTGCGGCGCAGCTGCTTGCGAACGTCGCGGAGGGCGTCGAGCGCGCCGGGCCGGTCGAACTTGTTGATGGCCACGAAGTCCGCGAAGTCCAGCATGTCGATCTTCTCAAGCTGCATGGCGGCGCCGTACTCGGGGGTCATGACGTAGACGGAAAGGTCGGCAAGGTCAGCAATCTCGCTGTCGGCCTGGCCGCTGCCGGCGGACTCCACGATGACGAGACCGAACCCGGCTTCCCGGCACACCTCGACGGCGGCCCGGGTTGCGCGGGAGAGGGTGCGGTGCGCCTGACGGGTGGCCATGGATCGCATGTAGACCCGCGGCGAGAGGAGCGAGTTCATGCGAATGCGGTCGCCGAGCAGCGCCCCGCCGGTGCGGCGCTTGGTGGGATCCACGGCGAGGACAGCGATGGTGAGATCGGGAAAGTCCGCGAGGAAGCGGCGGACGAGTTCGTCGGTGAGGGAGGACTTGCCGGCGCCGCCGGTCCCGGTGATGCCGATGACGGGCGACCCCGAGGATGGCAGCGCCGGGGTCGGGGGCGTGTGGTCGTGCGAGGACACGCCCAGGGTGGCAAGCTCCGCCAGGGTGATGGCGTGGGCCACCGCCGCGAAATCGATGGTGCCGTCCTGCCGACGCAGGAGCGCACGCGCCCCGCCAGCCCGGGCGCCGGCTGCCCCGCCCCCGCCGGGGTCGGCGCAGGCGCTGATCATCGCGGCAATCATGCCGTCTAGCCCGAGCCGACGGCCGTCGTCGGGGGAGAAGATCTTGGCCACACCGTACGCTTCCAGGGCCTCAATCTCCGCCGGCACGATCACCCCGCCGCCGCCGCCGAAAACCTTGATGTGGCCGGCACCGCGCTCGCGCAAGAGGTCGATCATGTAGCGGAAGAACTCCATGTGCCCGCCCTGGTAGGAGGAGACGGCAATGCCGTGGGCGCCCTCCTGGATGGCGGCCTCGACGATCTCCCGCACCCCACGGTTGTGCCCGAGGTGGATCACCTCCGCGCCGTGGGCCTGGAGGAGCCGGCGGACGATGTTGATGGCGGCGTCGTGGCCGTCGAACAGTGCCGCCGCGGTGACGAAACGGACTTTCGCGGCGAGTGTGGACGAATCCCCCATGGCTCACCTTCCCCGGGGATTCTAGCGCCTGCGCGGCACGCCTTCAGGTGCGCAGCGGCGCGTCCACTCGGTCCAGGGGCTGGAGGTCCGGCTGCACCGCCTCCGCCCGAGGACGATGAGATCGGACAGGCGCTCGGCCACGACGTGGCAGCAGCGCAGGACCTCTGGCAGCAGCCGCTCCTGGACCCGCACCGCGCCTTTGGCGACGAATCCTGTCCTGGTGCGGTGCTCCGCGCCACCCGGCAAGGCGCGACCGACCCACGGCCTCGCCCGCGGGCAGTGCCGGCCGGTGCGTGGGCCGCACGTCGCGCTGGCGCCCAATCGAAGTCTCATGGAGACCGGTGTGGCAGCGAGGGCTTGGCCCTTCTCCGTTACCGCGACGCAATCTCTGGCGACGGGCGGGCCTCGGTGCCCAGCGAAGGTTCGGCAGCGGTGGCGAGGGGCTTGACAAGGGGGCCGCTCGGCGGTATGAATCGTGCAGCAATGCGGCACGCGGAAGGCCTTGCGGATGCGGAGGTCAAAGCGACGCAGTGGACGTGCGCCCCGGCGAGGCGGGAATTGGCCCGGCAGCGCGACGGGGCGTGGGCCATGGAGGTAGTGGAAAGGAGACGAGGATGAGGAAGAAGGGAATCGTGATGAGTGCAGTACTGGTGGGGCTGGTGCTGGCGGGGGCTGCGCTGGCGCTGCCGCCGCAGCGCGGCGGGGTGCCGCTGGTGGGCTCGCTCACCGTGGAGCGGACCCAGTTCGAGCGGAGCGAGCCGGTGATGCTCACGTTCGCGCTGGAGAACCGCGGGCAGCTCACCGTGGCGGTGCTCAAGTGGCAACTCCCCTCCGACGAGATCGAGGCGGACATCCTGGAGGTGCGCCGCAACGGCGAGCGGGTGGCGTACCTGGGGCCGCTCGTCAAGCGCCCGGCGCCAACACCGGACGACTACGTGGAGATCGGTCCCGGCGAGGCGATCCGGGTGAGCTTCGACCCCACCGCCGTGTACGACATGGCGGAGCGGGGCGAGTACACCGTCCGCTACCGGGCGAACCTGGTTCTGGCCGGCGGCACGGTGGGGGAACTGGGGGTGGAATCCAACCCCGCGTCGTTCTGGTTCGAGGGGGTCGAGCGGCCGGCGGTGCCGGTGGTGGAAAACGTCATCGGCGGCTACTCCAAGTGCACGACGAGCCAGCAGGCCACACTGGCCACCGCTCACAACAACGCCATCACCATTTCCGGCAAGGCCAAGTCGCACCTGGCCAACAACCCAAACGGTAGCGCCCTTTACACCCGCTGGTTCGGCACCTACACCTCCACCCGCTTCAACCTCGTGAAGGACCACTACCTCAAGATCAACGACGCCTTCGTCACCAAGAACGTCGTCTACGACTGCGGCTGCAAGAAGCCGTACTACGCCTACGTGTACCCCTCGCAGCCTTACAAGATTTACGTGTGCAAGGTCTTCTGGCAGGCACCGGCGCTCGGCATCGACTCCCAGGCGGGGACGCTGGTCCACGAGATGAGCCACTTTTACGTGACGGCCTCCACGGACGACTACGTCTACGGCCAGACCAACGCGCTGAACCTGGCGGCCACGCAGCCCGACAAGGCGGTGGACAACGCCGACAACCACGAGTATTTTGCCGAAGAGCAGCCGTAGCCGGACAAGCGGGCAAGCGCATGACGCGGGCGGGTCACCGCCCGCGTCGTCGTTTTCTAGCCGATCACCGGACTACTCGTAGCGCAGGGCGTCGATGGGGTTCAACTTCGCGGCCTTGCGGGCCGGGTAGAAGCCAAAGAAGATCCCGACGGCGGCGGAGAAGGCGAGGGCCAGGACCACCGTGGGCGGCGAGACCACGGTGTCCCAGCCGGTGAGGCTGGCCAAGAGGCGCGCGCCGGCAAACCCGGCCACCACGCCGAGAGCACCGCCCACCAGGGCCATGACGGTGCTCTCCACCAGGAACTGCGTCAAGACATCGGCGCCGTGGGCCCCCACCGCCAGGCGAATCCCGATCTCCCGGGTCCGTTCCGTCACCGAGACCAGCATGATGTTCATGATGCCGATGCCCCCCACGAGCAGCGAGATGGAGGCAATGGCGGCGAGGAGGAGGGTCATCACCTCGGTGGTGCGCTCCGCCGCTTGGGCGAGATCCGTCTGGTTGCGCACCGTGAAGTCGTCCTCCTCCCAGCTGGCCAGTCGGTGCTGCTCCCGCATGATGGCGCGAATCTCCTCCATGGCCGCGGGGATGTCCGCAGAACTCGCAGTGGCCGCCAGGATCTGCGGGATGAACTGCCGCCCCGCCAGTCGGGTCTGCACGGTGGTGTACGGGGCGATGATCACGTCGTCCTGATCGGCGCCCCCCGCGGTCTGCCCCTTGCGCGCCAGCACGCCGATGACCTTGAACGGCACGCTGCGGATCTGGATCTCCTGGCCCACCGGATCCTGGCCCGGGAAGAGGTTCTCGGCCACGGTGGCGCCCAGCACCGCCACCTTGCGGGCGTTGCGCTGGTCGGTGAGATCAAAAAACGTGCCGGAGGCCAGGGGCCAGTCGCGGATCACCTGGTAGTCGGTGGACACCCCCTGGGTGTGCGTTCGCCAGTTGCCGACGCCGCCGATGACCTGTCCCGGCGCAATGATGACGGGGGAGACGGCGGTGAGGAGCGTAGCGTCGCGCCGCAGGGCCTCGGCGTTGGCCACCGTCAGCCGGTTGAAGCTTTGTGCCCCTTGGCTCACCCCCCCCTGGCTGGAGGCGCCGGCGGTGAGGATGATCATGTTGGTCCCGAGGTTCTGGATCTGCTGGTTGATGCGCTCCTTGGCGCCGAGGCCCACGGCCACCATCACGATGACCGCGCCTACGCCAATGATGATGCCCAGCATGGTGAGGAGGGTGCGCAGGGGGTTCCTGAGAATGCTCTGCCACGCGATCTTGAGCAACACCATCGTCCGGCGCATGGCTACACCGCCTCCGCCGCGAACGCCGGCGAGAGCAGATCGGTAGCCGCGTCGGCACGCTCGGCCACCGCCAGGTCGCGCACGACGCGGCCGTCACGCAGCTCGACGACCCGTTGGGTGTAGCGGGCGATGTCCCGCTCGTGCGTGACCAGCACGATGGTGATCCCCTGCGCGTTGAGTTGCTGGAAGAGCGCCATGACCTCCACCGAAGTTCGGCTGTCCAGGTTGCCGGTGGGTTCGTCGGCGAGGAGGAGCGCCGGTTGCGTCACCAGGGCCCTGGCGATGGCCACGCGTTGCTGCTGACCGCCGGAGAGTTCGTTGGGCATGTGGTGAGCGCGGTCCGCCAACCCCACTCGGGCGAGGGCCTCCAAGGCGAGCTGGCGGGTGGCCCGGGGCGGACGGGAGCGATCGTAGAGGAGGGGGAGTTCCACGTTTTCCGCGGCGGAGGTGCGGGGGAGCAGATTGAACCCTTGAAAGACGAAGCCGATCTTGCGGTTGCGGATGTCGGCCAGCTCGTTCTTGCCGAGCCCGTCCACCCGCTCGCCGTCCAGCTCGTAGCTCCCCTCGGTGGGCACGTCCAGGCAGCCGAGGATGTTCATGAGGGTGGACTTGCCGCTGCCCGACGCGCCCATCACCGCCACGAACTCACCCCTCTGCACCACGAGATCGATGCCCCGCAGGGCACGCACCTCCGAAGCCCCCGTGGTGTACACCTTGACGAGGCCATGGGTCGCGATGACCGGGGTGGTGCGCATGGCAGCCTCCCGCGGCTCAGAACACGCCCGGCGGCCGGGGCCCGCTGGGCGCCGACGGCTGGAACGGGCTGCGGCTCGCGGTCGTCGCCGTCTGCGTCATACCGGCGATGACCTGGATCCCTTCCTGGACGAACGGCCCCCGCACCTCGGTGAACTGACCGTCGGTGATCCCCGGCCGGACCGGCATGGCCGACAGGAGGCCCTTGTCGTCCAGGTAGTAGAGCACCGCCCGCGGTACGTTGCCGTCGCGGGTGGCGCCGGGAGCCCGATCACCACTGCGCGGCCAAGGGGCCTCACCGGCGGGGGGGGAGGGCTCGCCCCGTGCGGCGCGGCGCGCTTCCAGCGCCTGCCGCATGCGTTCCCGGGCCGCGGCGGCCAGCTTTTCGGGGGGGCGGAAGCGGAGCGCCGCGTTGGGCACCTTGAGGACGTCCTGCGCCGAGGCGACGAGGAACTCCACCGTGGCGGTCATGCCGGGCAGCAGCGCCCCGTCCGGGTTCTTGACGGCAATGACCACCGTGTAGTTGACCACGTTCTGGTCCACCGTGGACTGCAGCCGCACCTGTTTCACGGTGCCGGTGAAGGTGCGGTCGGGGTAGGTCTTGACGGTGAAGCGGACCTTCTGCCCCTCGCTGATCCGGCCGATGTCGCTCTCATCCACCGCGGCAAGGATCTGCATCTCCGACAGGTCGTTGGCGATGGTGAAGAGCTTGGGGGCGGCAAGGCTCGCCGCCACCGTCTGGCCCACGTCCACCGCCCGCTCCACCACGATCCCCGAGACCGGGGCGACGATGGTGGCGTACTGGAGGTTGCGGCGGGCGCGTTCCAGGGACGCCTCGGCACCCTTGACGGCGGCGCGGGCCACCTCGGCGGTGTACTGGGCCTTGTTGAAGTCGGCCACCGAGGCGATCCCCTGTTCGTAGAGGGAGGAGATGCGCTCAAGATCGCGCTCCGCCTGCCGGAGTTCGGCCACGTTGCGCTCCAGTTGCGCCTCGGCGTCGCGCAGGTTCGACTCCAAAAGCGTCGTGTCGAGGCGGGCGATGACTTGGCCCTTCTCGACCCGGTCGTTGAAGTCCACGTAGAGCTGATCGATGAGCCCCGACACCTGGGTTCCCACCTGGACGGTGGTCACCGCCGACAGCGTGCCGGTGGCCGTGACCACGGCATCGATGTTCCCCCGCTCAATGGGGACGAACCGGTACGACACCTGCTCGCTGGCGCGGGAGGTGACGACCAGGGCGAAGGCCGCCCCCGCCGCCACCAGCACGCCCAGCACCACTAGCCACTTCCTCATCGTTGGACTCCTCGTGGGCCACGCCCGCCTATCCTACGCACCCCGCCGCCGGGGGTTCTTCATCGGCAACGCTGGCGGCGGGTCGGATCATCCCGCCGCGAAGGCAGGCGGCGGCACGACCGCTCAGGCCGCGCCGCCGCCGGGAACAGCCCCTAGCGCCAGCCGTGGTGGCGGCCACCGCCCGTGCCCTGGCACTGGCCGCGCATCTCGGAAAGTTGCTTCTGCTGCTCCGGGGTGAGGACGGAAAAGATCTCGGCGCGGACCTTGGCGAGCTTGACAGCCAACTCCGCCTGGACGGCGGCGCGCTTGGTCACCTCGGCGCGAATGGCGGCCTCGTCCACGACCCCCGGGTTCTGCGCCGCGCGGAACGACTGCCGCATGCTGCGCAACTGCCCGCGCAGGGCGGAGATGGAAGGTTGCGCCTGCTCGAGGATGGCGGTGATCTTCTCCCGCTGCTGGGCGGTCAGGTCGAGGTCGAACACGGCTCGCCCGAAGAAGCCCATGGGCCCGCGACCGTCGCCGCCGCGCATCCCCCGCCCCCAGCCGCCGCACGGCCCCCCCTCGCCCCATCCCGCGAGGGCCACGGCACCGCCTACCGCCAGGGCCGCCACCGCCACCATTGCCACGATCTTTCCAGCTTTCATGTTCACCTCCCGGGCGGCGGTTGGATCGCCGCCCTTGCAGCTCGGGAGACGACCGCTGCATGTGAAGTGTTGACCAGTTGCAAGTAAGGAAACGTAAAGAGGGTGCAAAGGAAGGCAAGGCGTGGGCTTTTGGGGCTTCTGGACTGCTACCCTAAAAGGCGTGACTCGAGTGCTGCTGGTGGACGACGACGCGGAACTGGTGAACCTGCTCGCCGAGTACCTGGCCCGCGAGGGGTTCCAGGTGACGGCGGCGGCGGACGGGGAGCAGGGCGTGGCGGCGGTGGCTGACCAGGCGCCGGACGTCGTGGTGCTGGACGTGATGCTGCCGGTGCTCAACGGCTTCGATGTGCTCCGCCGGATCCGCGCCGGATCGAACGTGCCGGTGATCATGCTCACCGCCCGCGGCGACGAGGTGGACCGCATCGTCGGTCTGGAGCTGGGGGCCGATGACTACGTGCCGAAGCCGTTCAACCCCCGGGAGCTGGTGGCCCGGATCCGGGCAGTGCTGCGACGGGCCAGGATGGAGGACGGGGGGCGCACGACGGTACTGGTGGTGGGGGATCTCGAACTCCTGCCCGGGGCGCGGGAGGTGCGGCGGGGGGGCGAGCGCGTGGAACTTACCGGCACCGAGTTCTCGATTCTCGAGTACCTGGCGCGCTCCGCCGGAGGTGTGGTGCGGAAGGAGGCCATCTTCCGCGACGTCCTGGGACGCCGCGCGGTGTCCTACGATCGCAGTGTGGATGTGCACATTTCGAGCCTGCGCCGCAAGCTGGGGCCCCTCCCCGACGGCGGTGAACGGATCAAGACGGTGCGCGGCGTGGGTTACCAGCTCGTTCGCCCGGAGCCCTGAGTGAGGCGACTCTTCCTCCGGATCTTTCTAGCGTTCTGGCTGGCCATGGCGGCGGTCGCCGTGGTGCTCATTCTCTCCTCGCCCTTCTTCACCCGAGCTCGCCCCGGGGTGGAGCGCTGGCAGCGGGGGGCTGAGCGGGTGTTGCGGGAGCGGCTGGACCACGCCGTGAGGGAGATCGCCTCCGGCGGGGAGGCCGGCATGGCGTTGCGGCGGCGCTACCGCCACCCCCCCGGCGAGGTGCTCGTCGTGCCGCTCTCGAAGGCGAACCGGGGCTCGGAGCTGCCAGCGGAGGTGGCAGCCTTTGCAGGGCGGGTGGCGGCGGCGGGGGAGGAGCGGTCGGAGCGGGAAGGGGCGCTGCACATGGTGGGTCGTCCCGCGGTCACCGCCGCCGGCGAACCGGTGGTGGTGGTGGCTGTGGCACGCCGCCCCCCGGGGCTCGTGGACCTGCTGGATTTTCGGGTGCTGGCGTGGCGACTGGCGGTGCTCACCATCGCGGTGGGGGTGCTGTGCCTGTGGCTCGCCCGCACCCTGACGGCGCCGGTCACCGCGCTGCGCGGGGCGGTGCGGCAGCTGGCGGGCGGGGATCTGGGCGCGCGGGCCGGCCCGGCCCTGGCCCGGCGACGGGACGAGATTGGTGATCTGGCGCGGGATTTCGACGCCATGGCCGAGCGGGTGGAGTCGCTGGTGGACTCCCAGCGCCGCCTGGTGCGGGACGTCTCCCATGAGCTTCGCTCCCCGCTGGCTCGCCTCCAGGTGGCCCTGGAGTTGGCCCGCAGCAGCGAGGAGCAGGCGGCGGCGGACCACCTCCGCCGCATTGCCCTGGAGGCCGGGCGGCTGGAAGCCCTGGTGGAGCAGCTTCTCACGCTCTCCCGCCTGGAGGCGGCGGAGGGCACGGTGGTGCGGGAGGACGTGGACCTCGTGGAGCTCGCGGAAGGGCTGGCCGCCGACGCGACCTTCGAGGGCACGGGGCGGACGCAGGGGGTGACGGTGGCGGCGGCAACGCGGCCGGTGATCGTGACGGGTGACCCCGGCAGCCTCGCCAGCGCCTTGGAGAACGTGATTCGCAACGCGATCCACCACGCTCCTGCCGGAACGCCGGTGGAGGTGACCGTGACCGGCGAGGGGGGAGTGGCGGAGGTGCGGGTGTGCGATCGCGGCCCCGGGGTGCCGGAGGAGCACCTGCGCCACATCTTCGAGCCGTTTTTCCGGGTCGAGGAGGCGCGGGAGCGGGAGCGGGGCGGAGCGGGTCTCGGTCTCGCCATTGCCGCCAGGGCGGTGGCGCTCCACCGCGGCACCATCGTCGCTCGCAACCGCGCCGGCGGCGGCCTCGAGGTGAGTATCAGGCTGCCTCTCGGCGAGGGCACGCCGCAGCGCTGAGCTGGCCCCGGCGGGATGGCGCCTCAGGCCTTCGTCGGGATCGGGCCGACGAGGGTGCGGACGGTGGCGCGACAGACTTCGTCGCCGCCAGCATCGCGGACCGAGACGGAAACGGCGAGCTCGCCGTGGTCGGGCCGCTCCGGCACCTCGCAGGTGCCGGTCGACGTGAGAAGGCCACGGGCCTTCTTGACGAACTCGATCTGGGCGCCGGTGATGATCATGCGGGAGCCCGGCGGGATCGACACGAGGGAGAGGAGCCCGCCGGTCAGCTCGCAGAGGTTCATCATCGCCGCCGCGTGGATGGACCGCAGGTGGTTGCGGACGGCTCGCCGGTCGCGCATTTGGATCACGGCGCGGCCGGGCTCGAGGGCGACGACGCGGGGACGGATGGTGCCGGAGTACGGCGCCACCCACCCGATGCCGCGGCTGAACACCCAGCGGCCCAGCGCGGAGCCTTTGAGCACGCGCCACCTGGCGAGGAACGGGTTTATCTCGGACATGCGACCTCCTGCCTCCGCCGCGGATTGGGGGTTGCCGATTCGCGTCACTCGAGGGACGGGGTGTGCGAAGCCCCTGCGCAGTCGCACGGCGGGCAGAAGCTGTCGAGGACGATACGCCACACCCCGTCGGCCTCCTTGCGCCAGGTGGAGGTGAAGGTGCCGATGCGCCGGCCGGCGGGGTCGAACACCGGCCCGCTGGTGAGCGCCAAGGTACCCGAGGCCACGACCTCGACGCGCTCGGGGGCCCACGAAAACGGCGCCGTGGGGCCCGCGAAGACGCGCCTCCACCCCTCGGCCACCGCCGTCCTGCCGCGCAGCACCGTGGTACCGCAGAAGATGGCCTCCTCGGCAAGGAAGGAGACGAAGGCCGCGTGGTCCCGGTCCGCCATGGACCTAGCAAAGGCCTCCTCGCGCGCCCGCACCACCGCCCCCGCGCCCTCGCCGGGCGCGGTCTCGGCGACAGGGAGGGGCGCGAGCGCCGCCAGCACGGCGCAGAGCCAGAGGATCACGGTCCACCCCCAGCGGTCGGGGCCTTCCCGTGGCGCCCGCCGCTTTGCCATCATTATGCCCGCGCCGCCTCACCGCGGCGCGGTGCCAGGGACGCGTGGAGGAGGAAGGGATGGGCAGACCGGTGGTGGTGGTCACCAGGCGGTGGCCGGAGGCGGCGGAGCGGCGGCTCGCCGAGCTGTTCGAGGTGCGGTTCAACGAGAGTGACCAACCGATGAGTCCGGCGGCGTTGCGGGAGGCCCTTCGCACCGCCGATGCCGTGTGCCCCACCATCTCCGACGCCATCACCGCCGAGGTCCTCGGCGGCCAGCTTCGCGCCAGGATCCTCGCCAACTACGGGGTGGGCTTCAACCACATCGATCTGGAGGCGGCCCGCCGGGCTGGGGTGGTGGTCACCAACACCCCCGACGTCCTCACCGACTGCACGGCAGACCTCACCATGACGCTTCTCCTCATGGTGGCGCGGCGCGCTGGCGAGGGGGAACGCCAGCTCCGCCGCGGCGAGTGGGCCGGGTGGCGTCCCACGCACCTGTTGGGTCGGCGGGTGTCCGGCAAGACCATCGGACTGGTGGGGTTCGGACGCATCGGTCGGGCGGTGGCCCGGCGGGCGTACCACGGCTTCGGCATGAAGGTGCTCTTTCACGACCCGGTCACGCCGCCCCCTGAGGCGGTGGCCGAGGTGGCGGCCACGCCGTGCGCGACCGTGGAGGAGCTCTTGGCGCGTTCGGACTTCGTCTCTCTCCACTGCCCCGGCGGCGCCGCCACGCGGCACCTGCTGGACGCGCGCCGGCTGGCCTGCATGCGGCCCGACGCCTTCCTCATCAACACGGCCCGGGGCGACGTGGTGGACGAGCAGGCCCTCATTGCGGCGCTGGCCGCCGGGCGGCTTGCCGGCGCGGCGCTGGACGTCTTCGAGCACGAGCCGACGGTACCGCCGGCGCTCGCCGCCATGGAGAACGTGGTTCTCCTCCCGCACCTGGGGACCGCCACGGTGGAGACGCGCACCGCCATCGGCATGCGGGTCATCGACAATCTCGAGGACTTCTTCGCCGGCCGCGATCCCCGCGACCGCGTCGTTTAATGCCGCTTCGGCGTCCCGCCTCGTCCAGGTGGAACGCTCATGCCCCTGCTGGGTAAACCGCGCGAGGCGGCGGCTCGGCGCGGCTCAAGGTTCGGCGAACAGCGCCAGATAGCGGGGGGAGAAGGTGTCACGCACCGGCTGGACACTGGGGTCGCTGCGCCGGCAGGCGTGGGCGTCGGCCTGGGCGGCGGTGAGCAGTTCTCCCTCGCGCTCGCCGCTTTCCACAAAGAGGGCGTACCGCGCAGCTCCCCGCAGCAGGTACGCCAGCGCCGTGGCCCGGCCGTTCTCTAGGTTGGGGTCGACGAGAAGCTGGACCACGCCCCGGTAGTCGCCGGCTAGGAAGCGCTCCACCGCCTGGCGCAGTCGGGCTGGTACCGGCGCCGGCGGGGGTGTTTCCACCCAATGCGCTGGCGGCAGCGGCGGGCCCTGGGAGGGCCAGGTGCGGTAGGCGTAGCGGGCCGCCAGGGTGGCGGCGGTCAGTTCGCTGCGCACCGTCTCCAGCCGCTCCAGCGGCGTGGCGGCGCCGATTCCGCGGGCGGCTTCCAGCGCCCGGCCGAGTTCCGCCCGGGCCTGGCGCTCGTTGGGCCAGGAAGAGCCAGGCCGGGCCAGGAGTTCCCTCCCCTGGCCGACGAGGGCGGCGATGTCGGAGAGGAGTTGCCGCCGCACCGCCCCATTGCCGACGACACCGGCGGCCGTGGTTTCCACCCGCCGGCGTCGCCGCCAGAGCTCCCGTTCGATCTCCCGAAAGGCCCGCTCGGCGGCCACGGCGAACTCGTGAGCCTGACTTCCAGCGTAGCGGTTTCGCGTGTCGGCCAGGGAGTCCTTGGCCAAAGCCAGCTTGGCGTGAGCCTGCCTGAGGCGGGTGGTAATGGCGGGGTCCTGGAAGAAGGGGGCGAAGGCCGGGTCGTCCCGCATCGCTTCCACGGCGTCCGCCGCCCCCTCGGCGGCGGCCAGCGACCAGCCGGGCGACGGCTGGGCGGTGGCGGGGATCGGGGCTGCCAGAGCGAGGAGGAGGGTTGCGAGACCGCTCGAAAGCCGACGCGTCATGGTGTCACCACCCCATCTTGGCAAGGAACGACTCGGCACTCTGGGCCACCACCTCGATGGTGACCGTGGTGGTCGTGCCGGCCACGACCCTGGCGCTGGCGCTGCGCGCCTCGGGGATCTCCGGGTGCTTGACCCGCACGGAGTAGTCGCCGGGGGGTAGGGCAAGGGCCAGCGGGGTGGCCGCCTCGGCGGGGAGCGCCACGGCAGACCCGGCGCTGTTCCGCACCTCCACCACCTCGGCCCACGGCAGCGCGTGAATGACCAGCAGCCCGCTGCTTCCCTCCGTCGTGGCCGCGGCGCCGGCGGGGGAGGCGAGACTCGCGGCGGGGGGCGAGGGGCGCAGGCTCAGCCGCTGGAGGAGCAGGAAACCGCCCACCGCCACCAGCGCCACCACCGCCAGTACCGCCGCCACCACCAGCCAGAGCGGCGCCCTGCTGCTGCCGGCGGCCGGCGCGGCGGCCGGCACCGCTGGCGCGGCACTGGGGGCGGGCGCTGGCGGTGCCACGCTGGCCTGCTGCAACCGGGCCAGGCGGTCCTCCATGCGGCGGCAGGCCTCCCCCTCGCCGAACTGGCTCCGGGCCCGGGCGAGGAGGGAGGTGGCCTCCGCCACCTCGCCGCGCTCCAGGCAGCGGTCGAAAGCGGCGGCCAGCTCGGCGGCGCGCTCGTCGCCGGCGTGTCCCTCGGGGAGAAGCACGGTGGGTGCGGTGGGCGAGACGGGCGGTGTCGCGGCAGGGGAGGCGGCGCCTGCGCGTCCCGGCTCGGCCGGGGGGCAGCAACGGTCGACCTGGTCCGCCGTGGTGGGGAACTCCCGCTGCAACGCCCGCAGGGCGGTGGCCAGTTCGTCCGCGGTCTGGTAGCGGCGGTCCGGGTCCTTCTCCAGGAGTCGAAGCACGATCTGCCGGAGGGCAGGGGGCACGCGGCCGCTGGGATCGCTCACCTCGAACCCCACCGGCGGCCGGTACAGGTGTCCCGCCATGATCGCGGAGCTGGTGTCGCCGGTGATGGGGAAGGTCCCGGTGAGGAGCTCGTACAGCACCACCCCCACGGAGTAGAGGTCGCTGCGCTGGTCGATGGTGCCGCCCTCGGCGCTGCGGAACTGCTCGGGCGAGGCGTAACGAACTTTGCCCAGGAAGGTGCCCGTGGTGGTCATGGCGCTCTCGGCGTCCAACACCTTGACGATGCCGAGGTCGATGAGCTTTACCACCGGGCGGCCGTCCTCGTCCCGGTAGAGCATGAGGTTGTCCGGGGAGATGTCCCGATGGACCATGCCGCGGCGGTGGAGGAACGCGAGGGCCGCCAGGGCTTGGATCGCGATGTCCAGGGTCAGCCCGAGGGGCAGAGGACCGTGCTGGCGGAGCACCTCCTTGAGGTCGCGACCGGCCACGAACTCGAGGACCATGTAGGCGTTGCCCGCCTCGTCCAGGGTGAAGTCAAAGAGCTGGGCGATGTTGGGGTGGCGCAGGCGGATGGCCGCACGCGCCTCGCGGTTGAACCGCTCGGCAAAGCCCGGATCGTCGGCCAGGTGCGACCGCATCACCTTGACGACGCGGATCTCGTCCAGGAGGCGGTGGCGAACCTTGTAGACGGCACCCATCCCCCCTTCCTTGAGCTTGCCGAGGATCTCGTACTTGTCTTCGAGGTGGGGGAGACGCTCGCTCACCACCGGTGATGCCTCCCGGTCCCGTCCCCGCGCCAGCCAACCTGCCCGCCGTCCATAAGGACATTCTATCCCCAGCGGGGCTACACCAAACGGACGGGGGCGGGGGCGGGGAGTTCCTCAGCGGCGGCAAAGACCGCCTCCGGCGCGCCCTCGAGCCAGAAGAGACTGCGGCCGCTCACCCACAGGAGGTGGTGGGCGCCGTTGCCCACGGTGATCCAACGGTTGGGCATCCGGGGGTCCTCCCAGGGGCGCTGGAACGGGGTGGGGCGCTCCCGGATGGCGGCCAGCATGGTGCGGAGCTCCCGGTGGGCGGTGGGGAAATCGGGGTAGCGTGCCAGCCACACCCGTAACTGCCCGCGCCGGCCGTACTCGGCCACCGTGATGGCCGCGGCGGTCACGTCCCGGCCGTGCAGGCGACGAACCAGCCGTTCGGCCTGCGGGCCGGCCACCACGCGGGACCGGCTCAGGCCGGCCAGGCGCGGCGGCAGCGGCGTCTGGCCGCAGGTGGCCAGGGCCACGATGCCGACGAGGGCGAGTGCCAGATTAGCTCGCGCCCGCAAGGCCCAAATCTCCGGCCACCGCGGCCATGGCGTCCCGCACGAAGGCAATGTGTGCCTCCAGCGCCATGCCGATCTCGGTCGCGCCGCGGACGATGTCGTCACGGTTCACGGAGCGGGCGAACGCCTTTTCTTTCATGCGCTTCAGCACCGACTCCACGGGTACATTGGCGATGGCCTTGTCGGGGCGTACCAGGGCGCAGGCCACGAGAAAGCCGGTGAGTTCGTCCACCGCAAAGAGACAGCGGGCCATCTCGGAGTCCCGCGGGACGCCGGTGTACTCGGCGTGCCCCTCGATGGCCCGCACCCAGGGCTCGGGCCACCCCTGCTCCCGCAGGACGCGGGCGCCCACCCACACGTGGGTCTCGGTGGATGGGTTCTGCTCGTAATCGAAGTCATGGAGCAGACCGACGATCCCCCACGCCTCCTCGTCCTCCCCCAGGCGCCGGGCATGGGCGCGCATGGCCGCCTCCACCGCCAGGGCGTGCTTGCGGAGGTTGGGGTTGCTGGTCCACTGACAGAGCAGGTTCCACGCCTCGCTTCGGTCGTACCTCATGGGGAGAGGGTAGCGCACCGCTGCGGCGGCGACAAATCAGCAGGTGAGGTGCAGGCAGGCGGCCACATCGTGCCCCGCTGCGGCAAGCCGGTTGAACTCGCGCACCATGGTCGCGGTGCGTCCGGCCACCACCTGTGCCCCGGCCGTCTGCAGCGCGTCCACGGCGGCGGCGGTCACCTTCGCCAGCCCGAAGTAGCCGCGCCCCAGCAGGACGATCTCGGGCCGTGCCGCCACCACCTCGGCGAGGTCCTCGGGGGCGAACAGGTGACCGCCAGCCGTGCGGTGCCAGGGGCAGCGCACCGCCCCGCGGAGGATAACGACGTCCTCGGTGTACGCCGTGCCGCCAACGACGATGCGGCCAAACCGGTAGTCCTCGATGCGGAGGGCCACGGCTGTTCCCCCCTCCCAGCTGGTCTCACCGCACCACGTAGTGGCACCCCACGGAAGTGGGGTTGCGCTGGGCGTCGGCGGCGATGAGCCCGGCCGCGGTGCAGCCGTGGAACAGGTCGACGAGCGCCGCAGAGATGGGGGTGGTGCGGTAGAACGACGTGAGGCGAACGAGCTGGTGGCGCAGGTCAGCGACGGCCCGCTCCAGGCGCTCTGGGGTGCGCACGATCCCCACGTAGTTCCACATGGTGTGGCGAATGGCGGACCAGTCCTGGGCGATGAGGGCCGGGTCTTCGTTGGAGGGGCCCGGAACCGGTTGCCAGTCCGGGATGGCACCGCACAACCCCTCGTCCAGCGGGAACTCCCGCGCCCGGCCGACGGCGTCGCGGCCGGCGGTAAGGCCGAAGGTGAGCCCCTCCAGCAGCGAGGTGGAGGCGAGGCGGTTGGCACCGTGAACGCCGGTGCAGGCCACCTCGCCGGCCACGTAGAGGCCAGGGATCGTTGCCCGACCGCGCAGGTCGGAGACCACGCCGCCGCACGTGTAGTGGGAGGCGGGGACGACGGGGATCCGCTCCTTGCGGATGTCGATGCCGAACCGGGCGCAGGTCTCGGCCACAGTGGGAAAGCGTTCGGCCAGGGCGTCGGCGTTGTCGCCGAGGTCCAGGAAGACGCACTCCGCGCCGGTGCGGTGCATCTCGTCGATGATGGCGCGGGTCACCACGTCCCGCGGGGCCAGGGGACCCTTGGGGTGGTAGCGTTCCATGAACAGCTCGCCGCGGGCGTTGACGAGCCTCGCCCCCGCGCCGCGGAGTGCTTCAGTGATGAGGTAGCGCGGCACCCCGGGCACGTACAGGCAGGTGGGGTGGAACTGGATGAACTCCAGGTTCAGCAGGCGCGCGCCGGCGCGAGAGGCCATGGCCAGACCGGCGCCGATGGAGCCTGGTTGGTTGGAGGTGTGCACGTAGAGGGCGCCGGCCCCGCCGGTGGCCAGGATGGTCACGTCGGCCATCACGGTGCAGACGCGGCCGTTGGCCACCTCCAGGAGGTAGGCGCCGACACAGCGGTTCTTGAGGGCGTAGCGATCGACGTTGCGGCGAGAGTGGTGGTGGGTGGTGAGGAGGTCCACCGCCTGAAACCCAGCCACGAGGCGGATCCTGGGGTTGGCGCGGGCCTCGGCGAGGAGCGCCGCCTCGATGGCCGCGCCGGTGCGGTCCGCCACGTGGACGATGCGCGGCACCGAGTGGGCAGCCTCCAGGGCCAGGTGGAGGCTCCCGTCCTCGTTGCGGGCAAAAGGCACCCCCAGGCGGTCGATGAGCCACTGCTGCACCAGCTCCGGCCCTCGCTCGGCGAGGAACTGCGCCGCTTCCGGCAGGCCGTAGTTGGCGCCGGCGGCGAGGATGTCCCGCGCCAGTAGCTCCGGGGAGTCGTCGCGGCCGCGAAAGACGATGCCGCCCTGAGCCCAGGCAGTGTTGGTGACCGCCGGGTCCGGGGCCCGGCTCACCAGCAGGACCTCGGCGCCCTCCTCGGCGGCGCCCAAGGCGGCGGCGAGGCCGGCCACGCCGGTGCCGAGGACGAGGATCTGGCAATGCTCCCGGTGGGCGAGACTCACGGCGTCACCTCGAGGGACAGGTCAAGGGCCGGTGCCGAGTGGGTGAGGGAGCCCACGGAGACAAAATCCACGCCGGTCTCGGCAACGGCGCGCACGGTGGCCAGGGACACCCCCCCGGAAGCCTCCAGTCTGGCGCGGCCGGCCACCAACGCCACAGCCCGGCGCATATCCTCCACGGCCATATTGTCCAGCATCAGGTGACCGACGCCGCAGGCGAGCCCCTCCTGCACCTGCTCGAGGCTGCTGCACTCGACGATCAGCGGCACGGCGGCGCCCCACCGCTCCCGCACCCGGCTCACCGCCTCGGTGATGGAACCGGCGGCGGCCAGGTGGGTGTCCTTGAGCATGGCGGCGTCGAACAGCCCCATCCGGTGGTTGCTGCCGCCGCCGCACCGTACGGCGTACTTCTCCAGCGCCCGCCAGCCGGGAGTGGTCTTGCGGGTGTCGAGAACGGTGCAACCTGTACCGGCCACCGCCGCCACGAAACGGCGCGTCAGCGTGGCGATCCCCGACAGCCGGGTGGCAAAGTTGAGGGCGGTGCGCTCCGCCTGGAGGATGGCGCGGCTCCTCCCGCGCACCTCCACGGCCACCTCGCCACGGGCCACCTCATCCCCGTCCTGTCGGTGCACGGTGACGGCGACCTCCGGGTCGAGAAAGCGGAAAGCGGCCACGAAGGCGGGCACCCCGCAGAGGACCCCGGGGGACTTGACGAGGAGCACGGCGCGGGTGCGTTCCTCCTCGCCGAAGATTGCCGTGGAGGTGAGGTCCGGGAGGTCCTCGGCGAAGGCCGCGGCCAGCAGCGGCGGGAGGTGCGAGCGGTAGGGTTCGGGGAGCTCCTGCACGACGGTCATTCTAGCGCGCGTTGCGACGCAGGGCGCTGGCGAGGGCGGCGATATGTGCAGGGCCGGTGCCGCAGCAGCCGCCGATCAGCCGCGCCCCGGCGGCCAGCCAGGCCAGGGCGCAGCGGGCGTACCGCTCTGGCGGAATGGGTGCGGCGGCCAGAAAGGTCGCGTCCTCCGCGAACCAGGCGTTGTTGGCGTAGGCCACGAGGGGCAGCGGCGCGGCGACGGCGATGCGCATGAGGGCCGGCAGCACGTCGAGCCCCCGGGTGCAGTTGACCCCCACCGCCGCGGCGCCGGTCTCCGCCACCCGTGCCGCCGCTTCCCCCACATCCTCGCCGGAGAGTAGGCGCCCCCCCTCGCGGCAGGTGAAACACACCACCACCGCCAGGCCGGTGGCGGCGGCAGCGGCGGCGGCGGCCCGGGCCTCGCGACCGGTGTTGAAGGTTTCGAGCAGCAGGAGATCGGGCCCGGCCGCGGCCAGGAGCGCAACGGTGGCTGCGTGCTCTCGCTCGAGGGTGGCATCGTCGGGGACCAGGTCCGGCCGATAACAATCCTCCAGGGTGGTGAGGGAGGCGGCCACCAAGGCCCCGGGTGCCGCCTCCCGGGCCAGGCTCACCGCCAGCCGCGCCAGCTCTTCCCCCCGGTGGTGGAGCCCTGCGCGGCGCAGGGCGTAGGGGGCCACCCGGAAGGAAGCGGCGGTGAGCAACTCGGCGCCGGCGGCGGCGTAGTCGGCGTGGAGCGTACGGACGGCAGCCGGGGCGTCGAGGAGCGCGCCTACCCCCCACAGCCGGGCCGCCGAGGCCACCCCGCGGCGAAGGAGCTCGCTGCCCATGGCACCGTCCAGCACCCGGGGGCGGGCGAGCAACCACTGCTGGAACTCGGCCGGCGTCACTCCTCGATCTCCCAGCGCTGCAGGTCGAGGTCGGGCTGGGCGTGGACGGTTCGGGCGATCTGGCGGGAGGCGTGCAACGTCCCCCGCCACGAGAACGACAGGACGGCGCCACTGGCTTCGTCCTTTCTCCACTCGAAGCGGGGCTGGCGCTTGCGGAATCCCAGCCGCTCGAGGATGGCCGCAGGGTCCCCCTCGGGGTCGCCCACCCGCACCGTCATGGTGACGACGTGCTGGCCGAGCAGCCTGTCCTCCGCATTGCCCAGGAGGACAAGGGCCGCCAGAACGAGGGCAGTGGCCAGCACCGCCGAGCGTTCGAACCCAGCGCCCACCGCCATCCCCACGGCGGCCACCACCCAGATGGTGGCGGCGGAGGTGAGCCCGTGCACGGCGTGACGTGACTGGATGATGGTGCCGGCGCCGAGAAAACCAATACCGCTCACGATCTGCGCGGCAATGCGGGCGGGATCACCGACCCCGAGACGCACCGGCAAGCTCAGCGACACCAGCGTCAGCAAGGCCGACCCCAGGCAGATGAGGAGGTTGGTCCGCAAACCGGCGGGTTTTCCGGCCAGCTCGCGCTGCAGGCCGATGGCAGCGCCAAGCGCCGTGGCGAGGAGCAGCCGAAGAAGAAAGACGAGGGTGCCGTCCATGGTGCCTCCCGCGGGCGTTGACCGCCCTGCACGGCAACCGTAGCATGGGTCCGGTGCGCAGGCGCGAACGGGCCGTGCTGGTGGGCGTTGCGCTCCCCGGGGTGGGGCGAGCGGCGGTGGAGGCCCACCTCGAGGAGCTGGCCCAGCTCGTGGACACGGCCGGCGGCGAGACGGTGACCCGGCTCGTCCAGGAGCGAAAGGCGCCGGACCCGGCCACCTTCATCGGCCGGGGAAAGCTCGAGGAATTGGCGTCGCTGGTGGCCGAGCAAGCCATCACGTTGGTGGTCTTCGACGACGATCTCTCGCCCGCCCAGGCGAGGCACCTGAGCGAGGCGCTACCCGACGGTGTCAAGGTCCTCGACCGATCGGCGGTGATCCTCGACATCTTTGCGTTGCGGGCGCGCACCCGGGAGGCGCAGACCCAGGTGGAACTGGGGCAGCTCAACTATCTCCTGCCGCGGCTGACCCGACGCTGGCAGCACCTCTCACGGCAGGCCGGCGGCATCGGCACCAGGGGGGTAGGCGAGACCCAGCTCGAGAGCGACCGCCGGGTGATCCGCCGGCGCATCGCCCTCCTCGAGCGGCGCCTGGCGGAGATCGAGCGGGAGCGGCGGGTGCAGCGCGGGCGGCGGAGCAACGTGCCGGGAGTGGCCATCGTCGGCTACACCAACGCTGGCAAGAGCACGCTTTTCACGCAGCTCACCGGCCACCCCACGCTGGTGGAGGACCGCCTCTTCGCCACCCTCGACCCCCGGGTGCGCCGGGCCGAGATCGGCGACGGGCTGGTGGTCACGGTGGCGGACACCGTCGGCTTCATCCGCAAGCTGCCCCACCATCTGGTGGCGTCGTTCCGGGCGACCCTGGCCGAGGCGGCGGTGGCGCAGGTGGTGGTGCACGTGGTGGACTGCTCGCATCCAGAGTGGGAGGAGCAACTGCGGGTTGGGGAGGAGGTGCTCACCTCCCTTGGAGTCGACCCGCGGGGCTGCGTCGTCGTCCTCAACAAGATCGATCGGCTCGACGGTGCTGCGCCGCCTCTGGTGAGCGACCGCCGCTGCGTGGCGGTGAGCGCCCGCTTGGGAGAGGGGCTCGCGGCGCTGCGCGAGACGCTGCGGGAGGCGGTGCTGCAGCTGCCCGGTCTCGCCGTGCTGCACTTCCCAGCAGAGGGGGGCGAGCCCCTCGCCCGTGCCTTGCAGGAGGAAGTCGTGGTGGCTCGCCGCTTCCGCCCCGACGGCATCGAGCTCGTCGTCCGGCGCGGCTGATCCGCCGGGCTCACGTTGGGTGCGCTGGTCCGGGGAGGGGGCAGCAGCGCCCTGAGAGCCACTCGACGCCGTCAGGGCAGCGCCCGCAGACGTGGACCGCTCGTCACGAGTTCGTTGACGAGGTGGTGCCGCTCGGCGCCGCGGCGTTGCCGCTCGTCTCCAATGGGACGTGGCCTTGGGGACGCGAGGTTGTCCGCTTCGCCTGGCAGAGCCTCTCCTTCAACACGGACCATCGGTATGCAAGCTTGCGCAGGAAGGTCCGAAACGGTTCCTTGGGATTGGTGATGGCCAGGTACTCCTCTTGTTCGTCGAGGATCTTGCCGATCTGGTCGTCGAATCCCGTCATGGCTGGGCCCTCCCGCCGCCGGCCGGCGGCGTCGGCGCCGGTTCGGCGCCCGAGGAATGAACGCGGCGATCGGCTTCTTCACGACCTCTTGTCTGGCGCAAGTCATCCTCATCGAGGGCCGCAATGGCCTTCTCGATGCTCTTCCTGATTTCCCGGAGCTTGAACTGACCTGCCCCCATTGTGTGGCCCACCCATTATGAGAGATCTCGAGGATCATTGGTTCGGGGCTGGGGGACGAGCTGGGCGGAGCGCTGGGGGGAAGCGCGGAGCCCAGCTCGGTGAGCGGCCTCGTCGGGTGTGCACCCGCCGAGGCTTCGTTTCGGCCGCTCGTGGTTG